>Ga0209862_1000004_pt1 | contig 89366 bp, 77 predicted proteins | sample OrgsoiDNA_201061_FD_185809 | JGI IMG/M metagenome (GOLD analysis project Ga0209862, IMG submission 185809) | Permafrost soil microbial communities from the Arctic, to analyse light accelerated degradation of dissolved organic matter (DOM) -... | ecosystem: Environmental > Terrestrial > Soil >... | reverse complement strand
AGGAGAATCCAATGCGTTCCTTCACCGTCATGTCCCGCGCCAGCCTGCTTGCCCTTTCGGCGGTCGCGACCCTCGGATTGGGCGCCTGCGCCCAGGAGCCGATGTATCGCTATCAGTCCGGCCCGATTCCGCCGGCCCCGGTCCAGCGCACGGTGGTTCAGCAGTCCCCGACGCGCTATGTGCTTCAAGCGGACGCGCTGTTTGATTTTGACTCCGCGCAACTTCGCCCGGACGGCCAACGCGAGCTTTCCGAGGTCGCCAACAAAATCCGCGGCTCGCGCCTTCGCTCCGTCCTTGTGCTTGGCTACACCGATCAAATCGGCTCGCCCGATTACAACATGAGCCTTTCGCGCCGCCGCGCCGAAGCCGCTCGCCAGGCTCTCATCGCCTATGGCATTCCGGCTTCGATGATTCAAGCGAGCGGGCGCGGCCAAAGCGATCCGCAAGTCCGGTGCGACAATGTGGCGCCCGATCAACTCATCTCATGTTTCGCGCCGAATCGCCGCGTTGAAATTGTCATCCGCGCCGCGTCCTATTGAACGCGAAAGCATCTCGGGCGCAAAAGGCGCGCGGAGCACGCGACGCTGAAAATTTGCGCCGCAATCCAAAAACCCGCTGAGAAAGCGGGTTTTTCTTTTCTCCCCAACAGCTTGGCTCGCGTGGATTGCCCACGCCGGATTGTCAGAGGCGGCGCAGCGGTTTTTCGTTTCGGCGAGAAGCCTCCGCGCCTTGCTCCCCAGGGGCGTCGGCCCGCGCTTCTTGAACCACGGCGGCGAGGGTTTTCGCGTCTTGCACCGCTCGCGCTTTTTGCGCCACGCGCGCCCAAGCGACAGAGAGGGTTGCCATTGAGGCATTGTCGCGGCGCTCGGCGCGGAGGCGATCCAGCGCCCATTTCGCGTTGACTTCGTCCACCAGGGCCTCTGCCGCGACGGGCCGGCCCTGGCGCAAAGCCTGCGCGATGGCTTTTTGGCCGCCGGCCTTAGGGTCTGAGGCCGAGACGCCGTGGGCGAGCAGCCACTCGATCGCCTGGGCGTCGGTTCGGTTGGCCGCCTCGACGAGCGGGTGTTGAAATTCGAGCAAGCCGTTTTTCCCCTCTTCCGGAACCGAGACGTCTTCCCAGTCTGTGGCTTTGACGCCAAAGTCGCTCAAGGCGTCCAGCGCCCAAATTCGGCCTTTACGGGCCGCGGCGGAGAGGGCGGCGTCGAGTCCTTTTTTCGGGGCGCCCCACTGCCGCAGAATTTTTTCAAAGCAGCTTTTCGCGGCCTCTTCTTCTTGGCACAAAACGGCGCAGGACAACGCCCGCCTGGAATCCTGGAAATTGACGCCCCAGATGGCGAGCCAGTCGAGCATCGCCACCGCGCCCGCGCGGGCGGGATGAATCTCAGACCAAAAGGAGTCCGTTTTTGCTCCCAATTTGATCAATTCTTCACACAATTGCATTTTTCCGCTCGAGGCGGCGAGCGCGAAAACTCGCGCGCCCCCCGTTTCGGCCCAGGCGCCCAATTTGACAAACTCAGCGATGGTGGAAACCGCGGTTTCTATGGGCAGCATGGAGGCGGCCTGCTGGGCCGCTTGCGCCCAATCGCCCTTCACGCCCCAATTCTTCATGACCCAACGCAGCGCGGTTTGGCAACGCGCGGCGCGCGCGGCGTCGGCCCCATTCTCGCTGTCCGCTGCGAACGCGAGGCCCATGGCCCATCGCCGCATGGCGTGTTCGCGCGCCAGGTAAATCGCTTTTTCGTTCTGCGTGGGCGGCTCAAAGACATCGGATATCCATTGAAGGGCTTTCATTTGCCCCCACTCGCCAGCCCTGAACATCAACTCTCCCGTGTCGTCAGGGAACATGTTTGGGTTTTCGCTCGCGCGCGCCATTGGATCTTCGCGCATCGGGGGGGCTCGGTCCAGCAGCAACTCGCACAAGCTTTGCGCCTCGTCAAAAACAGCCGCGGACTGGATGAGCAGTCGGCGGTTGGATTCGCGAAAATACGGATTTCCCGGAGAAAATGCGCCGTTTTCTTTTTGCGCTTGAACCACCGCCGTGGCGACCGCGAGCGTTTCTCTTTGGGCATGCTGGTCTGGCGCGATGTTTTTCTCTTTTTGTTGCAGCAACGGCCACGCCAATTCATCCAGCCACTCGCTGACCGCTTGTTCGGCTTCCTGGCTGCTGAGCGTTGACGCGAGCGAGCGGGCGTTGGCCCAATTTTTGAGCAAAACCGCGCCGCGAATAGCCTCTCGGGCAGATGGGGTTGAAGGCTGAGCGGTTAAATTTATGGCATTCATTTCGGTCTTTTTTTGTGGGCGCGGCGACGCCGCTCGTTTTTAGGGCGGACGGGTCAAATTCTGCGCTTGGCCGCGGCGCGGATGGATGGTTCATCGGTGGAGGAAGCTTGCGGCCCCTTGCGCGCCGCCTCGTCAATGGCCGAAGCAATGTCGCGGGCTTCGTCGCGGGCGATGCGCCTCGCGAGCGCCATTGAGGGCATGGGGCTTTTTGATGGTTGCGAGCCGCCTTCAAGGCGGCGAGCGTGCAAAAGCGATTCGCTCTGCGCTTTGGCGCGCAAAATGGCATCCTGCGGCCATGCGACGATTTCAAACAAATCATCCAACCCTTTCGTTTCAAGCTGAACGGCGGTCCACGCCACGAGCAAAGCCAAAACGCTTTTTCGCTCTCCGACCGGGGCGTCAGGCAGCGCAGTCCAGTCTGTCCATGAAATCGGGTCGACTGCCCAAAGGGCTCTCGCCAAGGGAAGGATCCGGTCGCCTTGCTGGTTGGTCGCCAACATCCACGGATCGCTTTCCGCGATCTCGCGAGGCTCGTTCGCGGGCCTTTTGTCTGGGCTGAAACGCCCGAACTCCGCAAGCAAGCGCACCCCCTCGACATTGCCCGTCATCGTGGCGGCGGTCGCGGGCTGGCTGATCAGTGAAGCGTAAAATCCCGCGGCGGGATTTTGGGCGGCTTGCGAGCGCGGATCGGCGCCGTTTTCAAGCAGGGCGCGGGCGAACGCCAAGGCTTGCGGCGTTTTGGAGTGCATGGCGCGAGCGAGGGCCGTGGGGCCCACTTTGGTGTGCGCTTCGACCTCCGCGCCGCGCCTGAGCGCGTCGAGCGCCTCGTCCCACCGCTCATTGTCGGCGGCGATCAGCATGTCTTTTGTGGCTTGCGAGGCGTTTTCGGCGTCGAACATGGCGTCTCCTTTCAGAGCCGGCGCGCGGATTTTGAGCGCGCGTCGCCGAGCGCGATGTCACTCGCTTGCGGCGTTTGGGTCTCCTGAAACGCTTGAAAGCCATCAGCCGCGCCATGCGTGTCGTCGCTCACCCACTGCCCCAATTCGACGCGCTCGGCGCGGCTGAGGGCCACATCCGCAAGCAATTTTAATTTCTGAGGGTCGATGAGGCGCTTTTCCAAAGAAGCGCCCATCGCGAGCGCGGCCAAAGGCGTGACGCTTTCGCCGCGCTTGGCCCCCGGCGCAAAGGGATTCACCTGAAACCACGACGGATAAGCCGGCTCGAGCGGATCGAACAGGGGGCTCGCCGCAATCTTGGCCGCTCTCGCCTCCCAGTCTCGCGGGCTGGTCAGGCAAATTTCGCAAAACGTTTTGTTGAGTTTTTGCCGAGAGCCCACGGCGATCACGGCGTCCACGTTGTTCATGTCCGCCTCTTTCTCGGCGAGGGCCAGGGCATCCACGGTTTTTTCGACAATCGCCATGCCTATTTTTTTCGCCCCCAATTCATGCAACCCTTTTCCGGCGAACGACAACAGAACAAGGCCCGTCATTTTCAGCAAGGGCGTCCAGCGCTCTGATTTCTTGATTTGCGCGCGCGCTTGCCGCCTCTCTTCGACGCTGACGCCCTCATCGGGCTCCATTGAGCCTTTCGGTTCGTTTTGCGCGCGCGCCGTCGTTTCGCTGCGGCTTTTCTCAGCCCAGCCCGCCAAGGCGATGGCTCGGCCCTCGCCCATTCGGCTCGCAAGCCGCGCAATGGCCGCGGTTTGTTCCAAGGATTGGACGGGAGGGTTTTCAATCGCCGGGGAGACGGTGCTCATTGTTGCTGCCTTTTGGGAAAGTGAGCCGCGTCGCGGCCGTCCTTTATTTTCGCTCGACGCCCCCGGCAATGCAAGCGGGATTTCCACAAGGAGTCGCCGTCGCTCTCTCCCGGCCCTTTGTTTTGATTTTTTGATGAAAAAACGCCGGGATTTTCAAAATCTTGAATGCGCGGTCTTTGGCCAAGCAAAAAGAGACAAGGGATTTGTTGCTTTTTTGCCACTCATCAATAAAAATTAGGGTAAACCCTTGCCTTATTGTTGCGCTGCAACTAGAATGGCCTCAACTCATTCCATTTCGGATCCACCCACCCTAGGAGAACGCCATGATGTTCCATCGAATCACCAAACCGATTTACAACTTTTTCTTCGTCGGCCCCATCTCGCGCACGCTGGATGACGCCATCGCCATTAGCCGCCAAGACGACGGCTCCCTGCAATTCACGGACCGTGGTTTTTTCAAGCTGCCGTCTCATGAGCGCGAGACCTATCTGCGCATGATCCAGGCGGAACGCTCGGCCATCCGCTCCTGATCGTTCGCAAAAAGGACTCCGATTTCCGTTGGGCGTCGCGCCGATTTTTTCAAGCGTCGTTTGGCGGACCTTCTCCTGCGCGCGCTTTTTCGCCGCTTTCTCTCAGCCCATCGCGCAAATGCGGATGGGCGTTTGTTGTGAACGGGAAGCGGCGATTGGATCTCCTTTCCGTCGCTTCTTTCCGCTCGCAGCGGCGAGAAAAAGCTCCCGCGGAAAAAATGCCCCATGACGCCTGACGCTTCTTGGCGTCCAACGCGCCCCATAGACCCCGATTTCGCGCCGCTTGTCCGATCTTTCGCAACCTTATTCTCAGGGCCGTCACAAATTTCCAACATCCGCCTTTTGGCCTGGCTCAAACGCCCTCTTTGGGCGATAATAGCGCTTCGCCTGAGCCAACGCTGGCCAGGAGGTTTCTTTTTTGGAGCTTCAAAATGAGTGAATGGACGGTCCTTCGGTCGCGACAAGACGCTTCGGTCAATTTTGTGGCCCAAACTCCGGATGAGGGCTTTTTCGAGTCGCGCTTCGTGCAGCGCTCGCCTGACTACTTCATCGCCTACCTGTCGTCGCACACGGGCTGCAAGCACGCCTGTCGCTTTTGCCACCTGACCGCCACGGGGCAAACGATGATGACGCCCGCGGACATGGACAGCTATTTGGATCAGGCCAAACAAGCCCTGAGCCCCGCGCGCGACCTGCATGCGGCGGGCGAGCTTGTCGCCACGCGCGCGCATTACAACTTCATGGCGCGCGGCGAAGCGCTCTCGAACGCGTTTTTTGTCGACAACTCGCAAGAGCTTTTCGACAAACTCGCGCAACAGACGGGCGCGCTGGGCGTGTCGAACACGCGCTTTTTGGTGTCCTCCATCCTGCCGCACGACTTCAAGGGCGATTTGTCCAAGGTGCTCGCCGACGAACGCTCGATTCTGTATTACTCGCTCTACTCGATGGACCCGTCGTTTCGCAAGCGCTGGCTTCCGCGCGCGATGGCGGCGCCCAAAGCCTTGGACCTGATCGCTGAAATGCAAGCGAAAACGGGCCGCGAAGTCGCTCTGCACTGGGCGTTCATCGAAGGGCAAAACGACTCCGAAGAGTCTGTGGATCACGCGATCGACGAAGTTCTCGCGCGCGGCATCAAGGCGAAGTTCAACCTCGTGCGCTACAACCCGCATGACGCGCGCCACGGCGTCGAGCCCAGCGAAGAGCGCTTGCAGTCGCTGTTTGACCGAATCGCCACTCGCCTGAACAACCCGCGAAGCCGCATCGTGTCGCGCGTGGGCAAGGACGTGAAAGCCAGCTGCGGCATGTTCGTGTGCTCGCGCGACGACGCCGATTTTGACACGGACGCGGCGATCGCCAACCATTGATTGGGCCGCGCCTCATGGCGCTCTCTCTTTGACAACCCAAGCCCCCGCCGGAAACGGCCAGGGGCTTTTGCTTTGCTCGACCCCGATCCGCTGTCGCGAAAACAGGCTGCGCGGGGCTGGCGATTTGTGAGACAATGAAGAATCGCAATTTGGCTCAATGGCTTTGAGGATTCACCATGGACTTTTCCACGCTTGGCGCGATTGACGCAATCGGCGCCCAAAACCTTCCGACCGACCGTTTTTGGCGCGTTAAAATGGGCTTTGACCCCACGGCTCCCGACTTGCACCTGGGGCACGCGGTGAGCCTTTTCGCCCTGCGCAAGATGCAGGACGCGGGACATGAGATTCTTTTGATCGTGGGCGACTTCACGGCGTCCATCGGCGATCCAACCGGCCGCAACGCGATGCGCCCGCCTTTGTCGCGCGAGCAGATCGAGGCGAACGCCGCGACCTACTCGGCGCAAGCGTTGCAGATTCTGGACGCGGAGAAAACCAAAATCCTTTTCAATTCGCACTGGCTGGAGCCTTTGGGCGCCGCGGGCCTGATTTCATTGGCGAGCTCCGCCACGGTGGCCCAAATGCTCGCGCGCGAAGACTTCGCCACGCGAATGGCGGATCAAAAGCCCGTGGGCCTGCACGAGTTGCTCTACCCCATGCTGCAAGCGCAGGACAGCGTTCACCTGATTCCGGACCTGGAATTCGGCGGATCGGACCAGCGCTTCAACCTGTTGGCGGGCCGGGAGTTGATGCGCGCGAAGGGGCAAGCGCCTCAAGCCTGCGTGCTGATGCCGCTTTTGCCGGGCCTGGACGGCGAGAAAAAAATGTCCAAGTCGCTGAAAAACCACATTGGCGTGAGCGAGCCGGCGCGCGACATTTTCGCCAAAACGCTCTCGATTTCCGACGACCTGATGGAGCGATGGATCTCTTGCTTTGGCTTGGCGGGCCAAATGAAATCGGACGCGGCCGCGCGGCCAATGGACGCCAAAAAAGAATTGGCCCATTGGTTGTGCCGGGCCCTGCATGGCCCCGAGGCCGCGCACGAGGCTCAAGCAAGCTGGGAAGCCGCGCACCAACGCAACGAGCGCGGCGCCACCGCGGAAGACAAGACGCTTGTCGCGCCGATCGGGGGCCTGCTTTGGGCGTCCGTGCTGCGCGACTGGGGCTGGGAGGCCAGCGGCGGCCGCGCCCGCGAGCGCATCGGCCAGGGCGCCCTGAAAATCGACGGCGAAAAAATCACCGACTCCAAAGCCCTGGCCCAGCCTGGGTTTTCCGGGTTGGTCACCTATGGGGCCAAGCACAGCGCGCGCGTGGTCGTGGCGCTTGCGGCCGAGGGTTCGGTTTCTGGCCCGGGAAACGATTCCGCGCCGATTTTCACGCCGCCCGCTCGCGGGCGTCAGCCGGGGTGATGGAGCGGTTTTCCCGCGCGGACGCGCCGCTCTTGCGCGGCTTGGAGCCAAAGGCCCTCTCGCGCGGGCCTTTTTTTCGCTTGGAGCCCCGGAATCGGGCAAGAAAACAGAACGCTCGCGGCGCGCTTTTGTTGCTTTGGGCGCCGCCGGGCTTGCCGTGATCGGTTTTCATTCCGCTCGCGCTTCGCTCGCTTCCTTTTGCCGCGCCGCCGAGGTAGTGTGAAGCCCTGACTGCTTGGGGGGATTCGCCATGAGCGCATCGCATTTGCCGCTGGACTCCACCGACGCCACGCCGATGCTCATGCCCTTCGTCGATTGGGCCACGGAGACCACGGAGCTTGTTCGCTTGGCGTCTCTGGGGCAAATGGAATTGGCGGAAGCGATCGTCGCGCGCCACAGGCCCGGCCAAGCGCACTGGGTCAAACCCATGATCCATGACGGGCTGTTCGTCGCTTCGTTCCAAGGCAACTACGCGATGGTTTCGTTTCTTAATCCGTTCGCGGACCCCACGGATGAAGCGGCCATCGCCCGGATTTTGGCGGGCGGGGAGCACGCCATGGAGCAACGCTCGCAACCAGGCCAATACAAATTCGGGCATTGACCCAGTGGCCTTGCCGGCCGGCCAGATCGCGCGAGGCTCACAGTCTTTTGGCTGCCGGCTTCTTGGACGCGACCGCGCTGACGAGGCTTGCGTCCCTCTCGTTTTTCGTCGTTGGCCCTGCGTGGACTTCATTCCTCAACGACCGAGCCTCCTCTTCGGCCGCCGCCTGACCCTTCAAGCGCGCGATTTTTTCTTCCAGCTGCCTTTTTTTGGGCGTCGCGCCGTCTTTCCAAATCGCGATGTCCCGGACGAAAGCGCCCATGACTATCGCGCAACCCGATATCGCGAGCGACACGGCGACCGCCACCGCAAGGAAAATCACTTCGAAGGCGCTCCATGGCCCTTTGTGGCGGAGGCATTCGCGCGCGATCCATGGCATCGGCGCGACCGACAAGACGAACACCGCTGCCCAAAGGATCGCGAAGACGCCGCCCGCCGTTTTTGCCCAGTACCGCACGCGCCACGCCAAAGCCTTGATCGCTGCTCCGCGCGGTCGCGCCCACAGTTTTGAGTTTTTTTTCGGAGTCTTTTTCACGCCAGGCCCCTTTTCGGCTCAGTCGATTTTGAAAAGAAGTCGCAGTCCTTTCGAACAGCGGCTTCTGGGCATCGCGCGTTTGCTATTCAGCGCGAACTCACTCGTCGTCCGACGCGCCTCGCTTGATGCGCGCGCGGCGATTGACGACCGGGGATTCTGGCGCCTTTTCTTCCGTCGCGGCCTTTTTGGGCTCGCTTTCCGGCGCGCGAAGCAGCGCCACCGTGATGTTGTCGATGCCGCCTCGCTCGTTGGCCATCGCCACCAATTCCTTGCAAATGGCCGTGGCGGGAGCGCCCGGGCCCGCGCGGCGCTGCGCGTCGTGGAACGCCGCGAGCATCATCGCGGGCTCGTCAAAGTAATTCCACAAACCATCCGAGCACAACAGAAGCTCTTCGCCCGGCTGCAAGCTCGCGATGGCCGCGCGCGGCTCCACGTCATGGTCGAGCATCCCCAGGCACTGCGTGATCGCGTGGGCATACTGATTGCGCATGGCTTCGCGCGGGTCCATGCCGCCCTCGATGGCGCTGGTCAGCCACGAATCGTCTTTGGTGAGCTGGCGCGCGCGCGCCGGCCCAATCGCGTAGGCGCGGCTGTCGCCGGCCCAACCCAAAGCCACTTGCGCCCCGATCACGCGCGCGCACACGATGGTGGCTTGCGGCTCGGCCTTGCCCGCCTTTTCCTGCGCGACCGAGCCCGGCGTGGTTTTCACCGCCGCGTCGGCTTGCAGAACGGCGCGAGACAGTTCGTCGCGGGGGTCTTCCTCCAACGAGGACGAGAGAATGACGGCCAATGCGGCCTTGGAGCCGCGCGAGCTCGCGATGCTCGAATTCTGCGCGTTGGAGACGCCATCGCTCACGACGATCGCGAAGCCGCTTTCGAGGACTCCGATCGCGAAGGCGTCTTGGTTTTCATGGTGCCGGCGGCCGATGTCGCTCGCCGCGCCAAATCGCCAGCCGAGCGCCTGCTCGCTTTGGTTTGGGGTCGCTTCAAGGACCCATCGCGCGCCGCAATTGAGGCAAAATCCAGACTCGTCAGCGCCTTCGGTGGATCCGCATTTCGGACAGGCTGGCGCCGTGGGAGCCGCCACCGGCTCCAAATGCTCTTCTGACACCAAATCCGCGCCCTTCATCGCGTCCGACACCGACGACCAGGAGGGAGCGGGCGCCACGGAGGCGGCCAGCGCTTCATGCGCGCTCGGCTTCCAATCGGGCCTCGCGCCGCACGCTTCGCAAAACTTCGCGTTCAGAACCCACGCCGCGCGGCATTTCGGGCACTCGGTGAGAGCCCGGGCCGCGCTTGCCGCGGCCAGCGCCGTCGCTTCGGCCATCAAGTCAGGCCCCACGGCCGCGATCAGGTCGAGGTTTGCGTTTGGGGTGGTTTGCGCCATGGATGAATCTCCTTTGTGTCTGAGGCTTCAAGGGCCAGGGCGCCGCGCCTTGGCCACTCGTTGATCAATGCCCTATTTTAGCGCCGTTTTCGCGCGGGTTGAGCCCTTTCTCCATTCCCCGGCGCCCAGGCCGCGTTTGAGGCGAAAACGCGTTGCGCCGGCGCCACGGTTTTCGCCCAATTCGCCATCCGCAGGCCCCAATGAAAAAGCCCCGCCTTGGCGGGCGGGGCTCGGCGTCGGCGCGAATCGCCCGGCTTAAAACCAAGTGCGCGGACGCGCTTGGTTGGCCAAGTCGACGAGGAGCGTCATTTCCTCGCGCGTTTGCGATTGGCGCGCAGCGTCGCGAAGCAGCTTCTCCGCTTGCTTGCGCAGCGCCTTGTGATCCTTTTTGGCGCCCAAAAGCTGAACCTGCGGCTCCGGCTTGGCCAACCCGCTTTCGATCAAAATCGCGGCTTGCGAGAGCGCGCGGGCGGCCAGCTGGCGAGCCGTTTGGCTTGCCGTGCCCAAGAGCTCCAAGGCGCCGCACGCTTTTTCGATCGCCGACATGCTGGCGGACTTGGCGTCCGAAAGCAACGCGCGGGCGGTCTCTTCCAGCGCCGCGGAGCGCAGGCTGTGGCTTTGCGGAGCCAACGCCAGCGCGTTGGCCGCGCCATCGAGGGAACCCGCCTTCTCCTCGCAGCGAGCCAAGCCGAAGATGGCGGAGCCCACGCTCGGGTCCAGGCGCGTCACGCGCCCGTAGAAGTCGCTTGCGCGAGCCACGTCGCCCAAAGCCTCGAACGCGAAGCCCATGGCGAGGCGAGGCGCCCATTCGCCCGGAATCCACGAGTAGACCTCGCTGAACTTTTGCAGCGCCTCCGTCGAGCGCGCCTTCAATTGCGTGGCCGCCTGCGCCGGGTCCAGAATCGACTCAAACTCCATTTGGCCCAGAGCCAGCGCTGCTTTGCCGCCCATCCACTGAGCGCGCCAGTCGAATGGGTCTTCCAGCGACATCGCCTTCGCCTCCTCGCGAGCCTTTTGGGCTTGCGCGGCGTCGCGCGTCATCAAGCGAGCGTCCATCAGGCGAAGCTTCGCCTCGGCCGACAGCGGGTGTTGGTTGACCAACTCCTCCAACGCCGTCACCGCGCGCGGGCCTTGCGCGGACAACCGGGCGCATTCGTCCGACGCTTCGTCCGTCGTGTCGGCCTTCAAGGTCGGCAGCAAGCGCGCCAGCGGCAACGAGCGGCCTTGGCGGTCTTCCGGGTCGATCAAGTTGTCCGCGCTGAAAACGCGGCTCTCAGCCGGCTTCGGATCGGTTTTGAGGGCCACCACTTCGCGCAGCACGCCGCGCAGTTGCTCTTCCATTTCCTCCGCCGAGCCAAAGCGCTCGTCCGGATTTTGCCGCGTGGAGCGGTCCAGGAAGCGCGCGAACGACTCGTTCTTTTGCAGCAGCGGAATTTCCGAAGCCGGCGGCAGCGTGAACTCGTGCTTCTTGCGCCAATCGAAGTCCATGACCAACGCGGCCAAAGAGCGCCCAATCGAGAACAAGTCGGACGCCGCGATTGGGTTGTCCGCGGCCTCCGGGGCCATGAAGCCCTGCGTGCCGAAAATGTCGCCCGTCGGGTCATCGATCTTGCGCGCGCCGCCCATGTCGATGAGCTTCACGTCGTCGTTTTCGAGCATGAAGTTTTCCGACTTGAAGTCGCAGTAGACCACGCCGCGGCTGTGCAGGTAGCCGAACGCCGGCAGAATGCCGATGATGTAGGCGCAGGCTTCCTCGATGCTCAGCAAACCGCGCTGGACGACATCGATCTTCATTTCTTTTTCAGCGTCCGTGAGCGACTCGCGCAGCACGCCAGAGCGCACGGCCTGTCCCTTGTCGTCCTTCACGTTCACCGTGTCGCGCGCCTTGCGGATCGACTCGATCGTGCGGCCGCCCACGCGCTCCATCACGATGTAGCCTTCCGCGCCCCGGTTGATAAAGTCGTAAATGCCGACGATCTTCGGGTGCTTCAAAGCGGCCAGGAACTGGCGCTCTTGCAGCGCGGCGTGAGCGGCCGCGGCGTCCTTGGCGTTCAACAGGCCCTTCAAAATGACCCAGCGCGAAAGCATTTGGTCCCAGGCCAAGTAAATCCAGCCCATGCCGCCGAAGGCGATCGGGCCCTTGATTTCGAACTTGCCGTTGACGATGTCGCCGGCCTTCAGGCTCGGGACGAAGTTGTATTCGCTGCCGCAATTCGGGCAGAAGCCCTTCTCGAGCTTCACGGGCTTTTCGCAGCTCGGGCAACGGCGCTTGTTCACCGGCACGACCGGGTTCGCCATCACTTGGGACAGCGGGTCGTGCGTGGGCTCTTCCGGCAGGTTCACCAGGCCCGCGCCCAGGGCGCGACGGCGGCTGGCCATGGCCGAGCGGCTCGTTTGGCGGCGGCTGGTGCGGCCCGAGGCGCTGATGCCCGTGGTCGAGCCCGTCATCGCCGTGCCTTGCGTGGCGACGGTGCCCGTGTTCACGGTGCCCGTCATGCTGACGGTGCCGACGCGCTGGGAAATCGTGCCGCCCGCGATCGCGGCGTGCATCGGCTGCGGGGTCGCGGCCGCGGCGGGATTCGTCGCGAGCAGGCTTTTGCCCGCCGGCGCCCGGCCGCACTCGTCGCACACGCCATCCACAATCTTGCCGTCACAACCTGTGCGTTCGCATTTTTGCGCCATTTTGCGCTCCTTGAAACGCCCCTCTCGGGGCTTTGATGATTCGGCGGTCTTCTTGGGAGACTCTGTTTGGCTTGCCCTTTGGGCTTCGCCGCGAACTCCCTCAACCTTCAAGCTCTATTTTAGCCCCCTTTTTTCTCGCGCCTGAGCCAATTTTGGAGACTGTTGGCCTCGCGCAACGGTTTTTTCGCAAAATTCCCGTTGCCTCATGATTGGACTCTCCGAAAACGGCCGCCTCGGCTAATCAATCAGGCAACCAGGCGGCTCTCCGCCGCAGCGCGTCTTTCGAGCCATAAACCCAGCGCGCCGTAATCCAAAGGGCCGCCAAAAGGCAAAAAAGGCCCTTTGAGCCGACAATTTTTTGTCCACGCATATTTTTCTTTGCGCAAATTTTTCTCAACGCTATCCTGCCCCAATCGCGCGATCCCCGCGCTGGCCTGGCCAAGGAGGCTCCCATGATCCATTTCAAAATGTCGGTCGATCAAAAAAACGCGGCTTTTTGCGACTCCGCCACCGGCGAGCTCGTGTTGGTCGAGTCGCGCGACAACCGACAATTCAATGTTCGGGTTGGCTCGCTGAAAAACTCGCGCGCAGTGGGCTCCATCGTGGCCGAAAATGATAGGGAGCTCAACGAACGCTTGAACCGGTTGGTTCCCCAACAATTCCACGCTTGACGCGCTTTCGGGTCCGTCTTTGTCGCCAGAGAGCCCTTCGGGGCTTTTTGCTTGGGTTCGGAAAACTGGGCGCCAACGGCCAACATCACGTTTTCCGCGCCGCATGGCTATTTCGCCCCCCCGCCGATCAGCCTGCCACCCGATCCGGCTTTTCTGCTGATTCTTCCGCGTGACAGGCATTGCCTGCCGCGCGTCCCAAAAAGGCCCTCGCCAGTCTATTTTTCAGGCATGCGCCCAACGCTCCTGTCGGGTTTTCCGCCCCTTGCGGGCAACCCCTTTTTAGGTAGCGTGGAGACGCGGCGAAATTGAGTTGCTTCATCTCCGGACTTGGTGTGCGCAAGCTTTCCGGCCCCTCGACCTCGCCGCCCTTATTTTGTTTTTGCGCCTAAAAAATTGGCGCAGCCCAGGAGGACGCCATGAATTCACTCGCCCAACCCATTTCCCTCAACGAGTCGATGGAAGGCCTCTCTGGCAATGAGCCCGGACTCGGCAACCTGCGAACGTGGGGGGCCGTGCGCCCCCAAGGCTCTCACTGGAAAGAAACTTCTCAATTCTCCACCCTCAATGTGGCGCTCCTGGGCAGCCCTTGGGCACGCGTTGACCGCGGCCAAGCCGCCTCTTCTTGATTTTGTCTCAACGGTTTTTCAGACGCGTGCACGTTGGCGCGTCTTTTTTTGTTGACAGCCGCTTCGACGCATTTAATTTCTCGGCGCGACTTTCCGCTCGGCTGTTTTCGAAGACCGCTTTCCTGCGCCAGAATGCGCTCCACAACAATTCAACAAACAGGAGATTCACCATGAGCGAGCAACCGATTGCGGCCCTTCTTTGCGCGGCTTTTCTCGTTGGCGCGCCCGTCGCGGCCTTTGCCCAAGCGAGCGCCCCCACGCAAGCGGCCTCCACCACGGCGGCCAACCCACTCCCCGATGTCGACAAAGCCTTTGTGCAGGCGGCCAGCATGTCGTCCTCCACGGAAATCGACGCGGCCAAGCTGGCTCTCACGCATTCGAAAACCAGCGAAGTGCGCTCGTTCGCCAGCCACATGATCATGGACCACACCAAGCTCACCGCGGAATTGAAGCTTAAGGCGCCGCATGGCGTCCAAGTGCCCAAAGACAACTCCGACACCGAGCTGATCCAGAGTTTGAAGGGCCAGGACGGGGACGCCTTTGACGACGATTATGTCCGCAAAGTCGGCCTCGAAGGCCACAAGCAGGCCGTGGCGGCCTTCGAAAAGGAAGCGCGAGACGGACAAAACCCGGATTTGAAGAAATTGGCGCAATCAGCCCTCCCCACGATCAAGCATCACCTCGCCATGGCTGAGCAATTGGCCAAATACCTTCATCTCACGCAGTGACTCTGCTCGCCGTTTTTTCCACGCGCCCCGACCGATTGGCCTCGCGATGAGGCTCCGGGACAGAGCCATTGAGTTGGGGCGCGGATTCCTTTTCGCCTGACGGTAATATTGGCTCGTCGCTCTTTCCGAAGCCATCCCAAACCTTCTTTTTGGCTTGGGCGATGCCTTGGCCCATCAAAGCGAGCCCCACCAAAGCGATGACGCCGAAACCGAACATCAGGCTTTGGGCCGCCCATGCCCACACGGCGCCGAAACTCTCCGCGCTCCACCGCCCCCAAGGAGAGTCCTTCGCAAGCAGCCATTCAGCGGCCGAAGCAACCGCGAAAAGCGCGACCCCCTCGCCCAGCAACGCGATGGTTTTGCTTTGCGTCCAAGATTTGTTTTTTTCGCGCATCACAGGCTCCTTTGATAAAAACGAGAATCATTCGCAATAGTAGCGCGCTTTGATCCTCTGTCCAGTGATGTTTTTTTATCAGGCCGATAGGGAAGGGAGGCGCGTCTTTTGCAGAGGGGGACGCTCCTCGGCATCTCTGCGAGGGCTAGATTAGATCACTTTTTTTTGAACGCTTGCGCGCTATTTTTCAACGCGAATCGCGCTCTAACCGCCGCAGCGCCGCAGCCACCGCGTGACGGATCGCGCGTCTTTCGCGAAGGAAGCCCGGCACTCGGCGTTTTTTCTTGAGGGGCGCGCGAGGGCAGCCCTCGCCCAGCGAATTCGCAGGCGACTCGCCGCTCTCATCCTCGCCGATCGGCGCGGCTTGCGGGTCGCCCCACTCCTCCTCTAAAATCGCAGGGATCGGGGCGAACCAGGCCGGTCGCCAGCCTTCGAGGGGGCGCTCTTTCAGGGCCATCCATGACACGAAGATCCGCCACGCCGCCCAACTCCCGGCGATGCACAATCCGCACAAAACGGCGCCCAAAACCGATGAGATGGGCGAGCGCAAAAAATGCCGTCCAATCCAGGGCTCCATCCAATGAGCCGACGCCAGCAACGCGAGCCCCGCCACCGCGCACGCGACGGCCATGCCGCCCGCGGCGACCAAGGGCCACACCGGGCGCTCCGCCACGCGCCGCCACTGCGCGAAGTCGTCCGCCGTGGGCGCCTCTTGGATCGCGAAAAAACAAAGCCGGCACTCGGAGTTGCCGTTGCGCTGGAAATCCGCGGTTTGCCAAGCGAATCGCTTGGGCCCCAACAACACAGACAATTCCCAGGGCGTCCGATCCAGCGACAAATCGTCGTGCTCCACGCACAAGCCGCTCGCCGCCATCAATTCGCTTTCGGGGGGCGCTCCGCTGGCCACGATCCGCTCGATGTCCGCGGCCTCAGCCATCACCCATTGATCCGGAAACGCATGCCCGGCCTTTGGGTGGATGAGAGCCGCGCGCAAAAAAACGCGGCCGCCCTTGTCCATGGAGCGAATGAGCGCCTCGGCCTCCTCTTTTGACAACTTTTCCACAGAGCGGTTTTCAGGCATGGGCATTCGGCGCGAAAAAAAGGTCGCAGCCCGAGAGAGGCCGTCTCAGTGGGCAGCGGGAATGGGCCGCAACCCAACAAGCTTTTGAGTTTGGGCCCGCTCACTGGAAGTTATACGAGAACAAGGCGTTCACGCGCAAGGGCCTGTTCCCATTGTCGTCGCCGGGCGCCTGCCCCACGGGCTTGGCGAGCGAAATGTCCAAATTGTAGTGCTTGCCGTCGGTCAGGCGCGCGCCAATGCCCAGCGACGCGATTTTTGACGGAGCGGCTTGCCCGTTTTTCAGCCACACCCGGCCCATGTCGGCGGCCAAGTAGGGCGAGGCGGTTTTGAGCCACTTGCTGCCCAAATTGAACGCGTGAAACACTTGCGCGCTGCCCGCGAGCCCCGAGTCGCCGGACGTGGCGCCCGCCTCGTAACCCAATCCAAAGCGCGTGGAGCCAAAGGCGATTTGCTCGGCCGACGGCAACGCGTTCGGGCTCCACTGCCCAGCCATGGCGATTTGGTATCCCCAGCCCGACGCCCATTGCTGCGTGCGCGACGCCGTCAGCCCTAGCTTCCAAAAACTCAGGTCCGTGAGGTCAGCGATGTCCGCCCCAAAATTGCTGAACCCCTCTTTGTGCGCGCCCAGGGCTTGGACGCCCTTGGCGATTTGGAATTCCGCGCCGTTCAAGGTCGTGTCCGTGCTCTTGGCCCAGGTCAAACGCGCCGTGGCGACCCGCACCGACTCTCGCTGTCCGGCCTCAAGCCCCGTGATCGTGTTTTGCAACGCCGAGCTCTCGCGAGCCACATACGCGCCGGCCGCGCCCACCAAAGACTCTGTTTGCGAGAGCTTGAAGGGATATGACAATTCGCCCGACACCTTGTCTTGCGACTGCACGCTTTGCAAATAAGACGGCAAGTTCGACGGATTCGTCGGCTGAGCCCTATAGCTCGACGCGTTGAACAGCAGCGACATGCCGTCCGAGCCCACGGGCTGAACCCATTTTCCGGCGTAATACTTTTGCTCTTGTTGGCCCGGCGGCGCGATCGCGGACAGCGTGATTTGCTCGCCCAGCCCCAATTGCCCATTTTCAACCGCCGACATCAACGCTTGAAACCCTGGGTGGTTGAAGTCCAGCCCCGCGTTGAAGTCAAAGCGCTTTTTGTCTTTGATCTCGACTTTCAACTCGCTCTCGCCATTTGTTTGCGTGGGCGGATCGATCGTGGCCACCGCTGTCAAGCCGGGAATCGCCGACAACAAGGCCGCCATCCGCTCAAAGGTGGCTTTTGTCAGCGGGGCCTCCGCCAGCGCTGGGCGCGCGAGCGCCTCGACGCGGCCGCGAAGCTTGCCCGGGTCGCCCACGATCGTGAGCTTGGAGGCGCGCCCCTCCACCGCCACCACGCGAGCGACGCCCTGCGAGAAATCTTGCTGCGGGATGAAACAGAACGACAGCGCGTAGCCATGCGCTTGGTAGAGCTTGGTCAAGCTGTCGCAAGCGGCCACCAAGTCGCCCACGACAATGGGTTTGTTGGCCAAGGGCGCGAGCAATCCGCTCGCCGTCTTGAAGTCGAGGGATTTGACGCCCTCCAATTGGATGGACTTGATTTCGATTTTTTCATCCAACACCGGAGGGCGCGGCGCCTCGGGCGTTCCCACGGTTCCCTTGGGGACCACTTTCACCGGGGCGGCCTCTTGGGGGAGCGTCTGCTCCGGGCTCCCGCCCGGAAGCGTCTGCGCGGGAATCGCGATCGGCGCGCGCGCTTGCGAAAACCCCCACGGGCTAACGGATAACGCAACGCACGAAAAAACCGCCTGCGCCACTATTTTTTTGACCTTGATTTTGTTTTTTAAACGCTGCATTTCTGGCCCCCGCCATTTTGATGTGTGCCTAAACAGCCAACAAGCGGCTGACGGCTTTCTTTCTGCGAGGCAGTCTCCGCGGGCGCGTCATTCCGGTCAAGCAACGAAACGCGCCAAACGAGCCCGTTTTTCCGACCGTTTATCGCGTGCCTATTTTTGGCGCGACAAATCGTCAATTCTCCTTGATTTTATTGATGAAATCTACGAATAAATACGGTTTCCACGGCCCAGGCCCGGACGCCAGCGGTCTTTGCTTGGGCTCCGGGCGGCGCGACTCGTTGGCGCGTCGCCCGGAGCATTCCCCCGATCGCCAAAGAACAAAAAAAGCCCGTTGCGGGGGCCTCTTTTGTTCTTTAAACGGGCGGCGCCTCCCGGCTCGCGCGTCAGCTTCTCGCGGCGGCCGACAGACTCGACTCGAAGGCGGAGACGAACTTTCGCGCGCCCGCCATGTCCATGGGCTTCACCCATAAAATGTCCTCGGCTTGCTGTTGCACGCCAGACCAGGCCGAAGGGTTGATGCCGCGCGCCGCCAAAGCCTTCGCTTTGACTTGCAACGCGCGGAAGCGGCCCTTGAGCTCCTCGCGCTCGTCGAGCAGCTTGCGGTTGTTCGCGTAGATGCTTTCCGCTTGCGCCGCGCGCGTGGCGCAATTGGCTTCCCATTTTTTCAGGCCCACTGAGGCGGCTTGGATTTTTCCGGCTGCGCGCGCTTGCTCGATGGACGCGAGCCACTCCTCCAAAGCCGACGCGGCTTCGGGTCCTTCGGGGACTTGGAAGGACCAAGGGCCCTGGATTTTGGCCTTGGTCTCCTCGATGGCGAGCCGCGAGCGGTCCCCCAAATCGCGGAAAGCCGCGACGTTTTTTCGCGCTTCTTGAAACCCTCGATCGACCTCCTTCGCGAGCTTGTCCACCGCCATCAGGCGGGCGCGCTCTTTTTCGATTTCCACGCGCGCGAGGCTGAGCTTGGCGCTTGCGCCAATCGGATCGTTGGACAAATCGTTGGCCAGGGCCGTCAGCCGGTCATTGTCCATGTTGGTCGCGCCCAGGGCCTTCGCCCATTCACGGAGCGCGCCGGATTCCTTGCGCGCTTGCTCCACGCTCGTCAAAAGCTCTTTTTCCGCGCGCTCGATCGCTTCCAAGCTGTCTCGCGCCTTGTCAAAGCTCTTGAGCATGGCTTCAAGGACATCCGAGGGGCACGCGAGGTCAATGCGCTCGGCGCCGCTCAGCAGCGAGCGCTTGCTCACCGGCACGTAGACCGTGGGAAGCTCCACGGAGGGGAGCAACAGCTTTTTGGCCGCCTCAATTTTGCTGGGAACGAAAAAGCCGCGTTTTGTGCAAATGGCCACCGCCTCTTCATGGGCGTGGCTCAGGATCAAATAATTGCGCCATAATCCCTCGAGGTCCTCCAACGCTTCTTTTGCCATTGGAGCCGTGGCGCCCGTGTAGGGCTCGTTGAAGCGCACGCGCATTTTCGCGTTTTTGGCGGCTTCGGACTCTTGCAGGTCCATCAGGTTGCGGCTGATCGCGCTCAGCTTGACAGTCCATTCGTCAACGAGTTTCTGCGCCGCTTCTTCGCTTTCGAGGGCCGGATGCTGGATTGCCGGGATCATTTTCGTCCTTGGGTGGCGAGGGGCCAAGCCCAACATGGGCTTGCTCTCTTTCGCCTTCAAAATCGATTTTCGCACAAATTGGCCGACAAAGGCAACCGGGCCCTTCTATGTGGGAAAATAAAGACGCAATGTGGCTTTTTTGACACATTGCGGCGCCAATCCGGGCTTTGGGCGCTGAAATCCCTCAAGCCCGCTTGTTTTGCGGAGCGGTCACTTCAACGCGTCAATGGCGCCCGCGGGCAACGGATACGCGACCATGGCGGCCCAATGGATCACCGATCCGTCGACTTGGGCCACCACCAAGGCCTCTCCGTCGCGCAGCGAATAATGAGAGCTCGATCCCATGCCCATGGCGGGGGCGTAGGGGTTGCGCAGAAAGTTCAAGCGCGAATAGCCGTCGGCGAAAACCACGCGCACGCCCAGCATGTTTTTCGGGCCTCGCGCGACGGGGCTCGCGTCCTCGTCTTTTGATTTTCCGCCGAACCACCCGGAGCTTTTCTTGGGCGCGTCCTCTTCCGCCGTCATCACGGGGATGGCCGTCGGCGACAAATCTTCGCCGAAAAGCGCGGCGGCGTTTTTCGAGACCGCGTAGGCTTGGGGCGGGCTGTTCGCGCCGCCCATGCCGTTCGGGTCAACCACGCGGCCTTCGGACGCGACGCCCGACACCAGCCCGAGCTCCACGCCGCTGATGGGGGCGATGGATTGTTGGTTTTCAAAGTCAAGCCACGCGGCTTTGGCCTTTCGAGCGTCGCCCTCCGAGCCCGCGGGCATTTGAATGAATCCGGAGCGCGTGATGATCAGCCAATCCGGGTTGCCGTCTTCGGGCACGGGCGCCGCGCGCAACCCGCGCAAATAGTCCGGATCGGGCATTTCAAGCTTCACGAAGCGATGAGGCCGCATTTTTTCTTTTGCGGCGGCCGCGCTGGCGCCTTCCGCGCTTTCCGCTTTTTGCTTCGCGGCGGCCTCCGAGGCCCCCGTGTCGGCCCGCCCGCCCCAGACGCTTTGGGCATTCGCGCTTTGCGTCGAGGCTCCGCTCAATCCGATTCCGGCCAGAAGCGCCAGCGCGCCAAAAATCAGGCTGGATCGAGAGGCGAGGCGCAGGACCGACGCTGAGGAGCTGTTTTTTGTTTGGATGGATTTCATGGGAATATCCGGGCAGGAATTGTGTCGGGAGAATGAAAAAAGAGGGGGCAAAGGGTCGCTGAGCCCATCATACGCCGCGAATCCCGAAGTTTTTTCTTTTTTTGTCCGTTTTTTGAAATAGCGCGCTTTCATTGCGGGGTTTTGTCCATGGGAACTTGGGGGCAACAAAAAGCCTCGCGCGCGGCGAGGCTTTCGGGATGTCCTCCGAGGGGCCTTGCGGCCCTTTCGGTCAGAAGCGATATTCGCGCAGGCGAGCGGCGAGGCCCAAGCCGCACAGGATCAGGATCAGGACCAGCGAGCCTCCGAGCTTCCACTCGTAGCCGGCGAGGGCTTCGCTGGCTTCGGCGCTCTTTTGGTCAAACGCCGCCTGGTTCACGTTCATCACGTTTTGCAGGTTGCCGTCCAGGTAGCTGAACGCCCACGTCGACCAACCCGCGTTCACCCCCGAGCGCCAGTCCATTGCCGCGGCGAAGTCCGTTTGCGCCAACTCATGCAGGCGCTTTTCCGTGAAGAGGTAGGTCGCGAGCCCGTCGAGCGACGAAGCGACCTTGTCGGACTCGCCGTCAAACGTCTTGTCGTGGCCATTGTCCTTGGCCTTCGCGCTTTGGGCCAGCTGGCCCAGGTAGCCCGCGAAGGGCTCGCCGGCGCGGGCTTTCTTCGCCGCGCCTTCGGCGTCAAAGCTGCCGATCAAGGTTTGTATCTGCTGGGCGAAGTCGCTTAGGCGGATCGCTTGCTTGGCGTCGTCGCCCTTGGCGAACATCCAGAGCGCTTCGTCTGCGTTGGCGTCATACACCGCGGCGCGGGCGCGCCAGACGGCGTTGATCGACTCGAACGCGCCTTCGCGCGCCACGCGCGAGGCGTTTTGGGCATGCGTGAAGCTCATGGAGCCCAGGACCAGGGCGGCCGCCGCCACGAACGTTCCCAGGGCCACGCCGGCGTTCAATGCCCGGCGCGTCTTGCGGGCGAGCCACACTTGGCCCGCGACCGCGATGCCCAAGAAGAGAACCGCGAACACCGCCGAGATGGCGGCCCAGCGTTGAGCGGCCTTCGACTGGCGCTCGTCATCGCTCGCCATGTTTTGGGTCGTCGAATGCGTGAGGGCGTCCGCCGCCGGCAGCGCGCGGGTGCGCATGAGAGAATCTGCGGCTTCGATGTAAGCGCGCGAATCATCGCCCTGCTTGGCCAAAGCCTGGCCCACCAGACGCTCGTAGTCGCTCAGGGCGGACATCATTTCCAACAAGGGCTGGCGCTCTTGGTCGCCGGACGACACGGTTTCCGCGGCGCCTTCGATCGCGCGGCGCGCTTGGCTCATGTCGAGCTCGTAAATGATCCAGCTGGCCGACGCTTCGCGCTTGCCGCCGATGAAGGACTCCATCATGTTCGAGTTGGCGTCCGAGAGCGAGGCGCGAGCTTGAGCCACGCCTTCAATGGCCGGAGCCGTCTTGGTTTGCAACGTTGTTTGCTGCGTCGATTGCGCGGCCAACGCGTTGTATCCAGCCCAGCCTGAAACAGCGAGGGACAGGGCCATCGCAGCGCCCAAAATCTTGATCTTGGTCGGCGTCAGCAGCGCCATGGCCGCCGATTTCGCCGGGGCCTTGCCCGCGCTTGACAAGGCCGCCGGGGCCAAACTGGTTTGAGTCGTCATTTCTCTTCTCCATGTGCCGCCCGACAGGAGCGGCGTCTTTGCTTCGCTTGTTTCGTTTCGCCGCGGACAGCGGCCTCGTTTCTCGTCAATCGCCTCGGAACTTTGGAGGCCCCTCTCGGAGCCCCCTGCCATGCGGCGCCGCTCGCGCGGCGCTTTGCGCCTTAGGCCTTCGAGACGCGCAGGCGCGTCCACATGCCCAGGGTCAATTCATCGCCGTCGGCGAGCTGAACCGCGACGCCCGCGTCAAGGCTCTTGCCGCGAAACAACGTGCCGTTGGAGCTGCCCACGTCGCTCACCCACAACGAGCCGTCGTCGCGCGATTCGAAGCGCAGGTGGCGGCCGGAGACGCCCGGATCGGGGATCGGAGCATCCGGGCGCGAGGCCGAGGCGGACGCGGGCTTGCGCCCGACGATGTTTTCGCGCAGGTCCAGCGTGAATTCGCGAGCCGGCTCGTTTTCCGGAAACGGGCGCGCCGGGTCGGCTTCGGTCATCAAGGATTTGTCGGCCGTGGCCGTCAGCTTCCAGCGCGTGCCCGCGCCCGTGCCGCCTTGGCTGGCGGTCGAGACCGCCACGGGAGCCACAGGGGCCGAAGCCGTCGAGCGAGAGATCGGCGTCGAAGGCGGCAGGTCGAAGCCGGAGAGCGACTGGGCGGGAGCCGGGAATTGCGCAAAGGCGGCAGCCGGCGCCGAAACCGGCGTCTGCAGGCCCGCGTCAGGGGTGTTGGACTTTTTGTTCACGAAGTCGTAGCGGCAGACTTCGCAAAAACGCGCGCCGGGGGTGCGCGCCGTGCCGCAATCGGGGCACGCGTCAGCGGGAGCCGAAGCGGCTTGGCCGCCGAAGCCCGAAAGGCCTCCGCCGGACAAGTCCATGCCGCCCGCGCCGGTTTGCGCGATCGACTGCGCTTCCATGCGCGTGCCGCAAACCGAGCAGTAATCGTTGTCGTCAGACTGATGGCCCTTGGGGCAAATGAAGCTCATGAATTCTCTCCTGTGTGGTCGGGCCAACGCCCGCATCCGTTTCAAGACTCATTTTCGCGCCGTTTTGCCCTTCATGCCTCTTTTTTTGATTCTTTTATGGATTCAAGCCCGAAAAGTTGCGTTACCGCAACACCGGCCCATGCCTTTCCGCCCAAATGATTTCAAGGAATGCTTTTCTGCCTTGCCGTCTTGATCGCCTCCGCCTAAAATGAATGGAGCGCGAAAAAAAGCGCCGTCTCGCCCTGCTGGGCAAGCAGGTGCTTTTCCTGGCGCGCGGTTTCCCTTATTCCTTATTTGGCCGGCCTCCATGCTGCGATATCCTTTGCCTGAAATCGTTTCTCGCATGGCTCAATCCACCCGCGGCGAGGCGTTGCCTTGGATTGACGCCCAGGGTCAAGTGATCCAGGAGCATGCTGAGTCTTTCGCGGGCATGCTCGACCCTCAGGGGGACCATTTGAACGAAGCCGGAATCGTGGCCGCGAGAATCGTGTGGGAAAGCCTGTCCGAACGCGAGAAAAAAATGGGCCGCGCTTTGTCCTTCGCCCCCGACCGCCTGGCCGAGTGGCTTTTGCAAGGGACCTCCATCATGGGGCTCGACCCGGCCCTGGCGCCCTGGCGAGACAGTCAGCGCCAAGCTCGCTTGGCGGTTCTTTTGGCGCAAGGCTGGCGCCCGCAGAGCGATTTGCAAAGCCGCCAAGCATTTGCGAAAACCCCAACCGCGGAGCCCGAGCAAACGCAAGCTTGGCGATTTGGCCGCGGCAGCTGGCTGGGACGCGGAATCGTGGGCCGCGTCGCGTTCTGCGCAGTGTCCAACGCCGCGTTTTTGATCGCCGGCGCTTTGGCTGGCTGCGAGGCCGTGGCCCTTTTCGCGACCGGCCGGCCCACTCTGGCGTCCTTTCTTCCCTGGGCGATTGGAGCCCTTGTCTCCGCGGGCTCGGGCGTGGCCCTTCCGATCCTTGCGCACAGCCGCCTTCGCATGCAAGGGGGCGCTCCGTTGCTATGGCCCGTGGCTCGCGCCCTGTTGCCTTTGGCCCAACGCTCCGCGACGCTCGCGGCAGAGGCTGCGGCGAATAGCCACTGGGGCCAGTTCGGAGAGCTTTCTCGGCTGGACTTGGCGGCCGTTTCCCCCGAAGGCTTTGACCGCAAAACTCCTTTTGGCTTGGCGAGTCGTTTGAGCCAGAAGAAAAATTTCTCCGTCGCCTCTTTCGCGAAAACAACACCTCGCGAAGACCAAGAAATCCGGAGGCTGGCCGCCACTCTCAGCCTCGATCAAATGATCGCTCGCGAAGAAAGCGCCGCGCTCGCCGCGCTTCTCGCGCAACCTCCATCCAGCGCGGCCGCCGCGCAATCTTTGGCGACGCCCCCGCGACGCAAAGCCCGCGCGCTTTGAAAAAAAGGCGCCAATGGCGCCCTTTTTCAACTGAATTTTCAACGCCCTCGCCAGGGCCGCCCTTCCCGTTCGCCGGGCGCGCGAGCCATTTGGAAAGCCACGCTCAGGTCCGAAGGAGCCGCAAGGGATTTGAAAATCATGTTCGCGCCGTCTGCCGAACCGAATTGCGGACGGATTTCTGTTTGAACGCTCATTTTGGCGCCGCAAACCGAACACACGATGCTGTCGTCAGACCAGTGGCCGTAAGGGCAGAGGAAACTCATTGGCATTTCTCCGAGACAAAGGCCGCTCGCGGCCGACCCATGCATCCTAGCCCGAAAAGTTGGGGCTTGGGGGATTTGCCGCGGCGCTCGGGATTGACGGCCTCTCATGCCGGATGGCTGGCTTGCCCCCGAGTCTGTTTTGGGAAAAACCTCGAACGCCATTCGCATCATTCTCGCAAACAAAAACGGGCCCCGAAGGGCCCGTCTGCATGGAGGAAGCTTTGAAGGCGCAGCCTGGCCGCGCCCCTTGGCTCACGCGGTCGGGTTTTGCACGCCAATCCGGCGGCGAACCGTGCGCGTGCCGCCCATGTCGAGCGCGAGGTCATCGCCCGCTTTGGCGTCGCGGCGCATGCGAACCGTGCCGGCGTCCGCGTCCACGATGTCGACGACCTTCGAGAGGCGGCGCGTCGCTTCTTCGTTGCCCGAGTCCGCAGCGATTTTCGCCGCGCGGCCCAAGAGCTTCGTCGCTTCTTCGATGTTGCCCAGGTTCTTCTGCTCCAACCCTTCGCTGATGGCGTTCGCGAGCTCTGTTTGGCCCGTGTAGTGCGCGACTTCCGGGTTGATGCGGGTCGAGAGGCCTTCGTCGGCGGTCCAGGTCGCGACCACCGGGCTCTGGGCCTTGGCCACGACTTCGACGCCGTTTTCCTTCCAGACGATCGAGGGGCGGCAAGCGAGGACTTCTTCGCCTTCGGCCGAGGCTTCCAGGTCAAACGCGATGTGGTAGTCGCGCGATTCGTTGCTCCACGCGCCAGTCGGCACGTCGATCACTTTGTCGTCGACGCGGCGCGCCATCGGCAGGACTTCTAGAATCGCCGGGCTCATTTGCTTGATCGAGGTGATCTTCACGTTTTTCGGCGACCACAGACGCAGGGTCGCCTCGCCCACGCCGCGCGAGAGCGCTTGCGAGAGGGCTTCGCGGAATTGCGCTTCCAGCTCGCTCGGCTCCGGAGCCGCGTCCGCCACGCCCAAGAGCTTGTCCGCGATCATGCGCAGTTGGTCGGGCTTCCAGCCCGCGCCCACGCCTCGGCAGTCGCACTGGAAGGCGCCCATGGCGTGCTTGACGGCTTCGATCAGCAAATCATGGTCTTCGGTGCCATTGTCGCCGTCCGTGAGAAACAGCGCGTAGCCCGGAACGCCCTTGCTGAACTGCTCGCGAGCCTTGTTGATGGCTTTGCTCATGCAGGTGCCGCCCGACGGGTGAAGGGCGTTGATCTGGATGATGGCTTGCCGCTTGGCCTCAGCCGTCGCGAACGTCATCTGCACGTCGACGCGGGCCGCGCTGCTGAAGGAAATGACCGAAAAGCGGGTCGATTCGTCGAGCATTTCGATGCATCGGATCAGCGCGCGCTTGGCGATCACGAGGCGGTTTTCTTCATTCATCGAGCCGCTGGTGTCGACGATGAACGCGACTTCCTTGCCTGCCGGGCTCGCCACGACGGCGTCGCCCGTTTCGCAGGTCACCGACACGATCGCGTCCAGGCGCTTCACGCCCAAGCCCAGGTGCGGGTTGAAAAACGTTTCGAGCTTAAATGCCATTTTCTTTCTCCATGGGGGCAATCCCCCTTCATTTGTTCGGACTGGCGGGCCGCGTCGCCGGGGACTTCCCCTGCGCCTCTCCCACCTTCAAATTTTAGCGCCAATTCACACAAGGCGAGAGGCTTGCGCGCCCCTCGCCCTATTTTCTCGCCTAACTGTTGCTGCCCGGCAACAGGCTGGTGTCGCCCACGCGGTCGGCGTGTTGTTTGAGTCCCTCCACCAGCTTCACGCGCACTTGCGAAAGCTTTTGGTGAGCCTCTTCGCGCTTGCGGCGATTGTCTTCGTCTTGCGTCAGCGCGGCGTTCATCGTCTCCAGCATCTTGTCCGTGGCGCGCGCCAAGGACTCGACGTCGCGCAGCCCGTCGCCTTGCGTGGCCTTGGCCGCCGCGTAGACGGTGCCGAGCGTGTTCGCGTTGAGCTCGCGGATGTCGCGGCCCAGCTGGCGGCCGGCTTCCGCGTCTCGCAGCGACTTGCGGATGTCGTTGAGCGAGCTGAAACGCAGGATCGCGCTCTTGATGCCCGGCATGTCATACAAAATCGTGTCGATGATGTTGTTCGACGCGATGTTGCCCGCTTGCTGGACCATGCGCGTTTCCGGCACCGCGTTCTCCGAGTCGCCCAGAGCCACGCGCATGCGCAGCAGCCGCGTTTCAAAGGCCGTCACGCGCTCGCCAAAGTCATGCAGCTGCGTGAGCTTGGTGATGTCGCCGGTGCGGACCGCTTCCAGGCGCATGCGCTCGTGCTCTTGGCGAGCCATTTTCAGCAAGCGCTGGCCGGCGATTTGCGTCACCTTCAGGTCGCGTTGGTTGACCAGCGTGACTTCGACCAGTTGATCAAGCTTGCGGCTGTTCGCTTGCAGCTTGCCCAGCTGCATGTTCGCCTTGTCTTCGATCGCCTTCAAGTGCTTCAAGATGTCTTGGCGCATGGCGAGGAATCGGCGCACGGCGGAGAAGAAGCGGCCAATCACAGGGATGCTCGCGGCGCCCTTGCCTTCGAGCTCGCGCTTCACGTCGCCGAGCTTCATGCTGTCAAACTGGTGGCGCAGGGCCACGACCAATTCGCCGGCTTCGCCCGCTTGGTTGGTCTTGATGCCGTCAAGCAAGGCGTCGAGCTGGCGGTTGAACTTCTTTTGCGTCTCCATGCCGAAACTCGCCACCGTGGTCGTGTCCAGCTGGCGCACTTGGCGCACTTGCTGCTCGACGCGCGCGAGCTCTTCCTTGGTCAGGTCTTCTTCGGATTCGTATTGCGTTTCCGGGAGTTGCACGACCAGGGGGGCGTTCGCGCCGGACAGGTTCGTCAGCGCGGACTCTTGCGGCACCGTCAGAGCGCCTTCGGTCGAGTCGATAGGACGGAACGCCGCATCCAGCGTCGGATTGCTCAGGCTTTGCTCCGTTTGCACTTTAGTTTCGTTCTGCATGACTGCCTCATATGCCCCATCGGGCGTTGGGTTCACAAAATTCGGGCCCCTCTTTTTCGCGCGGCTTCTCGCAGAGGATTCGCGTGGTTCGGCTCGAAGGGCTTGGCGAGCGAACAACCCTAATATTACATACAAAGAAGATCGCGTTCAAATTATTTTAATCGTCGCCGGCCAATGTGTTGCTTTTTTGCGTCGTTCCCCCCGCCTCCCGTTTATTCAGGCTCGGGGCTTCTGCGCGGCCCCGCGCAATGGCAGCCAGAGCCAATCCACGCGGCTTTTCGGAGGCGCTTTTCGCGCGGGATGGCGGCTCACAAGCTGCGCGCCGGCCGCCGCGCGACGCTCGTGGCGAGCGATTCAGGGTCCGCAAGCAGCCCGGCCGATTTTTTTATTTCGCGCTCTTCGGACGCGGCGACAGCCAGTCCGTGGCAAAAACGTATCTCATCCAGAGCGCCCGGGGCCGTCACCCGGCGCAAAGCTCGCTCGAAGCCGGAGTCGTTCGGAAACGGCCGGCTCGGAGTGATCCAATTAAAATCCGGCGCCAATTTGAGCAACAGCCGCGTTTTCTCTTCGTCCAGCAGGACAAATTCTCCGGCTGCCCCTTGCTCGGACATGGGCTCCAAAAGCCAATCCATTGCGTTTAAGCCCCTTGGGCCCTTCACGGTCGGGTCGATTCCCTTGCCGGCGGCGTATTCCCAATAGCGTTTGTTCGCTCCGTAATCGGCGGTGACGATGGATTGCCAAACGCTGGCCTCAAAGCCCTCCCAGCCGTCGCGCTTCGCGCGGCCGGCCGCGATGGCCATTTTCATCCACTCCGAGCCCCAAACGCCGTCGCTCTTGGCTCGCAGCTCTTCGGCGCGCGAGCCCTGTGAGGCGTCCCACGGCATTTCCATCATTTCCAAATACATTGAGGCGGGGCTTTTCAAAACATCCGGGTCGTGATGCACGGCGCTCGCGCGCCCCCAGTCTTCGGCGTCCCAGCACGCCCAACAAGACGCCCACTCGGGCTCGTCGTCCTCGACGCTGTAGAACAGCCACAGCATGGAATCGAGCGCCGCGTGCCCGCCCTGCGCGCGCAACCCCAGACGCCAAAAAGCGACCTCGGCGGCCTGGCAGACGCTTTTCGCGCACACGCTGAACACCTGCCCCGGCGACAAACCGGCGCCAATCGCGTCTTGGATGGCCTTTTGGGCCAAAAGAACCCGCCCCTCCCCGCCCGGAGCCACCACGCCAAGCCCCTCCGGCGGCTTTTGTTTGGGATGGCTGGACACCAACGCGGCTTTTTTCTCGACGCCGACGCTTCCTGGCCCCGCCGGCTGATTCGCGAGGGCCTCCGCCTCCCGCCACGCCAACTCGCAAAGCGCCTCCCACAAAGCCTGGAGCGCCAAGCGCGCGGACTCCTCCAATGCCCCGGGCCCCGGCGCCTCTGTCCGCTCGAAGACTGGCCGGCCGCCTCCCCCGACTCTCCGCACGCGGATCCACTCCTCAAAATCCGCGGCGATCCGCGGATGGCGCTGTTTGGCGCGCGTTTCGTTTTTCCAGCCCAAAAGCTCGGCGACCTTCATTTTCTCCCGCTCCCAGGCCGAATCCTCTTGCGGCTCCTTGCCGCGCGCCGGCAATCCCACGCCCAAATCCGGGCGCTCTGGCGCAGAGAGCGCGGGCTGGCATTCCGAATGGATCGATGAATCGGTCATGAACGCCTTCCAGGAGGACAAAAAAGAAAAAAGGGAAGGGCCAAAGCCAAACGGCTCGCGCCCACGCCCCATTGTATCGCGATCGGCCCCATCGGCAACGCTCGCCGGGAGATTTTCGCGAGCCGCCAAACAATAAGCCTCTCGCGCCAGGCGGCGCGAGAGCGAATATTTCGGAAAAAACGCCGAAGTGTGTTTTCGGCGCCACACTTTTTCTTCCGATCGCCGTCAATTTTGCTTTTTTCTCATATTTTTCTTCCCTGAAAAGGCACGTCGCTTTATTCTTTGATCAAGGCCCTAAAAACAGCGCTGATCTTGACCGACTCGGTCCACTTCGGCGCGCAATCGCGGTTTTGGCTTTTGCGTTCTTTCGCACCTTTTTGCAGGCACTCTCATCATGGCTCACCGTCTTCGCTCACTGTTCGCCGCGGCTTTCGTGGCCCTTGCGAACCCTGCATTTGCGGCGCCTTCCGCGGCCTCATTGTCCGCTTCGCTGCCGAACTTGGCGTTCGTTTGCCTTGGCGCCTTTGTCGCCACCCTGCTCATCGCAGCGCTCTGGGTTTTCACCCACCACATGCTGCAACCGACGGTGTCGCCGGAGGAAATCGCCGCTTTGCGCGAAGCGCGTCTTCGCGCCTACACTGAATCCGACGCTCTGCAAGAGACGCTGGACCGTGAACAAAACATGGCCGGGCTTTAAGCCACCGCCATTCTTCACCTGACCGTTGTTTTCAAGGGCTGCCGATGGCAGCCCTTTTTTTGATGGCTTTCCCGCGCGAAGCGGGCTTCTTTTCAGAAGCTTCCCCTTTCCCCCACAGGCCTCATGTTCAGATTCGCTTGGCTGGCGCGCGTTCTGTGTGGTTTTCCAGCGCGGACTCGGAGCCCCCGGCCTCGCGCAAAGCGGCCTGCAAATCTTCTGCGTCCAACCGCAACGCGATTTGGCTCGCGCAAAACGCTTCGTTGGCTCTCGACAACGCAGCCATGCCCGCTTGCTGGTCGATCAGCCACTCCAACTGCGTTTTGCTGTGGCTTTGCGCTGAGCGATATTCTTTTCCGCCTCGCGGCAAATGAACCAAAGAGGGTTCTCTCGCCTCCACTTGCGCCGCCCGCTCTCGCATTTGGCCTGGCGTCATGAAGGGCCGCGGAAAATCCTCGTTTTTCACCCAAGCGCCGCCCAAGCCCATGGGGGCGCTCGCCATCAAGCTTTGCGTCATCGCGTCCAGCGCCCGGCGCAGCCCTTCGGCCTGCCAGGCGTGTTTCAAGGGCCGTCCCTCAACGCTCCCTGAGACCTCGAAAGACCAATTTGCCGACAGCGTCGGCATCCAGTCGTGTCGCTGCGTGAAGTGGACAAAATCCCACTTCGCGAGCTCTGGGCGAAACGACGCCCAATTGAGCGACAGCCGCTCCGCTTTCGCCGCGGCCTGGAACGCGAGAGCGTGTTCGGGCGCGCGGATCCACTCGGCCAGCCATGGAGTGCCGTCTTGCACAGACGACACGCGCTCCGGAATCAAAAAGGCCGCGGCTTCGAATCGGCGCTCCGCGCGTCCCGCAAGCCTTTCGGACTCAATGATCGGCGCCATGACAGACGCCGTCTCCATCTTCAGAAAAACGACGTGCCCGGTTTTTGGGTGCAGCGAGGAACGCGGCTTTTCGTTCATTTTCACGCCTCCTCGCAAGGCCGCGCGGCGGCGGACCCGCCCGAGTCGCCCAGTTTTTGGTGATTGAAGTCGTCGAACAAACGCGCGAACCGGCTGTCAGGGTCCGCCAGCAAGCTTTGGGAAAGCCCCACCTCCACCACGGAGCCCTGTTCGAGAACCCACACCGTGGCGCCTGCGGGGATGGCGTTCAAGCGATGCGTGATCAACACCATCGTTTGCGGCAAGGAAAGCAAGTGCTCCATCAATTGGCGCTCGCGCGTGGCGTCCAAGCCCGCCGTGGGCTCGTCGAGCAACATGCCGGCCCGGCCCGAGCACAGGGCTCGCGCCGTCGCCAGGCGCAGTTTTTCGCCGCCCGAGAGAATTTCCTTGGCCGGAGCGTCCCAGTCGAGCCCGTCCAGGGCGCAAGATCGCGCGGCGGCGATAGCCGCGGCCTTGTCGCAACGGCCCATGGCGATGTTCTCCCACAGCGACGCGGGCAACAAAGGCGCCGTTTGCGGAGCCCATCCCCAATGCCCGACCCATTCGGAGGCGTTGGTTTGCACGCCCATGGGCCAACGGCGCAAACCCAGAAGCATCATGGAGAGGGTTGTTTTCCCGGCCCCCGAAGAGCCCACGACATACACCTTTTCGCCGGCCTTGACGCGCAAGCTCTCATGGATCTTGGGCTGAGCCGCCGCCTGGCTTGGGTTTGACAGAGCGTCATTCGCCCGTGTTTTTCGCGGAGTCGAGAAAAGAGCGGTCAGTCCGTCAATTCGCAATTCAGAGGGCGCTGGCGTTTGGGGCCCTCTGGACGCGCGGCGCGGATTGCGCTCGGCGTCGAGCCCCGCGCGCGCCAAAGGCATCACCGTCGACAAATTGCCGCCATATTGCGCGACCCCGGAAATGGCGTAGCCCAAGTTGCGCAATTGCCAAAAGCATCCGCTCACCAAGCCCATGGAGGCGGCGAAAGCGCCCGCCCCCATCGTCCCGTTCGCGAGCCCGCGCGATCCGACCGCGAAGCACGCCAGCAAAGACAACGCCAACACCACCCCTTGGACGCCTTCGCTCAGCACCTGCGCCAGCCGGGCGCGCGAGTAATTTTCGTGTTCGCGGACGGACACCTTGCGCCGCTGCTCGACAAGGAAATCTTGGGCGTCGAAAACCTTGGCCATGAGAGCGGCCTTCGCGCAGCTTGCCGTGGAGTCGCCCAATCCGGTTTGGACGCGCAAAAGCTTAGAGGCCCGGCGCGAAATGGCCCCTTGGGCCTTGATGCTCAACACCAGCCAGAGCGCCACGCCGCCGCAGGCCACGCCGAACAACAGCGCGTCGCGGCTCAGCAGCCACAAGGTCGCCAACGCGTAAACCGACTCCAAGGCCGGCGGCCCGATGTGGCTGAACACAAAGGACGCCAAGCCCGTCACGTCCATTTTTCGGTCCAGTTGGGCGGCCCAGCGCGCTTCGCTTTGCGACGCGATGACGCTCGCGTCTTGGCGCAAAAGCCCCACGATCGACAAGTCTCCGAACCGCGTGGCCATGGCGCTCATCATCGGATAGAAAATCCATTGCCCAAGCAACCGCAGCGCCCAGTCGCCCATCATCGCCGCCCCATACACGACCACGGCGCCGCCGAGCGCAAGCATCCAAGCGGGCGCCAGGGCGGCCGACGCGGCTTCATTCACGCGCCAAGTCAGGGCCAAAGCCGCCAAGGGCGGCATGCCGCGGCCGATTGCGATCATCGCGACATAAGCCGCGGCGCGCCCCTTTTGTTGCAAAATGGACCAAAAAAACGCCAAAATCTCCCGGGTGGGCGTTTGCCGCCCCGAATAATGCCCATCAGGGTTTTGCGTGGACTCGCTCGTGGTGGCGTCGTTGAAGGGTTGAGGCATCGATTCGCTCTGAAAAATGGGTCGGCCAATTTGGACCGCGGACTGCGATGGAGTCGCCTATATGCTAGCACACGCCGGCGCTCTCCTCGATCTCCTGGCTTGAGTTCCCGCCGCTTTATCCGAAAAAACAACACCTCAGCGCAACGAAACGCCCGCCTGGCGCCCGCCAGCGGATCGAAAAAATCCTCGCGCTTGCAAAATTCGCGGCTCCCGATACAATAGCGCCCGCTGTCCGCCCAAAACCGGCCCCTCCTTTCTTGGTTGATGCTCGGAACGCGCGCCCTTGTTGCCCTTTGTGTTGATTTCGCTTTTTTGGAGCCGCCGAATGCGCCCACTGAATTTGTTGTCCCGCGGAGTCCGTTTCGCGCTGCCGGCCCTCGTGGCTGTCCTTGGAGCTTTAGCTGCTCCTTTGGCCCACGCGGATTCGGGCAGCTCGAACATGCGCTGCACCGTGCAAACGATCATTCCCGAGGCCCAGTGGGGCTTTGACATGCGCATCGACGTCGACCCCTTGGTGTGGACGGCCAAAAAGTCCGCATCCGAGCTTTTCCGCTCGCAAGAGCGTTTGTTCACGCCGCCGGGGAGGGCCGTCACGCGCAGAACGACGCAATTGCCCGATTTGGGCTTTTATGAGCCCAATCTTGTTTGGACGGTGGAAGAAGCGCCGACTCGCATTTACACCAAGACGATAGACAATCGATTTTGCGCCCAAATGCCCAAGGTGACGTTGGTGCTGCACATTTCGCCGGAAGTGCAGCTGGCGAATGAATTGCAGGAGCGCACGTGCGTGTCGCGCGCGGCGTTCAACCATCAGTTGGAGCACGACAAGGCTTTGCGGGACACCCTTCCGGAGTTGAAGGCGGCCCAACAAAAATTCAAGGACGCGATCTACCCGATCTATTCGACTCAAGGGGCGGCCGGCTCAACGATGTATCAAATGAACCAAGGCGCCAAACTCATGGAGCGCTTGGCCGGCCAAACCGCCAATGACATTTACGAGCCCTTCATGTTGGAGCGCCGTCGGCGCGTGGCGGAAACCCCGCAAATACAAGCCGCGCTCGCCGGGATGTGCCAAGGCCAATTTGGCGACATCGCGGCGCGGGCGGTGTCGGGCAAGCCAATCGAGAAAGAAAAGCCCGAAGACGACAAAAAGTGACGCGAGCGCGAGCGGATATTTCCTCGCTCTTTCATGCAGAAGGAGCCGGCCGCGCGCCGGCTTTCTTGTCGTCCTTTGCCCACGCTCCATCGATCGCCCCGGCAAACGGGAACATCGCGCGTGCTCTCTGCCCAATCGCAGCCAGAAATTGTCCGCGAGCTCAACGGCTTTGGCGAAACGGCATGCCATGCCCCAAAGGCCAGCCCGCGCTTGCTTCGCTGTCCGACTCTGGCTCCTGGGGGCAATGCTCTGAAATTCGGTTTGCCTTGAACGCGATCCACTCGGGGCGCTGCTCTGTCAGCGGCCGAGGAAACATGTGCGGCCTCAGGGGATCCGGCTCCTCGCGTCCGTTTCGCGCCGACTTTCGCCCGTTGCCCGGCGTCCCTTGCGGATCCGCCAAATAAGAGGAGCCGCGCGGAGCCCGAATTTGCGCGGTGGCCGCGACGACTTGTTGTGCCCGCGGCGCGACGAATTTAGGCTCTGAAGGCATCAGCCCGAGCGTCGTCGCTTGCGCGGCGATCCACGGCGCGCGGCGAGAAAGCTCTTCGCGCGCGACGGCCGAGAGCGAATCGTCTGGCCAATTCATGGCTCGCAAAGGCTGGCCGGATTTTTCCGCTCGAATCTTCGTTTGCGGGTTGGGCCGGCTCGCGAATTCCGCCAGTTTCGCGCTGCCCCACTCTATGGACAGCGTGCGGGAGAAAAACGCGCGCGTCCCGAATGCGGCCATGAACGCGGCTTTCACTCTTTTTTCGCACAGGGCTGCCCAGCCGGCGCTCACGTGCTTCAACCGGCCATGCGAAGGCTGCAGGGCGGCTTCTGGCGCCCCCGCCTCGCGCAGAGCGCTTTCCATTTTTTCCTGCCACTCGCCGTCGAACCAGTTTTTTTCTCGCGCGCGAATGCTCGCTTGTTTTTCCAACGACAGCCCCGCGGCGAGGAAAGCCAACTTCGCCCCCCACGCGGCGGATTCTTCGCCCGACGCCAAAATTCCCGCGCGCAGGCGCGCCAGCAATTCGGCGTCTTCTGGCGCCGGCTCGCCCTCAAACAGTTGCTCATGCTGCGAGCGCGCGTTTTTCAGCGCCGTTTTTCCGCCTTGCGTCTTGGCGGTTGCTTGCCAGGCCTCTTCGCTGGCCTCTCCAAAAGCAATCGCGACCAGTTTTTCTCGCTCGTCGACCGGAGTGTCCATCAGCCAGCTGACCACCCAGTGCCGTTGCATTTGGCGCTGATATGCGCTGAGGGTGGCGTTCACCGACCGTGGCTCTTCCTTTTGTGCGTCAAAAGGCGACGGCTCGCGCGTCGGCAATTGGCCGATCCGGCTCAAAAACTGCGCCATTTTCCATCCCCCCCATACGCTGGGAGCCGCCTCTGAGGCATTGATTTCGCGCCAAGCCGTTTCAAACTCCGTCTTTTGCTGCGGCGTCAGCGGACCTAGGCGTTCCTGCGCCCAATCGGGCGTCTCAGGCTTTTCGCCTTTCGCGCTTTGGATGGCGGGCTGCTGGCCGGCCGAGAGTTGGTTTAGGGCGCCATCGTCGAGCCGGGAAGCCACGGGCTTGATCAGCGCGGGATTCATCACGCAAGTCTGGCTTGGAGGGATGTCTTCAAACACAAACGCCTTGGCCGATTGGGGCAGCGGCTTTGAGCGGTGCGAGCCGTCGCGGTGGAGATGCGTAGGCAATTGGGCAAGGCGCCCCACCGCGGACGGCCCATTTTTCGCGCTGATTTCGCGACTGGCCGCTTGCGTGGCTTTCGGCGAATACACGGGCTTGGGCAACGCTCGCGCGAGCCCTGTTTTCACGCATGACTCGATCTCGGGAGCAACCCCTGCAACAGGCGCGGCCGGCGGCTTTTGAGGGCCAAATGATGGCGCCTCTGTGGGGATTGCCGCGACGATGGGGCTCAACGAGCCGGCATGCTCAGGCTTGTTGCCGGGCTGCGCGGCGGCCTGGCCGCTTTCTTTTTTATCGTATCGCTGGGACTTGGCTTTTTTGGCTTTTTCCGCGGAGGCCTTGCTTGTGAATGGCCCCTTGGAGACAGGGGCGTCCGCCGACAAAGGCAAACCGCCTCCCGAGGCGGCCTGGCTGCGCTTTGATGGCTCTATGGAAGATGGGGCCGAAACGCTAGCGGGTTCTTTTGCGCGGAAAGCGGCCGAAGGGGCGCGCGGTTTCACGGAGGTGGTTTTCATGACGAACGTCCTAGTTTAGGGGCTATTTGATCAGATCGGATGGCCTTGAAAGAACACTCTTTAAAGGGCGAGATGCCGAGTGGCTTGCGATCATCGCTCAATGGGATCGCCGCACAGGCCGACGCGAGCGCCATTTTCGGCGCATTTAAACGCGCGTTGACCTGGGTTTAAATGTAGTTGAAAAAATGCGTTTTTATTTTCCCTTGTTCGGCCCCCGCCAACCGCCCGGCAGTTTTGACCGATTTGTTCTCATTTTTGTTGCGATCGCACAACGCCAGACGTGGATATTTCGTTCATTATTTGTTTGAATTTTGCGCTAGAAAAAAATGCGAGCCCTTTTAAGAACCGGCAAAATTTCCTCAAATGCTCACTGGACGGCCTTTCCAACGTTTTTTGTATCTTTTTTGACGCTTTTCTTTTCGCGTGGCCTGGTTTTTCTTTGTCGACTGCCGCTCTCAATGAAGACTCGAGGTTGCCGCAATATTGCTGCCATGCGACAAAAAACCGATTAAACCCCATGTCCGGACGCGCGAAAGCCCCCGGACAAGCGCGGGCATGGTTTTGGGAAAGTATCGAGGTCAGCGCGCTTGAGCCGCCGAACCGGGAGCGATCGTCGGCGAAACGTCGGGCGTCGCATGCGCCACGCAACAATAGCTTGGCTGGAAGGGCGGCGGATGACCCGTCTCTTGCGGTTGGGCTGGCGTGGGGCTCGCCGGAAACGGCGTCGAATTGGAGTTTTGCGCAGCGCATCCAACCATGGTCAAACTCGCCAGCGCCGCCAACCACCACGGCGTTCCAGAAGGCGCCCTCTTTGGGCGCGACGCCGCCGTGGAGGCGGAAGGCGCGGCGACAACACGGTTAGGGTTATAAACGGCGTCCATGGGAATCTCCTGGGAACTTGAACAAGAGCCGCGATCAAGGCCAAGGCGGCTTGGCGATCAGCTTGCCACGAATTCAAAGACGCGGCGCTCCGTTCGCCCTGCGCCGTGGCCGCTGAGCGGCTTTCTGGACAAAGCCGGCCGAGGACGTCCAGGCGCCGCGAAAAAATCCTCGCCGATGGCCCTCATTGCGCTAGTATCGATGCAAAGCCAGTTTTCGCTCTTTTTTCAGGATTGCCAGCGCCCATGACGCCCATCGCCCCCTTGCTGGACCAAACTGGATTTGCCGGGGAAAGCGCTCGCCCCAACGCGCCGGCCGCCAACCAACGCCTTGCGCTCGCCGCGTCCGACCGAGACCTTGAATTGGCGAAAAAGGCCCTGAAAAACGGCGCCGATCCTCGCCTGTCCGGCACTGGCGGCAACTTTTCCAGAAGCGCCTTGGCGATCGCGGCGGGCCACCCGCAAGAAGATCAACAGGAGATCACGCAATTGATTCTGGATGCCGCGGCGCCCTTGTCCGACGCCGACGCCGCATGGGTCGCGCAAGCTTTGCACGCCGCGTTGGCCGCGCGGAATATGGCGGCGTTTATTTTGACGCTGAAGGCGGCCCCGGATCCCAACTGGGCGACCGAGGGCCGCGGAGGCGTGGCTTATATGGCCGCTTCATCGGGAAGCCTCGACTTTATTCAAGCTTTGCTCGCCGACTCACGAGTCGACTGGAATCAGGGCGCCGCCAATGGCGACACGCCCCTTATGGCCGCGGCGCGAAAAAACGACGCCCGCGCACTCCGCTTGATCGCCACGCGCGAGCGAGCGCAAGCGCGCAACGAGCAGCAACGCAACGCTCTGTTGATCGCGGTTTCGCGCGGGTGGGTGGACAATGTGGAGGCGCTTCTTCCGTTTTATGATTTGCGCGCTCAAGAACCCGCCCTCGCGGACCCGGAGTTTGGCTTTTATCTTCTTCCGGCCCGCACCTTGATGGAGCGCGCGCTCGATTGCACTTTTGGCGAAGAGGACCAAATGCACGGCATTGAGTTTCCGTTGTGCGCGGACGCCATTCTCATGGCCGACCCGGATAGCCCAGCGGCTCTGTCTTTTCACGCCATGACGGAAAACATGCATGAGGGCGCGCCAAAATTGATCCCCCGGCACCACGCTTGGCTGCGACAAAAAACAGAGCAAACCGAGCTTTCTCGCGCCGTTTTTTTGACATCGCCCGCCTCCGCCTCCATGGAGGCTCTTCAAGAAGAAGGCGCCTTGGAGTTTGGCGCCGTTCTTTCAGCCTCAGCGGAGCGGACAGAGCCCTCTTTGCTCTCCCGCGAGACACGCCGTCTCTGAAAAGCCTGGCCTTTCGCGGCGGTGGCCAGAGAGGCGCCGCCTCGCTGATTGACGGCCAAACCTTCTGCCGCTATGGTTACGCTCTTTCGGCGGAGCCAACCCATTTTTTCCAGTTGAGACTTGCTGACTTTTCGCAAGCCGCCCCCATCTCAATCAGGCCCTGCAATGATCACAGAAACGCAAGCGCGAGCGCAATTTCTCCAGTTGATGGGGACCTCCACGCCAGAGGCTCTCCAAGAAGCGTGGTCAAGCATCCAGAAATCCCATGGCGACGGCTCCAATTCCGTCTCACTCGCGGAATGGATGGACTCGCCCGATTCAGGCGGCGATAGCGACCAGCCTGGCGAGCCGCTATTGGTTCGAGCGATTTTGGCGCAGGATCCGCTGATGGCCTCATTTCTGCTCGATCAGGGGGCGAGCCCGAATGCGCGCTCTTCGAGCGGGCAAGCCGCCCTCTCCTTGTTGGCCGCGTTGCTGGAGGCTATTTTTGACCGAGATCTCAGAAAACTCTTGGCTGCTCAATCTTTCCTTTTCGCTCGCTCGCACGCACAGGGCTCCCTGGTTCCGGCTCAAAGCCAAGCTTTGGCCATCAACATGGTTCGCAAAGGGGCGAGCTTCGACTTTGACTTTGGCGAGAGTTCGTTTTTCATGCTCGCGGTGAACACCGGGCTCGCGGCGCTCGCCGTCGAAATGATCGAAAAAGGAGCCTTTCGCGGCATTCCTCAATGCGAGGCGGCGGCGATTGCTCGCCGGGCCGTCGTGGCGTATCCAGCTTGGCGGCTCGAGTCCATTCCGGATTTTTCGCGCGCAGCGGACCGCCAAAAATTTTGGAGGCTTTTCGTCGCTCAATATGGCGTGGATCCGCTCCTTGAATTCGGCGATTCTGGCATTGACGAAAACTGCGCTTTTTTGCTCGCCGCCCGAAATGGAAGAGCCGCCGACTTTGAAAATTTTGTTGAATTTGGCGTCAACACTGACGCATGCGACGCAAAAGGCAAAGGTTGGCGCGAAAAGCTTTTGGACATGCAGCGCGTGATCGATTGGAGCAAAGGCAACGGCTCTTCTGGAAGCGCAGATCATTTCAAAGACACCGAAGCCGGCGTTCTGCAAATTTGGGCGTTTATGGCCGCGCGAGAAGGCGCGGAAATACAAGCGGCTTTGCCTGCGGCGGACACGTCTTCTGACAGCGAGAACTCTGCGGCGGTCGGTCTCGACCGCAAAAGTTCACGGTTGTGACGATCCCCTGTCCGCCATTCGTGATTTTTGACGAAAAAATGATTTCCTCTCTTTTTTCACGCGATCTTGGCTTTTGCTTCTCTCCCCGGTAAAATGAATCAATCCGGTTTGCTCCGGTCGCCATTGACGCCCCAAGGAGAGCGCATGTCCACGTTCAAGGAAGCCCATTCGGTTTTTTCTGATTTGCGCGACAAAGCCAATGCGATCGCGCGCAGCTTGCGTGAGCAAGAACAAACGGCCGTTTCACGCTCGCAGCGGTTGACGCAAGAAACAACCGACGAAATCGCCTCGGCCCTCATGCGCAAGTTCGACACCGCGCCCCCGACTTTTTCTTCGCCGCTTCTGAGCAGCCTCTCCATGTCGGAATGGGCCGACCTGAGGGGCTATCACCGCGCGTTGCGCGTCAAGATCGACGCGTTTGACAAAAACGGCGCAGAATCCCTGAGAGCGGCTCTTTCGCAAAAAATTCAGGCGGTTGACACGGCCGCTCGCCGCGCGGAAACCGCGATCAGCGACAATCCCGCTCGCGCTGTCGCCAAGCAATTTGGCCTTGAATCGGACGAAAAAGCCGCTTATGCGAAACCCGGCTTTTTTCAAGCGTTTTTCGCGCCGGCTCGGCAACGGCAAGTGTGGAAAGCCGTTGAGGCTTTTGAGAAGAAAACGGGAGCCGATTTTTGGACTCGGCTCCAAGAGCTTGAAGCGCAAGAGCAGATTTGCAAGCAGTGCTCGGTGGATCGCGAAGACTTGAAAAAGCAACGGACAGCGGCTCAAGACGGGCTTGCGCGCCGCCAGTCGTGGGAAACCGCCTACAAAACCGAAATTCAATTGCGTCCCGAATGGGCGCGCGTGGTGTCCTCTAAAATCATGAGCCATCCTCCTTTGGCCTTCCGTGAAATGGCGACTGAACTTGACGCGGGGCATCTCAGCAAATGGGAGTCCGCTCGCGCGGGCGCGGCGCTTTCCAAGCGCATGGCCGGAGTGCTGGGGCAATATGGCTCCGCAGCCAACGGCATCGCCGACAATTTGGACACTCCGATCAGCAACCTGGCGCGGGCCAAACGCAACGGGGCCGGGAGCCATCGCTTCAAAGGCGATCTGGACAAAATCAAAACCGATTTGGAAACGGCGCTGGCTCAATTTGAAACTCTTTCCGGCTCCGCTTCCAGCGCTCAATCCGCGCTCGACCAAGCCTCTCGCGCCGCGCACTCGGCCAGCCGCGAAGCGCTGTTCGCCAATTCCTATCCGTCCTCGTCAACGCAATCGAGCTCAGAGCCCGACAACGGAATGTGGCTGTTGACTTGGATTCTCATGACCAACTCCCAACACTCGCTGGCTCTGACGCAAGCGATGGGCATGCCGCCCGTGCCCGCCGACTTTGGCAATGGCTGGGCCGCGGCGATTGACTCGCGGGCCGCAGGCGCCGCTTTTTCGGCTCCGTTCTCGCCGGCTTTTGGTTTGGGGAGCGCGAATGACTCCTTGCGGGCCGGCGCCGCGGACGCCGCTCAGGCGGCTAGCTCGGCCGCGGAGCTCCCCGCGTTCCACATGCCCGCCGCGAGTTTTGACGCCTCCGCTCCGGCATTCGACTTCACGATGCCCGGGCAAGACTTTTCAATGCCGGCCATGGATTTCCAAATGCCCGTCGTGGACATGCCGGCGGTGACATTCGACATGCCCAGCGTGTCTTTTGAAATGCCGAGCGTTTCGGTGGACATTCCATCCATGGATTTCAGCTCTTCAAGCACAAGCTTTGACGCCGGGTTCAGCTCGCCGAGCAGCGACGGCTGGAGCTGATTGCCCGGGCCGGCAAAAGGCAAAGGCAAAACAAAAAACCGCCAATTCGGCGGTTTTTTTCATCGCGGGCTTCCTTTTGGCCTTCGGCTTGAATCTGCCCTGGCGCGCCCTTGAATTGAATCGCATTTCGCCGTTGCCAATCCCCCTCCAATTCGATCCGAAGCGCAAAGCCTGGGCACTCGGTTCGAGCAGCCCGGCCCGCGCCGCCGTCAGAACCCGGCTTTCAGGCTGGACGGCGCGACAGGCGACGAGACGGCAGTGGCTTGCGCTCCGGGGCCCGCGAACGTCGCGGCCAACGCCCACGCCTTTGGTTGGCCCAAAGCCATCAACATCGCGGGAATCGGCAGCGACACCGCGGCGTCCGTGAGGCGTTGGCGAAAAGCCTTCGCGAAGGGACCGAATTCCGATCCGCCCTCGGCCGCGGCCGCCTTCAGCGCGGCGTCCAAGCCCTCCGCCGTCCACGGGGCCGAAACGAGCTTGATGGCCGCGGCCGCAAAAGCGGGCCGCAACGGATCGTCTTGCGCCAAAGGCTGAGCGCGCGCGGCCAGGTCTTGGCTTTCAGCGAGAAAGCCGGCCAAAATGCCAAAATCCTTTTCGACGGCCGCGGTGTCGCGTCCGCGAGCGCGCAAAATAGCCGCCACGTCGCCCCATGTGTCCGGAGCGATCGCGGGCAAGGCCTCGCCTGCGCGCGAGCGCCCCCAGGCCCACAGCCGCGCGTCGTCCATAGACTTCAAGTGCTGCGCGTTGAGCCAATGCAATTTCGTCAGGTTCACTTTGGCCGGCGCGGGATTCACCGCGTCGAGCGTGAACCAATCCACGAACTGATCCAGGGTGAACACTTCGTCGTCGCCGTGCCCCCATCCCAATCGAGCCAGGTAATTGACCAAGCCCTCGGGCGTCAGTCCCGCGGCTTGCATCGCGCCTAAATCAGACGGGAATGAGTTCTTGGAGTCTTCGCCTTGATTGCGCTTGGACAGCTTTTTCCCATTGGCGTCCAGCAGCATCGGCAGGTGCGCGAAAAAGGGCTCTTGGGCTCCGAGCGCGCGCCACACCAAAATCTGCTTGGGCGTGTTGGCCACATGGTCGTCGCCGCGAATCACGTGCGTGATCCCCATGCGCCAATCATCCGCGGCGCATGCGAAGTTATACGTGGGGCTCCCGTCCGAGCGCAAAATCACCCAGTCGTCCATTTGCTGCGCCGGCATCGGCACCAAGCCCTTGATCTGGTCCACAAAGTCCACGTTGCCGGAATCGGGCGCGCGGAATCGCACCGCGAAGGGGCCTTCGCCGTCCGCGGGGCTTGCGGCGCGGTCGCGCCAAGGGCTTCTATAAGCGTCGGCGCCCTTTCTTTGCGCGGCTCCGCCGTCCGCGCTTCCCGCGCTTTTGTCCGCGTCGAAGCAGCGAAACGCAAACCCCTGCTCAATCAAGGTTTGGGCGAGATCGCGATGCCAATCCGCCGATTGCGCCTGATACACAGGGCCTTCGTCCCAATCGAGGCCCAGCCACTTCATTCCGTCCAAAATGGCTTGAGTTGAGGCGGCGGTCGAGCGCGCCAAATCCGTGTCTTCGACCCGCAAAGCGAAAGTTCCCTTGTTTTTCCGGGCGAACGCCCACGAAAACAGCGCCGTGCGCGCGCCGCCCACATGCAGCAGCCCTGTCGGCGACGGCGCGAAGCGCGTCTTGACCGGGCGATCGGTGTTTTGCGTCATTTTTTGCTCCTGAAACAATTTGGGCCAGATTTAATCCGGCCCATGATGAAAGAACAAGAGCATTGTAGCACGCGGCCTGGGCGCTTTGTCCAGCCCCTTTTTTTGCGTGATTTCACCACAGCTTCACTATAGCTTTGGGCCGCCCACATATTGCGCCCCAGCCGTTTGCGGCGCGGATTTTCCCGCGGCGTCCTCCGCGCGCCGTTGCGCGACTCGCTGAGCCATCGACGACAGGGTGGGCGTCCAAAACGCGTCTTTGGACAGCGCCTCTTTGGTTGGCTGGTCCAGCAAAGAGGCGATGCTGTGAAATTGCTTGGTTTTTTCGATTTCCAACGCGTCGCGCTCACCCAAGGACTTCGCCACGTCTCGCCACTCTTGCAGCGCGCGCAGGCCTTGAAGCGAATTGGCCTGGTCAGGATGCTTTTTCCAATTTTTTGGCTGTTGGTTCTCGATGTCCAAGCCTGTGCCCGAACCGCTTCGGGTTTCATAATTTGCGTGTGGCGCGTGCGGAGCCAGGTTGGCGACGAGCCCGGGTTGGATAAATCCATAATCCAAATGCGCGCCGGTGTTCCACTGCGCGGACTCTTGCAGCCAATGAACGTTGGCGTCGAGCCGCTCTTGCTCGCTTTTTTTGCTCCAAGCGACCGCCGCGGGCATCATTCCCGGCATGATTTTTTCTTCCACCATCTTGAAAAATGGCAAGTAAGCGGCTTTTTTCTCGCCTTCACCCCAATTCAACACTTTCTCGGCATTTCTGGCCGCGAAGTAAACGTCATGCTCCAAGCCCTGTTTGCGCGCGGCGAGCATGACGCTGTCGGACGCAATGGCTTCCGCGAGCGTCATGCTTTGCTGGGGCGTCAAAGCCGCCAGCTTGTCGTGCCCCAACGCCGCCACGATCTGCAGCCCTTCCTGCGTCTCATGCCCATCCCGTCCAACGGCGCCGCTCATGAGCAGCGTCTCGGCCCTGCTGCCCTCAAGGTGGATCAGATGCTCATTCCACTCCGCTTTGGGCAATTGGTGCGCCAGGGCGATCATCGCGAACGAATCGGCTCCCGTTTCGTCATAGGCGTTTCGCAACGACCCGATTCTCTCTTTGAGCTCTTTCATTTCAGCGCCATGTCCGCGAGCCAGAGCGATGGGCGCGCGACGCGCCACGTCATTGGCCCAGAACGCCGCGCGCCACATGTCGCCTGCCGACCCTTGCGCCAATGCTCCGCCAAACACATCCGTTTGCGGATGCGTGAAGGTGTCGGAGTGATAGCTCTCGTGCAAAATCGTGTATTTGATTTCTTTTGAGACGTCTTCCGACATCGTCATGTATTCTGGATTCACCACCGAGCGCGCAATTTGAATTGAGCCGGACAAATTAAACTGCTTTAAATTTTGAGAAAAATTCGCTGTGTTGTCCGACTTTGGAGCCCCCGCGTCGGCGTCAAATGCCGCGTCGGGGTCAAAATTGCCAATGGCGGGCTTTGCGGCTGAGCGGTAATAGCCCTCTTTTTTTGCCCAATTCCACTCCGCCTGCGCTTGGTCGATCACGCTTTGCGAACGCTTTTGCCCCATTTCGACTTCAAGCGGGCGCAGCCACGTGAGGGGGGCGAGCCAGTCGTGAATGATGGATTTCGCCATTTTTGAGCCATCCGACATGGGTTGGTCGGAAAGCGCGAGCGAGCCGTAAATCCCAGCGCCAAAAGCGCCCGCCAAAACCGTGGGAAGGATCGCGGCGCCCAGCGCGAAACGGACGGCTTTTCTTTTCCACTGGGCGCCACCCGCCCCGTTTGGCTCAGGCTGAACCCCGGCTTCGCGCCCATTGGCGTCCCGCAGCGCTTCGAGGCGCAATGGACCGCTCTGCGCCATTGCGGAAAAACGTGAAACAGACGCGTTTTTTGAAACAAGAGGATCGCTCATTGGGGGGGCTTCCGGCGCTGATGTTTTTTATGCGGTGTGGTTTATTTGGCTTGGCGCGCGATGCGAGGCTTTTCGACAAGGAATGGCTGTTTTTAATTTTTGCTCTTTATTTTCTATTTTTCGCGTCCATCTATTCATTTTAGGGATTGTGGCTCAAATTGCAACCGAAAGGGAGGAGCAAGCGCGCAGTGGGCCGTTTTGTTTTTTTTCGCCGCTGCGGTATACTGATTCTCTTGCCCTTTCGCCACGCGCCTTCACGCCATGACCCCGACCCTTGACGCAACACCCTCCCTCGCGGCCCAGGAAGACAACTCCAAATGGCTGTGGTTTGACGTCGATGACGTGCTGGTCGAAAGCACCCCTCTTTTCCAGCAATCTCTGGACAAATGGTCCGGCACCGTCGTGCCGTGGCAAACTTGGACGCACAATCACTTTCACAAATTTTATGGCGTGGCCGACAGCGACACTGAAACGCTTTTGATGCTGCGTGAATTGTGGAAAAAAGATCGTGTGCTCGAACGCTCGCCGCTGTTCCCCGACGTTCTCCCCATGTTCAACGCATTGCGCGAAAAGGATTTCTCCATCGGCTTGCTCACCGCTCGCGCGTGGCACCCCGAGGGCGTCGAAATCACGCAAGCCATGGCGGATGACCACCACCTTCCGGTCTCCAAAATCATTTCGATGGATTATTTTGGCACCAAGGCAGACTTTTTGAAGCAAACGGGAACCCGTGTGGAGGGGTTTTTGGACGACACGATTCGGCATGTCGAAGGCTGCGTGGCCGCGGGCTTCAATTCCGCTCTGATGCATCAGCCGTGGAACGCGCAAGCCACCCATTTGCCGCGCATCACGCGCCTTGCCGATTATCCGGCATGGATCGAGCAAGCCATGGCGGCCAAAGCGGCTCAGGCGCAAGAGCTCGCCTCAGCCGCGCCGCAAGTTCGTCGCAGGGCTCCTGGCGTTTGACGCACAACCCCTTTTGGCCATTTTTTCGCAGCATTCAGAATGGGCTCCAGCCGGAGCCCTTTTCTTTTCAGTCCTCCTCGACTTGGCCCAAGGCCTCGTCACAGCCTTTGCGCTCCGCGGCGCGCGCTTTCGCCGGCCGCGCTCCCAGACCTCCCTTTTGACGCGTCGCCGCGCCCCTCTTCGGCCTCTGCGCCGCGAGGGGAGGATGCAACCTCTTCAATGGCCTTTCGCATGGCGTCCGCATCCAATCGCGCGCGGCGAATCGCGGCCGTGGCGGGCAGCATTTTTCTCAGGTCATTATCCGTCAAGGGTTGCGGCGACCAATCCCAAATCTGATCCGCGGGGGGCAGTGGCGGCTGCCCCTGCATAATGGAGCCCCACAATGCGTCTTGCTCATCCGGCGGCAGTTGCGAGGCCATCCAATCCAGGCACTCAAAGCGCTTGCGGCCATACGCGAATCCCAAGGCGGTGAACCCTGACGGGCCCGCCCTCCTCCAATCGGAATGGGGCCACAGGAGCTTCAACACCTCCAGCGCTCCTGTTTCGCTCGCCACGCCCAAGGCGGTCATCCCTCGAAAATCCCGACGCTCAAAATCCTCAAACGCCAAAACCGCTCGCGCGGAGCTTGCGTCATTGGTTTGGGCGGCGAGCATCAGGGGAGAAAAGCCCTTTCCCTCGGGCAGCCTGCACCCTTCGGCGTTGGCCAATAAATCGACGCAAGCGGATTGTTGGCGCTCAATGGCGATCATCAGGGCGGTGTAGCCGCTCAGGTCTGTCATTGACTGGTCCGACACCGCCATCAACAACCGCGCGCAATTTGCGCGCCCCGACCGCGCCGCCATCATCAAGGCGTTTTGGCGCCGATCGGACTCGCCGGCCCGGGCGTCGGGATCGGACACCGGAATAAGCAACTCCACGGCTCGGGCGTGCCCTCCGCTGGCCGCGAGCATCAAGGCCGTTTTCTGATTTTGGGCCCTCTCGCGCGCGTCGGCCCAAGGCAAAGCTCGCGCGACCCACTCGGAGTCGCCCGCTTGGGCCGCCAACATCAGCAGCGTTTCCCCCGTTGAGCTTTTTATTCGCCAGTCGCTGGCGTCGGCCAAAATGCGAATGCACTCCGTGAAGCCGCCGGCCACGGCCTCCATCAAAGCGGTTCTGCGCGCCGTGGGCGCATGGCTCAAATAATTGGGATTGGCGCCTTCTTTCAACGCCTCCTCCACATGCGTGGGCGAATTCGCGCGCGCGAAAGCGCACAGCCGCTCGCTGGCCAAATCGTTGGGCGTGGGATGCATGGCGGAATGGGGATTGGATACGAAAAATAACGAATGGCATTATTTTTCTCACTTTTTGCCAAATGGCGCAAGCGCCCACAGCCCTCGGGCGGCCTTTGACAGCTCGACGGCGCCCCCGCTTTTCATCGCCTTATGGCGTTCAAATCCGGCGAACGCTCGCTCGCTTTTGCGTCCGGCTCTCGGATCCAGTCCCGGCCTCTGAATTTAGTGTTCGAGCCACGCCTTCATTGGCGGCGTCTTCAATCTCCATGGCGTGGCGCGCGCGCTCGATTTCGCGATTCAACTCCCCGAGTTGAACGGCAAAGGCAGTTTCTCCTTGCGCGAACAAGGGGTCATAAAAACTGTCGATAACGCCCGTCATCGCGACGCTCAAGCGCCGAGCGCGATTTTCTTTCGCCACGGTCCACGCATAGGCCAGCATCGCGCCTCCCGCAGGCGTTAGCGCGCAAGCCATCCAAAAGGGCATCAGCCCGCCGCCGCCCCGCATGGCCCAGGCTAACCCGCCGACGATCGCGAAGGCGGCGGATGCCCCCAGGAGCGGCGGTTTGGGCCAAGCGCTCCGCCACTCGCCTCGGCCTGACTCTAGGTGCGCCGCCACCGCGGCCTGGGCCGCGGCCCAGCGCTCGCGCGCTGGCGCCGCCGGCGATGCCCGGCCGCGCGACGAGGTTATGATGCGGATCAAGAACGGAGCGCGCGCCATGGAGTTCCTCGGGCAATGTTGAGGGAAAGAGCCGAAGCCTTGTTCGCGCAGCGCAGACTGGCGGGCGTCGGTTCTTCAATCATACAGGGGGAAGTATCTCCGCGGGCTGAAAAACAGCGCAGGCATTCCCCGGCCGGTGCTTTTTTGTTCGTTTGTGTGGTTCCAGCGCCACGTTTTTCGCTGGCTTGGCGATTTTCCTGTCTTTTTCTTGCCCGAAGGCAGATGGCGGGGGGACAATGGGCTTTCACGGTGAATTATGGGCGTTTCTTTTTCGCCTGCGCCGCCGAATGTGTTTTCTTGCGTCAAATTGGAGGTTCGCCATGGTTCGCTTTGATTCGCCCGCCGTTCTGACTCACGCCCAATTTCGCCTGTTTGACGCCGTGTGCGCCAATCGGCATGAAGAGCTGGCTCGATGGCTGCGCGAAGACGCAAGCTTGATCAACGTCGGGCACCCGGAGCGCGGCCACACTCTGGCGACGCTTGCGGCGGAGCTGGACCGCGCTGAATCATTGGCTGTTTTGGCTGAATTCGGCGCCGATTTTATCCAGGTTGACGCCATGGGCCGAGACCCGATCGCGGCGGCTGCGGCCGCGGACAGCGTCGAGGCGTTGAATTTCTTGTTCACGCGCCCAGAAATCAATCCCGACGCCATCGCGCCGGGCGCCGCCAACACGCCACTGGAAATCGCCGCGCGCCGCGGCCAAGTCCGAGCTGTTCGGGCATTGCTCGGCCGCGCCGCGCGCGACGCAAATCAAAAAATCAATGGCCGCGCCATTTTCTTGGCTTGCATGAACAACCAACCGGCCAGCGTTCGGGAATTGGTCTTGCACAGCGACCTGACTTACACGAACAATCAGCGTTGGGATGCTTTGGACGCTTGCGTGCGCTTGAAGCGGGCCGATTGCGCCGACGCCCTTGCCGCGCGCATGGGGCGCGCTCGCGCCCGCCAAGCGATCGCGGCTTTCGGCCCGGGCCGCATGCCTCTGACTGCGCGGTTTTTTGAGTTGTCCGCGATGAGCGAGAGCGCTTTGCAAGCGCGTGGCGCCTAACGCGGGCCTGATGTTCCTGCGCCTAAAAAAGCGCGGCCATCACGCGGAGCCGGGCCCCCTTGTTGGGGCTTTTTTGATCGTCTGCCGGCCCTTTTTAGCGGGTCAAAATTTTGGCCCTCTGGCCCGAGCGCACGGTTGCCTGGCCAAGCCGCACTCCAAGCTGCCGCCCCGCTGGGGAGCGGCGACTTGCGCGACGCCCTCGGAGCCGGGGCTCGCGATGACATGCGGGGCGCCGGCTTGTTCGAGCGCAAACGCCGCGGCCGATTGCGAAGCCGGCTCCCCCGGAGCGCGAATTCGCTCTTGGGCGGCGCGCTCGGCTGCCTGTTCGCGCTCAGAGGCGGCTTCGGGCGCGGGATCCGCGCCTTGAGCCAGAGCTTCGAGCTCCGCGGCTTGGCGCGCCGCCACGGCCCGCCGGCCCGCCAAAGGCAATGGATCTTGGCTCTTGACGCCCCAATGCGAAGATGGCGGCCGCCGCGCGGGCGCCGCCGCCAATTCAGCGGAGGGCTTCCAGCGGGCGGTCTCGCCCGGAAAATCAATCAAGTGGCACAAAAGGAAGGATCCGCGACGCAAGTCTTCGATGGAGGGCAGGGCCTCTCGCCCCACAGGGCGGCCCAACGCCGCGAACAAGAAATCCCGACGGAACGTGTTGGAGCGCTCGGGCTGATTCAAGGGCGTGAAATGGATCAAGCGGCTCGCCGCGCGGCATTCTGTGTCGCCCGCTTTCCGGTCGCCCGTTTGGCTCGCGGCCTCTTCTTGGATTTTGACGGCGTCCCGCAAACGCAAGGGCTCCGTCTCGCGCACGGAGCTCATGACGGCCACCCCTGTCTCCATCCAAGCGATGATCGAGCCGAGCGGTCCGATGATTCGAAGTCGCTCTTGCATGGGTCGGTCGGCTGCGGCGCGTTTCCAGGAAAGCCGCGCGCTGAGCGCGCCCGCGCCCGCCTCCACGGCGTAGGCGTCGGGGGCTCCGAAATCTTTTCTCATCCATACGGGCTCGCCCCCGAAGCGCGAATCCAGAAAGCTCAGCAAATCCGCCTGCTCGGTCAAGCGTTCCATGGCGACGTGTTTGGCCAATCCCTGGTGCGCCGGAGGGGTCGACTCGAAATCTATCTCAATGCGCTCGACGCCGCCCAGGCGAGCCCCCCACTCGGGCAACTTGGCTTTTACGTCCAGGTAGCCGGGGTCGGCGCGGCGCGCGTGGTCGCACACCAGGGTCAAGCCCCAGCGCGAGGCGTTTTGCAAGGAGCCCTCGAGCTTCGCTCGTTCGACAAGGCCCTGAGCCCAGGGGCTTGGGCAAAACACATGCTTGCCCGCGCTCGTGGCGCGCAACAGCTCCTGCGGGCGCGTTTGAGCCTCCAGCGCCGAGAAAAACACCGCGATCACCTTGGGATCGCGCAACGCTTGCTCCAAGGTGTCTTCCTCGCGCGCGCCCGCGCACAGGGGATTTTCCGTTTTTTGCGTTTTCCAAAGCGTGTCCTCCGGGCGCTCGCCGACCGCCCACAAAACGCGCGCCGTGATCCCCTCTTGCTCTTGGATCCTTTCGAACGCCGCCAAATGAAGGGCGATCGCCCCATTGCCCAGCCCCGCCAGGGCCACGCCGACTTCCTGCGAGGCCGCCGAATTCGGCTCCGCTCGGCCCCCCGTGTTTTCAGATGTGTTTTGCATGTCGCTTGTTCCTCCTGGGGCGCTGGCCGGGTGCGTCGTGTTTTCGATCGCCTCAATGGCTTGGCCAGCCTTGTCGCGAGGGGGTGAATGGGGTTGCTCGGCTTCTTCGCGCGGGCCCGTGGGCGTTCCGCGCGGGTCTCTCGTGTTTTTTATGGAGTCACGGAATGCGTTTGGGTGGCCAAAGCGGATCGTTCAAGTTTGGGCCCGGCCCCCGCCCCTCTCCACCACCGAGGCCTCTGCGCGGCGTGATCGCCTGAATCAAAAATCAAAGCGAGGCGCGGGCACCCGCAGTGTAAGGGGCGAGCCCCCTTGCGCCAACCCCGCCCATCCCGCGACCGGGGCCGCTTGACGATTGAGCTGGTGGTTGGTTTAGGGCCTCGGCGTTGTTTCCTCATTGCTCCGCGTCGCTCGGCCAAGACGGCGGCGCGCTCTTTTTTCTCTGGCCCGCCCTGCCGATCGCCCGAGCCCGAGCGTTCGCGAACTTGGCGGTCTCTCCCTTGGCACCCTCGCCCTCGCGGCTCCCCCAATGATTTGAGCGGCCCTCGCGCAACGCCATTCGGGCTCTTTTTGCCTCTTAAAGGCGCGTGGACGAGAGCCGACGGGGCATTTCAATTCGCTTTTTCTCTCGCGATCGATCAAGGTGCTCCTTTTAAGGAGGCGCGCATGAACGCAAAAACCAACTCTTTCTCCGATTCGTCAGACCACATCGCTCCGCCCATGGATTCCGTGGATTTTTCAAGCGAGCCCTCACCCGAAAACCCCGACGCGATCGCCTTGCCCGAGCCGCGCGCGTTGGGCTTGGAGGAAGCCGCCGAAGCGGTGGCCGCGCGCCGCGACAAAGTGCCCTATGGCCTTGACGGGCATTTGGAAACCACCCAGGACGGCCTGTTTGACGCGCTGTCTCGCGCGGCGCGAAACGGAGACGCCATCTCTCCCGATGAGCAAATCCAGTTGGTGAGCTTTGGCTTGCGCGACGGCTTGATCACGCCGGGCGAGCTCAGCGCCGAGGCGCTGGAGAAAGCGTGGTCTCTGACCAGCCCCACAGGCCACGGCCGCGATCATCCGCCTGAATCGGAGGCCTGATTCGCGCGCGGCCGTCATTCCGCCGCCGTTCGGATTTTGGCCATGCAGTGAAAAAACGCCTTTGACGGCGTTTTTTCACTGCTGGCGGACTGGTCGTTCGCGCCTGTGCCCCCTCACAGCCGCGACGACGGCATTTTCTTTCGAGCTTCCTGCGCGCCGTCGCGTCGCTGGGAGTTTTCCCCGGCGGACAGCGTGGCGGCCAAGAGCTCTTCGCGCTCCCACTCCGCATGCATTTTTGGCAAATGCCCAGCGCCGCCAGCCGCCAAAGCCTTCTCGCGAGCGGGCTTTCCCAGCCACTGGCGGCTTGCGTCCAGCGCGGCCCAGCTGCCCTGCCAGTCTTTTGGGTCGTCTCCTTGGCACAGGACCTCCCCAAAGCACATCGACACGCCCTGTCGGGCCAATTCGCCGCCCAGGGCGTTGATCACCTCTTCGGCCGTGGATGGCGATTCGATCGAAGCCGCGTCGTCAATCTCGCGCGCCAATCCGGCCGAGCGCCCCACAAAATCCCTTGCCCCAATCAAGCGCAAGGCGGCCTCTTTGTCTTCTTTCAGGCATGCGTAGCCCAACGCGGTGCGCCCTTGGTGATCCGTGGCGTTCACGTCGCACACTTTGAGCAAGGCGTCGAGCGTGTCGTTTTTGTCTTTCTCCAACCCCGCGCATGCTCGGCCAAGCCCCATGAAAAGAGCCGTGCGCCCAACCGTGTTCGTCGCGGCGGCCGCGGCCGGCGTCCCCACGAGAGGAACCGCGAACGCATTGTGGGATTCGGCCGCTCTCATCAACGCTGTTGTTCCTTTTCGCCCTTCTTTATTCTCAAGGTCCGCGCAGCCGGCCAAAATGACCACGCAATCGTTGTGGTGTCGGCGAACGGCGTGCATCAAGGCCGTTCCGAACGTGTCCGACGACGCGTCCGGATTTGCGCCCGCGGCCAGCAACGCCAGGACGCCATTCGCGAACCCCTCTTCCGCGGCGATGATCAACGCGGTGCGGCGATCTTCGTCCGTGGCGTCCACCGCGCAGTGTCGCAAGAGAATTTGCGAGCCTTTTAGCCATTGGCCCTGGACCGCGGCCATCAAGGGCGTGACAAAATTTCCGTTCGCCACCCGCGCCAACGCGCCCGGCTCCGCTTGCCTGTCCCAGGCTTGAAGGGCTTTCAAATCGCGTGTTTTTATCCAGTCCATTATTTTCGGCGCTAAAGAGGCCCGCGGAGAGATTCGCAACTCAATCGAGGCGTCGAATCCCGCCTCAATTGGCGAGTCTTTCAAAACGGAGGAATCAGAAGCGAGGCGAGTCATGGATGATCCAATTCAAAAGCCAAGCAAGCGGCTGCTTTGGGAGACTCATTCTCTCGCAAAAAGGACGCCACCGCAAACAGTGGCCTTTTTATTCGCGAGGAGGGCGCTCGAAACCAAAAAACGGTGAACGCGCTCGAAGCCGGAGCGCTTGCGCCCACGCTCACAGTCGCCGGCTTTCTCGCCGAACGTCGTCAAGCTCGGCCGGCCGCCCCCGAGCCTCTTTTTGCGCGCCGACACGGGCCATTTCAGCCTTTATTTGCCGCGCTTCTTCTGCGGCGAACGCCGTCGCCATGCCGCCGTTTGCGGCAAACTCCCACAAGTCGCACAACGCCACGCTGGCCTCGACCTGCCCGACTTTCGTCCAGGGCAAAGCCAGCAAGCCGCCCGGCCTTCCCACCCGAACGCCCTGGCATCGGCCAATTCCTTTGAGCGCTGCGTGCGATCGGTCATCGTCCGCGCTTCGATTGAACAAAAACGCCACGACGAAGGCGCGCTCGGGAGCCCCAAGAACACCCGCCCAACCGCCTTTTTTGACCTCCATTCTCAATGGCGCTTTGTCGATCGGGCTGCACGCGAGATGCAAGAGCGTTTCCTGGGGCACCGACACCAAAGGCAACGCGGAGCTTCGGCTCAATTCCTCCACGACTTCGGCGATCGAATCGGCCAGGCGGGATTGAGCGGTCGGAATCACGCTCCACATCGATCCGTGATGCGGCTCCGAAGGCTCAATTCCGCCCGCCAACGCCGCGCGAGCGCCGTCTTCATCCAAAAAACGCCAGGACGAAATACGTTTTTCGATTTTTATTGCGCGAGCGTCCATAAAGGGGCGGGGAAATTGGACAATGGGGACATGGATGGGCAGGCCACTTCACTGGGCGCGCTTTTCCGAGCCGCGAATCTTTTTTGCAAATCCGCAATCCGCGCGAAAAACGACGTCCATCCGACGAAACTCGCGCAACGCGAGCCTTGGCCTATTATTGCTCACGGAGGGCGCTTTGCCGCAAAAAAAATGCGGAGATTGTCGACGCCGATCTTTTTTGTCGTTTTTCAGCCACCAAACAAATCAGGCTCGCGAACGCCATGCCCGATCACTTCGCTCGCGCCATAAGGCGCGTGGATTGCGCTCGGCTTTTGGCCCACCACGCGACGCGAAACAAGAGCAAGGCCCCCAAAATCGCGCCGTAAATGATGGGCAGCTTGAAGTCATGCTTGCCGGCCTTCATCCACCAAAAATGCAGCAAAGCGAGAATCGCCACCGCATAAATGAGTTTATGCAGCCTCCCCCAATTGCGGCCTAATTTGCGCGCGGCGATTTTGGGCGACGTCGCGGCCAGCGCGAGCAACAAGATGAATCCAGAGAACCCGACCAAAATGAAAGGACGCTTGGCGATGTCTTTGGCGATCGCGCCCCAGGCGAACCATTGGTCAAACCAAACATAGGTCGTCAGATGCAACGTGGCGTAGAAAAAGCAGAACAACCCGAGCATCCGGCGGAAGCGAATCAAGTTGTTGCTGCCTGTGAGCCGGCGCGCCGGGGTGATCGCCAGCGTTATGCACAAAAAAACCAATGCCCAAAGGCCGGTGGAGCGGGTGATGAACTCGATTGGATTGGCGCCCAAATCATTCATCGCGCCCAAAATGCCCAAGCGCGCCAGAGGATAGAAGGACGCGACGAAGACCGAGACCTTGGCGATCGCCATGCCGCGCGAGACTTTGGTTTTGCCCGCAACCTTCGCGCGCGGCCCCACAGGCAGCCCCGCGATGACGCGAGGCGGTTCTTGCAAGGCTTTTTCAGCGCCGATTTTTGCTTTTTGAGCCGCTTGGGCGTCGGGAGATAATTGATTTTTTTCTGGGGCGTCGGCCATGGGCGTCCTTGAATGCGTTTGGATTGAAGAATCAGCGTCCAATGTGCATATCGCTTTTTGCCGCCGATATCCAGGCATTGGCCGCTCGGCGGCGCTCGCTTTAGGGCGAGCGTGAAAAAGCCCGTCGAAACGGGCATTTTTGCGCAGCAGCCTAGGCGCGCCCTCTCGCATTCAGCGTTTTTGGCCCCACCCTCTGAGCCCGCCAGCCCCCACCGGAGGCGCTCCCGCGGGCCTGACGCCCGCGGGCGCCGCGGCCTGTGCGGTCGCGCTCTGCGCGGCTGGGTCCCCTTGGGCGCCGGGCTCCGACGCTTGGCTTGGCGTGGCTGGCGCTCCAAACTCAACCAGAACGCCGCCTCGGGGACCCAGCGCGCGTTGGATGATGGGTTGAATGTCATTCCAGTCCCCGCCGGCGAGGCCCGCCCCCACGCGAATGAACGACACCGGCAAACCCTTGTCGGCGGCGAATCCGGCGATTTTGCCAAACGCCTTTTCAATGGCTCTCAGATCCGCATGCACGGCGCCACGGCCATAATGTTGCTGGGTGATCGCGCAAGCGCCCCAAAGATCGGGCCCCAACTCGCAAAAAATCACTTCGCCCAATTTTAGCTTTCCCTCTTCCCACGCTTTGCGATATTGGGCGAACGCCGCGGGAAATTTCTTTTTGAATCCCAAAGCCGCGCCCTTGCCCATCACGCCCTGCGCGTTGCAGCCATGCACGAGAACTCCGCGAGGTTGGCTCCAAATGTCGCCGTGGATGATCGAAATAGACATGTTCGCGCTCCTTGAATAGAGTGGCCATTATCGCTTAAAAAGTGTTCAACGGCAAGCTTGGAGCCTGGGCGCCGCATTTTTGGCGATGGGCGATCGCTCGCTTTTCGAGCTCTTTTCGCAGGCCTGTCGCTCAATAAAAAGAGGCTTGTGAGCCTCTTTTTTGCGAAGCGAAGCGCCCAGCGCGGCTTAAACCTTGGCGCGCCGCCCGATTGGCCGCGCACCCGGCGTCGTGGAATGGGTGGCTTTATGGGCATCCGGGTGCATGGTTTCTGAATGGGCCGCTCGGGTCTGCGCGCTCTTTTTTGAGGCCAGCTGTTGGCCTGGGCCCTTCGCGGCGTCGCTCCGGCGCGCGAGCAATGCGCGCGGCGACAAAGTGATCGCCGCCGATTTGCGCGCGGCTATCACAGCCATTTTCGACAAGGCATGCGGCTGCGCAACCGCGGTCTTTTTGGCCACCGCCGAGACGGGCGCTGATGGGGCATGGAAGGCTAGGTCTCGCGTGACCTGCGCCGCGGTTTGGCGCATCGGGTCCAGCCGAGACGCCCACAGAGGAGGGCCCATTTGTTGCTGAACGATCGCCAAGGGCTGTTGCGAGAGCGGCACGGCGGCCGGCGGCATGCTCACCGCAGGATCGCGCTTGGCGTGTTTGGTGTCTTTGAGGAACGCGAAAAGCCCTCGGTCATGCGCATAGAGCCGCTCGTGCTCGGCCGGGTCGCTCAATGCGGCGCCCAAATGCCCGGACCACGCCGCCCACAAATAAGACGCCAAGCGATAATTCTTTTGAAGCGCGCCGTTTTCGTTTCGGAACGAAGGCGTCATTTCGCGCATCGCTTGGGTTTCGCGGCCGGCCGCGATCGCTTGCGGCAATTTCTTGAACCCAGAGAGATTCGAATTGTAAGACAAATACGCCAAGGCGCTTTGGCGCTCGACGGACAAGCTGTTGAAAACATCCTCGCCCACAGCCCGCTTCGCTCGCAACAAATAATCCTCTTTCGTCACCATCAACAAACGCAGCGCTTGCGACTGAGTTATTTCCGCGGAGAGCACATCGCCCCTTTTCTTGCTCAATAGGAGGTCGCTTGTTTTTTCGTCAATCCCGGCCTTTGCGAAATCGTCCCGGACATGCGGCTCGCCGTAGGCGGCCAATCGTTGCGGAATGCAGTAGCCCATGCCGATATTCGCGCCCGCCGCGTCAAAATAAGGTTTTGTGCTGGGCACCTCGACTTGCGTGGCGATCGCCAGAAACGGGTCCTTGGGCAGAAGCGCCGTGGCCAATGCTTGAGCGCTAAGGGGTTTCGCGTCGTCCAACGCAATGGGCAATTTAAGCAGCTTTGAGAGCGCCTTGGGCGAATTCATCACGCTGATCTTCGGAGCGAGGGCTTTGAAGCCCGCTCGCGCCCAGCTCGGAACGCGAGAATAGTTCAAGTTCAGCGCGTGCGTGAGCGGATCGACCCGCAATCCTTCGCTTTGGGCGTTTTCATGGTTCAGGCGCTCCTGCGTCTCGCGCAGCTGGTCTTGCACGGCCCACGTCATGCCCTCTTCGACGACGACGCTCATGAGCGCCACCGCCACGGCGCTCGCCGCCAGCATTCCGTTCACCCCGCGCGGCGTGGAGACCGCGGCGCCCAATGAGCTTTGCCCCAGGCGCAACAGGCCGCTCATGGATCCAGAGACCGATCCCGCCACGCTGGCCCATGAAGCGTTTTTGGCCGCGATCTTCATCGCGCGCGCAGCGCTCATGGCTCCTGCGGCCACCGCGCTGACTCCGCCCTCAATCGCCGTGAGCGCCTCGCGAGCGGCTGCCGAACGAGCCTCCAACGCCTCCACAGAGCCCGCGCTCCAACCACTGGACAAACCATCGAACCACAAATACGCGTCGCTTATCGGGGTTTGCGCCGCAGAATAATCATCCGCCGAAGAAATTTTCAAAATAGTTTGCATTTTTTGCCTAGGAGTGGCGAGCCTCGCGGGCGCTCGCGAATCAGAACAGGGTCTTTTATAATACTCGCTCGGCCCGATTGGGGCAAACCCGAACGCCCCCGGATTGACCAACGGCCATTCAAGGTCACAAGCGCGGAGCGGCTTTTTTTCGCGGCGCCAAGGGCTCTTCGCCCTCGGCGCGCTCCTTGCGCTCCGCGCCCGGACTCATTTCCCGAGCAAGCTCGCGCGCCTCATGGATCGCGGTTCTCCGAGCGAAGGCTTGCGGCAGCTTTTTGGGGATTTCATCGGCGCCCTTCACAGGCCCGAAAGCGCCGGCGACAATTTGGCTCCAAACGCTCGCAAACAGCGCCTCTGGCGCTTGGCCCAGCAAGTAATCCGCCACGGCCAGAGTCCGGTTGTATCCCAGGGCCGCCTCGATGGCGGTCTGGCCCGCGGAATGGTTGTTGCGGCCAAGGTCGTTTCGGGCCGCCAAGTCGCAGTGCGGCAAGAGGCGCGCGACAACCTCGACGGGCAGCCGCGTGGCCGCGACATGCAGAACGGTCTCTCCATATGCGCCTCTCGCTTTTGGGTCGCAGGCGCGCAACAGAACCGACAAAATCTCCCAAGGCGCGCGCTTTTCCGCGGCGAGCATCAGAAGCGTGTTGTTTTTTTCATCGCGCGCTTTTCCGCTCTCCGGCGTCGCCAAAAGCTCAACGCAATCCCAATTTTGGCCCGTGATGGCGAACGCCAGGGCATTGGCCCAAGAGTGGCTGTTTTTGGGGCTCATTTCAAGCTGCGCGGTTTTGAGCAAATCCGAATCCGTCAGCAACACCCTGACTGCGGCGGGCCTGTTTCCACTCGCTGCATGCATGAGGGCTGTTCGCCCATGCTTGTCGCATGCGTTGGCGTCTGAATGGGGCAGCAACGCGGCGATCATCTCCGGCGGACCCTCTTTCGCGGCGAACATCAAGGCGGTCCATCCTTCTTCATTGCGCGCTTTCGCGTCCGAGCCGGGCAGCAGCTTTGAGACCATTTCCGCGCTCCCGGACAGCGTGGCGGCCATCAGGGCCGTCCAGCCATGCGGTGGAGCTTCCCGCGCATTCACTTGCGGCAATAGCCATTCGGCCATTTCCAGTTGGGCGGCCCGGGCGGCCAGCATCAACAGCGTGTCGCCCCTGGGCGTCGCGTCCTCCAACCCAAACTTGCCGGCCAAAAAGCGCGCCGCGTTCAAGCTTCCTCTTTTGACCGCCCACATCAAAGGCGTCATGCCGCCCTCGCCGACGGCGTTCAAATCCGCGCCGCTTTCCGCAAGTCTCTCCAATTCGTCGACAGAATCCGACGACGCCGCGCGAAGCATTTCCACCGAGAACGGCGGTTGATTCTCAAAGGTGACAAATGGCGTGGTGCGCATCGAAGGCCTTGAATTGAATTTCGGAGACAAAAATCCGAAAACTCATTCTCTCCGTTTTCCGAGGATTGCGCAAACTGAATGGCTCGTGCGCCCAGGCGGTTGCGTGTTGAATGTTGGCTTCGCGCCACAGGGTTATCGTTATGTTTAAATTTATTGACATGATCAATAATTGAGCACACAATCCATGAATGGCTTGCAGCGGCATTCGCGCAGCCCTCTAATTGGAGAAGAAGAAAATGAGCATTGTTAAATTCGTTCGCGTCGATTGCGCGCAAGGTCCCTTGATCGCCATGTCCGCCGGACACGCCCCCGACACCGTCGAAGCGCTTTCGCGTCGTTTTGAGAGCCTGCGCGAGCGCCGTGAAGGCAGCGGCTGCCAAGCGATCCTTTTCGTGGGCCGCGACAGCAAGGGCGCCCTGAGCGGCTTTTGCCTGGACGCGCTCGGCCGCCCTTCGCAAGCCGGGGTGCATGAAGCCCTGCGAGGCTTGGCCGAAGTCAACGCCATCCCCAAGGACAGCGTCGTCACGATCAACGGGCAATCCATGGAAGCGGTGTCGGATAATTTTTGGCGACTTTCGTGCCAAGGGCACTGCTTTGACGGCATTTCGGCCGCGACCGACATCATCTGACGCCATGCGCGGTTTTCGCCCCCGGTTCGCGTTTCCCGGGCTCCATGGAGCCTGGCTTCGCTTTAGGGCCGCTTCCCCCTTGCTCCGATATTGGTCGCGCCATCCTGTGGCGTGGCTCGCCATCATGCTTTTCGCGGGCATCGGCTACGAGCTGGTCGCGGACGACCTGGAGCGATTTCGGCAGGCGAAGACCGGAATGGGCGCGGTTTTCAGCCTTGCGATCCACTCGTTGGTCATTCTTGCGTTGGCGGGGGCGTGTTTTTTGAACTTGGGGAAAATGTTTCGAAGTTCTTTTTCCGCGCCCAATGCCCAAAAAGCAAAAAATCAATCACAAGGGCTTCATCGGGATCTCGCCGCGCGCGCAAAAGCAACCCGCGAGGCTCGGCAATTGACTCAAATTCTTTTGCCTGGCGCCACTTTCGCTGAAAAAGCTGATCGGCCCCTAGGCCAAACCAGAGAAATCGGCGCGAAAAAAAACGCTTATTCCAATAATCCGCGCGCCGCAAAAGGCCGCCGGCTTTGAAAATATCCGTAATTAAACGGAAAATAACGATTTTTGACGAAATAAGCGGGCCGGCGGGTCAAAACAACCGAAAAAAGCACTGCTTTTCTGGACATTCCGTTCTTTTTCGTCTCTTCCCGCTAAAAAATCGCCAAACGGCGACTTTCAGCGCACCGTTCGGCGCCTAAAAACACCCGCCCCTCTCTCCTCAACACGAAATTTTTGCTCTTTTTTTGAGCAAAACAGGGCTCTTCCACGTCAAAATTTTACTTTTTGCGTCGCATCGCACCATTTTTGTGCCTTGGTCCCCCATTACAGCCACCAAACGCGAACATTTCTCAATGGCGAGCGCGAGCTTGGCGTCAGGCTTGCGCGTTGACACCGCCGAAGCGATGTTCTCAAAATATTGGAGGTGCTTTTTTAAGCAAAAAGGTTGTCTCTTATAGCGCGCAAAAAACAAAACACAAGCCCGCGACGCTTTTCCAACTCTCACTTCTCCTTGGCCCTGATGAAATCCAACGTCCGTGTCGCGCACAAGACCCTGATCGCAGAGCTTCGTGGATATGCGAAGCCGAACACGGCGAAAGGGCTCAAAGTTTTTCTCATCGATTTTACCCTTTTTTGGCTTTCCTTGGCGGGAGTCGTGCTGCTGCCCTCTCTTCCGCTGAAAATTGCGGCTTCTTTGTTCGCGGGGTCGCGCATCGGCGCGTTGATCGCCATCGCGCACGAGGCGGCCCACAACGCGCTGGTTGTCTCGCGGCGCTTGAATTGGTGGATCGCCGTCCTCTCGTTCGCTCCGGGGCTTTTCAATTACCGGCTTTGGCTGTTTGACCATCACCATTTGCATCACGCGGCCACCAATGCCGCGCTGGTTAATTCTTACCAGCCCATGACGCTTGCTGAATATGAGGCGTTGAGCGCTTGGGGTCGATGGAAAATTCGATTCTTTCGCTCCGGCAACCCTCTCTCTTTTGGCATTTATTACATCACTCAGCGCTGGTGGCTCGTCAACTTCAAACCCGGCTCCTTTCTGCCGGCGCGCATGCAAGCGTCCGCGCGCAAACATTTTTTTGGCCTGAGCTTGTATGCGGCCGCTTCCCTTGCCTTTTTTGCTTTCGCGGCTCCCCAGATCGGACCTGTGTCAGCGCCCGTCGCCATTCTCCTGGGCTTTTTTGCGCCGTTCTTTGTGGGCCAAAGCCTCTTCGCGGTGGTCCTTTATATTCAGCACACGCACCCCGACATTCCCTGGATCGCCGCGATGGACGAAGGCAAGAACCCCGACTTGGACGCGCAAATCGACGCCGAGCATCTCTCGTTCCATCTCTTTTTGCCGACCTGGGCTTCTGCGATCGCCCACCATTCGCTCGAGCACCCCGTCCACCACGTCATGCCGTTGATCCCGTGCTACGAGCTGCGCGCCGCGCAAGCGAGAATGAACGAGCTGATGGGGTCAGACGCTTTTGTTGAGGCCTTTTCAGCCAAGCGATTGCTCGACACGTTCCGCATTTGCAAGCTTTACGATTATGAGCGCCGCCAGTGGATTGGTTTTGACGGGGTGCCCACAGCGCCAGCTTGGGTTCCTTTTGACCAACGCCCTCCGGTTGAGGCTCCATCACCCCCCCAATAGCCATTTATTTTCTGCTGCCGCTTTCGCGCCCCCCCCTGCTAAGCTCTGGCTCTTTGCCAACCCCTTGTTTCAACCCAACCCTTCGCCTATCGCCATGACGCTCAACGACCACCCCAAATGCCGCCCCTTCACCGAAGCCGGCCCTCTGACCCAAGTCAACGCCTGGTATGAAGAAGGCCGCCATATACTCTGGATCATGCTCGCGGCGAAGCCGCGTCCGTGCTTCAGCCAATCGATGCTCAAAGACATCGCGGTTTTGGCTCGCGCGATCCATCAATTTGACAAACCCATTGACTTTATTGTTTCAGGCTCCGCCATTCCGGGCATGTATAACGCCGGCGGCGATCTGGACTTTTTTGCCAGAAGCATTCGCGCTCGCGATCAGGAAGGTCTCATGTCCTATGCTCGCGCTTGCGTGGACGCTGTTTTTGAAAACCTCCAGGGCTTTGGCGTGAACGCCATCACCATCGCGATGATTGAAGGGTCGGCCCTGGGCGGCGGCTTTGAGGCCGCCCTTTCCCACGACTTCGTCTTGGGGCAAAAAGGAGCTCGAATGGGATTCCCTGAAATCGCCTTCAATTTATTCCCGGGAATGGGCGCTTATTCTCTCGTTGCGCGCAAAGCCAATCGGCATTTGGCTGAACAACTGATTCTTGGCGGCGAGACCTTTTCGGCGGAATGGTTTTTTGACCGGCATTTGGTGGATCGTCTGTTTGAGCCCGGCCACGGCTTCAACGCCGCTCGTGGTTTGGTGGACGAGCTTCGGCCCAAAAAAAATGGCGCGCGGGCCATGATTCGCGCGCGGAATATTGTTTCCCCGCTGCCCAAATCAGAGCTTATCGCCATCACCGAAGAGTGGGTTCTCGCCGCCATGAACGTCGAGGAGAAAGATATCGCGCACATGGAGCGCCTGGTCATGCTGCAAAATCGGCGAGATCGCATCACGCCGGTGTCTTTTTTGAAAACCATTGAAAACCAAACCGCACAGGGATAGCCTTCGGCCACGCCCACTCAAAACGCCTTGGCAACCAGGCGTTTTGTCTCGTTGCGATGCGCCATCAGCCGGGTTTCACGCTCCCTTGCGGCATCCGATGCCTGTTCCGCAGGCCTCTTCCTCTAGGCGCTTCGCCATCCACTCATTGAATTGCCCGATTGGCATTGGCCGGCCGAACAAATATCCTTGCGCGAAATTGACGCCTATTTCGCCCAAGAACTTTGCTTGCTCAGCGGTCTCCACGCCTTCCGCGACCACTTTCAGATCAAGCTCTTGGCCTGCTGCGACCATCGCTCGAACCAATGCTTTTGCTTTCGGGTCTGTGCCGAACGAAGAAATGAAGCTGCGATCCAACTTGATCACATCCAACGGCAACCGCGTTAGTTGAGAAAGCGAGGAAAAGCCTGTGCCAAAGTCATCCAGGTGAACGCCAGCGCCTAAATCACGAAAGCTTTGCAAAACCGAATGGGCTCGCAGTTCGTCATCCATAAAACAACTCTCTGTTATCTCGACGTCCAGGCGCGAAGGGAAAACGCCCTCTCGCTCAATCGCGGCCTTGAAATCCTGAACCAGTGTCGGATGGATCAGCTGGCGCATCGAGAGGTTGAATGCGATTCGCAATTCCACCCCCGCCCTTTTCCATTCTCCGGCTTGGCGAGCTGACTGGTCAATCACCCACTGGCCTAACGCCACGATCATGCCGGATTCTTCGGCATATGGGATGAACTCCATCGGATTGATCATCCCCCGCGTGGGAGAGTTCCAGCGGATCAACGCCTCCACGCTGTCGACCTTGCCTGTTTTCAGATTCAGCTTGGGCTGGTAATAAAGCTCAAACTGCTCCTCCTCGATCGCCTTGCGCAAATTGTTGTCCAGCCAAACATAGGCTGTCACCTTCTCGTGCATGGAGATGTCGAAGGTTCTGAACGTCTTTTTCCCTTCCTCTTTGGCCACATACATGGCGGTGTCGGCGTTGCGCACGAGCTCATCCAGCGTCTCGCCGTGCTCCGGGTACATAGCCACGCCAATGGAGCAGCCCGAGTAGATTTCCGCGCGCTCAAGCTGAAACGGCTGCTTCATGCGGGCTAGAATTTTTAGCGCGATTTCTTCCACGACCTTCACATCGCCGTCGTTGATCGAAATGAGAAATTCATCGCCGCCAATGCGGGCAACAGTGTCCACGGCCCTTAAGCACTCGCTGATGGCGGACGCCACCTCAACGATCAACTTGTCGCCGACAACGTGTCCATAATGGTCATTCACTTTTTTGAAATTGTCCAAATCCAAAAAAATCACGCCAAAAGGCTTTTTGTCCTCAGCCTCGGTGGCGTCGGTGATCAAGCTTTGCATTGAATAGCGATTGGGCAATCCCGTCAGCACGTCAGTGTTCGCGAGCTCCACGAGTTTCATCTGCGCTTTGCGCTCTTCAGTCACGTCCGTGCCGGAGCACACCAAATAGGCTTCCTTGTTGCCCGAGCCGCTTTGAACCAGCTTGTTGCGCCAATGGATCATGCGCAAGCCCTTTTTGGTGCGCACGGGTCGCTCCGCCTCCATCGGATTGTCGTTGGTGAAAAACTTGGCGATATTCGCCTGCGAGGCTTTTCTGTCGGCTTCGGGCATGAATAGCTCGTGCGCCGACAACCCAATCATCTCTTCTTCCTTGAATCCGCTGCCTTCTTCGCAAACCTTGTTGAATCGCTTGATCTTGCCATCCTGACCCAGAATCACCACCCACGAATTGACCTCAGACACCACCTGCTCGGCGAAACGGAGCCCGTCCGAGAGATTGTCCGCGACCGCTCCGCTGTCAGCGAACGAAGCGACAGTGCCCGACCACAGCGTTTTGTCGACTTTGCGGCCCACCAAGTGCAAACGCAGGGGCTCACCGAAAATATTTAAATCAAACAAACGGTGCGTGATGGCGCCGGTGAGCGATCGAATGTCCTCAGCTTGGTCAATTGCCAGCGGAATGCCCAACGCTTGCGCTCCGTTGCCTGATGAGAGAACCAACGTGTCGCTGTCGCTTTGCAGCTCCCAAACCGGCGTCACAGTCCCGAAATGGGCAAACAATTTTGCGCTGTCGGTTTCTTGCGGATCGATGATCATGGATTTTCCCTGCGTCAAATGCTGTGAAGGATGGGGCCATCAAACGCATGGCATCAACCTGAATTGCCCTAATTTAACATGTTTTGTCTGATATAAACTGTTTTTTCTCGGGGCTTTGTGCTGAAAATTCTTTTTTTCGTCAACCCCCGCGCCGATTAACGTGTTATTTTCCACGGAGCGCCTGTTTTTTTTGTTTTTTTTATTCATTTCGCTTTTTTTTTGCAACAACGCGTCTTTATTTTGAAAGAACTCCTCGCCACCTCATCGTCTCTTTTAAACAACACAACGGGATCATCTTCGACTCAACTTTTCCCTTCCCATCCTCTTTTTTTGCGATACACTCGATCAAGAGCTGGGTGCCCGTCTCTTTTCATCGGATCGTCGCCTGCGTCCTTTTGACTCGCAATTCATGCACGCGCCCTTGTGCCCGCCCCGTGTCCTTGGAGCCATTGTTATCATGCATTTTCCGTCTTTTTGTCTTTTTCGCAAAAGGCTGCGTTCAGCGCTCGGCGCGATTTTTGCCATGAATGCCCTCGTGTTGTCGGCTTTGTCCTTGCCTGCCCATGCGGCGGGAGCCGTGGCCACGGGTTCGGTCGCCCAAGCTCCCGTCGCGAGCCCCCAAGCTTCGGCGTCCAGCGCCTCTTCGATCGCGGCCGAGCCCAAGACGCCGCTTTCAGCGTCCTCCGCGACGCCAAACGCCGCGCCGAAATCCGCCTCAAAACCGGCTCCGACAGCCAAAGCCGCAAGCAGCGGCAAATCCGCTCCGCTTTCTGCGGAAGAAACCCTCAAAGCTGCGGCAGACAAGGTTTCGCAGTCCAAGCCGCGCGTTATTTTCTCCTCCGACACGCCGCTCGCGCAATCGCCGCTCGCCGCCGCTCGCGCCAAGCCGGCCGCCCTTCCCCAGGAAGCCCCCCCGCAAACTCCGGCGCCCGCGACGCTCCCGCCCGCCGCGCTTCCCGCGGAGTCGCCCGCCACGACGGCGGCCATTGCTCCGCCGTTGGCGCTTCCGCCCTTGCCGGGCATGAACTCTGGCCCCTTGGCGTTGCCGCCCTTGCCGTCAGGCGCCGGCATTGCTCAGCCCGGCGCTCGCTCGGCGCGACGCTCGCCTTCGATTCCCGGCGCGGAGTTCACCCCCGCTCCGACCGTTTATCGCGCCCCCCCGGTGTGCCCGAGCAAAGCCCTTTTGGCCAAAGCCATCGTGAGCTTCGGCGGCTCCTTCCAAGCAGACGTCTGCTTTGGCGGCGAGCTCCATCCGGGGCTGAGCCTGGGCGACAGCATCGCCGGGGCAAAAATCGTCTCCATCAGCGACAATGTCGTCGTTTTGCGCAGCGGCCGCGGCAAAGACCAAAAGCTTGTCGTCTCGCAGCACTTTGACGAATGACGTCGCCAAACGGACCGTCCGCCTCACAGAGCCCGCTTTCGAGCGGGCTTTTTCAAAAGCCTTTCAGGCTGCTCGGCGCTGTCCTTTTTGTCGCGCCGCCGCAACGCCGGCGTTAAAAGTCGCGCAATGAACTCATTTTTCGCCGCAATCTCATATATCATTCGGAGATAGCCCGTGCCGCGGGCCAGGCCGAACTTTTTGGAAATCATTCACATGGCGGATTCTGTGGCGGCAGCCCAAAATGCAGCAGATGGCGCCTTTGGCGCGAAAAAACTCCCCGATGACCGCAATCAAGAGCGCCTCATCGAGTCCTCCTTTTCCTTTCGCGTTGAGAAAGTCTTCATTTCAGCCGAAGGCGAATGGATTGCAAGCGGTTGGCACGGCCACGGCCACATTCAGCGCGGAGCCGTCGGGCAAACCGAAGACGGCGCCGAAATGGTCTTTGGCAAAATTCGCTCCATCGGTCACAACCAAGGCCGAGAAAAACTGGAATTTTTCATCGACGGCACGCCGAAAAAGTCCCATTTGATGAAAGAAGGCGTCACCATTCACGGCATATACACTTTGATTCTTCCGCCGTTTGACGCCGAAAGCTTCAACAAGCCCTCTCTCTCTGCCCGAAGGACCCACGGCCAGCGGCCGATCTGGAAAGGACGCCCGGCGCCAGACACCGGAGAGAAAGTCGCCCAACGCGAAGACGTCGCGGTTTGGCGATTCCGTTGATCGGGGTTCGATTGGACACGCAAGCCCCGAGCGCTCGGGGCTTTTTTCTCCTTTTTTGAGCCGGCCAAACGCCCCTGCGCGAACGGGCCGCCCCCCTTGTGTCTCTTTTTTGCAACATCGTGGGATTCTTCCTTCCACCGAGCGCCAACAGCTTCTCTCGGGTTGCTTTTTTCTCCGCCCCGATGCAGAATCTTCCGGCTTCGTTCCGCAGTCCACGAGCCCCCATTATCAAGTCCGTTTTTTTAAAAGAGATCCGCTTTGCAATCGATCGACACCCCGGGCGACGCGCCCTCTTTTTTAAGCCCCTTTGAGGCCATTGGCGATCGATTTGGAATCGATTGGACGGAAATGCGCGAAGCGTATTTCTCCAATCCTGACGGCTCCGAAGAGGCCTTTGTGCAAAGGGCCGGAGCCAATTACAAGATCATCGCTCGCGGCATTGACGGCAAGCTCACGATGGCTTTTGACATCCATGGGCATTTGTTCGCGGTCGACGGCGACGCCTTGGAGGGCCTTTTGGGCGCGGAAGGCCCCCTCGCGGCCCCCGCGCAAACAGACTTTTCCCGTGTTTCTCATTTCTCCTCGCACGACGAATCGGCTCTCCCGCAAGCGGGCAATCCAATGCTGGTCCCCATCGCGGCCCTCGACTCCGAGTTCACCGAGCAGATTTGGGCTCTTGTCGATATGCTGTTTTGGTCGCTGAGCCCCGTTTGGCTCGGCTACACGGACCAGCAAGAGCCCCTTGACGACTTCCAAATGCCCGCATTGGACGAGGCGGATCCGGCCAGCGTCGGCAAATCGAGTTCGGCTTTGGCTGAGCGGCTCTCGAAGATGAGAGGCCACTGATGGATTTGAACTCCCTGGACGACCTGCTGGGCGCGTTGGACAATGAGGAGCTTTTGGCTCGCCTGCAAGGCACCTCTCGCGTCTCGAACGACGAAGATGAAGAAGACGATGAGGCTCCGGCGCCGCTCGCCGCCAAAGCCCCCGACGCGCAAAAGCCCTCCGAGTCTGCCGCCGCGCAACGCGAGCCGGAAAAACTGACTCCCGCGGACGCCGACGCCGATCCTCTTGATTTTGATTTCGATTATCCGACGTTGTCGGACCCGTCGGTCGCAATCGAGCAAGGCAATCCGACATTATCCGCCTCCGAGGCCGAGCTGACGGACGAGCCGGACTTTTCCGACGTCTCGTTTGACGCCGATCCGACGCCCACGGCATCCGAGGCGGACCCCGCGATTTTGGGCGCGCTTTCGGCCCCCGAAACCGATGACGAATCGGAAGGCCTCGCCGCTGGCGACAGCAGCGAAGAGTGGGAATTCGGCGATGACGCTCCCGAAACCGCCCTCGACGAATCAGGCCAGCCGGCTCCGGCGGCGCACGACGACGACGCGGAATATGAAGACCCCTCGCATACAGCCCCGCAAGGGCTTGGGCACGGGGACTTCGCCCATTTGGTCGCAGAGTCCAACGACAACCCCTTTGACGGCGCAGGACCCTCTCCGGACCACGCCGCTCGGCAAAAGCGCGACGACAGCTTGGGCGCAGCCCTGGCCGTCGCGGCCGGCCTGGCGGGAACCGGCGCGGGAATCGTCGCTCTTCGCGAACGCGAGGAAGCCAAAGCGCAGGACAAATCAGCCGCAGCGCCGCAGGCTCCCGGATCCCATTTTGATCGCAAAGCGAAGCCGACGCCCGCCGTTGACGCGGCCGACGCCTCAAACTCCGCGAAGGAGCAACCCGCAATCAAGCGCGGCTTGCCGCCGCTGGCCGCTGCCCGCGTGGACGGCCAAGCCTCCAAGCTGCGCAAGCCGGCGGCCGTGCGCGCTCAGGACTCCGCGGCGCCCTCCCGGCAGCCGGTCGCTCAGCCGGCCCCGCAGACCCTCGCGCACTCGACCAGCGACGCGAGCAAAGCTCCGGAGGCTCCTCCAGCGAATGCGGCGCCTAAAATCGCCACGCCCTCCGCCGCGCGCGCGGACTTTGACTCCACAGCCGCCGTCGGGGCTGAAAGTGGCGCCATGGGCTTCTTCAAAGCCCCCGGCCAACGCCCTTTCGCGCCGGAAATGCCGCAAAAACCCGAAGCGCTTCGCGGAAAAAATGGCCCAAATCCGTATTTGGCCGCGCTCTCGCCCCGCCTTCGCGGCTCTGGCACGCTCGACCCCCGCCACGCTCGCGTCGCGAGCGAAGCGATCGCCGCCCAAGCGCTGGCTTTTCGCCTGGCGCGCGCAGACGCCCCTCTCTTGCGTTGGACCGACCACGGCTTGGACGGCGAGCCCTCCACCCAAACCTTGGAGCTCGCTTTTTTTGGGGCTCCCGCGGAAGGCCCGTTGTGCTCCTCCTTGGACTTGGCCCCCGCGCAAGACTCCCTCATCGAGCTGTTCGCCGCCCTCTGGCGCATGAGCCGCGCCCCCACGGGCCGCGCCTTCGCCGTCGCCGCGCAATCGGCCAGCGAGCGCGCCCAACCTTGGCGCGACAAACTGCGCGCCCAGTGGGACGACCTGCAAGACGCCCTCGCGCGCCAGCACCCCATTGAAGGCGCCCGCCTTGAACGAGTCGGCCTGAGCCTTGAGTTGTGCGAACGCGTCCTTTGGTCGCTCTCGCCAGAGCGCGTCGCCGACGCTCTCATGGCCGCGCGCATGGAAAACCGCCCGCGCGCCACCGCCCAAGACCTTCCCGAAGGGTTTTTCGATTCCGTCTGGGCCCGCGCGAGCTCGCCCTTGCGCCGCGTTCTCGAGGACGCCGCCAGCCGCAAGGCCGAAAAACGCGCCATTGTCGCCTATGGCTCAGACGCCCCCGGATCCTCCATTTGGCGCCAGGCTTGCAAAAAACACCTCATTGACGGCCTTCGCCAAGCGGTCGAATCGCTCAATCGATTCGGTCTCGCGTCTTTTGAAATTCACGGCATTTCCATCGAAGGCCCGTTCGATCTGGCCGAGCGCGCCCAGCGCTTCACGTCGGCCGCGAGCCGGGCCTGCCAGAAGCTGGGGGCTCGCTCTCGCGCCTTTGGCCTTTCGCGCCGTTTGGGCGTGTCTTTGGACGATCCGCGCCTCTCGCTGCATCCGCAATCCCCCCTCGCGTTGTTTGACCTGGCCGGCTGCCGCGCTTTGGCGAGTTCGCGCTTCGCGGGCCTGGACGCGAGCCTCATGCACGAGTGGACGCACGCTTTGGACGCGCGTTCTGGCGCGGCTTTGATGGGCCCCAAGGCTTGGCTTGAAGCCGGATGCCCCTTCGCGAGCGCCCTCTCCGCGCGCCTGAGCCAACGCGGCAAGCGGTTGGACGAACTCACGCTGCCGGACCGTTTGCACGGAGTTCCGGCGCCGAAAGAAGAGCCCGCGGGTGATGACGACGGATTGCGCGCTTATTTGGAAAGCCAAAAAAGCCGCGAAAACAAATCCTCGAAAAAAGGCAAAGGCATTCGGGCAAACGCCGCGAGCGACTGGTCGCATTCGATCGAATCGCCCTTTGACGCGCCGAGCGAGCACACAGAGCCCCTGACCGCCGAGGCGATTTTGGGCGCGCCGTCGGATCCCTTGGACCTTGAGATCCTTTTGGCCTCGGCCGCTCGCGCCACGCCCGCCAAACGCCTCGCGCGAGCCTGGGGCGACCTGGTGACCGGCGCCATCGGCGCGCACGAAGGCCTGAGCGCGTGGTCCGGCCACGCGCGCCTGACCGCCGAAGACGGCCCCTCCAAGCGCCGCGCGACGCAGGCGGCCGCGCAAAACATTCCGTTTGATCCGCAAGAGCTCGCGCGGCTCGAATCCCGCGCCGCGGCGCAGACTTTGCGCCCTATTTTGGCGCGCGCTTTGACGGTGTGCGGCGAGCCTTTGGCGCGCGATCCAAAGGCTCTGCGCTCGATGCTTTTGGCTTTTGGCCCTGAAGCCAAACCCTGGCTTGACGGCTTGGCCGCGGCGTTGGCCAGCGGAGGCGCCGCGAACTTCAAGACGCGTTTGAAGCGCGTGAAAAATCGCCTTAAAATTGAAATGGAAGACGCGATTGCGCGAGGCGCTGGAGTCGAGCTTGAAGAAGGCTCTTCGTCCGATGGCCGCGGGAAGTCCGGGAAAGGCGGCAAGGGCCGCGGATCAGGCTCCTCGGTCGTGATGCCCGAGTCTCTGTGGGCGCGTTCGCTTTCAGAATTTGGCCGTCTTCGCGAAGCTTTTTTGAGCGCGAAGTCGAGCCCTCACGCGCAGGACAAGCTCTTGGGCGAGGCGGGCGTCAGCCGAGACCAGTTCGCTCGCGCCCGCGAAGCGGAAAAATCTCTCGAGGCGCAATTGGGCAGCCTCACGCGCGACGCCGCGCAAAAAATGATTCGCAAATCCCGGATGCTGGGCCGGCCGGTGCAAAACCCGGAGCAATTGGCTTTGGCGCTTTTGACCAGCGCTGAAAACGCCCTCGACGCGATCGCGCAGTGGGCTTTGACGCACACCGCGGAAGGGCACTTCTCGCCGCGGCCGAACGCCTTTTTCGCGGAATCCGCCCGCATGCAGTTTCAAGACCCGAACAGCGCGTTCGCCTCACGCTGGCGCTCGTCGGATGAACTCGCGGCCCGCGCCGTCGAAAACCTGGCCCCCAAGGCCAGTTGGCTCGATTTCGCGCGCCCGCAAGCGGCGGCGTTCAACATTCCGTTGGGCCCGCAAGGGCGAGACCGGCTGCGCACAAGCTTGCGGGAAATCTGCAAAGCCTTGCAACTGCCGGTCAGCAAAACGGGTTTTGGCCCCGAGACCCTGGGCGAGCGCGCCTTGGCCATGCAAGAGGCGCTCTTGTCAAAGTTCGACGCCATGCGCTCGGCGCGCGCTTTGGAGGACAGCAAAGCCACCCTGTTGCGCCGGCCGCCCTCGCGCCACTGACGCCGCGACGCTTCGCCGCCAATGCTTGGCGGCCTTGCTCTCGTTCCGGAGCCCGCCTTGCGGGCTCTGTTTTTTGCTTTCTCCGGCCTCCCGGCACCCGACTGCCGGATCGGCGCTCGCCTTGCGTTTGCTTCGCTTCGCAGGCAAAGTCCAATGCGCGCAGACGCGCCCGCTCAACCTTTTTGGACCGCCATGCGCTTTTTCCCCCTGTTTCACCGACATTTTTCCACGCTTGCCCGCGCGGCGATGGCGACATTGGGCGTCTCGCTGTGCTTGTCGCAAGGCTTTTTCTCTCCCGCGGTTGCCCAAGCCCAAAGCCAAATAGCCCCTCAACCTGGCGATTCCCTGGTCGCTCTGCAAGCATGGGCCGCGTTGCCCGCCACGGCGCATGACGTGTGCCCTTTCGCTCCTGCGGCTCAATTGACGGTCGTTGAAGACCCCATCCTGCGGCTCAATGACCGTTTGGGTTTCGCCGAAATCATGTCGCAAGTGGGCGCCGCGCGCCCCGACCCTTATGCGGCTCCCGGCAGCCACAGCGCGACGATGGGGTTTTTTCAACCGCGCTGGCATTGGGCCTTTTCCTATCGGCCCATCGTGATCGAAGCCAATGGTGCATACGCCGTCTGCGTTTCGCGCATGGACGCCGTTTTGACGTCCAGCCCGACGATTTACTTGGCCCGCGAATTGCCCGCGGGCTCCTGCGCGCGGCAAGATGTTCTCACGCACGAACACACGCACTACTTGATAGACGCTCAAGAAATTGAGCATTTGCGGCATCAGGCTCCTGAAATCGCGGCCCAATACCCCGCTGTGTATTGGGGCCGCACGCGGCAAGAAGCCATTGAGCGGGCGGGGCACGGCGCCCAAAACTATCTGAGCGCCCTGCAACAGCGCTTGATCGATTTGCGCGCGCCGCCCCAACTCGCGCATGACAGCCCGGCTGAATATGCGCGCGGATCGCGAGCTTGCAACGGCGAGATCGTTCGGATTTTGCGCGCGGCGATCGCGGCCAATCCAGCGCTCTCGCGCTGATCGCCAAGCATCAGCCGCGAATCGCTTCAACCATGTTTTCACCGCCAGCGAAGGCGATCGTCAGCGCACTCGAATCCCGGACCGCCGGCGTCCCTGGCGCTTGCCATCCTGGCGCCGCGCTGGCAGATTGTGCCCACTTTCCACCGCTCTGCTTTTTCGCCATGCGCCTTCTTCGCCCAACGTCCTTGCTTTTGGTTTTTCCTCGGCGGCCTCGGTCGAAACTCGCGCGGATTAAAGCGACGTCCATGCAGCAGGCGAAAACCTTTTTTTTGAAAAAGACGCCCCTCTCGCCCTTTCGGCCGGCGGCCTCTAAAATCGCCGCCTGCGCCGCCGTTTTTTTTCTTTGCGGGTTTTTTGCGCCCAAAATCAACGCGCAGGCAATGAGCAGCGATTCTGCGGTGAGGCCTTTTTCATCGCTGGCGACGCCCGCCGGCGGTCTGCTCGGGGCTGATCAGACGGGGGCCGCCCCCCAGTTCGCGCCCATGGCGCCTGTGCGCGCGCCGTCTCCCGGAGAAATGCCGCGAGCTATGACGGGCCCCGCCGCGGCGATGCAAGCGTGGAGCGCACTGCCCATGGACGCGCGCGCCGCCTGCTCCGCGACGCCCGAGGGCTCGCTGGCCGTGCAAGAGACGCCGGCCCTTAAAATCAACGACACCTTCACCGAACGCGAACTGGTCAGCACCGCCGCTGCTCGCGAGAATCCGAATGGATTGCCGGGCGGCACAGACATTGAGCTGGGCTTCTATGATGTGACGCACCGATTCAGCGTCAATTCGCCCCTTGTCGCTTTTTCGACGGGCGCCGGCTACGCGGTGTGCATCAAGCGGTTCAACGCCACAATGAGCTCCGCGGCGCAAATCTTCATCGCCCGCGAATTGCCCCCAGGCTCGTGCCCCCGCAAAGAAATCATGGACCATGAATTGATCCATTACAAAATTGATCGCGATCAAGTCGCGCGCCTGCGCCAGGAAGTCCCCCAAATGGCCGCTCAATTCACGGCTGTCTATTGGGGAGCCACGGTGGAGGAAGCGCGCTCTCGGGCGGAGGAGGCGAATCAACAATTCTCCAATCTGCTGCAAAAGCGGTTTTATGACCTTCGCACTCCGCCGCAACATGAACATGACAATCCGGCCGAATACGAGCGGTTGACGCGTTCGTGCGGGGGCGAGACCCAACGCATCGGCATGGCGGCGTCCCGCTGAGAAGATCGCCATGCAAGGCGAGCCCGCGCGCTCCGGGAGCTTTGCCATTCGTGTCTTCTGTGATGTATACTGAGGGCGCATTCTCCTCTCCGAGCCCCTCATGGCCGCCACGCCCGTTTCTCACGACACCTTGCTGATCGCGGCGCGCGAGCGCGATTTGACGCGCGATTTCATTGCGCAAAGCCTTAAAAATGGCGCCGACTTGTGGGCGCAGTCCCTTCCCGACAACTCGAACGTGATCCACGCATGTGTGCGGGCGAATCGCCCGGCCTCTATCCTGGCTTTGTTGGCTGAATGCCCGGAAATTCGGCATAGTTTTTCTGAGCGAGCCGGCGCAGACGACGCCGAACAACCCATTTTCATGGCCATTCGCGACAAAAAACCAGCCCTTGTCGAGGCGCTTCTGCAAGCCGGCCAATTCATGTTGAACGACATGAGCCGAGACTTGTTGACGCCTTTGCAGGCTGCGACGCAAACAGGCTCCGCGGAGATGGCGCTTTTGCTTTTGCGCGCGGGCGCCGACCCGAACAAAGCCATGGATTTTGACCAACTCTCGCCGTTGCATCTGGTTTTGGAGAACCTTCGTTTGGGATTCTCCAAAATAGACGAAATGGCGCGCGTGTTGATTGAGCATGGCGCAAATCCGCGCCAAATCAACCGAGCCAAAACAACGCCGCTGATGGCGGCGGTGGCCAACGGCAATTGGCTCTCCATTCGCAGGCTTTTGCCCTTGTCCGATGTGAGCGCGCGCGACATTGGGGGCGACACGGCGTTTGATCGCGTGGAGCAATATTTAGCCCTGCACGCCACCCCTGACGCCTTTTCTTGCTTTGACCTTTTTGCCCATTGCGCGCCGATTCGGCGCTTGCAGGCGGCGCTTCGGGAGCATGGCGCGCGAAATCTCCCTCGTTCAGCCGCGGCCATTGAAGCTCGCGCTCTTGCGCGAACGGCCAAGACGGCCGCAGAAAAAGGCGCCGAGCCACGGCCCGCGCCCCCCCGAAGCCGGCGAATTTGAAAATGCCGCGCACAACAACGCGCCCTGATCCTTTTTGAGCAGCTCAAATGCCCAAACGAATTTTTCTTCGCCCTGCGGTTGGCTCCTTGGACCAGGCGTCTGGCCCTTGGCGCATTTCAGACGAAACGATGTTCGAAAACGCCCGAGCGGCTTTGCTGGACAACGAAATTGAGGCTTCCCCCATATTGTCCGAGCGCCTCCAAATCGCTTTGACGAGCGACGGACTCGGCAGAACGCTGTTGGCTCATGCCGTTCCGGAGGGCAACGAGACGTCCGTGGAGGCGCTCATGGATCTTGCCGATTGGGCCTGGCGCGACGAAGACAACGACAACGAAACGCTCTCGATGCGCCTCGCTTGGTATCCGGCGAGCATTTGCGCAGGCCGGGTTTTTTCTCGCTCGGCGACCTCGGGGCCGAGCGTCGGCTCGCCCACTCCGCGGGCGAGCGGCCCGAAACCCGCCGCCCGGCTTTGAACCTGCGCGGCCCTGTGCTAAAATGAACGCTTGCGAGAAGACCGCTTGAATCAGCGCTCTTAGCCCTTGCTCCTCCCATTTCGCCTTTTAGGACCCACCATGAGCTTTTTGACCACCAGCCGGTTGCGCGTCGCGGCCAAGAACGGAGATCCTTTGGCGATTTCTGACGCCCTCAACAAAGGAGGCGATCCGCTAGCCTTTGTCACGCATGGCGTGAGCGCCTTGACGCAAGCCATGGAAGGCGGGCATGACGAGTGCGTGGCGCTGCTGCTTTCGCGCGCGGACAAGGAACAGCTCAAATCCACTCACGCCTTTGCGTGGTTTCTGGCGGCGGCCGGCGGGCACCTCACGCCCTTGAAGCTTCTTGCCCGGCACTTCAACCCTCGCCTGCGCACGGGCTCGGGCGCCACGGCTTTGAGCGTCGCGGCCGCGAATGGGCAAACGCATTGCTTGCCGTATTTGGCGGAAGTCGCCGACCCGGCTCATTGCGGTCCCCATGGGACCGCGCTTCACGCGGCGGCTCGCCACGGACAAGCGGAGTGCATCCCCTTTCTTTTGACCGTTTGCGACCTAAAGGCGCGCGACGACTACAACTTGACGGCGCTGCATGTGGCCATTGACCGAGCTGACCCAGAAACGGCTCGCGCGCTGCTCGCGAACGCCCAACCCGCTCGCGACCTGATGGCGGCGATGGAGCACGAGGAGGCGTTTTCCCACGCTTTTCGCCAGTTGCTTGCCACGCGCGCGCAACGGCTGAATGAGCCCGTGTCGCAGGACTCAGCGGATGAGTTGAGCGAAGACGAAATCGGCACGATCGAGTGTCTGTCGATTCTGGCCCCCTTCGTCAAGCGCGAGACTCTGGCTGACGCCGTCGAGCGCCTGAACGCCGAGTTGTATCCGACGGCCGCAACGGCGCCGTTGCGCGCCGTTTTCGTCGGCGAGCAGCCTATCGCCCCGCTCTCCGCGGACCTTGCGCGCCGCAGGCTTGCCCTCAAAGCGCAGCGCGAAGAAGAACGGACCAAATCCGCTCCAAAGCAGCCCTCCTCGCGGTTCTAAGCCATGGACACTCCCCCGACACCGTCGACTCCGGCCCAACGCTTGGCCGCGGATCGCATGCGCTTGCTGGACGAGAAAAAGCGAGAGCGCGAACGGGAGCACCGTCGCTTGCACCGCTCCGCCCAGGAGTGGGAAAGAGAGTTGCTTCACGCGGTTTCAGAGGGGGACATTGGCCAAATTTCCAAAAATCTCGACGAACTCCCGCTGCAAGTCCAAAATGGCAAGTCCGCCCTGCTCAATGGATGGTGGGCCGCGGCTGACAAGGCGACGGAGCGCGCGCTTCCAGCGGCCTTTGAGCGCCTCGTTTGCTTTGGGCAACGCCATCCTGAAATTTGGGCCGGCCGCGCGATCCCCAGCGGCGAGTTTATTTTTTGGCAGCGAATGGCGACTCGCGGACATTGGGAGTGGCTGGTCGACTGCCAGCCTCTGATGGCTCGCATGTGGCTGTCCCGAGCGGCCGCCAACACGGCTTTCTGCGCGCAAGACACGCCTGAATCGCGTCGCGGGCCTCTTTTTCGGGCTTGGCGCGACGCGCTTTCGAAGGCGGCTCCGCCGGGCCATGAATCTCAGTTTGCGTTGAGCGTTTTTGAGGCGGCGCTGGACATCACTTGCCACGAAAAAACATCGGCGGCATCCGCGGCGCTGGATTCTTTCTTTTTCGCGATTCCCGAGCAATCCGATCGGGATCAGGCGTTGCGGCATGCCCTTCTTGTTTTTTCTTTGGCGTCCAATGCCCCTGAGACACATCAATTCATCGCGACGCAATGGGCCCTCGCGCATGGCGCGCGCTCACAAGCGCAAGCGGTGGGCCATGCGCTGTGCCTGGCCATCGAGCGGGACGCCCTTCCAGAGCGGTTGCTGGACTTGTTGTTGGGCGAGCCCATTGACTGGACCCAATGCCACGCGCTGGGCGTGGCGCTCGCGGCCAATCGCCCCAAGCTTGCGGAGCGTCTGCTCAGCCTTGGCGCGCCCGCGGACGGCCCCTGCGGCGCGGGGCGCGACAGCATCAAGCTTTCTCGCATCGAGCCCTTGACGGGCGCGGCTCTGTTGTTTCACAAAAGCCCCGGCGCGGGCGAGCGCTGGATGCGCCTTTTGATTCAAAAGGGGGCGAATCCGCGCGGCGTCAATCCCTTGGGCGACGACTTGCTGAAAACATTGGAGCGCGCGGATTTGACGCCAAGCCCCGCCTTGGACGCCCTTCTCGCGCTTCGCGGGCTAGGCGGATTGCGGCCGGGCGCTTGGGAGTTGATCCAGCGATTGTCCGCGCGCCTCGCTGGGAGCGGCGACCCTCACGCGCGTGGATTGGCGGCGTTGGCCGCAGAGGCTTTCGCGATCCATGAGGCCAATGGATTGAGAAAAACCATCGCTCACGCGGCTAGCGCCTCAGTGGTGAGCGAGGAAATCAACTCGACCGAGAAGTCTCTCTCGTCGGCGGGAGAGCCCTCACGGCTTCGAAGCGCCTCGCGTCGCCTGTGACGCGAACGCGGACCGAAAAAAGCTTCTTTGCCGGCTTCACGGCGCCCAAAACGCTCTTTCACCTGGCGCCATGAGTTCCGCCGCGGTATAATGAACGCATCGCTGGCGCTTCTTTTGCGCGCGGTTTCTATTTCGACCCTTATGACCAAAAAACTCCTCCTCATTGACCCGATGGCGTTTCAGCGGCCACTGACGGACGGCCTGCGCGAAACCCTCGAAGAGGCCATTAAAAATGGCGCATGGTCCCCGCATCCCACGTCCGCGGAGCTCGGCGATGGCCGCAGCAGCCAACTGCCTTGGTTTGTGGCCGCGCGCGCCGATCGAGTCGACTGGTTGGAGTTTTTGCGCCCGCTGGGGCAAACCGACGCCAAAAACACCCTTGCGAACCGAGCGTCTGCCACGGCGTTGATGCTGGCCGCTGAGGCCGGAGCGTTGAACTCGATTGCATACCTTTTGGACACGGAAGACGCGGGCTATCCGTATCTTCTTGATGTTCAGGGCCGCAACGCTTTCATGATCGCCGCCGCTGCGGGGCACACGCAAGCGGCCCAGCTTTTGGCCCCCGCGTCCGACCCGTCCTCGCCCAACAAACAAGGTCAAAATGCGTTTTTGATGGCGATTGAAGCCCTTTGCCCCATCGAGCATTTGAAAGCGATCGAGCCCTTGGTCGCGGACGCCTCTTGGGACGAGACGCGCGAAGAGGATTTTCGCGACAATCGCAAGCAAGACCCTTTGATGACGGCCGCCGCGAAGGGCCATCAGGAGGCTGTCGAATTTCTTTTGCCGCGAGCCAATCCGCAGGCGCGCAACGCGTATGGAGAAACAGCCCTGTTTCTGGCCGCCCTGGCGGGTTTTCCTGAATGCGTGCGTTTGTTGCTGCCCCACGCCAACCTGAACGACGAGACCCATGTCGCGGACAATGGCAATTCTCCGCTGTTCGCCGCGTCGCTTTCTGGCGCCGTGGAATGCGTCGCGATGCTTGCCGAAGCGATGACGCCCGAGCGCGCGCAAGCCAAAAACCTCGCGGGCCTGGACGCATTGGACGCGGCTGTTCGCGGCGGCAGCCCCGAATGCGCTGAATTGATTTCGCCGTTCTTCCCCTTGGCGGACGTCCTGTCCAAAACCGCGCATTTTGACCTGAGCCTGATGCCGCGCCTTGCCGCGCGCGTTGAAGCCGAAGCGCTGCGGACTGTGGTTGAGGCGGCCTCCGCGCAGTCGAGCGCGTTGCTTTCGCCCGCAACCCCCCACGATCGCAACGCCGCGCGCTTGCCGTCCTCAAACAGCGCGCCTGTCGCCCACGGATCACGCCGCCTTTGAGAGGCTCGCGGCCCTGGACGCGCGGCTTCCGCTCCGCTCAGGCGCTTGTTCCTCATTTGGCCGCGCAGGGGCACGCTATTTTTTCAAACGCGTCGCGGGGGCTTGATCTTTGCCGCGCTGGCTTGCGCGTCGGCTTCCTCATCCATTCCATCCGGCGCGCTGGCGGAGGCCGGGGCCGTTTCCGCGATTCCCGCCTTGACTTCCGCTTGCAGCTCAACGCGCTCCAACACGCTTTGGAAAGCCGCGTTTTTATCTAGCGTCGGCACGTCGGAAGACTTCCAAGGAAGCGCCACGCCCAGGTCGCACAAGGCTCCGACGGCCTTCGTGAGCAGATCCAACGTGTCGGACCGAGTGTCGCGCAGCGCTTTTCCCAGTGTTTCGGGCGTTGGAAATGGCTCTCGGTCCGGCCAACTCGAACGCAGCCAACTCGACATGGGCTTGGACGCGAAATCACACAATCCGCGCCAGGGTTTCAGCGCTGACAATGGCTCCAAGGAAACGCGAGGGCCGTCTTGGCCGCGCGTCTGCATCGCCGCGCGCAAGCACTCGCGCGCCGCGCGCTCCGCGATGTTTTCAGGCAACTCAGCGTCCACGCGCAACAACAGGCGGCGCCAACGCTTGGGCATGGCTTCATTGAGGCTTGTGTCATAGTGCGAGCGCAAGCTTCTCGCGGGCGCGCTTGCGTCCAACATGGCGTTCTCAAAAAGTCCCCAAAAAACTTTTGAGCCCAATTGATTGCGCGCTCTCTCGAAAGCCGGCGCGAAATCCACGGCGTTCGCCAAAAGGCTGTCCGAGAAGCCTGAAGCGCGATCAAATGGCGCGCCATTCACCGTCAAAACGAATGCCCCATCGGCTCGGCGCTTCACCGGCGCGGGCTCAAAAGAGCCCAATTCCAAACGTTCTGCGTCGATCCGAGACTGCTCCGAGACGCCTTTCTCCGCTTTTTCGGCCTTGGCCGCTTTTTTGACGCGGGTTTCCCAACGGACATATTTTTCAGCGGCGGCCTTTTGCAGCCGACGCTCTTCTTCTGCGTTTTCCTTCCCTTTTGCGCCAGTCATCAATTTTGCGTCCCAGCGCGCGCCGCGCGCCTCCAAAACCGCCGCCGCCGCGTTGAATCCCCGAGCAGGCATTCGATGCAGCTTTTCCCACTCCGATTCGTGCGAATCCAGCTTGGATTCAGGCTCGGTTTGCCAGCGCGAGGATTGAGCCAAAAGCCCCAGCTCCTGCTCGCGTTGCCGCAACGTCATGGCGTCGGCGGCCAAAACGGCCAACTCCAGGCTCGCGGCGGACAGCGCGGCTTTGGTCTCAGGAGTGGCGGTTTCGGCGATGAATTTTGAGCGCCAAGGAGCGTCAGCGGCATGCGCTAGGCTTAATCCCCCAACCGCGGCTCGCCAAAAAGGCGAGGCCAGCGACGGCTCCTCGGCCAATGCCGCGCGCCAACGCTGAGCGTCCATTTTTGGGCCACCCAGATTCAGGCTCTCGTTTTCGCGCCAAATGTCCACCTTGAAAAAAGGCGCCAATCCCTCGGCCAGCCATTCTGCGTGTTGCTCTCGCCGGAGCCGCAAAACATTCAAAAATGGATCGGAGCCCTTGGTCGCAGGCTCATCCCACGCATAGGTCGCCGCCGCGCGCCAAAATTCGGCCACGGCGTCCACGCCGACCCGTCGCAGATTCGCGAACAAGACCGCGAGGGCTTCATGGTTGCCCGATCCGCGCGCGACGCCGCTCGCCAGGCAAGATTGCCAATCATCGTCCATTGCGTTCCACGTCGGCGGAAACGGAGCCGCGCCCATCAATATTTTCAGCTGCTTGGGGTCATTGGCGATCAACGCGTCCATCGCCGCCCGGGCCGCGACAACCTTCTGGTGTTTTTTGCTGGACATTCTCATCAATCCTTTTGCGCGGCATTCCACAGTGGGCGTCTTGCGGGCGGGCCTCGCGCGAAATGACTTCGCGAGGCGTTTTTGCGCGCTGGGCGCGTCGCGTGCTTTTTTGTTCAAGGCTTCATTGTCTCGCAGGCCGGCCCTTCGCGCAATAGCCGCCAGCCCGAGTCAAGCGGCAATTCAAGGACGGCGAAATCGCTCGCTTCCCGTCCCGCGCCATTCAGTCCATCGGCCACACTTCTTTGCTGGTTTTACCTCCAAGCCCCCCCAACATGGCCAATGCGAATAGAGGGCAGAAGGCTCATGGGCGAAGAGTCAAGGCAAGCGAGAGAAATCAGTTCGCCCAATGCGCATGGCCCAGCGCCGGCTGTCAAGGGGTCTTGCGGTGGACGGCGAAAAAGGTTGCGGAATATATTCACGCGCCCTAGCGCAGAGGCTTCGAAGCGGGTCGCGCGATTTTGGTTTTGGCCAGGTCCATGGCGTTTGTCGTCGCATGCCCACAAAGCGCTTCTCGCGCGCCCCGCGCGGGCGTATAATGAACGCACAACCGCCATTCACGCAGAGGTTTTCTCATGCCCAAAAAATCGCCCCTTGCCTCGCAGTCTCCGCACAATCGCTGGACATTCTTGGAGGGCGACGAAGCTCGCCGGGCTTTGGAGGGGGGCGTGTCCTTTGGGGCCACCATCCAGACCGCGGACGTGCGCCCCATCGACAATGAACGAGGCGTCTCCATTCACCCTCTTGTCAAAGGCCTGAGCGAGGCCCCCATGGGGTTTCCCTCCTTTGCCTATGTTTTTTCGGAGCGAAAGGCGCAAACGCGACGAACGCCCGAAGGCAAGCTCGAAGTGTTTCAAGGCTCGCCAGAGCGCGGCGTCATTTTTGTGGCAGCGTTGCTCGACGCCGAAACGGACATTGTCTTCGCCATTGGGTTCGCGGCGGCCGAAATGATCAAAAGACAAATCACGGAATTTCAAACCCAGGGCGTCGACGCCTCGCCTGAGCGAGTCGAGGCGGCTGTCGTCGCCAAAATTGGCTCGCACGGACTCAAGGCGCTTGGCCGCGGAATCGAACGCATGGGCCCTCGCGGCCAAAAGCTCACGAGCGTTCGCGGCATGGAGGACAATCCGATCGCGCGCGAGTCGCTCAGGGCGCTCGGCGCTTTGTGGCTGACGACGCACCCGGGCGATCTTCTCGCGTCCTGGGAGGCCCGCCAAATCCAAGCGGGGCTTCCCTCTGCGAAGGGCGCTCCTAGAAAGCCGAACGCGGGCCGGATTTGAGCGCTGCGCCATGACGCAAAAACCTCCGCCCCATGATTGGCTCGCCGCCCTGTTGCGGGAGGACGAGCCCCCCGCGTTTCTGCGCGAAAAAGCGCGTGAGCGTCTTTTTTTCGCTTTGGCGAAAAAATCAGACTCCGCGGCGGCCCGGGCCATTCAACGCACGCTTGATCCGCAGGCGAGCCCGCTTCCGGCGGATGACTTCCAGTGGCTTTTGGGGCACGCGGGCCAGTTGTTGCGCTTGGCCGCGTCTTTGGGGAAAACGAAATGCGTCCAGGAGCTTTTGCGCCATGCCGATCCGCGCGCGCCTTCGTCCAAAGGCGCCACTGCGTTGATGCAGGCCGTGAAATCTCAAACCCTCGACACATTGCGGCTTCTTTTGCCGCTTTCGGAGCCGGACGCCGCGCACGAAGACGGCCGAACGGCTTTGATGATCGCCGCGGAGATCGGTTTTCTGGATGGACTCCGGCTTCTTTTGCCGCATTCTGCGGCTCATGCGGCGGACCACGAGGGGCGAACGGCTTTGATGGCGGCCGCAGCGTTTGGCCGAGAGAGCGCCGTCGAATTTTTGCTCCCCTTTTCCGACCTTTCTTCGCGCGACCGCGATGGGCGCGACGCGCTGTTTTTTGCCGCCGAAGGCGACCACGTTGGCGTGGTTCGCTGCCTTGTCCGCCATGGCGCGCCATTGAGCGAACACCCGAGCGGAGTGGACGCAGCGAGCATCGCGGCTGAGTTGAGGCAATGGCGGACGGTCAATGAATTGGCGCCGCTTTTGAGCTTGGCGAGGCTGCGAAGCTTGGTGGCCTCGCTCGCTGGCTCCGCGCCGGAGCTTGTTCCCGCCCTTGTCGCGCGCGTCGAACGCGCAGACTTGCGCGATGAGCTCGCTTTGACCGACTCCGCCGCAAAGCCCGCCGGATTCAGGCCGTCCCGCCTTTGAGGCGCTTGGCCGCCCGCGCGGATTGCGTCGTGGCCCCTCGACGGCCTTGAAGGCGACCTGGGAACCTCAAAACAGCGAACCGCGCCCCTGAAACAAGAAAGGGGCTCCTGGACAGGAACCCCTTTCTTTTTCTCCCGCGTTTATTCTTCACGCCTCACGCGAAGGGATTGGCGCCCGTGGTCGGGGCGATCGTCGCGAGCGCGTCCGGCAGATCCTTTTGCGCCTGCAGATGCTTCACGGCGGCTTCGAGGATCGGCAACAGCGCTTGCAGCTTCGCGAGGCCTTCTTTGCTCGCGTCGAAGTCGGCCTGGCCGTAAAGGGCGAGCGAATCGCCCTTGTTTTCAATCGTGATGCCCGCGATCTCGGTCGATTGCGTGTCGTTTTCGTAAGGCTTGAATGCGGTCGTCATGGCGAAGTCCTTGAAAAAGTGGAAAAGAGAACAAAAACACAGGAAGATCAAACAACAAAAACAGACGGCTGAATCAACCGCGGCCCGACCGCCTGGGCGGCCGAACCGCGGAGCGGCGCGTCACTCGCCAATGATGCCATGGCCCACGGGCTTCGGCAGTTGCAGTTGGCGAACGCCGCGAACGCCCGGCAGAAAATGGATGTTGTCCATCGCTTCGAGCTCTTGCAGGCTGATTTCCCGATACTGCTGGCCGGCTTCATCGTTGGAGTTCGTTTCCAAATACGCGGCCGCGGCGTTCAAGCGCGGGTCGTAAACCAACTTGAAAATCGCCGGCGGAATCGCCACTCGGCCATTGAGATACTGGATTTGTCCGCCAATGTAGAGCGGCCCCGTGATCACGTAGGTCGGACCGTTGTGAAGGGCGTAGTCGCGAACCGCCATTTCGATGTGCGCATGCAGGCCTCGATTGTTTTTCGGGGCTTGCGCGATCATGTTTGACAGCGCGAAGGTGTCGGTTTGCGTCTCTGCGGTCCAGGCGTCCGCGTTCGGCACCATATGGCCGCGATCGTAGCCCGAGCGCTTGAAGTCTTCGAGTTCGGCGCGTTGCGCGTGCGAGAGGCGGTCATCCGCATGGAAGTCGTTGATCCGCGGCAAGCCCTTTTGTTCTTGGACATGCTCCGGCGTGATGAGCTCGGCGGCCCACAGGGGAGCTTTCACCAAGGCTGAATAACCATCCACGAATCCGCCGTGGGCCGCGCAGAGCTCGACGAACCCATTCAGCATTTTTTGGTTCTGGATGTCGGGGGCTTGGCCGCCGGCGTAGTGTTGCGGGCAAGCGCTCGCGGCCGCGAAGGCCGGAGCCGTGAAGGCGCTGGCGAGGGCCACGACGGCGGCGAATGCGATTTTCTTGAACATGGACAGTTTCCTTGAACGGTGAAGAGGATGGGCGACCGGAGCGAGACGCCGCCCTTCGTTTGCCAGTCAGAAGATTATAGCGGCCTTTGTCGCAGCGTGGGTTTTTCGCTGGCCTTTTGTTGCTTTTTCGCCTCCTTTTGTCTGTTTTTCTGGCTTATCCTTCAATTCGCTTTCGTTTTTTATCTCGATTGGCCATCGTGGCTTTTGCTTCTTCCGGGCTCGCGCTATGATTAAGCTTGACCTTGCTCACGCAATTGCCCCGCTTTATGCCGAAAAAATCAAAAACCCCTTTCTATCAACTCGCGCTTGACGGCGACCTCGAGGCCATTCGCAAGCGATTGCTGATTGAGGCCCCCGGCCCCCAGACGAATGACTTCAAACGCACGCCCTTGATGGGCGCCGCCATGAAGCTGCGGTTGGACGCCGTGAGATTGTTGGCTCCGCATTCAGATCCCTTTTATGTCGACGCCTTTGGCCATAGCTTTTGGGATTTTTGCGCCCGCGCGCCTGAATTGATGAAAGTGGCCTTGGAGTGCTTTGATCCCCAAGCGCACCCGGACACGGTTCCCTCTCCGCTCATTCAGTGCATCTCCTCCTCTGGCCATCCCAACCAAAAAGAACGCATGGAAGCGCTCCGGCTTTTGATTCCGCGCAGCGACCCAAATGCGGTTTGGAAAGGGAAAACGGCTTTGGAGACCATGGCCGACAGCCTTCAGTGGGAAATGGCGGATGAATTGGCGCCGTTTTGCGCCCGCGATCACGCTCTTGTCATTTTTTCGTTCGCCGGCTCGGCAGGCGGCGGCTCCAAAATGCCGCGTTTCAAAGCATTGCTTGAAGCCGAAGCCCTCGCGGAGGTTCTCTCCATTCGAGCTCCTGCGCAAGACGCCCATGGCTTTGCCGATCCCATGGCCGCCCACAAACGCCCTTCGCGGGATTCGCTTCGACTCTGAGCGTCAGGGCGCCGTCTTCTGTCATAGCCTGCGCGCGACCCGCTTGGCCGACCCCGGGGGCATTTTAGCGCCGAATTCGCTTTCGGATGCGCTCGCGCCCCGGGCTCGCGCCGGCGAGCCGGCCTCTCTCACGACCTCTTGCAACTGCATCGCCTCCCACGACATCTGAAAAGCCGCGATGATGGCGACCTTGTTGGTGAAGTCGCGCGGGTTCTTTTGCGCTCGCGCCTGAAAGGCGCGCGCGTTGGCTTTGAGCTGAAACTCGACGCTTCGCCTCAAGCTCGGATTGGACAGCGCGCGGCGCCCCAAGAACTCAAAGCAATCGAGCGCGCGCTTGCGCCACACCGGCGAGCTCAAATAGGCCTTGTAAATGCCTCGGCCAAGAGCTTCCATGGGTTCGTCGCCCATCTCGCCTGGCAAAGCCACGTCGATGCCCGCGCGCTCCACGATTTCAAGCATGGGCTTGCAAAGCGTGCGCAACGCCAAGTGATGCAAAGGCAGCAAGTCTCGCTCCCAACTTTGCTCTTGGCGCGGCCATGCCCAGCTGGCGTCTTGGCTCGCCTGGTGGTCTTTGACGCCTTCCACCAATTGCGCGACGGCGTCGCTCACCAGCCCCCACACCAACGGCGGAGGCTCCCCCAAGGCGGTCGCGTGGTCTCGGCCCAACGCGCCCAACTGCAAAATGAGCCCGGCCGCCACTGACCCGCGCAACCGGCCCGATGGATCGCGCCAGCTCGCGGGCGGCCACTCGCGCAAAACGCTCAGGCAAAAACAAAAATCCTCCCAAGCCCACAGCCCTCGCGGCAAGGAACGCAGGGCTCGCAGCGGAGTCGCCAGCGCCCGCTTCCAATGCGACTCGGAGTCGTTGACGGCATGAGGTTGGCCGCGCAGAAACGCCGCGCCCAAAATCCTCAATTTCGTCGCCTTGGATGGCTCTTCGCGCGTGTTGGGCAGGCGCGCCAAAGCCTCAAAACGACGCCAGACGGCTTGCGCCGCGCGGTTTTCATCCTTGTCCTCCCAAGCCTGCGCGGAGTCTCGCAACGCTTGCGCGGCCTTTGAAACGGCAGGGAGCGCCCCCTCGAATCCGGCGGCCAGCCGAGCCGCGGAACCGTCGGCGCGCGCCGCCGTCGCGGCGCCTGTTTTTGCGCCATTTGCGGCGTTGGAAGAATGCCCGCCCACGGGCGCCTCCCCCTCCACGGCCAATCCGGGCGTTGAGAGAGCCGCGACGGCAGGGCTGTCTTTAGGCGCATGCTCGGTCACGACCGGGGTTCGCGCGAAACGCGCTTCGATTTCAAGCGGCGCGGGCGCGCGTTCCCACAAAAGCCAGCGGCTCGGAGCGATCACGGAGGGCAAGCTTGTGCCGAAGGCAAACGGCGCCATCTCAGCCCTCGCTCGCGCGGGGTATGCCATGGGAATCGGCAACCCGCTGCCCGCCCCGCCCGCCCATCGCTTGCGCTCATTGAGGTCTTTGAGGCTTCTTCGTTGCAAAGCCTGCCTCTTGGCCAAAAGGCTGGCCCACAGCAAAGCGCCGCCTGAGGGGCTTTGCAACGCCAAGCTGTCCAGTCGCAACGCCCATTTTCGAGCGGGGTCCGCCCACGCTTGGCCCGCCCAAATCCAGGCATTGCCCGGACGCTCCGCGAACCCTCGGGCCCAGCTCGCGAGCCATTTGGCCGCCCGCGCCTCCAAATCGCGCTCTTTTCTTTTGACGGGCCGCGATTTTCGGCTTCGTGCGAAGACCGCCAGGCGAGCCCTGGATGAGCGCTTTTCCGCGCCCAAAACCCACTCCGTTTTCGCGGGGCGCTCTTCGGGAAGGATGGCGGTCCAGTCAGGATTTGGCATTATGGAGGCTGGCGCGACAGAATCGGCGCCGTTGAATCACAGCCCGGCAGTCTCCCGCGCGGCGCGGGCGATTGCAAGCTCCATCGCGCTCCAACGCTGTCCGGCCGGCGGAAGGAATGCGCCTTGGCGCGGCCCGCTCGCCCGCTGCCCCCCGCGGCTTTTGGGTCAAGCTTCTTGGGCCGCTTCGCGCGCCTCTCGCTCCAGGGTGCCCGCAGACACCGGGTCGCTCGCGGGAAAGGATTCGTCCAGCCCCTCGTCCACTCGGCTCCACGCCGCGCGATCGGGCTCGCTGTAAGAGGGCGCGCCCTCGGCCAACACGGAGCTCGCAGACTCCTTCTTTTGCGTTCTTCGTTTGGTTTGCGTTTCGATATCCATCTCTTATTCTCCTCCACTCGCGCGCGGGCAGGAATGAGGCGCGATCCTTGAACCATCGAGCCTTTGAGCCCGACGGTCAACGCCTGGCGGCGCCTGGCCTGCGCCGCTGAGCGCCCGCCGCTAGCCGAGCAAGGCATCCAGCGCGACAAGCAGGCCTCACAGGCCATTTGGCGCGCCTCTCGCCCGGCCCCGCTCCTTTGAAGTTTTTTCAAAACAACTCATTTGCTCTCGGCCCCCCGTTCTTTTTTTCAAAACAAGCTCGCCCTCCGCAATCAGCGCAAAAAAAGTCAAAACATCAATTTTTATCCCGTAGAATCGGCGGGGCCGCAAACCTTTGCGCACGGCCTTTTTTCGGCGGCTCCTTTTTAAGCCCCGGGCCAGCGCGTTATAGATACTTAATTTGGAGATTCAACCGATGTCCGCGCATGCCCCCAAATCCCGCCTTAGAAGCAGGTCCATTGGCTTCGCTCTGTCTTTTGGCGCCGTTTTCTCCCTCTTCTCGCAAAGCGTTTTCAGCGCCGAAGGCGCAGAGGACAAGTCTTTGTTTCTGCCCTTGGACGCCATTATCGTGAACATGGCCGCAGCCGGCCGCAGCATGCCCTTGCCGCAAGCGATCAAAGCCGTGGCCCCTTTCGCGAAAAAGAAAACCCCTCCGCCGGATGACGACGCCGAGGACGAGATCCCCGCAGCGACCTCCCAGCCCGAGCAAGACCCGCCGGCGCCGGGCGCCGGCCCCGGGATGCAGACCGCGGGGGCTGTGGCGCCCTTGAATCAAAAGCCGCGCGCCCGCGCCGCCTCCGCCAGCCTTTCGCCAGCCCCCGCCGCCATGCTCGCGGGCATTGCCGCCATGAACGAGAGCGCGCCGACGCCCAAGGCGCAAGCCCCGCAGCCCAGCGCGTCATACGCTGAAGACGAGGGCGAGCATTACTTGCGCGTCAAAATCACCTTGGGTTTTCCCGATCAGGAAGCGAAAGCCGAAGCCAAGGCTTGGCTGCCGCTCATCCGCAGCCGCATGATCGAGCTGCTCTCCTCGCAAAGCCCCTCGACCATTCGCACGCCCGAGCAAAAGGAGGCGTTGAGCCAAGCCCTTGTCGCCATTTCGCGGGCGCCCAGCGCCCGGGGCGCCGCGCCGCA
>Ga0209862_1000003_pt1 | contig 110565 bp, 110 predicted proteins | sample OrgsoiDNA_201061_FD_185809 | JGI IMG/M metagenome (GOLD analysis project Ga0209862, IMG submission 185809) | Permafrost soil microbial communities from the Arctic, to analyse light accelerated degradation of dissolved organic matter (DOM) -... | ecosystem: Environmental > Terrestrial > Soil >... | reverse complement strand
CAATCCGCCCATTGAGCCAGTTCAACGCCTGATCCCCACCCCGCCGCTTATGCCACGCCAACACAAACGTAAACGATGGAATATGAAATGGCGGCGGAACAACAATCAGCGACTGCTCATCAACGCTGCGCAACCCACGCGACGCCACCGTCAGAATCAAATCCGTACCGCTAATAAACTCCGGCGCAACGCTCCAGTGCGGCAGGCTGATGGCCACGCGACGGCGTTCGCGCAGGGACGTCAGCGCCCGTTCGATTTCCGGGGTGCCGCTGCCGCGCATTTCCAGCAGGACATGGGGGCGAGCCAGGTAGGTTGGCAGGTCGAGTACGCCGTCGGCGGGCAGGCTGTTGCGGTCGAGCAGGCAGGCGTAGTGCTCGTCGAACAGCGGCGTGCTGCGCAGCTCGTTTGGCAGTTCCGGAAACACCCCTGCCGCTACGTCGATATCGCCGTTGAGCACGCCATCGAGCATGCCTTCGCGGCTGGCGTGGCTGATTTGCAGGTCGATGCCCGGCGCTTCCCGGCGCAAGGTGCGAATCAGCCCCGGCAGAACGATGGCGGCGCCGTAGTCGGACATCGCCAGGCGAAACGTGCGCTTGGCGGTCGCCGGATCGAAGGTGTTCGGAGCCAACAGTGATTGCACCTGGGCCAGGGCTTCGGTCAGTGGCGCGATCAATTCCATCGCACGCGGGGTCGGTACAAGGCTGGCGCCAGCGCGCACCAGCAATGGATCACTGAGCAAGTCGCGTAATCGCGCCAACGCATGACTGACCGCCGGCTGACTCAGGTGCAGGCGCTCGGCGGCGCGGGTCACGTGTTGCTCGCTGAGCAAGGCGTCGAGGATCACCAGCAGGTTGAGGTCGATGCGCCGAAGTTCATTCATCTGATGCATATCAAACATAGCTATTTGGAATTTAAATTTGCGCGGCGAATACCCTAGAGTCCAGCAAAACCTGTTGGAGAGAAGATCATGAGTACGTTGCATTGGGCCGGCCTGTTAGTGCTGGCGGTGATTGCCGGGGCGGTCGTGCCGTTTCAGAGCGCGATCAACGCCAACCTCGGGCGCGGGCTGGGGCATCCGTTGTGGGCGACGCTGGCGTCGTTGCTGGTGAGTATTGTGGTGTTGCTGCCGGTGATGTTGGCGCTGCGTTTGCCGTTACCGTCACTGGCGTTCATCACTAAGGCGCCGCTGTGGATGTGGGCTGGCGGGGCGTTCGGAGTGTGTTTTATTTCGCTGGCGTTGATGTTGCTGCCCAAGCTTGGGGCTTCGGGGTTTATTGCGTTGGCATTGGCGGGGCAAGTGGTGGCGTCGTTGGTGCTGGATCACTTTGGGTTGTTTGGGTTGGTGGAGCGGCAGATGACATTGCCGCGGGTGTTTGGGGCGGTGTTGTTGATGGGTGGGGTGGTGTTGATTCAGTTTGGTGATTCGCCGGCCAAGGCAATCATCGCGCCCCCTTGAAAATCGAAGGATCGCAGCACAATCGGTTTTGCCTACAGCCTCAGAAGCCGTCGCCCTACACATAAATCTCTTGTAACACTCAACCCTGCCGGAATCGGCCGATTCAATACCCTCTCTGCGTTCGGTAAGGTCTGGATACACAAATGGATCGCTACACCTCACAAGGAGAGACACGCTCACATGGATCAGACCGAGCACACAAAAAACACCTTCACCAACTATCGAAAGCTGATCGCACTGGCTGATCACGACTGGGAAACCGCCGAAGCCGGGAAAGTCGCGAACCTGAATGTCGACATCAAAAGCCCCAACCATTTGGTTGACCAATACGGGCGCGGGCTTTATCACTTCTGCACCACCTCTTATCTGGGTCTGGATCACCATCCCGACCTGCTCAAAGGTGCCATGACCACGTTGTGGGAAACCGGCAGCCTGCGGATCGCCAACTCAAAAAACCGCTGCAAACTGGCGATTCTGGAACAGTACGAAAACGAACTGTCCGACTTGTTCGGCGCAAGTTGCCTGAGCACCTTGTCGTGCAGTGCGGCAAGCGCTGGAATCCTTCCGCTGCTGGCCAGCGGCGTATTCACCGAAAACCGTCCGCCGGTGATGGTGTTTGACCGCATGGCGCATTACTCGATGAATCACCTCAAAGCCGCGTGCTCGGACGAGACGACGGTAGTGACGTGTCCGCACAACGACATGGATTTTCTGGAAAAACAGTGTCAGCAAAACGCCACGGTTGCGTATGTCGCCGATGGCGCCTACAGCATGGGCGGGGTGGCGGACATGGACAGCCTTCTGTACTTGAAGAATCGCTATGGATTGTTTCTCTACTTGGACGATTCCCACGCACTTTCCGCCGTCGGAACATTCGGCGCCGGCCTTGTTCGCCCCAGGTTGCAGGCTCTTGAAGATGACTGCCTGATCGTCGCGTCCCTGGCCAAGTCGTTTGGTGCAAGTGGTGGCGTGGTGATGCTTGGCAGTGAACGGCAGAAGAAGCTTATCCAGCGTTACGGCGGGCCAAGCAACTGGTCGCAAAGCCTGAACAGTGCGGCTATCGGTGCAGGCCTTGCGTCGATCAAGCTGCACCGCACCTCGGAATTCGCCGCGTTGCAGGAAAAACTTCAGGTTAATATCCAGTTCTTTGACAGCCTGATTCGAACCGGGCAGCACGGCAGCAACATGGCTATTCGACTGATCCGTTGCGGTGAGGCCGCGCTGGCCAACCGCATCGCGATTGAATTGTCCGACCTCGGTTTTTTCACCTCGGCAGTCTTTTTCCCGGTGGTCGCTCAAGGTCAGGCCGCCATCAGAATCACCTTGCGTGCCGACATGGAGCCGACGGTCATTCGTCAGTTTTGTGAGCTCATCATCGAGCTGTTGCGCACCCACGGCGGGGACGTCGGCCACTGAAACCACGGATGATTCCATGAAGAGCAGCACCACCCTCCTCGTAACCTGCAGCACTGTTTTTCTCGCGCAATTGGGCATGAGCATTTACCTGCCGGCGCTGCCGGAAATGGCCTGGCATTTGTCCGCCGAGGCATCGCAGGTTTCGTGGGGGTTAGCGGTGTATTTGATCGGCATGGCGTTGCCGATGTTGTTCTGGGGCAGCCTGGGCCAGCGCATCGGGCGCAAGCCTGTGCTGCTGGCGGCGCTCGGTATTTATGGCGTGGGCAACCTGGTATTGCCCTTGGGCCAGACGCTGGAATCATTCCTGTTTTTTCGATTGCTTCAGGGCATTGGGGCCAGCGGGATCTCGGTGATGGCCCGGGTGCTGATTCGCGACAGTTTTCGCGGTGATCTGCTGGCCAAGGCGTTGTCGTGGATTTCGATTTCCTTCGTGGTGGCGCTGGGGATTGGCCAGTACCTGGGGTCGATTATCCAGGTCGCGTTTGGCTGGCCTGCGATCTTTTATGTGCTGGGGGCCGTGAGTCTGGTCATGGCCGGGATCGTGGCGCGGGTCGCGTTCCCGGTGCTCAACGATGAAAGCAGTCCGGTCTCCAGTTGGTCGAGCTACGGGCGCATCCTGCGCCATCGCGCCTTCTTGCTGCCGGCCCTCGCCGGCGGCCTCGGTTACGGGGTGATCATCGCGTTCAACACCGCTGCGCCACTGATTCTGCAAGGACCGTTTGACTGGTCCGCTGTGGAATACGGGCTGCTGGGTTGGCCGATCAGCGCGGCGTATTTTCTCGGAGCATTGGGGGTGAATCGCTATGTGTTGCGCACTGGTCAGCATTGGCTGATGACGCTCGGCGTTGGGCTGGTGTTAGCTGGCAGTGCGGTGATGTTGCTGGGGAGTGTGGCGGGGACGTCGGTGGCGTTGCTGTTCTGGCTGCCCTACTGCGTTGCAGTGTTTGGCCAGTCGCTGAATTACCCGATCAGCCTGTCACTGGCCAACAACGGTTCGCCGGTCGGCGGTGCTTATGCGATGGCGTTGAGCGGTTTCATCCATCAGTTAATGGCCGCCGTGATTGGCGGCATCGCCAGCCTGATCGCCAGTCAGCAGGCCTGGCCATTATCGTTGTTGTGCACCTTGCTGGCCCTCGGCGCGATGCTCTGTGTGAGGCTCGCGCCGGGCCGCAAAATCGCCTAAAACGCGCTGCGGAAAATCTCCTCGATCTGGCGTTGATCCGCCGCTCGCGGGTTGGTCAAGCCACAGGCGTCTTTCAAGGCATTGGAGGCGAGCACCGGGATGTCGTTGAGCTTGGCGCCGAGGTCACGCAAACCGCCGGGGATTTCCACGTCTTTGGCCAGGCTCCGAATCGCCGCGATGGCCGCTTGCGCTCCCTCTTCCGGGCTGAAACCGCGAATGTCGGCGCCCATGGCGTGGGCCACATCGGTCAGGCGATCGGCGCAGACCAACGCGTTGAAGCTCTGCACGTGAGGCAGCAGCACGGCGTTGCACACACCATGTGGCAGGTCGTAGAAACCACCCAACTGGTGGGCCATCGCGTGGACAAAACCCAGCGACGCATTGTTGAACGCCATGCCGGCGAGAAACTGCGCATACGCCATGTTTTCCCGGGCGGCCATGTCGCTGCCATCGCGCACGGCCAGGCGCAGGTTGTTGCTGACCAGGGTGATGGCCTTCAACGCACAGGCGTCGGTGATCGGATTCGCAGCGGTGGAGACGTAGGCTTCGATGGCGTGGGTCAACGCGTCCATGCCGGTGGCGGCGGTCAGGCCCTTGGGCATGGCGACCATCAGCGCCGGGTCGTTGACCGATAGCAGCGGCGTGACGTTGCGGTCGACGATGGCCATTTTCACGTGGCGCGACTCATCGGTGATGATGCAGAAGCGGGTCATCTCGCTGGCGGTGCCGGCGGTGGTATTGATGGCGATCAGCGGCAGTTGCGGCTTCTCCGATTGATCGACGCCTTCATAGTCACGAATCTGCCCGCCATTGGTCGCGCATAGGGCAATGCCTTTGGCGCAGTCGTGGGGCGAGCCGCCGCCCAGGGATACCACGAAATCACAGCGACTTTCCTTGAGCAGGCCCAGGCCGCGCTCGACGTTAGCGATGCTCGGGTTCGGCTTGGCGCCGTCGAAGATCACCGAGTCGATGTCCTGCATCGCCAGTTTCTCGGCAATCATCGCCGCCACGCCGGCCCTGGCCAACCCGACATCGGTGACGATCAGCGCCTTGCGAAAACCGTACTTGCGAATCGCGTCCATCGCTTCGTCGAGGCAACCGTTGCCCATGATGTTGACGGCGGGGATGAAAAACGTGCTGCTCATGAGCGAATCTCCTGCAAGGGGGCCGAATCGACAGCTCCGATTCAGCGGATGCCCACAGGATCGACCGAACAGTCACGGCGCATGTTGATCTGGCTCAACCCCCGGTCGTGATAAAGTCGCCGCCCATCAGACCTTTTGCTTTTTGAGACGACCAACGCAATGACCGATTTCCTGGATGTCGACGCCCAACTTGAAGACTGGAACGCCTTGCGTACCAGCGCTTCGTTCAGCGGCCTGCTGCTGGGCAACGGCGCCAGCCGCGCGGTGTGGGACGACTTCGGTTACGACTCGCTGTTCGACAACGCGCGCACCGTCGAAGAAAAGCCCCTGAGCCAGTCCGAACTAAGCGTGTTCGAGGCCCTGCAAACCCGCAGCTTCGAACAGGTCCTCAGCGCGTTGAAAATCACCAGCCGCGTCAACAAGGCCCTGGCCGTCAGCTCCGCTGCGCCGCGCAATCGCTACTACGCGATCAAGGAAGCGCTGATCAACACCGTGCACGCGGTGCACATCCCGTGGCGGCTGGTGGTGCCTGCGACCCTGGCGACGATCAATCAGGAACTGGGCAACTATCGGACGGTGTTCACCACCAACTACGACTTGCTGAGCAACTGGGCGATCCAGCACACGCCTGATGTCGTCACTGACCTGTTCCACGGCTCTGAGCCGAGCTTCGATCTGAGCGCCAGCGCGACCGACAAGCCGTGTTTGCTGTACCTGCATGGTGGTCTGCATCTGGTGCGCAATCAGGACGGTACGGCTCGCAAACTGATGTCAACCGAAGGCACGTTGCTCGGCAGTTTTGCCATCAACAACACGATCAAGACGCTGGATGATGTGCCGCTGTTCGTCAACGAAGGCCCGGCCCAGGACAAGCTCAAGACCATTCGCAGCTCGGACTATTTGTCGTTTTGCTATGACCAGTTACTGGGGCATGGCGACGGGTTGTGCATTTTTGGTCATGCGCTGGGCGAGCAGGACAGCCACATCATCCATGCATTGCGCCAGGCGAAACCGAAGGTGGTCGCGGTGTCGGTTTATCCGCGTAGCAAGGCGTTCATTCAGCATCAGAAGCGGCACTACGCGAAGGTGTTTGAGGGGACGGGGGTTGAGTTGCGGTTTTTTGATTCCAAGACGCATGCGTTAGGTAGCACGAAGCTTCGGGTTCCCGTCGAGGTTTAGCGGCGACTGGGCGGACGCCTTCGCGAGCAAGCCCGCTCCCACAGGGGATTTGTGAACGCTACAGGTCCAATGTGGGAGCGGGCTTGCTCGCGAAGCTTTTGCTGTTGATTCATTCTTCGGTGCTATGCACCACCACCAGCAACTGCGCCTGAACCTCCCCCACTGACCGTATCCGATGCGGCTTCTGCGCATTGAAATGCAGCGCATCCCCACGATTGAGCAGCACCCGCTCGTTCATGAAGTCGACCTCCACCTGCCCTTCGTGAACGAACAGAAACTCTTCCCCCAAATGCTCCTTGAAGGTCTTGTCGGTGAATTCGCTCGGCGGGTAAATGATGAACGGCAACAGGCTGCGTTCACTGACCTGATGGGCCAGCACCGCGTAGCCGGGGCTGTGGTCGTTAGCGGCCAGTGACTGGCGTTCGTCGCTGCGCACCAGGCTGTAGCTGTCGAGGCTGATGCTGTCTTCGGAGAACAACTCCTCGACCTTTACGTTCAGCGCCTTGGCCAGTTTCAGTGCAGCAGCAATCGACGGGGTGTTCAGCCCGCGCTCGACTTTCGACAGATAACTCTTGGTCATGCCGGACTTTTCGGCCAGGGCTTCCAGCGTCACGCCGAGTTTTTTTCTGAGTAATTTCAAACGGATAGACATGTAGAGCGATTAATCCATCAAGGAGCCGACGATTTGTCCTTGCCAATGACACAATGTGTCATATAGCCTCTTTAGTGTCATTCGCACTCACCCATGACCTTGCAAGCAACGAGTGAACGGCAAACCCGACGTCCATTGAACCACCCAAAGGACACCGATATGGCCAAGACCTTAGCACTACCCAAAGACCAACTGGTCAAGCAAGCGCTGATCCAGATGCAAAACACCCTGGCGGATAATACGTGGACCGACCGGCAAAAGCTGGCCCTGACCTGCCGCATTCTGTTCGAGAACGGCCACGATTCCGGCCTGGCCGGGCAAATCACCGCTCGCGGCCCGCAGCCTGGCACCTATTACACCCAGCAACTGGGCCTGGGTTTCGATGAAATCACCGCCGGTAGTCTGCTGCTGGTCAACGAAGACCTGGAAGTGCTCGAAGGCCACGGCATGCCGAACCCGGCCAACCGGTTCCACAGTTGGGTGTATCGCGCCCGGCCTGATGTGAACTGCATCATTCATACGCATCCGACCCATGTGGCCGCGCTGTCGATGCTCGAAGTCCCGCTGCAGGTATCGCACATGGACCTGTGCCCGCTCTACGAAGATTGTGCGTTTCTCGAAGCCTGGCCGGGGGTGCCGGTGGGCAATGAAGAAGGCGAAATCATTGCCGGCGCACTCGGCGACAAACGCGCGATCCTGCTTTCCCACCACGGCCAACTGTCCACTGGCACGAGCATCGAAGAAGCCTGCGTCATTGCGCAACTGATCGAACGCGCGGCGAAGTTGCAGTTGCTGGCTATGAGCGCCGGGACGATCAAACCGATCTTGCCGGAGCTGGGCCGCGAAGCCCATGACTGGATTTCCAAACCGAAACGCCACGCCGCCGCCTTCAACTACTACGCTCGGCAGAACCTGCGCCAACACGCCGATTGCCTGAACTGACCCCACTCATTTTCAAGAGGAGCGACAGCATGTCGAACCCATCGATTCACGGCATCATCGGTTACACCATCACCCCGTTTACCGCCAACGGCGAAGGTGTCGATCTGGACGCGCTCGGGCGTTCCATCGATCGGCTGATCGACAGCGGCGTCCACGCTATCGCGCCACTGGGCAGTACCGGCGAAGGCGCTTATTTGAGCGACGCGGAGTGGGATCAGGTCAGCGAATTCAGCATCAAGCACGTGGCCAAACGAGTCCCGACCATCGTCAGCGTGTCCGACCTGACCACCGCCAAAGCCGTACGCCGCGCGCGTTTCGCCGAAGCCCACGGTGCCGATGTGGTGATGGTGCTGCCGGCGTCCTACTGGAAACTCAGCGAAGCGGAGATCCTCGCCCACTACCGCGCCATCGGCGAGAGCACCGGCGTGCCGATCATGCTCTACAACAATCCGGCCACCAGCGGCACGGACATGTCGGTGGAACTGATCCTGCGGATTTTCAACGCTGTCGAAAACGTCACGATGGTCAAGGAAAGCACTGGCGACATCCAGCGCATGCACAAACTGCAACTGCTCGGCGAAGGTCAGGTGCCGTTCTACAACGGTTGTAATCCGTTGGCGCTGGAAGCGTTCGCCGCCGGGGCAAAAGGTTGGTGTACGGCGGCGCCGAACCTGATCCCGCAGCTCAATCTTGATTTGTATGAAGCGGTGCTGGCCAACGACCTGGGCAAGGCGCGTGAGTTGTTCTATCGCCAGTTGCCGTTGCTGGACTTCATCCTCAAGGGCGGCTTGCCGGCGACGATCAAGGCCGGGTTGCGGGCGACCGGGCTGGAAGTCGGTGATCCACGGTTGCCGGTGTTTGCGTTGAGTGAGGCGGGTTGTGGTCAGTTGCAGGGATTGTTGAAAGCGCTGCGCTGAACTTCAGCCATACCCAAAACCCATGTGGGAGCGGGCTTGCTCGCGAAGAGGGAGTGTCAGCCGACAAAAATGTTGTCTGACACACCGCTTTCGCGAGCAAGCCCGCTCCCACAGTGGATTTGAAGGTTGCACTCAAAGCACCGGCAACGTCTTGTCCTTGATCACCTTGGTCGGCCCAATGGCCTTGACGCTGGCGATGCCTTTCTCAAGCGCAGCCTCGGAGGAATAAGCTTCGCTGCTGCCAATGATCTCGTGGTTAGCGGCCGTGAGGTTGAAGTAAGGATGGCCATCCTTGGTGGTCTTTTTCTCGTAGCGTTCGTCCAGCGGGCTGTTGGTCTGCACCGAGGCAATGCCGTTATCGGCGGCGCTGCGGGTGGTGTAGTGCTCGCTGACCAGAATGGTTTCGGCATTGGCCGCTTTCAGCACAAACCGAAACTGGCCGCTGCTGGTTTTGCTCAATTCGTACCATCCGGACATGCTCGTTCTCCTTGGCAATTGAGAGGGTTCGCGCCAAAGAGTAAAGACCACCCGGCTGTTTCTGTCGCCTGGGCCGGCCCCTTCGCGGGCAAGCCTCGCTCCTACGAGGGTATGCGTTCCCCTGTAGGAACGAGGCTTGCCCGCGAAAGCGGTCGACGCGGCCTGCGCTATTTCACCGCCGTGCGCACCACCGACAATTCCGGTGCCGCCACCCGCCGCTGACTCAAATACCGCATGCAACTCACCCGCAAGAACGACGCGAAATTCACCACTTCCCCGCGGTAGTCCATCACCTCTTCATACAGCTTGGCGATCAACTGATTGGTGGTCATGCCGTCGACCTCGGCGATTTCGCTGAGGATGTCCCAGAACTGGTTCTCCAGCCGCAGGGTGGTGACCACCCCGCAGATGCGCAGCGAGCGGGAGCGCGATTCGTAGAGGATCGGGTCGGCTTTGACGTAGAGCTCGCACATGGGAAACGCCCCTTGTTACAGCGTGATTTTGGTGCCCAGCAACCCGAGGAAACCGGCGAGCCAGCTCGGGTGCGCCGGCCAGGCAGGTGCTGTGGCCAGATTGCCTTGAACGTGACCTTCCGTCACCGGGATATCGATGAACGTACCGCCGGCCAGACGGACTTCCGGGGCGCAGGCCGGGTAGGCGCTGCACTCCCGACCTTCGAGAATCCCCGCCGCCGCGAGCAACTGCGCGCCATGACACACAGCGGCGATCGGCTTACCGGCCTTGTCGAAGGCACGCACCAGTTCCAGGACTTTTTCGTTCAGGCGCAGGTACTCCGGCGCACGACCGCCCGGGATCAGCAGCGCATCGTAGTCAGCTTCAGCAACCTTGGAGAAGTCGAAGTTCAGCGCAAACAAGTGACCGGGTTTTTCGCTGTAGGTCTGGTCGCCTTCGAAGTCATGGATTGCGGTGCGTACGGTCTGGCCGGCGGTTTTGTCCGGGCACACGGCGTGCACGGTGTGACCGACCATCAACAGCGCCTGGAACGGCACCATCACTTCGTAGTCTTCGACGTAATCACCGACCAGCATCAGAATTTTTTTCGCAGCCATGGGGAGGACTCCTCTGGGAAAACGTGGGCGTGCAGGAGTATTCAAGGTAGTCCTTAATCGGCGAGGCAGGTAATAACCAGCTACTACGGACAATGAGCATTTGTGGCGAGGGAGCTTGCTCCCGCTGGGCTGCGAAGCGGCCCCTTGCATTATGTCCATCCAAACTGTGCAAACAGGTTTTGCGACTGCTGCGCAGCCGAACGGGAGCAAGCTCCCTCGCCACAGGGACCGCGCGCAACTGTACGGATATTTCTGTGCCTAGCTGTAAGCGCCAAAATCAAAGGTTTATGGCTAGATAAAGCCACGTCCAATCACCCTGAATTCTGGTCCCCATCATGTCCTCGCGCGAAAACACCGGCATGGCCCTCGGCCTGCTCGGCGTCGTCATCTTCAGCCTCACCCTGCCCTTCACACGGATCGTCGTGCAGGAACTCCATCCGCTGCTCAACGGCCTGGGCCGTGCGCTGTTTGCGGCGGTGCCGGCGGCGTTGCTGTTGCTGTGGCGGCGGGAAAAGTGGCCGACCTGGAAACAGGTCAAAGGCCTGACTCTGGTGATCGCCGGGGTGATCCTCGGTTTCCCGGTGCTCTCGGCCTGGGCCATGCAAACCTTGCCGGCGTCCCACGGTGCGCTGGTCAACGGCTTGCAACCGCTGTGTGTGGCGCTGTATGCCGCGTGGCTGTCCCACGAACGCCCGTCGAAAGCCTTCTGGGCCTGCGCGGCGTTGGGCAGTGCGCTGGTGCTCGGTTATGCGCTGATCAGCGGCGCCGGCAGTATTCAGGCGGGTGATTTGCTGATGCTCGGGGCGATTGCCGTGGGTGGTCTGGGTTACGCCGAGGGCGGTCGGTTGGCCAAGGAGATGGGCGGTTGGCAGGTGATCTGCTGGGCGCTGGTGCTGTCGACGCCACTGCTGATCGGACCGGTGGTGTACCTGGCGTTGCAGCATCAGGGCGAGATTTCGGCCAAGACCTGGTGGGCGTTTGGCTACGTCTCGCTGTTTTCGCAGTTCATCGGTTTCTTCGCCTGGTACGCCGGGTTGGCGATGGGCGGGATCGCGCGGGTCAGTCAGATCCAGTTGTTGCAGATCTTCTTCACGATTGCGTTTTCAGCGTTGTTCTTTGGCGAACACATCGAGCCGATTACCTGGCTGTTTGCCGCCGGGGTGATTGTGACGGTGATGTTGGGGCGCAAGACCGCCATCAAACCCGCTCCCACAGGGGATCAGAGCAGGCCGTCAGCCCGCAGCAAGGTTTCCAGACAATGTTCCGTGATCTGGTAGAAATCCTTCAGTTCCTGAATCTTCACCAACAGCTGGGCCGGGTCTACCGGCTCGGCGCGTTTGACCGCCAGGATCATCTTGTTCTTGTTGGTGTGGTCCAGTGAGATGAACTCGAACACCTTGGTCTCGTAGCCGCAGGCCTCAAGGAACAACGCGCGCAAACTGTCGGTAACCATTTCCGCCTGCTGGCCCAGGTGCAAACCGTATTGCAGCATCGGCTTGAGCAGCGCCGGGCTCTGGATTTGCAGGCGGATCTGTTTGTGGCAGCACGGCGAGCACATGATGATCGAGGCGCCGGAACGAATGCCGGTGTGAATCGCGTAGTCGGTGGCGATATCGCAGGCATGCAGGGCGATCATCACGTCCAGTTCGCTCGGCGCCACGCTGCGCACGTCCCCGCACTTGAACACCAGCCCCGGATGCTCGAGCTTCGCGGCGGCGGTGTTGCACAGATTGACCATTTCTTCACGCAGCTCGACGCCGGTGACTTCGCCTTCAGCCTTCAAGGTGTTGCGCAGATAGTCGTGGATCGCGAACGTCAGGTAACCCTTGCCCGAACCGAAATCCGCCACCCGCACCGGTTTGTCCAGCGCCAGCGGCGAGGTGGTCAGGGCATGGCTGAAGACTTCGATGAACTTGTTGATCTGCTTCCACTTGCGCGACATCGCCGGGATCAGTTCCTGCTGCGCATTGGTCACGCCCAGGTCCTTGAGGAACGGCCGGCTCAGGTCGAGGAAGCGGTTTTTCTCACGGTTGTGTTCGGCGGACGGTACTTCGCGCAATTGCTGAGGTTTGCTCTTGAACAGCGAAGATTTGCCCTTTTTGCTGTATTCGAGCTGGGCTTCGTCGGTCAGGGACAGCAAATGCGCATTTTTAAACGCTTCTGGCAGCAGCGCGACGATGGTCGCCACGCCTTCGGCCACCGGGAAGTTCTTGGTGATGTCGCGGGTCTTGTAGCGGTAGACGAAGGATAGGCAAGGCTGATCCTTAACCGTCAGTTGCTTGATGATCAGCCGCTGCAAGTCCACTTCGCTGCCGACGTACTTGGCCAGCACCAGTTTGATGAAGGCGTTGGCGTCGAGGCTGGTTTGCAACAGGTCGATGAACTGGGCGTGGTGATCCGGCGCGAGGCTGGCGGGAGTGGCGGTGACAGACATGGAGAAAACGGCCTCGGGCGGTGCGAATCGGGGAATGGCGGGTATTTTAGGGGGGATGGAGATTGAGGGCACGGGTAATTTCCCGAACGGTGCGAATCCTGAGTCGAAGTGAGATCCCTGTGGCGAGGGGGCTTGCCCCCGTTGGGCTGCGCAGCGGCCCCGGCATTCTTTCAGTTAGACGGTGCAAACCGGTTTGCGACTGCTTCGCAGCCGAACGGGGGCAAGCCCCCTCGCCACAATAATGTGTGTCAATTCGGTAGGTTAAATCAGCCCAACACCACCAGCCGATTCGGCAACTCATTCCTCACCTGCGTCACCGGCACATGCACCTTGAGCAATTCGCCGCACGCCTCGATACACGTCACAAACCCTTGCAGCGTCTGACCCTGTTTCACCTGCTGGGTAAACGCCGCGACAATCGCGTCCCAGCTCTTGTCATCCAGCCGCTTGGAAATCCCTTCATCCACCAGAATCTCCACATAGCGCTCGGCCTCGCAGACAAAGATCAACATTCCGGTGCCGCCGATGGTGTGGTGCAGGTTCTGTTCCAGAAACTGCCGCCGCGCCAGGTTCGAGGCGCGCCAGTGGCGAACTCGACGCGGGATCAGATGGGTGGTGACTTTCGGAATCCGGAAGACCAGGCACAGCACGATAAAACTGGCCCACTGCACCAGCAACAGGCTGTGCATGGTCAGCGCGCCAGTCAGGTAATGCACGACACCCGGCACCACCAGCGCCAGCAAACTGGCCCACAGCAGCGGTATGTACGCGTAGTCGTCAGCGCGGGCCGCGAGTACCGTCACCAGTTCGGCGTCAGTCTCGCGCTCGACCCGGGCAATCGCCTCGGCGACTTTGCGTTGTTCGTGTTCAGTCAGTAATGCCATGTTTTTAATTGCCTGTTTGCTGTTGTTTTTATTGGCAGTGTTATCACCAGCCGCCCGACGAACCGCCGCCCCCAAAACTGCCCCCGCCGCCGCTGAAGCCCCCGCCTCCACCGCCGCCACCAAAACCACCGCCGCCAAAACCGCCACTCGAACCACCTGAACCGCCTCGGCCGACGGGCAGGATACCGAGCATCTGCAGGATGAAAATCGTCAGGATGAACAGCATCACCAGGAACACGAAAACGCCCGGATGACGCGAAACAAAATCGCTTTCCTGATTGCCGCCAGAGTCATACACCGTCGACGGCTCATCCAGCGGACTGCCGCCCAACACCACCAGCATCGCCGCGACCCCGTCGCTGATACCTTTGCTGAAGTTACCGGTCTTGAACGCCGGGGTGATCACCTGGTTGATGATCACCGAACTCTGGGCATCGGTCAGGCGATCTTCCAGACCATAACCGACTTCGATCCGCAGCTTGCGCTCATCGCGTGCAACGATCAGCAGCGCGCCGTTGTTCTTGTCTTTCTGGCCGATGCCCCAGGCGCGACCGAGTTGATAGCCGAAGTCGGCGATGTCGGTGCCCTGCAAGTCCGGCAACGTCACCACCACCAATTGCTCGCCGGTGGCGGCTTCGTGGGCCTGGAGTTGCTGGGTCAGTTGCTCGCGCACCGCTGGCTCAATCAGTTGGGCGTCATCCACCACCCGACCGGTCAGTGGCGGGAACTTCAACTCGGCCTGAGCCGTGACTGCAAACACCCAGAGCAACAGCACCAGGCCGGATTTGAAGATTCCCATCAGCACCTCTTCCTTAATCATTCACCCGGCGCACTACCAACTGCCGGAAGCCCCGCCACTGCTATTAGCTGTCATCGCTGCTCGAGGATCTGTTCGAGTCCGAGTCCGAATCAGAACTCGAATCGGAACTCGAACTGCTGCTGGAATCGTCAACGTCACTGGAACTGCTGCTCCAGCTCCAGCTCCAACTCGATTCCTGATCAGCCTTCGATTCCCGTCGAAGCAGACTGTCATCGTCTTCATCGTCAGGCGTGTATTTGTCAGTCTCGGACGGGAAGTACGCCTTCTCTCGCCACGAGCCGAGAAACGCCGCGACTAGAATCCCCAGAAAGACAATAAAGAACACCGCCTTTACCCACCAAACCCAGTCAATCAACTCTAGCCAACTTCTTTCCACCGAACGACTGACCACCCTTGGTACATCGGTGGGCACAAGCATTCTTACGATTGAGGTCGTCCCGGCAATGATCCCTGATGAATACAGATCATCCTTGAAATAAGGAACGATCGATTCATTGATGATATATCCGGCCCACATCTTATTGATCTGCCCCTCCAGTCCGGACCCGACTTCGATCCGCACCTTTCGCTCATCGCGCGCCACCAGCAGCAGGACGCCGTTATTTTTGTCCTTCTGCCCGATGCCCCAGTGCCGGACCAGTTGCACACCGAACTCCTCGATGCTGTAGCCACCCAGGCTCGGGACCGTGACCACCACCACTTGATCGCTCGTGGACTGTTCCAGGCGTTCAAGCATCTGCTGAAGGTAAAGCACCGCCGAAGGCGTCAAGAGTTGAGCGGTATCGACGACTCGTCCGGTGAGTTGGGGAAACAGACTTTCCAGGGGCTCTGCCGTCGCGGCGACCGGTTTGGGCTCGACCTGCGAAACGGGTTGCGCCTGGCGCAACGCTAACCCGTCCGTGGGTGTTGGAGCCTGTTGCTGCGCCATCACGGCGCAACTGCTAACCAGCCACAGCGACAGCAGCGTGCTCTGCAGCACGCGCTGTACGCCGCCCATCAAAATTTAACTTGCGGCGCTTTTTCGGCGTCCGGGCTGGTGGCTTCGAAGGTTTCGCGGATCGGCAAATCGCTGTACATCACGCTGTGCCAAAGGCGACCGGGAAAGGTGCGAATTTCGGTGTTGTATTTCTGCACCGCGAGGATGAAGTCGCGGCGGGCCACGGCGATGCGGTTCTCGGTGCCTTCAAGTTGCGATTGCAGCGCCAGGAAATTCTGGTTGGCCTTAAGGTCCGGGTAGCGCTCGGACACCACCATCAAACGACTCAAGGCACCGGTCAACTGATCCTGGGCCTGCTGGAACTGTTTGAGTTTTTCCGGGTTATCCAGCGTCTTGGCATCAACCTGGATCGACGTCGCCTTGGCCCGGGCTTCGATCACCGCGGTCAGGGTTTCTTCTTCGTGCTTGGCGTAGCCCTTGACGGTCTCCACCAGGTTGGGAATCAGGTCGGCGCGGCGCTGATACTGGTTCTGCACCTGGCCCCAGGCGGCTTTGGCCTGTTCGTCGAGGGTCGGGATGTTGTTGATGCCGCAGCCGGCCAGCAGCGTGGTCAGCAGCATCAGCGCTGCGACTCGCAGGGCCGGGCGATAGTTGAGTCGTACATTCATGTAAGTGATGCTCCCGTGCACAATCCGTTGAAAAACTGCCTGTAACCTTTGAATCAGGCTCTTGGGGCAAAATCTGCCGCCGCCACTGGATTGCAGCGTGCCAATGGGCTAAAAGATGCCCCCAGTACTAAAACGCGTCAGAAGTGTGCTGCATTTACTTGAACAACAATAGTCGCTCCCTAAATTTTGGCTGACCGGCGCGTATTCACTGCCGTTTAGGCCTTTGAGAAAACTATTCATGAAGAAGCTGTGTTTGCTGGGCCTGTTCGTCAGCCTGGCCAGTCATAACGTATTGGCCGCCACGACCCCCGCACCTCTAGAGAACAAGGACGCTTTCATCAGCAATTTGATGAAGCAGATGACCCTCGATGAAAAAATCGGCCAGTTGCGCCTGATCAGCATCGGCCCGGAAATGCCGCGCGAGCTGATCCGCAAGGAAATCGCAGCCGGCAACATCGGCGGTACGTTCAACTCCATTACCCGCCCGGAAAACCGTCCGATGCAGGACGCGGCCATGCGCAGTCGGTTGAAGATCCCGATGTTCTTCGCCTATGACGTGATCCACGGCCACCGGACCATTTTCCCGATCAGCCTCGCCCTGGCCTCAAGCTGGGACATGGACGCCATCGCCCGCTCCGGGCGCATTGCCGCCCAGGAAGCCTCCGCCGACAGCCTCGACATCACCTTCGCGCCGATGGTCGACATTTCCCGCGACCCGCGCTGGGGCCGCACGTCCGAAGGTTTCGGTGAAGACACTTATCTGGTGTCGCGGATTGCCGGCGTAATGGTCAAGGCCTTTCAGGGCCAGGGCGCCAACGCCGCCGACAGCATCATGGCTAGCGTCAAACACTTTGCCTTGTACGGCGCGGTCGAGGGCGGTCGCGACTACAACGTCGTCGACATGAGCCCGGTCAAAATGTACCAGGACTACCTGCCGCCGTACCGCGCCGCCATCGACGCTGGTGCTGGCGGGGTTATGGTTGCGCTGAACTCGATCAACGGCGTGCCGGCCACCGCCAACACCTGGCTGATGAACGACCTGCTGCGCAAGGAATGGGGCTTCAAGGGCCTGGCAGTCAGCGACCACGGGGCGATTTTCGAGCTGATCAAGCACGGCGTCGCGGCGGACGGTCGTGAAGCAGCGAAGCTGGCAATCAAGGCCGGCATCGACATGAGCATGAACGACACCCTGTACGGCAAAGAGCTGCCCGGGCTGTTGAAGGCTGGCGAAATCGAACAGAAAGACATCGACAACGCCGTGCGCGAAGTGCTCGGCGCCAAGTACGACATGGGCCTGTTCAAGGACCCGTACCTGCGCATCGGCAAGGCTGAAGATGACCCGGCCGACACTTACGCTGAAAGTCGTCTGCACCGCCCGCAAGCCCGTGACGTTGCACGCCGCAGCCAGGTGTTGCTGAAAAACCAGAACGAAACCCTGCCGCTGAAGAAAACCGCGAAAATTGCCTTGGTCGGTCCACTGGCCAAAGCGCCAATCGACATGATGGGCAGTTGGGCCGCTGCTGGTAAACCGGCGCAATCAGTCACGCTGTTCGACGGCATGAACGCCGCCATGGCCGACAAAGCGACGCTGATCTATGCGCGCGGTGCCAACATCACCAGCGACAAGAAAGTCCTCGATTACCTCAACTTCCTGAACTTCGATGCCCCGGAAGTGGTGGATGATCCACGCCCGGCCCAAGTGCTGATCGACGAAGCGGTGAAAGCCGCCAGGGATGCTGACGTGGTTGTGGCAGCCGTCGGCGAATCCCGTGGCATGTCCCACGAGTCGTCGAGCCGTACCGACCTGAACATCCCGGCCAATCAGCGTGAGCTGATCAAGGCGTTGAAAGCCACCGGCAAGCCACTGGTGCTGGTATTGATGAACGGCCGTCCGCTGTCGATTGTCGAAGAGAAAGACCAGGCTGACGCAATCCTGGAAACCTGGTTCAGCGGCACCGAAGGCGGCAACGCCATCGCTGATGTGCTGTTCGGCGACTACAACCCGTCGGGCAAACTGCCGATCACCTTCCCGCGTTCGGTGGGTCAGATTCCTACCTACTACAACCACCTGAGCATTGGCCGGCCGTTCACGCCGGGCAAACCGGGCAACTACACCTCGCAGTATTTCGATGACACCACCGGGCCGCTGTTCCCGTTTGGTTTCGGCTTGAGCTACACCAGTTTCAGCGTGGACGACATGGCCCTGTCGTCGACCACCCTGAACAAGACCGGCAAACTCGACGCCAGTGTCACGGTGAAAAACACCGGCAAGCGTGACGGCGAAACCGTGGTGCAGTTGTACATCCAGGACGTGACCGGCTCGATGATCCGCCCGGTCAAGGAACTGAAGAACTTCCAGAAAATAATGCTCAAGGCCGGCGAACAGAAAGTCGTGCACTTCACCATTACCGAGGACGACCTGAAGTTCTACAACGCCCAGCTCAAATACGCTGCGGAACCGGGCAAGTTCAACGTGCAGATCGGCCTGGACTCCCAGGACGTGACGCAGCAGAGCTTTGAATTGCTGTAATTATCCAGACGCCACAAAACCTGTGGGAGCGAGCTTGCTCGCGATGAGGTCATAACATCCAACATCTACGTTGACTGTTAAACCGCCATCGCGAGCAAGCCCGCTCCCACATTGGTATTCGGTGTAAGCGACTATCCGCGTCGATCCAGAATGTTCACCACCACCCGATCCACCCATCCCCAAATCCGTTGCTTGACCCGCCGCCACAGCGGTCGGCGTTGCCATGCCTCGAGGCTGACTTCCTGGCTCTGGGCAAAGTCCTTCTCGAAACTCGTCGTCACCGCTGCCGTCAATCCGGGGTCCAGCGCTTCGAGGTTGGCTTCCAGGTTGAAGCGCAAGTTCCAGTGGTCGAAGTTGCACGAACCGATGCTCACCCAGTCGTCCACCAGCACCATTTTCAGGTGCAGGAAACACGGCTGGTACTCGAAGATTTTCACCCCGGCCTTGAGCAGTCGCGGGTAGTAGCGATGCCCGGCGTAGCGTACCGACGGGTGATCGGTGCGCGGCCCGGTCAGCAGCAGGCGCACGTCGATGCCGCGCGCGGCAGCCTTGCGCAACGAGCGGCGAACTTTCCAGGTCGGCAGGAAATACGGCGTGGCCAGCCAGATCCGGCGTTGGCCGCTATTCAACGCGCGGAACAGCGACTGCAAAATATCCCGGTGTTGACGGGCATCGGCATAGGCAACCCGGCCCATACCCTCGCCCACGGACGGTACGCGCGGCAAACGCGGCAGGCCGAAGTGCGAGGCCGGTCGCCAGGCGCGGCGGTGACGGTTGGCGATCCATTGGCGGTCGAACAGCAATTGCCAGTCGAGCACCAGCGGGCCAGTGATTTCCACCATCACTTCATGCCATTCGCTGGTGTCTTCGCCCGGCGTCCAGAATTCGTCGGTGACCCCGGTGCCGCCGACCACTGCCATGTTCTGATCCACCAGCAACAGCTTGCGGTGATCGCGATAGAAGTTGCCGACCCAACGCCGCCAGCTCAGGCGATTGTAAAAACGCAACTCCACCCCGGCAGCCGTCAATCGTCGGCGCAGGTTTAACGTGAACGCCAGGCTGCCGTAGTCATCGAACAGGCAACGCACTCGCACACCACGTTCGGCGGCTTGAACCAATGCCTGGACCATGGCCTCGGCGCAGGCGCCCGCCTCCACCAGATACAACTCCAGTTCGACCTGCTCTTCAGCGCGGGCAATCGCCACCAACATCCGCGGAAAGAACTGCGGACCGTCGATCAGCAATTCAAAGCTGTTGCCTTCACGCCACGGAAATACGGCCCCGGCCATGTCAGCGCGCCGTGAAAATCAGTACCGCACCCACCGGCACCGACAGACTGATGGCCGACAAACCGGCAACCTTGCGCAAACTTTCCAGGCCGGGGGCCAGGTCGAAATCTTCAGCGTTGATCACCAGCGGCTCCAGAGTCACCACTTGAAAGCGCCGGTCATCGAGCCGGGTCGCCAGCAGTTCGGCGTTGTATTGATGTTGTTTACCATGAAGGCTGACAGTCAGCGGCAAACGCAATTCCAGCTGTGCGCCGGGGGCGAGGTCGTTGATCGGACGCAGATCAATCTGCGCGGTGATCAACGCTTCGGGGAAGGTCTGGATCTCGAACAGATCCTTGCGCATCCGCTCGTCACGCAGCGGGATACCGCTGTTCACCGAGTCCATCTCGACTTCGACCTGCGCCAGCCCGGTAGGGTCGACCTTACCGTGCAAGACCAAAAAGCGCTGCACCTCGGAGACGTTGGCGTTTTTGGTGCTGATGAACGACAGCCGCGACGACTCACCGTCCAGGTACCAATCGGCATGGGCCGACAGCGTGGCACCGGCCAGCAGCAGGAGGGCGAAGGTTTTGGAGAGGAAGCGGTTGAACATAAACACTCGTGGGGCAGATAAACCTGCACGAACCTTAACTGGCCTGAGGCGGGTTGCAAACTGTCAGTCACTGACACCCTGCTTTTTGTGGTGAGGGGGCTTGCTCCCGTTCGGCTGCGAAGCAGACGTAAACCTGCGAAGGTGATCTACCTGAGGGAATTCATCGTATGGACTTGGGAGTGCTTCGCACTCCAACGGGGGCGAGCCCCCTCACCACAAGAGCCTCGCAAAGATCAGGGTTGCAGGCGACAGCCTTGGCGCTCGCTGATCCACTTCGCGTTATTGCTGCGTCCCATACCACTGACTGTCACGCGTTTTCCGGCTTCGTCATCGATAAACCCGCTGAAGGGCAACCACTGCTTCACGTAGCCACGGCAGTACTCGACGTCGTTGTTCATCACATACCGGCACGAGCAATATTCCTTGGCGGTGTAGGCGCTGATGATGTCCGGAAATGCCCACAGCGCGACCCGCTCCTGCCAGATCCAGCCGAGCAAGGCGAACAACAGCAGCAGTAACAGCGTGCTGAAGGGGCGGCGGCGAATAAAACTCATGGCTGCACCTTCTCGGCAAATGCCTTGAGCGCGAGTTTGAGCAGTTCGTTGTGCCGATAAGTATCATCGCGATCATCGGCATAGCGGACGATCACCAGTTTTTCGCCAGGAATCACATATAGCGCCTGCCCCCAGTGCCCCAACGCCGCAAAGGTGTCGGCCGGTGCGTCGGGCCATGGTTGCGTCGCGCCATCCACCGCGCGATTGAGCCACCACTGGCCGCCGGGCACGGCGTCGTCCTGATGGGCGCGATAACCGGCGAAAGGCTCGCGGTTGAAGGCGACCCAGTCCTTGGGCAGCAATTGTCGATCCTGCCAACGACCATCGCGGGCCATCAACAGCCCGACCCGCGCCAGATCCCGGGCGGTGAGGTAGGCATAGGACGAGGCGACGAACGTCCCGCTGGCGTCGGTTTCCCAGACGGCTTGGCGAATTCCCAGCGGTTCGAACAACGCGGTCCATGGATAGTCCGGATAACGACTCGGGCCGACGATGTTTTTCAATGCGGCCGAAAGCAGATTGCTGTCGCCGCTGGAATAACGGAACGCCTGGCCTGGCACGGCGTATTCATCGTGCCCGGCAGTGAACGCGGCCATGTTCGCGTGGCCACGGGTGTAGAGCATCGCCACCACCGAGGATTTCAGCGGCGCGTATTCGTAGTCTTCCTGCCAGTCCAGGCCGGAAGCCCAGTGCAGCAGGTCGGCCAGGGTGATCGCCGGGTGATTCTCCAGCGCCGGATAGAACTTCACCGCCGGGTCCTGCAACGTGAACAAGCCTTCGCCATAGGCCACACCGAGGACCGTGGCCATCAGGCTTTTGCTGATGGACCAGGTCAGGTGCGGGGTGTCGGCGGTGGTTGGGCCGGCGTAGCGTTCGTAGATCAGTTGACCGTCGCGGATGACCAGCAAGGCGTCGGTGCGGATGCCTTTTCGGGTGCTGTCATCGCGGCTTGGGAAGGCGTAGGTTTCCAGGGCTTCGAGTGCCGGACCAGTGACTTTCGAGCCTTGTGACCACTGCTCGCCGGGCCAGTTTTCGGCGTGGGCCGTGGCGCTGAGCAGCAGCATGAAAAGCAGGGACAAGCCTTTGAACATGGTGAGGGCTCGGGGGGATGAATCTGCTGAGCCTAGACGAGGTTGATGACAGTTTTGGAGTTTGTGTCGGCCATGGCTACGTCTTCGCGGGCAAGCCTCGCTCCTACAGGGGTTTTATGGAGGCACATTATTGGTGACCTACACAAATCCCCTGTAGGAGCGAGGCTTGCCCGCGAAGAGGCCGGTCAATCCAGCGAAGATCCAGCAAGTGCCTTGGCCAATCGCTTCCCCCGCGCCCCCGCCGCCAACTCCATCACCGCTTGATCGCGCAGCCACATCGTCGCCCACAGCGGCAACCCGTCGGCCATCGCCTGATCCACCTCAGTCTTAAGCCCCTCAAACTGCGCAAACAACCCGCCCAACAGCACATGCCCAGCCGGATTGTTCGGCGCCTGACGACTGGCTTCCGCACACCCGGCCAATAGCGCCAGCAACCGCAGTTGCAAGGTTTGCGGCCAGTTGCTGTCCTGTCCTACGCCGTACAGCCACGCGGTCATGGCGCTCAACACATAGATGTCTTCCAGGGTGCGGAACGGTTTGACGTAAGCGTCCCAGCCATCGCCTGCCAGCAATTCGCAAAAGGCGTTGTCGAGAAACACCCGGCCGTGGCTGATGTCCGGCATCAGCGCGATGGCCGGGAGTTTTTCCAGGCGCACGCCCGGCTCACCGGGATACACCACCGCCAGACTCAGTCGCGGGTCTTCGCCGAGTGCTTCGCTGCGGGCGGCGATCAGCAGCCAGTCGGCGGCGTCGCCGGCGGTGACGAAATCCTTGCGCCCATTGAGGCGCAAGTCCTGGAGCCGGGTCTGCATGTCTGCCGGGCGCAGGCTGCGCTGTTCGGTCGCGCACAAGGCGCCGAGGCTCAACGGCGCGCTCGGCCACAGCACACGCAACGCTGCCTGATAACCCACCAAAAACGCCAGACCCGGCGTCGCCATCAGGCGTGCGCCAGCCACCGCCAGTTCGAACGGCGTGACCGTGCCCAACTGATGCAACAAGGTTGCAAAGCCTTCGGCCAAGTCAGGATTGGCGGGCAGACGTTCGCGGCGATTCAACAGGGTTTGCCAGGGCATAAGAGGCTCCTTGTGGGCTGTCATATAAGCATCACCAAAGCTTAACGGCGATGACACCGGGGCTACATAGCCTGACTTTGCACAACACGGCTGCATAAAGAAAGTCGATCGGCTGCAACCCACGACGGGTGAACGGCCCGTACGGAGATTCGCAATGACTCAGATCGCCCGCATCAGCGACACCGGCAATGAACGCCGCCTGCAAGCCGAACGCCTGATCGGCACCGAGGCCTTGCAAGAAGCGCAGGCCTTGCGCTTCAACGTTTTCAGCGGCGAATTCAACGCCAAGCTGAAAGGCGCGGAGCTGGGCCTGGACATGGATGACTATGATGTTCACTGCGCCCACATCGGCGTGCGTGACTTGAACACCGGGCGTCTGGTCGCGACCACCCGTTTGCTCGACCACACCGCAGCCAGCAGCCTGGGCAAGTTTTACAGCGAAGAAGAATTCAGCTTGCACGGGCTGGTTGCGCTCAAAGGCCCGATCCTGGAAATCGGCCGCACCTGCGTCGACCCGGCCTACCGCAACGGCGGCACCATCGCGGTGTTGTGGGGCGAACTGGCCGAAGTCCTCAACCAGGGCGGCTACAGCTATTTGATGGGCTGCGCGAGCATTCCGATGCAGGACGGCGGGATTCAGGCCCACGCAATCATGCAGCGCCTGCGCGAACGTTACCTGTGCACCGAACACCTGCGGGCCGAGCCGAAAAAGCCGCTGCCGACACTGGATATCCCCTCGAACGTGATCGCCGAAATGCCGCCGCTGCTCAAGGCCTACATGCGCCTGGGCGCGAAGATCTGCGGCGAGCCGTGCTGGGACGAAGACTTTCAGGTCGCCGACGTGTTCATCCTGCTCAAGCGCGACGAACTCTGCCCGCGTTACGCCAAACACTTTAAGGCGGCTATGTAATGAGTCGCCTCCGGGTGTACGCGCGAATTGCGCGAGTGCTGGTGGTGGTAGCGCTGGGGTTGACCATGGCCAGTGTGTTCGGGTTGTTCGAGCGCGCAGGGATTGCCCATTCGATGGTCCGTCGCCAGCGCTGGTCGCGGTTTTTCATGGCGCGATTGAGCAACGCCCTGCCCTTTCGCGTGACCGTTCACGGTGAACTGCCCAAACAACCGATGCTTTGGGTCAGCAACCACGTGTCCTGGACCGACATCCCGCTGCTGGGCATGATCACGCCGCTGTCGTTCCTGTCCAAGGCCGAAGTGCGCACCTGGCCGGTGGCCGGCTGGTTGGCGGCCAAGGCCGGCAGCTTGTTTATCCGCCGCGGTTCGGGCGACAGCCAGTTGATCCGCAAACAGATGACCCGTCACCTGGAGCAAGCGCATCCGCTGCTGATGTTCCCGGAAGGCACCACCACCGATGGCCGTTCGTTGCGCACCTTTCACGGTCGCCTGCTGTCAGCGGCGATTGACGCGCAAGTGGCGATGCAACCGGTGGCGATTCGTTATTTGCGCGACGGGGAAATCGATACGCTGGCGCCGTTTATTGGTGACGATGATTTGCTCTCGCACCTGATGCGTTTGTTTGCCAATGATCGGGGGGAGGTGGAAATTCACGTGCTCAAGCCGATCGAGTGCCAGGGCCGCGAACGTGCAGCGCTGGCGTTCGAAGCGCAGCAGGCGGTGCAAAAGGCGTTGTTCGGGGCGATTCCCGAAAAACAGCAAGTGCCGATGCGTCCCGCTATCGCGGCTTGATGCAAATCTCCTGAAGGAACACATATCCCCTGTGGGAGCGGGCTTGCTCGCGAATGCGGTGGTTCAGTCGACATCATCACTGACTGACCCATCGCATTCGCGAGCAAGTCCGCTCCCATATTGGTTTTATGGTGTTGAGTAGTTCTGCGCAAAGTCCTGAAGCTGCGGATAGAACAACCGAAAATCCTCGCTCAACGGCTCATACAACACCCGTAACTCCTGCATCGCCCCGGCCAATTCCTCAGGTTTGCTCAGCCGCCGGGAAATCCCCCGCAGCACCTGCGACAGCACCTCGAAATCCTCATAAGAACCCAACCAGTCATTGGCCACCATGTGCGGCGCGATCTGCGCCAGCCGTTCCGGCAGCTGCGGCTCGCGAGAGAGCACGCGATAGACATCCGAGGTGAACTGCGCCAACGGCTGGTCGGAGTAGAGCGTCCAGTCCCGGGCCAGGCAATGGTCGAAAAACACGTCGACCACGATCCCGGCATAACGCCGGCGGGTGATGGAAAACCGCGACAACGCGATGTCCACCAACGGATGGCGGTCGGTAAACACGTCGATGCTGCGATGCAACTGGATGGCCGCTTCGATCTCCGGGTCAAACTGCCCTTGCAGCCGTCCTTTGACGAAATCGCCATACAGGCTGCCGAGCCATTGACCGGGGCGCTGGCCACCGAGGTGCAGATGTGCGAGATAATTCATGGGCGCAGCTTAGCACCGCGCATTGGTATCGTTACAACCAACATATCGTTATAACCCGATATACCGATTTATGCGTTCGTCAGACCGAAATCATATTGGTATATCGCGATTCAACGATTTAAAGTTCGCCTCATCGCGATATAGCGTTTTACTCATCACGAGCCCCCACCATGACCCTCGACCTCGACGAAATAATAAAAGCCCTGGCACACCCAGTACGCCGAGACATCCTCATCTGGCTGAAAGACCCCAAGGTTCAGTTCCCGGAACAGATCCACAACCACGAGTACGGCATTTGCGCCGGGCAAATCGACCAACGCTGCGGCCTGTCGCAGTCGACCGTGTCCGCACATTTGGCGACGTTGCAACGTGCGGGTCTGATCAGCAGCCAGAAAGCCGGTCAATGGCACTTCTTCAAACGCAACGAGGACGTGATTCAAGCGGCCCTCGACGCCATCGTCAAAGAGCTCAGTGCTCCGACAAGGACTTAACAATGCCCCTCTCGCTACTCATTCTGGCCCTGAGCGCCTTCGCCATCGGCACCACCGAGTTCGTCATCATGGGCTTGCTGCCCGATGTGGCGGCGGACCTTGGTGTGTCGATTCCCGGCGCCGGCTGGCTGGTGACCGGTTACGCCCTGGGCGTGGCCATCGGTGCGCCGTTCATGGCACTGGCCACCGCCCGGCTCCCGCGCAAGGCCGCCCTGGTAGCGTTGATGGGGATTTTTATTGTCGGCAACCTGCTCTGCGCTCTGGCCAGTGACTACAACGTGCTGATGTTTGCCCGTGTCGTCACCGCCCTCTGCCACGGTGCGTTCTTCGGCATTGGTTCGGTGGTGGCGGCAGGACTGGTGCCGGCCAACAAACGTGCGTCGGCGGTGGCGTTGATGTTCACCGGCTTGACCCTGGCCAACGTCCTCGGCGTGCCGCTGGGCACAGCCCTCGGTCAACAATACGGCTGGCGTTCGACGTTCTGGGCGGTGACCGTCATCGGCGTGATTGCACTGATCGGCCTGATCCGTTTCCTGCCGGCCAAGCGCGATGAAGAAAAACTCGATATGCGCGCCGAACTGCGCGCCCTTAAAGGCGCCGGGATTTGGTTGTCGCTGAGCATGACTGCGTTGTTCGCAGCGTCGATGTTCACTCTGTTCACCTACGTCGCCCCGCTGCTTGGCGATGTCACCGGTGTCTCGCCCAAAGGCGTGACCTGGACGCTGCTGCTAATCGGCCTCGGCCTGACGGTCGGCAACATCATCGGCGGCAAACTGGCGGACAAGCGCCTGGCCGCCACGCTGATCGGCGTGTTCGCTTCGATGGCCGTGGTCTCCACCATCCTGACCTGGACGAGCGTCGCGGTTATCCCGACTGAAATCACCCTGTTCCTCTGGGCCACCGCATCGTTTGCCGCCGTCCCTGCGCTGCAAATCAACGTGGTGACCTTCGGCAAAGCGGCACCGAACCTGGTGTCGACCCTGAACATCGGCGCATTCAACGTCGGCAACGCACTCGGTGCCTGGGTCGGCGGCAGCGTCATCGCCCACGGTTTCGGCCTGACCAGCGTGCCCCTCGCGGCAGCCGCACTGGCGGTACTCGCCCTGCTGGTAACCCTGATTACTTTCCGTCAGAGCGGCAATCCCGACCTGGCTCCTGCTACCAACTAACTAACCACTACCTCACGAGGGTTGTATTCATGACGACTATTTTCGATCCGATCAAACTGGGCGACGTCGAGCTGGCCAACCGCATCATCATGGCGCCACTGACCCGCTGCCGCGCCGACGAAGGCCGTGTGCCGAACGCGCTGATGGCCGAGTACTACGTACAACGTGCCTCCGCCGGCCTGATCCTCAGCGAAGCGACGTCGGTCACGCCAATGGGCGTCGGCTACCCGGACACCCCGGGCATCTGGTCCAACGACCAGGTTCGCGGCTGGTCCAACGTGACCAAAGCGATCCACGGCGCGGGCGGCAAGATCTTCCTGCAACTGTGGCACGTGGGCCGGGTTTCCCACCCGTCGTACCTGAACGGCGAAGCACCGGTTGCACCGAGCGCCATCCAGCCTAAGGGTCACGTCAGCCTGGTTCGTCCGTTGTCCGACTACCCAACGCCACGTGCTCTGGAAATCGCCGAAATCGCCGACGTCGTGGACGCTTACCGCGTCGGTGCCGAGAACGCCAAGGCTGCCGGTTTTGACGGCGTGGAAATCCACGGCGCTAACGGTTACCTGCTCGACCAGTTCCTGCAAAGCAGCACCAACCAGCGCACCGACAATTACGGCGGCTCCCTGGAAAACCGTGCGCGCCTATTGCTGGAAGTGACCGACGCAGCAATCGAAGTCTGGGGCGCTGGCCGCGTGGGTGTGCACCTGTCACCACGCGCCGACTCCCATGACATGGGCGACGACAACCTGGCCGAGACGTTCACTTACGTAGCACGTGAGCTGGGCAAACGCGGCATCGCCTTCATTTGCTCCCGCGAGAAAGAAGCTGGCGACAGCCTAGGCCCACAATTGAAAGAAGCCTTCGGCGGCCCGTACATCGCCAACGAGCGTTTCACCAAGGACAGCGCCAATGCCTGGCTCGCGGCTGGCAAGGCTGACGCCGTCGCGTTCGGTGTGCCATTCATTGCCAACCCGGATCTGCCGGCGCGCTTGAAGGCGGATGCGCCGCTGAATGAAGCACGTCCAGAGTTGTTCTATGGCAAGGGGCCAGTGGGCTATATCGACTACCCAACGCTGTAAAAATGTCCATGGGAGCAAGCGCTGCTCCTACAGAAACGCAAAAGCCCCGACTCGAAAGAGCCGGGGCTTTTTGCGTATTGCGTTCAACAGATTGCAGACTGGGGCCGCTTGAGCGGGATTATTCACACGGCCGAAACAAAATCCCTACAAAATACATAGTTCACTACCTATCAACCTGCTACTAGTCCGTATATAAAAGCACTCGACGGAGTCAAGGCGAGCAAAACGGATTTTCTGCTACATGAAGCATTGACACGACTGGATCCAATTACGCATTTTGTTTCATTTGCGCAGGCTGGGGCTCAAACGCAGCATATCCAGCCCTATATCGACCCAGCGCTCGGCCTCGGTGTGCAACTCGAAACTGTCGGGCGCCAGCAACCACTGGTACAGGATGCCGTCAATGTAGGCGTGCAGACTGATCGCAGCACGGGCCGTATCGAGATCGTTCGGCAACTGCCCCCGATTCACCGCATTACTCAGGGCCAGGGCAATTCGCACGTTGCAGTCGAGGCTGACCGTCCGGCGCTGCTGGCGCAGGTCACACATTTCATCGGTGAATTCGCACTTATGAAACAGAATCTCGTTGATACGTCGGGTTTTCGGGTCCAGGGCAACTTGATGAAACAAATGAGTCAGCAATTTGCGCATGCAGCCCAACGGATCGAGCTCGTCCTCGCTCTCACTGGCCTTGGCCATCTCATCCAGCGGCTCATGCAAGGTGTCGAGCATGGCCTGCACCAGATCCGCCTTGTTGCTGAAATGCCAGTAGATGGCCCCGCGAGTAACCCCGGCCAGTGTGGCGATATCCGCCAGCGTCGTGCGCGCCACGCCCCTTTCATAAAAGGCTTTCTCTGCCGCTTCGAGTATCTGGCTTCGGGTTTCTTGAGCTTCCTCTTTGGTACGACGGACCATGGCAGTACAACCTCAGATCAGGATGCTTCAGCGCTGTCTGAATACGCGCTGAGTAAATGTGCAGCGAACTCTCTTGGGGTCCGTCTACGGCCTACAATTCAAACCTTTGAGCGGCATTTGTAACGGTATGGGTACGCGACCTAGGTATTTACAAACAACCATGAACGTAAGTATATTCCTTAGCAAGCTACTTATCCACTCAGCGCCTAATTTTTACCCTTCCACCTTTCGAGTGCGCATTTTGCGCGCCTGACCCGAGGATTTTCATGCAATTCAAGCCAGCTGTTACCGCTCTGGTCACTGCCGTCGCCCTGGCATCACTGCTCAGCGGATGCAAAAAGGAAGAGGCACCTCCTGCCCCTCCCGCCCCTCAGGTCGGCGTCGTCACCCTGCAACCTCAAGCCTTTACCCTGACATCCGAGCTTCCGGGCCGTACGAGTGCGTACCGCATCGCGGAAGTCCGCCCACAGGTCAACGGCATCATTCTCAAGCGCCTGTTCAAAGAAGGCAGCGATGTCAAAGCCGGCCAGCAGCTTTATCAGATCGATCCGTCGGTCTATGAAGCGACGCTGAAAAGCGCCGAAGCCAGCCTGCAACAGACCAAATCGATTTCTGATCGCTACAAGCAACTGGTCAACGAGCAAGCCGTCAGCCGTCAGGAATACGACACCGCTGTAGCCAACCGTTTGCAGTCCGAAGCAACGCTTCAGACCGCCCAGATCAACGTGCGCTACACCAAGGTTTACGCGCCACTGACCGGCCGTATCGGTCGCTCCAACGTGACCGAAGGCGCACTGGTCAGCAATGGCCAGGCCGATGCCATGGCGGTGATTCAGCAACTGGACCCGATTTACGTCGACGTGACCCAGTCTTCGGTGGAGCTGCTTGAGCTGCGTCGCGAACTGGAAAGCGGCCGCCTGCAAAAGGCCGGTGAGAACTCCGCGGCAGTCAAACTGACCATGGAAGACGGCAGCGAGTACAAACAGGACGGTAAGCTGGAATTCTCCGAAGTGTCGGTCGACCAGACCACCGGTTCCGTGACCCTGCGTGCCGTGTTCCCGAACCCTGATCACACCCTGCTGCCAGGCATGTTCGTTCACGCCAAATTACAGTCCGGGGTTAACGCTGCCGCCATCCTTGCGCCGCAACAAGGCGTGACCCGTGACCTCAAAGGCACGCCGACCGCACTGGTCGTCGGCCCGGACAACAAGGTCGAACTGCGTCAGCTCAAGGCCAGCCGCACCGTCGGCAGCCAATGGCTGATCGAAGACGGCCTGAAAGCCGGCGATCGCCTGATCACCGAAGGGCTGCAATTCGTCAAACCGGGTGTTGAAGTGAAACCGACTGAAGCGACCAACGTAACTGCGAAAAACCCGGCCGCCGCAAAGACAGCTGACAAGGCTTATAGCGGCAAAGGGGAGTAAACCATGTCGAAATTTTTTATCGACCGTCCGATTTTCGCTTGGGTAATTGCCCTGGTGATCATGTTGGTCGGGGCTCTATCGATCCTCAAGCTACCGATTAACCAGTATCCAAGCATTGCACCACCGGCCATTGCCATTTCCGTGACCTACCCAGGCGCTTCTGCACAAACCGTGCAGGACACCGTGGTGCAGGTCATCGAACAACAGCTCAACGGTATCGATAACCTGCGTTATGTGTCGTCGGAAAGTAACTCCGACGGCAGCATGACCATTACCGCCACCTTCGAGCAGGGCACCAACTCCGATACCGCGCAGGTTCAGGTCCAGAACAAACTGAACCTGGCCACCCCGCTGCTGCCGCAAGAAGTGCAGCAACAGGGTATCCGCGTAACCAAGGCAGTGAAAAACTTCCTGCTGGTGATCGGCGTGGTGTCGCAAGACGGCAGCATGTCCAAGGACGACTTGTCCAACTACATCGTGTCGAACATGCAGGACCCGATCTCGCGGACCGCCGGTGTCGGTGACTTCCAGGTCTTCGGTGCCCAGTACGCGATGCGGATCTGGGTCGACCCGGCCAAGCTGAACAACTTCAACCTGACCCCGGCCGATGTCAGTGCCGCCATTTCGGCACAGAACGTTCAAGTGTCTTCCGGTCAACTCGGTGGCTTGCCAGCACTGCCTGGCCAGCAACTGAACGCCACGATCATCGGCAAGACCCGCCTGCAGACTGCCGAGCAGTTCAAGGCGATTTTGTTGAAGGTCAACAAAGATGGTTCGCAAGTGCGTATCGGTGATGTCGCCGATGTCGGTCTGGGTGGCGAAAACTCCAGCATCGCGGCACAGTTCAACGGCAAGCCGGCTTCCGGTCTGGCGGTGAAACTGGCCAACGGCGCCAACGCCCTCGACACGGCCAAGGCCCTGCGCAAAACCATCGACGACCTGAAGCCGTTCTTCCCGCAAGGGATGGAAGTGGTATTCCCGTACGACACCACGCCAGTAGTCACCGAGTCGATCAAGGGTGTGGTTGAAACCCTGGTCGAAGCGATCGTGCTGGTGTTCCTGGTGATGTTCCTGTTCCTGCAAAACTTCCGCGCCACCATCATCACCACGATGACCGTGCCGGTAGTACTGCTGGGTACCTTCGGGATCCTCGCGGCATTCGGTTTCAGCATCAACACCCTGACCATGTTCGGTATGGTGCTGGCCATCGGCTTGCTGGTGGACGATGCCATTGTCGTGGTGGAAAACGTCGAGCGGGTGATGAGCGAGGAAGGCCTGTCACCCAAGGAGGCCACCAAGAAATCCATGGGGCAGATCCAGGGTGCACTGGTCGGTATCGCTCTGGTGCTGTCGGCGGTACTGCTGCCGATGGCGTTCTTCAGCGGTTCTACCGGTGTGATCTACAAACAGTTCTCCATCACCATCGTCTCGGCCATGGCCTTGTCGGTATTGGTTGCCCTGATCTTCACCCCGGCGCTTTGCGCCACCATGCTCAAGGCGATTCCGAAAGGCGAGCACGGCACGCCGAAACGCGGCTTCTTTGGCTGGTTCAACCGCAACTTCGACCGTGGCGTCAAAAGCTACGAGCGCGGTGTCGGCAACATGCTCACGCACAAGGCACCGTATCTGCTGGCCTACTTGATCATCATCGTTGGCATGATCTGGCTGTTCACCCGCATTCCGACTGCGTTCCTTCCGGAAGAAGACCAGGGCGTACTGTTCGCCCAGGTGCAAACCCCGGCCGGTTCCAGCGCCGAACGCACGCAAGTGGTGATCGACGAGATGCGTTCCTACCTGCTGGAGAAAGAGTCCGGTTCGGTGGCTTCGGTGTTTACCGTGAACGGCTTCAACTTCGCCGGTCGCGGGCAGAGCTCCGGCCTGGCGTTCATCATGCTCAAACCGTGGGGCGAGCGTGACGCGAGCAACAGCGTGTTTGCCCTGGCAGGCCGCGCCCAGCAGCACTTCTTTACCTTCCGTGATGCGATGGTGTTCGCCTTCGCACCGCCGGCGGTACTGGAGTTGGGTAACGCCACCGGTTTCGACGTGTTCCTGCAAGACCGCGCCGGTATCGGTCACGACAAACTGATGGCTGCCCGTAACCAGTTCCTCGGTATGGCTGCGCAGAGCAAAGTGTTGTATCAGGTGCGTCCGAACGGCCTGAACGATGAGCCGCAATACCAACTGGAAATCGACGACGAGAAAGCCAGCGCCCTCGGCCTGACACTCGCTGACATCAACAGCACGCTGTCGATTTCCTTCGGTAGTAGCTACGTCAACGACTTTATCGACCGTGGTCGGGTGAAGAAGGTTTACGTGCAAGGTCAGGCAGGCGCTCGCATGAGCCCTGAAGACCTGAAGAAATGGTACGTGCGCAACAGCGCGGGCACCATGGTGCCGTTCTCCGCGTTCGCCAAAGGTGAGTGGGTGTACGGCTCGCCGAAACTGGCCCGTTACAACGGCGTGGAAGCGATGGAAATCCTCGGTGCCCCGGCGCCGGGCTACTCCACCGGTGAAGCCATGGCCGAAGTCGAAGCCATCGCCAAGAAACTACCGGCCGGTGTCGGCATTTCCTGGACCGGTTTGTCCTACGAGGAGCGGCTGTCCGGCTCGCAAGCGCCAGCGTTGTACGCGCTGTCGCTGCTGATGGTGTTCCTGTGTCTGGCGGCGCTGTATGAGAGCTGGTCGATTCCGATCGCGGTTATGCTCGTGGTGCCACTGGGGATCATCGGTGCATTGATGGCCACCAGCCTGCGCGGTCTATCCAATGACGTGTACTTCCAGGTGGGCCTGTTGACAACCATCGGTCTGGCATCGAAAAACGCCATTCTGATCGTCGAATTCGCCAAGGACTTGCACGAGCAAGGACGCAGCCTGCGCGAGGCGGCTATTGAAGCCTGCCGGATGCGTCTGCGACCGATCATCATGACCTCGCTGGCCTTCGTTCTGGGTGTGGTTCCGTTGGCGATCTCCACTGGCGCCGGTTCGGGTAGCCAGCATGCGATCGGTACCGGGGTAATTGGCGGTATGATCACGGCCACGATCCTGGCGATCTTCTGGGTCCCACTGTTCTTCGTTACCGTGTCGTCCATTGGCCAGCGCAAGAAAACTGACCAGGATGACGCCATTGAAACTCCTAAAGAGGCTGGCCAATGAGCAAGTCGCTACTCTCCCTAGCCGTCGCCGCTTTCGTGCTTGGCGGCTGCTCGCTGATTCCTGACTATCAGCAGCCTGCAGCTCCGGTGGCAAACCAATACCCGCAAGGCCCGGCGTATTCGCCGGCCCAGGCGCCTAGCCAGGCTGCCGCCGAACAGGGCTGGAAGCAGTTTTTCCATGACCCGGCACTGCAACAGATGATTCAGGTAGCCCTGGAAAACAACCGTGACCTGCGTGTCGCGGCCCTGAACATCGACGCGTTCTCCGCTCAGTACCGCATCCAGCGTGCCGATCTGTACCCGGCCATCTCGGCCAATGGCACCGGCAGCCGTCAGCGGCTCCCGGCGGACGCCTCGACGAGCGGTAAAGCGGGTATCAGCAGCTCGTACTCGGCCACGGTCGGCATCAGCGCCTATGAGCTCGACCTGTTTGGTCGGGTTCGCAGCCTGAGCGAAGAAGCCCTGCAGAAGTACTTCGCCACCGAAGAAGCACGGCGCAGTACCCAGATCAGCCTGGTGGCCAGTGTGGCCAACGCCTACATGACCTGGCAGGCCGACAAGGAACTGCTGAAACTGACCCAGGACACCCTCGGTGCGTTCGAGCAGAGCTACAAGCTCACCGCGCGCAGCAACGAAGTTGGTGTCGCTTCGGCCCTGGACCTGGCGCAGTCGCGTACCTCGGTGGAAAACGCCCGGGCGCAACTGGCCAAGTACACCCGTCAGGTCGCCCAGGATGAAAACAGCCTGGTGCTGCTGCTCGGCACCGGCGTCCCGGCCAATCTGCAAGCCGCCAAGCCACTGTCTGATGACCTGCTGAGCGATGTTCCGCCGGGCTTGCCGTCGGACTTGCTGCAACGTCGTCCGGATATCCTCCAGGCCGAATACAACCTGAAAGCCGCCAACGCCAACATCGGCGCGGCGCGAGCGGCGTTCTTCCCGAGCATCAGCCTGACCGCCAATGCCGGGACCCTGAGCCCGGACCTGTCCGGTCTGTTCAAGGGTGGTTCGGGCACCTGGCTGTTCTCGCCGCAGATCAACCTGCCGATCTTCAACGCCGGCAGCCTGCGCGCCAGCCTGGATTACTCGAAAATCCAGAAAGACATCGGCGTGGCGAACTACGAGAAGTCCATTCAAACGGCCTTCCAGGAAGTCGCCGACGGCCTGGCTGCCCGCCAGACCTACACCGATCAGTTGCAGGCTCAGCGTGATTTCGTTACCGCGAACCAGGACTACTACCGTCTGGCCGAGCGTCGCTACCGCATTGGTGTCGACAGCAACCTGACCTTCCTCGACGCCCAGCGTCAGCTGTTCAGTGCCCAACAGGCGCTGATCACCGACCGTTTGGCGCAGTTGAACAGCGCAGTCAATCTGTACAAGGCGCTGGGTGGTGGCTGGAACGAACAAACGGCGAAGAACGAGCCGTTGAAAGAAGAAGCGCCGAAGTTGAAGTTGTTCTGATAGCGCTTTGAAAAACAAGAAGCCCACCGATTGGTGGGCTTTTTGTTGGCTGCAGGAAAAAGTTGTGTCGACACTCATGACCCCTTCGCGAGCAAGCCCGCTCCCACATTTAACCGTATTCATCCTGGAGGAACTCGGTCGAATGTGGGAGCGGGCTTGCTCGCGAAGAGGCCCTGAACCTCACCCAAAAACCCAAACCATCTTACGTTCGATAATCGCCCAAAACCCGCTTTCCCCAATTGAATCCCTCCGCCCATCCCCCGCACCATTCGCTCCACAAAACCAATAACAACAGGTTCGACACCATGCCCCCGCGCCCTGCCCTGTCCGGCTGATTTCGCCCGCTCTTCCCCCGATTTCGAATCTTGTGTCTGCACCCCCAGGTTGCGGCAGCGCCCCGTTTCACCCCTAACAATTAGAGAGACCCGAGCCCATGAAGCCTTCCACCGCGCAGTACCTGTTTCCCAGCCTCATCGCCGCCACACTGGCCGGCAGCGCCCTGCCCGCCGTGGCCGATGAGTCGGGTTTTGTCGATGGGGCCAAGGTCGACCTGAACCTGCGCAACTTCTTCATCAACCGCAATTTCACCAACCCGACCAAGGCCCAGGGCTTGGCTCAGGAGTGGACGCAAAGTTTTATCCTCGACGCCAAGTCCGGGTTCACTCAGGGCACCGTCGGGTTCGGTATGGACGTGCTGGGGTTGTACTCGGTGAAACTCGATGGCGGCAAAGGCACCGGCGGCACCCAGTTGCTGCCGCTTGATCACGACGGGCGCCCGGCGGACACCTTTGGCCGTACCAACGTGGCGTTCAAGGCCAAGCTGTCCCAGACCGAAGTGAAGGTTGGCGAGTGGATGCCGGTGTTGCCGATTCTGCGTTCGGATGACGGCCGCTCCCTGCCGCAAACCTTCCGTGGCGGGCAGATCACCTCGAAGGAAATCGACGGCCTGACGCTCTACGGCGGCCAGTTCCGCGCCAACAGTCCACGGGACGACAGCAGCATGACCGACATGTCGATGGTCGGAAAAGCCGCGATCACCTCGGACCGTTTCAACTTCCAGGGCGGCGAATACACGTTCAACGACAAGCACACCCAAATCGGCCTGTGGAACGCAGAACTCAAGGACATCTACAGCCAGCAATTCGTAAACCTGACCCATACGCAACCCATCGGCGACTGGACGTTGGGCGCCAACATCGGGTTCTTCTATGGCAAGGACGACGGCAGCGCCCTGGCTGGCGAACTGGACAACAAGACCTGGTCCGGCCTGTTCTCGGCCAGATACGGCGGCAGCACCTTCTACGTCGGCCTGCAAAAACTCACCGGCGACAGCGCCTGGATGCGCGTCAACGGTACCAGCGGCGGAACCCTGGCCAACGACAGTTACAACAACAGCTATGACAACGCCCAAGAGCGATCCTGGCAACTGCGCCACGACTACAACTTCGCCGCTCTGGGCGTGCCGGGCCTGACCCTGATGAACCGCTATATCAGCGGTGACAACGTGCACACCGCCACCACCACCGACGGCAAGGAATGGGGCCGCGAAAGTGAACTGGGCTACACCGTGCAAAGCGGCACGCTCAAGAACCTGAACGTCAAATGGCGCAACTCGAGCTTGCGTCGGGACTTCAACAACAACGAGTTTGATGAGAACCGGTTGATCGTCAGTTACCCGATCAGCCTGCTGTAAACACGGACGAAATGTGGGAGCGAGCTTGCTCGCGAAAGCGGTGTGTCAGGCAACATTGATATCGACTGACACAACGCCTTCGCGGGCAAGCCTCGCTCCTACAGGAAGTCGCATTCCCCTGTAGGAGCGAGGCTTGCTCGCGATAGCGTCAGCCCAAACGCTACAAATCCCGAAGATCACTCCCGAGACTCAACCCCCAACTCATCCCAAACCGATTCCGCCAGATGGAACGTCGCATTCGCCGCCGGAATCCCGCAATAAATCGCGCTCTGCATGATCACCTCCTTGATCTCGCCACGGGTCACGCCGTTATTGGCGGCGGCGCGCAGGTGCAACTTGAGCTCTTCGTTGCGATTCATGCCGATCAGCATGGCGATGGTGATCAGGCTGCGGGTGTGGCGCTCCAGGCCCGGGCGGGTCCAGATATCGCCCCAGGCGTGACGGGTGATCATCTCCTGGAACTCCGAGTTGAACTCGGTCAGCGCGTTCAGGCTGCGGTCGACGTGAGCATCGCCGAGGACCGCGCGGCGGACTTTCAAGCCCTCGTCGTAACGTTGTTTCTCGTCCACAAAAAAACCCTCAATGGTTCGACAAAAACGCCAGCACCCGCTCGCTGAACGCGGCGCCGGCCTGGACGTTGGACAGGTGCGCGGCGTAGAACTCGGCGTACTCGGCGCCCTGCACGTGTTCCTGAATAAAGTGCCCACCGGACGGCGGCGTGACCGCGTCTTCGGTACCCGCGATCACCAGCAGCGGCACCTTGATCGAGGACAACTGATCACGAAAATCAGCATCGCGCACGGCGGCGCAATTGGCTGCGTAACCTTCAGGTGAAGTGGCGGCGAGCATGTCGGTGATCTTCTTCGCCGCCGCCGGATTGGCCTCGGAAAAATCAGCCGTAAACCAGCGCGCAATCGACGCATCACGCAACGCGACCATCGCTGCCGGGCCGTCACGCACCACGGTTTCGATTCGCGGGTTCCACACCGACGGGTCGCCGATTTTCGCGGCGGTGTTGCACACCACCAGTTTGTTCAATCGATGACCGGCATTGATCCCCAGCCACTGGCCGATCAAGCCGCCCATGGACAAGCCACAGAAATGCGCACGTTCGATGTGCAACGCATCCAGCAGCGCCAGCACGTCACGGCCCAATTGCTCGATGCTGTAAGGCCCCGGTGTGACCAGCGATTGACCATGGCCACGAGTGTCGAAACGCAGCACCCGGAAATGCTCGGTGAACGCTGAAATCTGCGCGTCCCACATGTGCAGGTCGGTGCCCAACGAGTTGGACAACACCAGCACCGGCGCATCGACCGGGCCATCGAGTTGCGGCCCTTGAATTTGGTAGTGCAGTTCGCCCTCGGCGAGTTGTACGAATGCCACAGCAGTCTCCTTCAGGCAGTCAACGCAAAATGTTCAGCCACCGCGCGCTCGACCCAGGTATGGGCCTGGCCGAGGTAGTGGGCAGGGTCCAGCAGTCGATCCAGTTCAGCAGGTGAAAGCTCAGCGGTCACTTGCGGCTCATCGCCGAGGACCGCGCGTAGATGACGCTGTTCGGCCACTGCGCGTTTGCAGCATTGTTCCAGCAGATGGTGCGCGGTATCGCGGCCGACTCGTTGCGCGAGAACGATGCTCACCGCTTCGGCCAGCACCAGACCTTGGGTCAAGTCGAGGTTGCGGGCCATGCGCATCGCGTCCACTTCCAGGCCTTCGGCGACCAGCAGTGCCTGCTGCAAACTGCCGGACACCAGGCAGCAAATCTCCGGCAGGGTTTCCCACTCGGCATGCCACAGGCCGAGGCTGCGCTCGTGTTCTTGCGGCATGGCGCTGAATAAGGTCGAGAGCAAACCCGGCACCCGCGTCGCCGCACCGATCAACACCGCCGCGCCCACCGGGTTGCGTTTGTGCGGCATGGTCGAGGAACCGCCCTTGCCCGGCGCCGAGGGTTCGAAGGCTTCAGCCGCTTCGGTCTGCATCAACAGGCTGATGTCGCGACCGAACTTGCCGAGGCTGCCAGCGATCAAACCGAGCACCGAACCGAACTCCACCAACCGATCTCTCTGGGTGTGCCAGGGTTGCTCCGGCAGCGCCAGTTGCAGCTCTTCGGCCAAGGCTGTGGCAATCGGCATCGCCTGTTCGCCGAGGGCCGCCAGGGTTCCGGAGGCGCCGCCGAATTGCAGCACCAGCAAGCGTGGTTTCAGTTCGCGCAGACGCTGGCGACTACGGGTCACGGCACCGAGCCAACCGGCGATTTTCATCCCGAGGGTGACCGGCGTCGCGTGTTGCAACCAGGTGCGTCCGGCCAGGGTTGTGGCGGCGTAACGTTGAGCCTGGGTCGCGAGGGTTTCCCCCAACTGCGCCAAATCGTTTTCGATCAGCGCCAGTGCACGACGCAGTTGCAACACCAGACCCGAGTCCATCACGTCCTGACTGGTGGCGCCCAAGTGCACGTAACGCTCGGCTTCGGCGTCGTTCGCGGCAATCTGTTTACCCAAGGCCTTGACCAGCGGGATCGCCGAATTGCCGGCCGTGGCAATCGCTTCACCGAGGGCGCCAAAATCGTAATGCCCGGCCTGACAAGCGGCTTCGATTGCGGCGACAGCCGTTTGAGGAATCAACCCGACGCGCGCCTCGGCCCGGGCCAGTGCGGCTTCGAAATCGAGCATGGCCTGAACCCGGCCCTGATCGCAGAACACTTCGCGCATATCGCGGGCAGTGAAATAGGCATCGAACAATTGATTGTTCGGTCGCTGGTTCATAAACAGTCCCTGGAAGCGTGGGCCGGTGCGGCCCACGGATGAAGATCAAAGGTCGTGGTGCAAATACTTCGCTTGTTTGGGCAGGCGCAGGCTGAACAGGAACGCCACCGCCATCATCACCGTGACGTACCAGTAGAAGGAGTTTTCCATGCCCGCGGCTTTAAGGCTCAAAGCCACGTATTCGGCAGAGCCACCGAAGATCGCATTCGCCACGGCGTACGCCAGGCCGACGCCCAGTGCGCGCACTTCCGGCGGGAACATTTCGGCTTTTACCAGGCCACTGATCGAGGTGTAGAAACTGACAATCGCCAGCGCCACGGTAATCAGCACGAAGGCCAGAAATGGACTGCTGACACTTTTCAGACTCAACAGAATAGGCACGGTGAACAATGTTCCAAGGGCGCCGAACCAGAGCATCGAGTTACGTCGACCGATCTTGTCCGCCAGCATCCCGAACAACGGCTGCATGCACATATAAAGGAAGAGCGCGCCGGTCATGATGTAGCTGGCGGTCTTGGCGTGCATGCCGGCGGTATTCACCAGGTATTTCTGCATGTACGTAGTGAAGGTGTAGAAAATCAGCGAGCCACCGGCGGTGTAGCCGAGCACGGTGATGAACGCAGCCGTGTGGTTGCGGAACAGCGCAAGGATGCTGCCGGCGTCCTTGTTTTCGCGCATTTCCTTGCTGCTGGTTTCCTTGAGCGAACGCCGCAGGAACAGCGAAATCACCGCCGCCACTGCGCCGACCACAAACGGAATCCGCCAGCCGTAGGCACGTAAATCATCTTCAGTGAGGAACTGCTGCAGGATCACCACCAGCAACACCGCCAGCAACTGCCCGCCAATCAGTGTCACGTACTGGAACGAGGCGAAAAAACCGCGCTGGCCCTTGAGCGCAACTTCGCTCATGTAGGTCGCGGTGGTGCCGTACTCGCCACCCACCGACAACCCCTGAAGCAGACGCGCGAACAGCAACATGATCGGCGCCCAGACGCCGATGCTGTTGTAAGTCGGTAGACAAGCGATGAGCAATGAGCCGAAGCACATCATCAGCACCGAAATCATCATCGAATTCTTGCGCCCGTGCTTGTCCGCAACACGGCCAAAAATCCAGCCGCCAATGGGCCGCATCAGGAACCCGGCGGCGAACACGCCAGCGGTGTTAACCAGTTGCACCGTGGGGTTGTCGGACGGAAAAAAGGCAGGCGCGAAATAGATCGCACAAAAGGCATAGACGTAAAAGTCGAACCACTCGACCAGGTTGCCGGACGAGGCGCCGACAATCGCGAAGATCCGCTTATTGCGCTCCTCGCCGGTGTAGTGTTCGGTTGAAGCGGTAGTCGTTGTCATTGTTTTTCTACTCAATGGGGACAGTGAGAGTCTAGACATACTTCGCAACAGTCCTGTTCCACAGATGCTTTGGCAACACATATCCCTGTGGGAGCGGGCTTGCTCGCGAAAGCGGTGTATCAGGCAACATTTACATCGACTGACACGCCGCCTTCGCGAGCAAGCCCGCTCCCACAGGGGTTGCGGTGTTCATTCAATAATCGAAGAACACCGTCTCCTCATCTGTCCCCTGCAAAATCACGTTCCACTGATAAACACCCGATGCATCGGCCTTCGCCAGCAACGTACTGCGACGCTCCGCCGGGACACATTCGAGCAGCGGGTCCGCCACGTTGGCCGGCTCGCCATCAAAGTAGATCCGCGTCAGCAAGTGCTTCACCAACCCACGGGCAAACACCAGCACTACCAGATGCGGTGCCTGGGTCGAACCGTTCAAACCTTCAACCGTCCCAGGCTTGATCGTGGTGAAACGAAAGCGCCCTTCGGCATCCACCGGCACCCGGCCAAAACCTTCGAAGTTCGGGTCCAGGGGTTTGTCCTGCTCGTCTTCGGGGTGGTCATACTTGCCGGCGGCGTTGGCCTGCCAGACTTCCAGCATGGCGTCGTTGACGACATCACCGTTGCCATCCACCACTTGCCCGGTGATCGCCACGCGCTGGCCGAGGGTTTGTTCGACGGTCAGGTCTTCGCGGTTCAGCCAGGTCAGGCCGATGTGGTAATACGGCCCGACGGTGTGGGACGTGGTCGCGTTCAGCGTCATCTTATTTCTCCATCGGCGTGGCTTCGCGGCCGCGCAAGACGATGTCCCAACGGTAACCGAGGGCGTAGGAAGGGATGGTTTTTTCCAGGTCGAAACTGGCGATCAAACGTTCTTTGGCGCGGGTATCCGGCACGCAGTTGTAGATCGGGTCATAGGCCAGCAACGGATCGCCTGGGAAATACATCTGAGTCACCAGCCGCGTCAGGATACTCGGCCCGAACAGTGAGAAATGGATGTGCGCCGGGCGCCAGGCGTTATGGTGGTTGCCCCACGGGTAGGCGCCAGGCTTGATGGTCTGGAACTGATACCAGCCATCGGCGTCGGTCACGGTGCGGCCGGTGCCGGTGAAGTTCGGGTCCAGCGGCGCGTCGTGCAGGTCGCGGGCATGGTTGTAGCGGCCGGCGGCGTTGGCCTGCCAGATCTCCACCAGAATCCCCGGCACCGGCAAGCCGTCTTCATCCAGCACGCGGCCGTGGATGATGATGCGCTCGCCCTGTGGTTCGCCCGTGTGCTGTGCAGTCAGGTCATTGTCCTGCGGGTTGATGCGCTCGGCGCCGATGGTCGGGCCGGTAATTTCCGACAGCGAATGGGGCAAAAACACCAACGGCTTCGACGGCGCGCGCCGGTTGGTGGATTGATACGTCGGGTGCAGGTATTCCGGCTGGGTGCCTTCTTGCGGGCGACGGTAACCAGGCTTGTCAGTCATTTCGCTTTCCTCTGTTCTTATAGTCGCGGCGGCGTGTCAGACGCGTTCGATCGCGAGTGCCAGACCTTGGCCGACGCCGACGCACATGGTCGCCAGACCTTTCTTGCCACCGGTCTTTTCCAGGTGATGCAGCGCGGTCAGCACCAAACGTGCACCGCTCATGCCCAACGGATGACCCAAGGCAATGGCGCCGCCATTCGGGTTGACCTGGGCGGCGTCGTCCGCCAGCCCCAGTTCACGCAGCACCGCCAAGCCCTGGCTGGCAAACGCTTCGTTGAGTTCGATCACGTCGAAATCGCTGACGGCCAAGCCGAGGCGCTCAGTGAGTTTTCGCACCGCCGGCACCGGGCCGATGCCCATGACTCGAGGGGCGACACCGGCGCTCGCCATGCCGAGCACTTTGGCGCGGGCCGTCAGGCCGTGTTTCTTCACGGCGTCGGCCGAAGCCAGAATCAACGCCGCCGCGCCGTCGTTCACACCGGAAGCATTGCCAGCAGTGACGGTTTTGTCGGGGCCGTTGACCGGTTTGAGTTTGGCCAGTGTTTCCAGCGTGGTGTCGGCGCGAGGATGCTCATCCTGCGTGACGACCGTTTCACCCTTCTTGTGGGCAATCCGCACTTCAACGATTTCTTCAGCGAAAAATCCTGCAGCTTGCGCGGCGGCTGTCCGTTGCTGACTGCGCAGGGCGAAAGCGTCCTGGTCCTCGCGGGAAATTTCGTAATCGTCGGCCACATTGTCGGCAGTCTGCGGCATCGCATCGACGCCGTACCGGGCTTTCATCAACGGGTTGATGAAACGCCAGCCGATGGTGGTGTCTTCCAGCTTCATGTTGCGCGAAAACGCCGCATCGGCCTTGCCCATCACGAATGGCGCGCGGGACATCGACTCGACGCCGCCGGCAATCGCCAGCTCCATTTCGCCGCTGGCAATCGCGCGGAACGCGGTGCCGATGGCGTCCATACCCGACGCGCAAAGGCGATTGAGCGTAACGCCCGGAATGCTTTCCGGCAGTCCGGCCAGCAGCAGCGCCATGCGCGCCACGTTGCGGTTGTCTTCGCCGGCCTGGTTGGCGCAGCCGAGGAACACCTCGTCCACCGCGTTCCAGTCCACCGACGGGTTGCGCTCCATCAGCGCCTTGATCGGCACGGCGGCCAGATCGTCGGCGCGAACCGCCGACAAGCCACCGCCGAAGCGGCCGATGGGGGTGCGGATCGCATCGCAGATATAAACGTCGCGCATCAGGCTTCTCCGGGTGCTTGGCCATGGGCCGCAGCGGTGCGGGCTTCCAGATCCCTCAGCGCCGTCAGCTCGACATCGGTGGGCTCGGCGGTGTTTTCAACCTGTTCGGCGAAGCGAATCGCCCAACCGGTGGCCGCCGTGACTTGCTCGCGGGTCACGCCCGGATGCAGTGCGGTAACCACGAATTCATGAGTCTCGGCTTCCGGTTCCATGATGCACAGGTCGGTAATGATGCCGACCGGCCCGGCGCCCGGCAGGCCGAGACGCTTGCGCGAATCACCGCCCTCGCCATGGCCGACCGAGGTAATGAAGTCGAGTTTTTCCACAAACGAACGCGACGACTGTTTAAGGATGATCAACACGCTTTTGGCCGAGCCAGCAATCTCCGGCGCACCACCGGCACCCGGCAGGCGGACTTTTGGCTGGTGATAATCACCAACGACCGTGGTATTGATGTTGCCGAAACGGTCGACCTGCGCCGCACCGAGAAAACCGACGTCGATGCGCCCGCCCTGCAACCAGTAGCGAAAAATCTCACCGGTCGGCACAACAGTGTCAGCGGTTTCCGCCAGTTCACCGTCACCAATCGACAGCGGCAACACGCTCGGCTTGGCACCAATCGGACCCGATTCGTAGATCAGGACTACATCAGGTGAGGAAGTCAGCCGCGCCAGATTGGCGGCTTTCGACGGCAGGCCGATGCCGACGAAGCACACCGAACCGTTCTTCAAACGGCGGGCAGCGGCGACGGTCATCATTTCATTGGTGGTGTAAGTCATTACTTGGCCTCCGAAGCAGCGGCCAGCTTGGCCTGGAACTCGCTGAAGTCAGCGCAGCCGTGGATGTACTCGTTGATCCACGCGGTGAAGGTGTCGCGGTCCCGGGCAATCGGGTCCCAGGCCTGATAGAAACGGTTATCACGCTCGTTGTAGCCGTGAGCGTAGGACGGATGCGCACCGCCCGGCACATGGCAAACCGCGCTCAAGGCCCAGGTCGGCAGCACACAGGAGTTCATCGGCGCATTGAGGTCGTCGACAATTTCTTCGACGGTGACGATGCAACGCTTGGCCGCCAGCGCCGCTTCTTTCTGCACGCCGAGAATGCCCCACAGCAGCACGTTGCCCTTGCGGTCAGCCTTTTGCGCGTGAATCACGGTGATGTCCGGACGCACCGAAGGCACCGCCGCCAGCACTTCGCCGGTGAACGGGCAGGTAACAGTCTTGATCAGCGGGTTGACCTTTGGCAGGTCAGAACCGGCGTAGGCCCGCAACACCGCGAACGGCAGGCCGGAGGCGCCAGCAACGTAGGCATTCGCCAGGTCGGCGTGGCTGTGTTCTTCGATTTCCAGCGGATGCGGCCACTGCTTCTCAACGGCGTCACGCAGACGGTGCAGCGACCCCACACCGGGGTTGCCGCCCCAGGAGAAAATCAGTTTGCGAGCACAACCGGCACCGATCAACTGGTCATAGATCAAGTCAGGCGTCATCCGCACCAGGGTCAGATCTTTCTTGCCCTGGCGAATGATTTCATGACCCGCCGCCGTCGGAATCAGGTGAGTGAAGCCTTCGAGCGCGACGGTATCGCCGTCGTTGACGAATTGCTTCACCGCGTCATGCAGCGAAAGGATTTCAGCCATGGGGCAGGCTCCCGTTTTGTTGTGAACCGACAGTGGAAGAAAAAGGCGCGAGGTTCAGCGCCGAAGTCCCTGAAGATTAAGCCCGCTAAAAATGCCAAACAATCCGATAATCGACTGAGTGTTCGTTTATCGAACAGATTGTTGTCTGGCTATCATTCTGTGTTGCCCCAAAAAGATCGCAGCCTTCGGCAGCTCCTACAGTGGAATGTGTACGCCTGTAGGAGCTGCCGAAGGCTGCGATCTTTTCCCACAACACCGCTATCTCAACCTGGAATCAGGTCGCATCCGCATGACTGACCATGCCTTTGATCACTACCGCCGTGGTCGCCAATGCCGCCGGTATCACCAACGCCGTCAGCACCTGCTCGAAGTTCCAGCCCAGGCCCAGCAGGGTCGCGCCCATCCACGCACCGAGGATCGCGCCGAAGCGACCAATCCCGAGCATCCACGACACACCAGTCGCCCGCCCCTGGGTCGGATAAAACCGCGCCGCCAGTGACGGCATCGCCGATTGCGCGCCGTTGACGCACATCCCGGCCACCAGCACCAACGTCGCCAGTAGCGTGATGTGGCCCAGGCTCTGCCCTACCGCGTAGGCAAACACCCCGGCCAACAGGTAGAAAATACCGATGACCTTGTGCGGATTGAACCGGTCCATCGCCCAACCGACACCGACCGCGCTCAACACCCCGCCGAACTGGAACAACGCGCCAATGAACGCCGCCTGCTCCATGCTCGCGCCGCTGTCACGCATCAGCGTCGGCAGCCAACTGGTCAGCAGGTAAACGATCACCAGGCCCATGAAGTAGGTCAGCCACAGCAACAAGGTGCCGGTGCTGTAGGTACCGGAGAAAATCACCGCAAACACGTTGCGGGCCTTCACGGTTTTCTGTTCCGGCACGCTGAAGCTGGACGCCTGGGCCACCACTGTCGGGTCGATGGGTGCCAGGGTTTTGCGCACTTTGTCGGTGCCACGGTTACGGACCACAAGGTAACGCGCCGATTCCGGCAGCCAGAACAGCAAAACCACCGCGAGGATCAGCGGCAGAATCCCACCGATCAGCAACAGGCTGTGCCAGCCGAACGCCGGGATCAGCTTGGCCGAGATGAACCCGCCGCCAGCCATGCCTAGGTTGAAGCCGCAGAACATGCTGGTCACCAGCAGGGACTTTTTGCGCTCCGGGGTGTATTCCGACAACAGCGTGGTGGCATTCGGCATCCCAGCGCCCAAACCCAGGCCGGTCAGGAAACGCAGCACCAGCAATTGATCAACGTTGCTGCTGTAGGCCGAAGCCAGGCTGAAGATGCCGAACAGAAACACCGCGCCTACCAGTACGACTTTTCGCCCGAAGCGGTCAGCCAACGGGCCGGAACCCAGTGCACCGAAGACCATGCCAATCAGCGCGGCACTCATCACCGGGCCGAGGCTGGCGCGGTCGATGCCCCAGTCCTGGGAAAGGGCCGGCGCGATAAAACCCATGGCAGCGGTGTCGAGGCCATCGAGGAAGACAATCAGGAAACACAGGATCACCACCCGCCACTGGTAGCGCGAAATGGGTTGGGCATTGATGAAGGACTGCACGTCGAGGCAGTTTCCTACAGCAGACTGAGGCTGGTTCATTATTTTTATTCCACGCAAAGAACGCAGTCGAACAGGTACCGGCCAACGGCTGGCGCTGTCAAAAAAAGGAAAGTGTCGGGATCAGGCGACCTGGGTTTGGCAGGAAAACCGGTGGAAGCAGCGACAGTCGGGAAACGTACGCATGGGGGGTGGCCTCTTCTCATTATTATTGGGGTCGTCGTCCGGCGGCTGACCGAGGGTCAACAGCGCCGGATGACGCTGCCGCGACATTAATGATCCGAGGGAAAGAGCGTCAATTCGATAAACGCAACTCTGTGCGTTTATCGAACAGCTTAGGCGAAGACTGCTTATGCAAAAAGTTGTGCGCTGAGGTCGCGGCTGGCACTTAGCAAACCGGGCAAGAAGCGCTGCTCCAGTTCGTTGCGACTGACGCGTCCCGCGTGGGTACTGACGTTTAAAGCCGCCACCACCTGGCCGGAAGCGTCGTAAACCGGAACGGCAATCGAGCGCAGGCCTTGTTCCAGTTCCTGATCAACGATGCACCAGCCTTGCTGTCGCACCTCTTGCAGGCATTCAAGCAAGGCTTCGGGGGTGTGCAGGGTTCGGCTGGTCTTGGCCTGAAAATCCGCATGTTCGAGGTATTCGCCCAGCGTCGTGTCGTCCAGCGCGGCGAGCAGAATCCGGCCCATGGACGTGCAATAGGCCGGCAGACGCCCGCCCACCGACAAGTCCACGGAAATCAGCCGCTGGGTGGTCGCCGAGCGAGCGATGTAAAGAATGTCATCGCCTTCCAGCGTCGCCATGTTGCACGCCTCATGGAGTTGCTCGCTCATGCGGTCCAGGTACGGCTGGGCGGACACCGCCAGTGGGGTCGAGGACACGTAGGCATGGCCCAGGGTCAGGACTTTGGGCAGCAGCGAATAGGTTCGACCGTCGGTGGTGGCGTAGCCGAGTTTGATCAGGGTGTGCAGGCAACGTCGCACGGCGGCGCGGGGGATTTCCGTCCGATGGCTGATCTGGGCGATGGTCAGGTGGCGCTTGCGCTCCTGAAAGGCTTGCACCACCGCCAGGCCACGGGCCAGGGAGGTCATAAAGTCGGGGTCGCCGGTCATGGCCTGGATTCGTTTGGCCGGCGAGGCGACGATCGGCGGCGCCACTGAAGCGAAGGAGTTGCGCAGTTGATCGTTCATATCAGGTCCTTTTCCTACACGGATCAGTGGCTATTACAAGCGGCTCCTGGCCAGTACACAAGTCGCCGGCGACAAGATTGGGCGATTATCGAACCATCGACCGATAATCGCAATCGACGGCCGCCACCACCAGGCCCCTCAGTTTCCTATTCAGTAATGCTGTGAAATAAGGTTACTGTTGAGTGATCGCCGACTTAAGGGGCAATGTATGAGACCGAACTTGTCCGAGTTGTTGGCGCCAGAAACAGGTCGCTGAAAGTGGCAATGCGAAACTCTAATGCCCCTTAAAAGTTACGAGTAAAAAAAACATCACACACCAGGAACCACTTTTAACTCTCAAGAGATAGTGTTCTTCGAATCGACCGCTATAATGCACATCAGTGGCCCGCCGGTTTCTTACTTGCCGATTGTGCCACCCGGAGCGCGATGTCCCATCGCCGCCGCCCGCAGCAAGCACCTGACGCTTATGTGATAGACACCGCCAACGCGCTCGCTGAAACAGGATACTGAAGCTACGTCAGCTGTTTTCTCTGGTGCCGTGGCCGCCTGCAATATGGAACTGTTGATCACTCTGTCGTTAAAAAGCCGATGCCCTTTCAGGCATTGTCCTTTCAACGAACGTGGTCAATAAATTCGATGCAGCGCGTTTCACCAGAATTTATCTCAACTCAATCAGGTAGCACTGTGACGAAAGACGAACTGCGCGCGGAACTTGAGCGCCAGGAACAACGTTACAAGGAAGTTTACGGCGGGGAAGTCACCACCTACGCCGCCCAGCCCGAACCGGAACGCAAGCCCTGGCGTAAACGCGCCACCGTTCAAGATCAGGCTTTCACCCAAGAACTACAGAAGATGGAAAAGGAACTCAAAGCCGAAGAGCCTTGACCGCTGCGGCTTGAATCCTTCAAGGGTCTGCGTCTGCTCCCGCTAAAAGCGCGGTGTATCGACCATGCCTTTCGCGCCCGCTACAAGCGGGCGGCGGCCACCTCACCCACCGGATGAGGCAAATGGCGCATGTCCGACCCTCTTCTCAGATATTTCATACAAGCGGTTTAGCCTCTCGCGCCCTCGAGAGAAACCCTTGTGGCTGCTAGCTTTTCAAAGAAAATCAAAGAGTTGCAAACCCCAGTAAAAAGCTGGGGCTTTGGGCTTCGCTACAAACTAATTCGTTGAAGAATGTTACCGACGAGCAGCTAGTGCATCGATTTCCAGTCTTTTCTGGCATAATCGCGCCCCCTTACGACCGGGTCAGAAAACCTTCATGATCGATTTATTCAGCGGACTAGATGCTTGGGTGCTTGTGAGCCTCTTGCTCGCCCTGGCCTTTGTCCTCGCCTTCGAGTTCATCAACGGCTTTCATGACACTGCCAACGCGGTGGCCACTGTTATCTACACCAAAGCCATGCCGCCTCATCTGGCGGTGTTCTTTTCCGGTGTGTTCAACTTTCTCGGCGTGCTGCTGGGCGGTGTGGGCGTGGCGTATGCCATCGTTCACTTGCTGCCGGTAGAGCTGCTGATCAATGTGAACACCGGACACGGACTGGCCATGGTGTTCTCGTTGCTTGCCGCCGCCATCACCTGGAACCTGGGCACCTGGTACTTCGGTATCCCTGCCTCCAGCTCCCACACCCTGATCGGTTCGATCCTCGGTGTCGGCCTGGCCAACGCGTTGATCAACGACATTCCGTTGGCCGATGGCGTGAACTGGCAGAAGGCGATCGATATCGGCGCGTCCCTGGTGTTCTCGCCAATAGCCGGCTTCATCGTTGCCGCGCTGGTGTTGATCGGCCTTAAATGGTGGCGCCCGCTGTCGAAGATGCACAAGACGCCGGACCAGCGTCGCAAGCTCGACGACAAGAAGCACCCTCCGTTCTGGAACCGTCTGGTACTGGTGATCTCGGCCATGGCCGTGAGCTTCGTGCACGGCTCCAACGACGGCCAGAAAGGTATCGGCCTGATCATGCTGGTATTGATCGGTATCGTGCCGGCGCAGTTCGTACTCGACCTGAGCAGCACCACTTACCAGATCGAACGTACCCGCGATGCGACCCTGCACTTGAGCCAGTTCTACAAGCGCAATGCCGACACCCTGGGTGAATTCCTGGCGCTGGGCAAAAGCGTGGAAGGCGACTTGCCGGAGAAATTCCGTTGCAACCCGCAACAGACCGAACCGACCATCAGCGCCCTGCTCGACACCCTCAAGGGTGTAGCCGACTACCATTCGCTGCCGTCGGAAAGCCGCATCGAAGTGCGTCGCTACCTGCTCTGCCTGGATGACACAGCACGCAAAGTCGCCAAGCTCCCAGGCCTGCAAGCCCGTGAAAAGGCTGACCTGGACAAACTGCGCAAAGACCTGACCACCACCACTGAGTACGCCCCGTTCTGGGTGATTCTGGCGGTTGCCCTGGCCCTGGGCCTGGGCACCATGGTTGGCTGGAAACGCGTGGTACTGACCATCGGCGAGAAGATCGGCAAGCAAGGCATGACCTACGCACAAGGCATGTCGGCACAAATCACCACCGCCGGCATGATCGGCCTGGCCAACATCTTCAGCCTGCCGGTGTCCACCACCCACGTCCTGTCCTCGGGCGTGGCCGGCACCATGATCGCCAACAAAAGCGGCCTGCAAGGTGGCACCGTCAAAACCATCCTGCTGGCCTGGATCCTGACCCTGCCAGCCACTGTAGCCCTGTCGGCCGGCCTGTTCTGGCTGGCGTCGAAGGCGCTGGGTAGCTGATACATCGCTGCAACGAAAAAGGCGCGTTCCGTGAGGTTCGCGCCTTTTTCATACCTGCTGCTTTCTTCCAAACACTGTAGATCCCTGTGGGAGCGGGCTTGCTCGCGAAAGTGGTGTATCAGTCGAATTCAATATCGCCTGGCACACCGCCTTCGCGAGCAAGCCCGCTTCCACAGGAGTTCGGTGTACTGCCCGTTAAATCGTGGACAAAAAAAAGGGCAACCGAAGTTGCCCAAAATGCCTTGCGTGCTCATTGCGTCCGGAAAGACCTACGGTTTGCGCTTATGGGAATCCTTCCAGATGAAATATCCAAACCCTGCAAAAAACAGAACCATGAGGCCGACTGTCAGCACTCCGGCGATCACCACGTTATCGAAAAACATGACTGGCCTCCTGCACTTGCCCTGTTGCGATGGGGCTAAGTTAACCAATCGGGCAGGAGAGAAAATTGACCGGGATCAATGCCGCCCGATACTGGGCGTAAAGGAGGGGAAATAACTGACCTGCATCAATCGATGCAGGGGGTTTCAACGCTTTTTCGGTTTGTTTTTCGGCTTTTTCTTCGCTTTACCCAACGGCATGGCCTGCTCGAACGCCTGGCGGACTTCGTTCAGGCGCTTATCGTTGAGGTCATGAACCCGCTTGGCGCGTTCGGCATTAAGGTCGATCAGTTTGTCGTCTTGGCTCATGGTGTTCAGTGCATCGCTGGAAAGGAAGTTCAGTCGGGATTGCGCCAATAATGCGGTCTGGCGCCCGCGCTGACCAGTCACCTGCGCAACGAGGGCTTAACAAAATATGTGCTCAAGGCGATGTTTCACCGCACAATCGGTGCTTTGCGATGGACCCAAAGGACCCGACTGTGGAATTGCACCAGGACCTGCCGCCCTTGATGGCCCTGCGCGCCTTCGAGGCCGTGGCCCGCCATTTGAGTTTCATCAAGGCTGCCGATGAGCTGTCGGTGACCCAAAGTGCAATCAGCCATCAGGTGCAGAAACTCGAGCAATTCCTCAACCAGCGGCTGTTTATTCGCCGCACCCGGGCCATCGATCTGACACCGGCCGGCGAAAGCTATTACCGCAAGATTCAACCTGCGCTGGAATCCATCGCCTCGGCCACCCGTGAACTACGCGGTAATGAACAACAGGAAGCCACCCTACGCATCGGCCTGCTCGCTTCGTTCGCCACCCTGTGGCTGGCACCGCGACTGGCCGGTTTTAACGCGCGCTATCCCCAGATTCATGTGGAACTGCTGCCCTCGGTGCAATTGGCCGACGTCAGCGGCGGCGAAGTAGACCTCGCGATCCGCTACGGCAAGGGCGGCTGGCCCAAGGTCCAGGCCCGGCGATTCATGCTGGAAACGCTCACCCCAGTGTGCAGCCCGGCGTTCAAGGCGCAAGGCGTCGACAAAGGCCCGTTGCTCATGGCCAAGTCCTACCAGCCGTTCGAGTGGACAGACTGGAGCGCCCGTAACGCCGTCGACCTCAGCCACTACCCCAGCGTGATGCTCCACGACTACAACATCGTCGTCGAAGCCGCCGTGGCCGGCCAGGGCATCGCCATGGGCCGCCAACACTTGATCGAACGCCGCGTCAAGGAAGGCGCGCTGGTAGAAGCCTTCGATACCCCGCCATTCCTTGGCGAGATCGGCTATTGGCTGGTCACTCCGGATCGCCCGCCCAGCCATGCGGCCGAATGTTTCGCCCAATGGTTGAATGAAATCGTCGACACATGAGTTATTTGAATACGTCGGATTAAATCTATGCGTTTGTCGCGCGGCCGCGACGCCAACATGCTGAGCCCTTCATTCAGGAGGATTCACCATGACCGACTCACTCGCCCAACGCGTCCAGCAACTCGGCCTGAAGCTGCCAACCCCAAGCCAGCCGATCGCCAACTACGTCAACCATGTGGTCAGTCAGAACCAGCTCTACATTTCGGGGCAGATTCCGATGCTCGACGGCAAACCAGCCTTCGTCGGACGACTCGGCGACGCAATCTCCGAAGAAGAAGGTGCCAACGCCGCTGAACTGGCGGCATTGGGCTTACTCGCGCAACTGAGCGATGCGTTGGGCGATGACCTCTCAAAACTGGTGCGCATCATCCGTCTCGGCGTATTTATCGCCAGCTCCGCAGAATTCCAGCGCCAGGGCGCGGTGGCCAACGGCGCGTCGAACCTGCTGGTCAATGCTCTCGGCGAGAAAGGGCGGCATGTACGTACGGCAGTTGGTGTTTCCAGCCTGCCGGGCGGTGTAGCCGTGGAAATCGACGCGATTTTCGAGCTCAAACCATGAACCTTGCCGAAGTGGAGCGTTTGCGGGCGGCCACTCCGGGTTGCGCCCGCGTGATTCACTTCAACCATGCGGGCGCCTCGCTGCCAAGCCAGGCGACCCTCGACGCGATCCGCGAGCAATTGCAACGCGAAGCCCTCGGCGGTCCGATGGAGGCCGCCGATCAAAGCATCCAGGCCCGCGCCCGAACGGCGGCGGCCACCCTGCTGAACACCGTGCCCGAAACCATCGCCTTCGCCAGCAGCGGCTCGGCGGCCTGGGGCATGGCGTTCAACGCGCTTGGACCTTGGCAAACCGGCGACCGGATTCTGGTCGGCCGCCACGAATGGGGCGGCAATCTGGCGTGCATCGCCCGGGCTGTCAGCGCTGGCGCGCAACTGGAGATAATCCCCTGCGACGAAACGGGCGCGGTGTCCGTAAGTGCCCTGGTGCAAATGATCGACCCAAAAGTGAAGTTGATCGCCCTGACGTGGCTGCCCGCCAACGGTGGCCTGATCAATCCCGCCGAGGCGATTGGCGTGGTGGCGCAACAACACGGCATCGCTTATTTCATCGACGCCGGCCAGGCGCTAGGGCAATTGCCCTGTGATGTCCAGGCGCTGAACTGCGATGTGCTCAAGGGCGCCGGGCGCAAATTCCTCCGAGGGCCTCGAGGAACGGCACTGCTTTACATAAGGCCGGGATTTGTGGAGCGGCTAAAACCGACTCAACTCGATGTGCTTTCAGCTCCGTGGGACGGCGAAGGCTTTGCCCTGCGCAACGATGCCCGGCGCTTTGAAAGCAGCGAAGTGTCTGTGGCCTTGCTGGCCGGGTTGGCGAATGCGCTGGAAGAATGCAACGGTTGGGGCGTTTCAAACATCCGTCAGCGGATCGATTCGCTCAGTCGGCGCTTGCGCGAACAGCTCATAACGATCCCCGGCCTGACACTGCACAACCTCGGCCTGGCCGATCATCAATCCGGGCTGATCGCGTTCACGCTCAAGGGTTGGGACAGCGTCGAGCTCAAGCAACGGTTGGCACAGCATGGGATCAACATCGGCGCCAATGGTGTGGCCTATACACCGTTGGATATGCAGGCCAGAAGACTCGAGAGCATTGCGCGGATTGCAGTGAGTTATTTGAACACCGAGGAGGAGATTGATGTGTTGTTGGGGAATCTGGGGGAAATGGCCAGAGACGACGGCGTCTGAAAAGATCGCAGCCTTCGGTAGCTCCTACGGGGGGCGAAGTCAGATCTTAGATCTGGATATCGACCCAAAGCCCTTGGCGCGGCTGATCGTCTATCAACGGTGCGACCGGCACGGTGTTGTCGGCATTGAGTTCGTCACCGGTAATCGCCAGGTGTTCTTCCGGGTCCTCATCGGCCTCGCGACGGCGGCGATCTTGCTCCTGCTTTCGGCGCTGTTCTTCGCGCAGTTGCAGGGCGGCCTCTTCCGGGTCGCGTTTTTGCATGTCGATCGTGCTGTCGCTGGAGCTTTCCTGCACAGGCACTACCGGCGGAATGTCCGGGCGCTGGCGGATCGGGTCCTGCTGTGAGGTGATCGGCACGGCACTCAAGGGCAGCATCGGTTGCAGCATAATTATTAGTCTCCTGTCTTCAGGCTGTCGGCTGCGCAGGTTGCGACTTGAGCCATCGGTCGCAAAGTTGTGAACCAGCACACGTGCGGGCCGCTATGTTTTATCCGACAGCACAGAACTCAAGCGTTCCCCAAGATCAAAAGATCGCAGTCTTCGGCAGCTCCTACATGAGTAATCCTTTGGCCCTGAAGGCTCATTCCGTTAAGATAGCCCGCTTTTTCAAGGTGGGAGTCAGGCAGCATGGCGCAGCAGTATCAACCGGGGCAACGCTGGATTAGTGACAGCGAAGCCGAGCTGGGTTTGGGCACCGTTCTGGCACAGGACGGCCGCTTGTTGACCGTGCTCTATCCGGCCACTGGCGACACTCGTCAGTACGCGCTACGGAATGCGCCCCTCACACGTGTGCGGTTTTCGCCGGGTGACTCGATCACTCACTTCGAAGGCTGGAAACTGACCGTACAGGAAGTCGACGACGTCGATGGCCTGCTGGTCTACCACGGCCTCAACGCGCAGAACGAAGCGGTCACCCTGCCGGAAACCCAACTGTCGAACTTCATTCAGTTCCGTCTGGCCAGCGATCGTCTGTTCGCCGGGCAGATCGACCCGTTGGCCTGGTTCTCCCTGCGTTATCACACGCTGGAACACACCAGCCGTCAGTTGCAGTCTGCCCTCTGGGGCCTGGGCGGCGTGCGTGCGCAGCCAATCGCGCACCAATTGCACATCGCCCGTGAAGTCGCCGACCGTATCGCGCCTCGGGTTCTGCTGGCGGACGAAGTAGGCCTGGGTAAAACCATCGAAGCCGGCCTGGTCATCCATCGCCAACTGCTCTCGGGTCGCGCCAACCGCGTGTTGATCCTGGTTCCTGAGAACCTGCAACACCAGTGGCTGGTCGAGATGCGCCGCCGCTTCAACCTGCAAGTCGCGCTGTTCGACGAAGAACGCTTTATCGAAAGCGATGCCGCCAACCCGTTCGAAGACACCCAGCTCGCGCTGGTTGCACTGGAATGGCTGGTGGACGACGAGAAGGCCCAGGACGCGCTATTCGCCGCCGGTTGGGACTTGCTGGTCGTCGACGAAGCCCACCACTTGGTGTGGCACGAAGAAAAGGCCAGCCCGGAATACTCGCTGGTTGAACAACTGGCAGAAGTCATTCCTGGTGTGCTGCTGCTGACCGCGACCCCGGAACAACTGGGCCAGGACAGCCACTTCGCGCGTCTGCGCCTGCTCGACCCGAACCGTTTTCATGACCTGCACGCCTTCCGCGCCGAGAGCGAAAACTATCGCCCGGTGGCCGAAGCCGTTCAGGAGCTGCTGGACAAAGGGCGCCTGTCGCCTGAAGCGCACAAGACTATTCACGGTTTCCTCGGCAACGAAGGCGAAGCGCTGCTGACCGCGGTCAACGATGGCGACGCCGAAGCCAGCGCCCGTCTGGTGCGCGAGTTGCTCGATCGCCACGGCACCGGCCGCGTGCTGTTCCGTAACACCCGCGCCGCCGTGCAGGGTTTCCCGGAGCGCAAACTGCACCCTTACCCGCTGCCGTGCCCGGACGAATACCTCGAACTGCCGCTGGGCGATCACGCCGAGCTGTACCCGGAAGTCAGCTTCCAGGCCCAGCCGGATGCCAACGAAGAAGAACGCTGGTGGAAATTCGACCCACGCGTCGAGTGGCTGATCGATCAGCTGAAAATGCTCAAGCGCACCAAAGTGCTGGTTATTTGCGCCCACGCCGAAACCGCCATGGACCTGGAAGACGCCCTGCGCGTACGTTCCGGCATTCCGGCCACGGTCTTCCACGAAGGCATGAACATCCTCGAGCGTGACCGCGCCGCCGCCTACTTCGCGGATGAAGAGTTCGGCGCGCAAGTGCTGATCTGCTCGGAAATCGGCAGTGAAGGTCGCAACTTCCAGTTCTCGCACCACTTGGTGCTGTTCGATCTGCCAGCGCACCCGGACCTGCTCGAGCAGCGTATCGGTCGTCTGGACCGGATCGGCCAGAAACACATCATCGAGCTGCACGTGCCGTATCTGGAAACCAGCCCGCAAGAGCGGCTGTTCCAGTGGTACCACGAAGCGCTGAACGCGTTCCTCAACACTTGCCCGACCGGCAACGCCTTGCAGCATCAGTTCGGCCCGCGCCTGCTGCCGCTGCTGGAAAACGCCGACGATGGCGAGTGGCAAGCCCTGATCGACGAGGCCCGCGGCGAGCGTGAGCGTCTGGAAGCCGAATTGCACACCGGTCGCGACCGCTTGCTGGAACTCAACTCCGGCGGTTCGGGCGAAGGCGATCAGTTGGTCGAGGACATCCTTGAGCAAGACGATCAGTTCGCCCTGCCGATCTATATGGAAACCCTGTTCGACGCGTTCGGCATCGACAGCGAAGACCATTCGGAAAATGCGCTGATCCTCAAGCCGAGCGAAAAAATGCTCGACGCCAGCTTCCCGCTGGGCGACGACGAAGGCGTGACCATCACCTACGACCGCAACCAGGCGCTGTCTCGCGAAGACATGCAGTTCATCACCTGGGAACACCCGATGGTCCAGGGTGGTATGGACCTGGTGTTGTCCGGTTCGATGGGCAACACCGCCGTAGCGCTGATCAAGAACAAGGCGCTGAAACCTGGCACCGTGTTGCTGGAACTGCTCTACGTCAGCGAAGTGGTTGCCCCGCGCTCCTTGCAACTGGGCCGTTACCTGCCGCCGGCCGCCCTGCGCTGCCTGCTCGATGCCAATGGCAACGACCTGTCGGGCCGGGTGTCGTTCGAAACCCTGAACGATCAACTGGAAAGCGTGCCTCGCGCCAGCGCCAACAAGTTCGTCCAGGCTCAGCGCGATCAGCTGACGCCACGGATCAACGCCGGCGAAGAGAAGATCGCCCCGCGTCACGCCGAGCGTGTGGCTGAGGCGCAACGTCGCCTGGCTGCCGACACTGACGAAGAACTGGCACGCCTGACCGCGTTGCAAGCGGTCAACCCGACCGTACGCGATAGCGAACTGGTTGCCCTGCGCAATCAGCGCGAGCAAGGCCTGGCCATGCTCGACAAGGCTGCGCTGCGACTGGAAGCAATTCGGGTGTTGGTAGCGGGTTAATCGCCCTCTCCTACTCCGTAGAAACAAAAAAAGGCCCGCAGTGATGCGGGCCTTTTTTTGTCTGCCGGAATGATGGGGTGTGGCTGATGGCCTGATCGCGAGCAAGCTCGCACCCACAGGGGATCTGTGGCGTTCACAAATCCAATGTGGGAGCGAGCTTGCTCGCGATGGCGGTTACGCAGTCACCGCAGCACCTTCAGGCTCAACGACAGCCACCAACCCGTCCTTCATCCGCTTGGCATCACGCACAAAACACCGCGACGCCATAAATAGAAACACCATGGTGAAAAACAGCGCCACCGGGATCAAGTACATCGCGTCATGCAGACCGATAGCCTTGAACGCTTCGGTCATCTGCTCGGCACCCTCCGTCAGCATCGCCGAATGCGCAAAGTGATCGGATAACCCACCGACCACCACCGGCCCCAATCCACCGCCCAACAAATACAACCCGGCAAAGAACATCGCCATGGCCGTTGCCCGCAGGCGCGGTTCGACCACGTCCTGAATCGCCGTATAAACGCAGGTGTAGAAGTTGTAGGCAAACAGCCAGCCCAGACTGAACACCGCGACAAACACCCCGATTTCAATGCGCCCGGCATGCAGCGCCCACGCGGTGCACACCGTCGAGATGATCAAACTGAACGCGGCAAACAACAGTCGCCCATTGGCCACACGCTGGTGAATCTTGTCGGCGATCCAGCCGCCCAGGGTCAAGCCGAACAGCCCGGTCACGCCGACGATCACCCCGGTCGCCACCGCCGCTTCCTGCAACGGCATCAGGAAATAGCGCTGCAGCATCGGCACCAGGAACGAGTTGCAGGCATAGGTCGCGAAGTTGAAGCACAGCCCTGCCAGCACCAGCCAGAGGAACGTCGGCACGGCCAGTACGCGACGGATCGGCCGGTCCACACGTTCCTGGGACACTTGCACGCTTTCCGCTGCGCCGCGTTTCGGTTCTTTAATGAAGAACATGAAGATCGCCAGGATCAACCCCGGCACCGCCGCGATAAAGAACGGTGCGCGCCAGCTATCGAAAGCCTTGACCATCGCGCCGATGGTGAAGAACGCCAACAGCAGGCCCAGCGGCAGCCCGAGCATGAAAATCCCCATGGCTCGCGCCCGACGGTGGGCCGGGAACAGGTCGCCAATCAGCGAGTTGGCCGCTGGCGCGTAACTGGCTTCACCGATGCCGATGCCCATGCGCACCAGCAGGAAGCCCCAGAAACTGCCGACCAGGCCATTGACCGCCGTCAACCCGCTCCACACCGCGAGGCCCCAGCCCATTAACTTGCTGCGCGAACCGGTATCGGCCATTCGCCCCAGCGGCAGACCGGCAATCGCGTAGACGATGGTGAACGCGGTGCCGATGATCCCAAGCTGAAAGTCGCTGAGGTGCCATTCCTTACGGATGGGCTCAATAATGATGGCGGGGATGGTGCGGTCGAAGAAGTTGAACAGGTTGGCCAGGAACAGCAGGAACAGAATGCGCCAGGCATTCGCCGCTTGGGTCGAGTTCTGCATGGGGTCCGTCTCTTTTATTGTTATGAAGGCTTCGCTGCCCCCGGAATCTGCAATCTAGTCAGGCTCGCGCGGCATGTCTGTGATCATTCGCCAGCCTGATATCAGTCCATCGAATCCCAGCCAGACATAAATCCTGTAGGAGCGAAGCTTGCTCGCGAAAGCGGTCGTTCAGTCGATATCTTCGTTGGGAGACAGACCGCTTTCGCGAGCAAGCTTCGCTCCTACAGATCTTATGAAATCTCAAGCCTGGCGCCGACAAAACGTGTGAAAAATATACCTCTGCACCCCCCTTCCAAACCCCAAGGCGAAGCCTAGAATAGCGGCCTTGTCTGCCCCACCGTGTCCCCCATCCCTCTTTGACTATCGCCCATGTCCGAAGCCAGTCCGTGTCTGAATTGCGGTGCCTGCTGTTCTCATTTTCGCGTGTCTTTTTTCTGGGGTGAATGCACCTCGGCCGGGGGTACGGTGCCCGACGATCTGGTCGCGCCGATCAGCCCCAGCAGGGTCGCCATGCTCGGCACCGACTGCAAACCCACCCGCTGCGTCGGGTTGGTCGGCGAGGTCGGCAGTACCGTGCAGTGCTCGATTTACGATCAGCGTTCCAGCACTTGCCGGGAGTTCGATGCGTCCTGGGCCAATGGCGAAGCGAACGTGGATTGCGATGCGGCGCGGGCTGCATTCGGCCTGCCGGCGCTGCAACCCGAGTTCGAAATAGCGGTATGAACTAAGCACTTGAGGCTTAGCGCCAATCGCTATCGACCCCATGCCAAAATCATTAGAGTCACCGTGCCATCACGCCTTGCGCTCTGCCGATGACCTCTATACTCCAGAGCATTCGCCAGCGCTCATGGCGCAGAGACGGGGCATGCTATGGAGTGGCTTGGTTTGCAGTTCGTTACCGAGCTGCCGCAGAACGGGCAGGTCATCCTCAACTGTACGTACAACCCCTTTCTGGTGCTGTTGGCCTACGTAGTGGCCTGTGCGGCCGGTTTCGCCACACTGGACATGACCGAACGGGTCGGCCACGTGGAAAAGTCCGGTTCCCAGCGGCTCTGGCGCTGGGTCGGTGCCGGGTGCCTGGCGGGCGGGATCTGGGCCATGCATTTCATCAGCATGCTGGCGTTCCAGGCGCCGATCGAGATTCACTACCAACTGCCCATCACCCTGCTCTCGCTGTTATTCGCCCTGACCGCATCGTGGCTGGCCATGCACACGCTCAGTCATCCTGACCTCAATTTCTGGCAATACCTGCGCGCCGCGATCTGGATCGGATTGGGCATCGCAACCATGCACTATGTGGGGATGGCCGCCATGCGTTCGGTGGCGACGGCTTATTACCACCCAGCCCTGTTTGCGCTTTCCATCGTGATCGCGATTGGCGCCAGCCTCGCCGCACTGTTGATTTCCAGTCGCCTGCGCGATGGCAATGGCACGTTTCATCAACTGCTCAAATTCACCGCCAGCCTGGTGCTTGGCGCCGGTATCGTCAGCATGCATTTCACCGGCATGGCGGCGTTAAGTCTGACGCTGCCCGTCAACAGCCTGCCAACGCTACCCACTGAAAACAGCCATCTGCAACTGGGGCTGACGGTGGCGATCATGACCCTGCTGATCATCGGCAGCTGCATCAGCGCGGCATTGGCCGACAAGAAACTGCAAAACAAGGAACACGACCTGCGCCGGGTCAACGCCCTGCTCAGCCAACTGGACCAGGCGCGCATGTCGCTGCAACAGGTGGCGCACTACGACGCCCTGACCAACCTGATCAACCGCCGTGGTTTCAATCAGATCTTTGCCGAGAAGCTGATCGAGAAAACCAACGAGGGCGGCATGCTCGCGGTGATGTTCCTCGACATCGACCACTTCAAACGCATCAACGATAGCCTCGGCCACGACGCCGGCGACGAGTTGCTCAAAGTGCTGGCCGGGCACATCAAGGGTTCGGTCCGCAGCCACGACGATGTGGTGGCGCGTTTCGGCGGCGACGAGTTCTGCATCCTCATCGGCCTGCACGACCGCGAAGAAGCCCGGCACATGGCCCAGCGCATCATGCTGAAAATGAAGGACCCCATCGAGCTGTCGGGACGGCGCATGGTCATGACCACCAGCATCGGCATCAGCCTGTTCCCCGAAGACGGCACGACCTGCGAGGACCTGCTGAAAAACGCCGACCTGGCGCTGTATCAATCCAAGGGCGGCGGTCGCAATAGCCTGCACTTCTTCAGCTCGAACCTCAGAACCCGGGCCACCATGGAGCTGCAACTGGAAGAAGAACTGCGCCACGCACTGCGCGAAGACGCCGGGCTGATGCTGTATTACCAACCGATCTACGACCTGAAAACCGGCCAGGTCACCAAGCTTGAAGCACTGATTCGCTGGCAACACCCGACTCACGGTTTGCTCACGCCGGACCGGTTCATCGCCATTGCCGAAGCCAACGGATTGATCGCAGAGCTGGACAACTGGGTGCTGCGCAAGGCCTGTGAAGACTTGGGCGAATTGTCCCGCCACGGCTGTGAAGAGTTGAAAATTGCAGTGAACTGCTCACCGATTAACCTGGCACGCGAAGAACTGGCTGACGAAATCGAGCACGTCCTGCGCGTAACCGGAGTGGAGCCCCAGCGCCTGGAGCTGGAAGTCACGGAAAACGCGCTGATGGGCAATATCGCCAACACCCTGGTGCTGCTGCGGCAGATTCGCGCCCTCGGCGTGTCACTGTCGATCGACGATTTCGGCACCGGTTACTCTTCCCTGGCTTACCTCAAGCGCCTGCCGCTGAACACGCTGAAGATTGATCGCTCATTCATCCAGGACATCCCCAAGGCGTCCCAGGACATGGAAATCGTCCAGGCAATCATCGTCATGGCGCATACCCTGCATTTGCAGGTGGTCACCGAAGGCGTCGAGACCTTCGAGCAATACGAATTTCTTGAACGCCACGGCTGCGATTTCGTCCAGGGTTACCTGCTCAGCCGTCCGGTGCCGCTGGAGGAATTACGCCCGGTGCTGGACGAAATCAACCAGCGCAAGCACACGCACACGGTCAATCCGCTGAGTCTGGCTCGCGGTATAGCTGCACTAACGTTGACGGATCCTTTTCCAAAAAGCCCTGGCCCCCATGCAGGCGCATCAGTTGTGCGGCCAATCCGCTGATCGGCGTGGCCGAACCTTGTTCGCGCGAGAATTTCACTGCGGTGTCCAGATCCTTGAGCAGCGTGCGCACGTGCCATTTCACCGGTTCGAAACGGCTCTCGGCCATTTGCGGGGCGAGGATCTGCAAGGGTTTTGAATCAGCGAAACCGCCGGCCAGCGCTTCGGCGATCAGACTGGCGTCAACGCCGGAACGTTCGGCCAACGCCACGACTTCGGCAATCACCAGCGCATTGCAGGCGACGATCATCTGATTGCAGGCCTTGGTCACCTGGCCGGCACCGATGGCGCCCATGTGCGTCACGCGTTTTCCCAGACTCAGCAGCACCGGCCGCACCCGCTCAAGATCCGTCGCTGCGCCACCGACCATGATCGCCAGGCTGCCCGCCTCGGCACCGACTACTCCGCCCGACACTGGCGCATCCAGCCAACCCATGCCGGTTTTTCTGGCAAGTTCTGTCGCCATTTCCCGCGTGGCGGTGGGCTCAAGGCTGGAAAAATCCACCAGCAACTGGCCGTTTTTCCCACGCTCGGCAACGCCTGTCGGGCCGAACACCACCTCACGCACCACCGCCGTGTCCGCCAGGCACAGCATCACCACATCCGCGTGTTCGCACAGCTCAGCGGGCGTCGCGACCTGCCGTGCACCAGCCTCGACCAGCGGCGCGCACTTGTCCGGATTGCGGTTCCACACCGTCAGCGGATAGCCCACCGCCAGCAGACGCCGGCACATCGGCAAGCCCATCAAGCCGATCCCGGCGAACCCCAGTGAAGGTAACGCTGCCATCATTTAGCCTCCTTTTGATTAAAGATCGCCGAATACTGGCCGATTCATCATGACTCAGGAAAGGATTCCCCCCGAGCGATACGCAGGCTTTGGCCCTGTCGCCTGGGCAATACACGCGCAACAAGACGCGAGATCCCATTCCGTGAGGTTCGATGACAGCGTGTCGTCGAGTCAACCAGTCCAGGTACATGGCGCACAATGACTTCTAAAAACAATCCGGCCACTGCGGTATCCGATCTGACTCTGAGCCCAGCGGCGAACAGCCCATCGCCGTCGCCGTCGAAGCCATTGATTCCGTCGCGCCCATTGGCGACCCAGCAGTACCTGTACTTCACCGAAACCAATACCGACCGCATCCTCGACAACCTCGACGGCCTGCGCGACATGGTGTTCCCGCGCCCACCACATCTGGAAGGCGACGGCGAACAGCACAGCGAACAGGAATTCCCGTCGGTGTGCCTGATTGGCCTCGGTCGCTGCGGTTCGAACATCGCGCTGGACGTTGCCGAACTGGTGTACAACGCGCGCAAGTTCTACCTCAACGAATTCAACAACGAAGACCGTCTTTCGCCGGACAAACGCTACGCCGAAAAAGGCTACGGCCCGGCCCAATGGATTCGCAACAATTTGCGCCTGGGGTCGAACAAGGCCACCAAACCGGTGTTCCTGGTCGAACCGCTGGTAATGCTTGGCGACCTGGACAAAGACATCGCCGGGCGTATCCGTTTTTCGCGCAAAGGCGAAAAAAGCGGCTTCCTGCGCGACTACAGCAAAATGAAGATCATGGACTTGTCGGAAGTCCACGCCGGCGGCGCCGGTAACGCGCCGATCCTCGGCCAGTACTTGGCCAAGATCATCCTGAACAAGGACACCCAGCGCTTCTCCAGCCCCGACTGGAAGATGATTCACTCGTACCTGATCGACAGCTGCGGGATCAAGGCCAACCAGTCGCGCCTGTATTTCTCGATCTTCAGCGCTGGCGGCGGTACCGGTTCTGGCATGGCCTCGGAATTCGGCCTGGCCCAGCAGCACTCGTACATGAACAAGACGTTCGACACCAAGCCAATGGACGAGCACGACAGCAAAAGCGGCCACGCTTTCGTTTTCGAGCCGATCTTCACCAGTGGCATCTGTGTGCTGCCGAATATCTCCGACCACCGCAGCGAAATGTCCGAGGCGCTGCACATCAACGCCGGTCGCCTGCTGTGCAAATACCTGTCGGAAGAATGGGACTTCTCGTACAACTTCGACAATGAAGACAGCAGCGAAGCCAGCGTCATGGGCCGTATCCGCCCATGGAACGCGATGATGCTGATCTCCAACGACATCATGCGTTACGCCGAAGAGAGCGATGACGGCAACATCCAGAACATTGATGTCAATGCGATGGAAAAGCACGCCAACCAATACATCTCGCAACAGATCTTCAACATTCTGACGGCGCAGGCGGTCACGACTGACTACGACCAGAACTATTTCCGTCGTGCAGGCATCGACATCGGCGAAACCATTCGCCTGGACGCCAACGACCTGTTCATGAGCCTGGCCGGCCCGGTGGCGATTGCCTACGCCGAATCCGTGGTGCCGGAAACCCCGCCGCCAAGCAGCGACAAGTTCAAGGTGTTCGACAAAGAGCCGCAGCGCCTGAACATCGACGACCTGTTCTTCCGCTCCATCGACCTGCCGCACTTCAACAAGGTCACCCAGGCCATCGAAGGCATCAGCCTGTTGCCGATCGAGTCCAAGCGCTATCGCGCCTCGCTTGAGCAGTACAAGAATTCCGGTTACGACGCGGCCGCGTTGCACGACCTGCATTTCTTCAAGAATTGCTCGTCGGTGGTGTCGATCGTTTCGTTGCCGAAAGACTACAAACTGTCCTACATGGACCTGAACCGGTTGAAGACGCATCTCAACAGCCTGTTCCCGAACACCACGCTCAAGCGTTATGCGCTGGTGATCGGTGCCTCGGCCAACCTGTCGCTGACCACCCTGATCGCCAAGAGCCCGTGCCTGTCGGACGATTTCCTGACGTTGATCGTGGCCTTCATCAAGCGCTGCTTCGCGAAAAACCCGTACCGCTTCGACGAGACACTGGACAACTCGATCCTGGACTTCATCATCCATGAAGACTTCGACGAAGACCGGATCGACGACCTGCTCAACGAATTCGAAAACCCGGCGAAGATCCTCGACACCAACTGGTACGCGATCAAGCCGATGTACGAGAAGAAGTACCGCGAGCTGATCAACGACAAAGACAAGTTCGTCTCGATCAATGACATTCGCTTGTCGCGCGATTGCGTGAAGAAGGCTATCAAGTACCTGCGTGAGATTTACCGTCACCGGATTGGCAAGACCAAGGTTATTTCCCTTAATAACCACACGGGTAAAACCGCTTAGTCAGTGATGGGCCCTTCGCGAGCAAGCCCGCTCCCACATTCGACCGCGTTCCTTCAGGGAAAACGCGGTCACCTGTGGGAGCGGGCTTGCTCGCGAAAGCGGCTTTAAATTCGCCACATCTTTCACTTTTTACTCACACTCAGAAACAATTAAGCAGCCCTCAGGCTGCTCATAAAACTGTTCCCGTTACGTGCACGTCACCCTCGCCAAGACCCTTCTGTGGCCTTTCTCTACGGCAACATGCCATCACGCTACTCGCCTACACACTTTTGCCCGGCCAAGTAGCGCACTTAATTGGTGCAAGCCTTCAGTTCGTCGCCCTTTCCTGGATCAGAATCCACGGCGAAACCACTACCGCCCACAACTGAGGGTCGCGCTCGAAAAGATCCAGCGCCCGCGTTTCAGAGAGCTTGGCGAGGGTGTCGGCGGCCAGCCAGGCAGCCACTTTCTCGCCTTCATCCGTGGCCACGGCTTCGGCGGCAGCGATCAAATCCAGGCTTGGGTCGACCCACAATAGGGCACCCTTGGCAAAGAACGGTTCCAGTTCCTTCCAGGTAATAGATGCGGTCTCACCAAGCAGCTTGGCATAGAGGGTGCTAGGTTCTTGAGTCATGGGTCCTGTCCGGAAAAGAAATCGGCGTGAATGATAACGTCGGTGGTCTGGCAGAAAAACCCGGATGCAATTGAGTTACCGAATGAAATTCGCAGGAACGCCAAGGAATGCTGATGAATCAAGCGATTAGCCAGCTAACATCCCGCCGCAATTCTGTCTTTTTCTTTCAAAATAGCGACACCCTCAGGTTTTGCCCCCCGGCGCTGCCTTCCCAGGCTAACAATCGGCGCTCTACACTGTACCGGTACAGTTGCCGGGGGCATTTTCCGGAGGATATCCAAGATATCTGACCCGGTTCTGCTGCTACGGCGCCAGGACTATAAAAACTACAACAGTAAGAGTGGAGCACTATGACTAAGGCTACTAAGCAGATTTCCAAACTGTTTGCCGCTATGGTTCTGGCCGGGGTTGCCAGCCATTCGTTCGCAGCTGACACCATCAAGATCGGTATCGCCGGCCCTAAAACCGGCCCGGTAGCCCAATACGGCGATATGCAGTTCAGTGGCGCCAAAATGGCCATCGAACAAATCAACGCCAAGGGCGGTGTCGACGGCAAGAAGCTCGAAGCCGTTGAATACGACGATGCCTGTGATCCGAAACAAGCGGTTGCTGTAGCGAACAAAGTCGTCAACGACGGCGTCAAGTTCGTGGTCGGTCACCTGTGCTCCAGCTCCACTCAACCCGCGTCCGACATTTACGAAGACGAAGGCGTGGTCATGATCACCCCGGCTGCCACCAGCCCGGACATCACCGCCCGTGGTTACAAAATGATCTTCCGTACGATCGGTCTGGACAGCGCCCAGGGCCCTGCCGCCGGTAACTACATCGCGGATCACGTCAAACCGAAAATCGTTGCTGTTCTGCACGACAAACAGCAATACGGTGAAGGCATCGCGACTGCCGTCAAGAAAACCCTCGAAAGCAAAGGCGTGAAAGTTGCCGTGTTCGAAGGCATCAACGCCGGCGACAAAGACTTCTCCTCGATCATCTCCAAGCTCAAGCAAGCCAACGTCGACTTCGTCTACTACGGCGGCTACCACCCGGAGCTGGGTCTGATCCTGCGTCAATCCCAGGAAAAAGGCCTGAAAGCCAAGTTCATGGGTCCGGAAGGCGTGGGTAACGACTCCATTTCGCAGATCGCCAAGGACGCTTCCGAAGGCCTGCTGGTGACCCTGCCGAAATCCTTCGACCAGGATCCGGCCAACGTCGCCCTGGCTGACGCGTTCAAAGCCAAGAAAGAAGATCCGAGCGGTCCGTTCGTGTTCCCTTCCTACTCGGCTGTTGAAGTCATCGCCGGTGGTATCACTGCCGCCAAGAGCGAAGACTCTGCAAAAGTGGCTGCAGCCATCCACGCAGGTTCCTTCAAGACCCCGACTGGCGACCTGAGCTTCGACGCCAAGGGCGACCTGAAAGACTTCAAGTTCGTGGTTTACGAGTGGCACTTCGGCAAACCTAAAACCGAAGTTTCGCCTCAGTAAGGCGTAGCCGACTGACTGCCAATAAAGCCCACGGCGTGCCGTGGGCTTTGTTTTACGAACGTATTGGGCCGCGCTGGCGTGATCCGCCAGTCTCCCCACCTGAAAATCTCAAAACCGTCATCAGCGGTTCGCTGGCAAACCTCGAATTCGAAGTGGATGCAGATCCACGGGGCTCGAGCGGGAAAATGACTCCACCAGTGAAATGCGTATCAGGTTTTTAGGAGCGCAGTAATGCCTGACATCTATCACTTCTTCCAGCAGCTGGTTAACGGCCTGACCGTTGGCAGCACATATGCCCTGATCGCCATCGGCTATACGATGGTTTACGGCATCATTGGAATGATCAACTTCGCCCACGGCGAGGTGTACATGATTGGCTCCTACGTGGCGTTCATCGCCATCGCGGGCCTGTCCATGATGGGACTCGACAGTGTTCCGCTGTTGATGACCGCCGCCTTCATCGCAACCATCGTTGTTACCAGTGCCTACGGTTACAGCATCGAACGGATCGCCTACCGCCCTCTTCGCGGCAGCAACCGTCTGATCCCGCTGATTTCCGCCATCGGCATGTCGATCTTCCTGCAGAACACGGTTCTGCTGGCGCAAGACTCCAAGGACAAATCCATCCCCAACCTGATCCCCGGCAACTTATCCATCGGGCCAGGTGGCGCACATGAAGTGCTGATTTCCTACATGCAAATCGTGGTGTTCGTGGTGACCCTGGTCGCCATGCTCGGCTTGACGCTGTTCATCTCCCGCTCTCGCCTGGGTCGCGCCTGCCGCGCCTGTGCCGAAGACATCAAGATGGCCAACCTGCTGGGTATCAACACCAACAACATCATCGCCCTGACCTTCGTCATCGGTGCTGCGCTGGCGGCCATTGCGGCCGTGCTGCTGAGCATGCAATACGGCGTGATCAACCCCAACGCCGGTTTCCTCGTCGGCCTCAAGGCCTTCACCGCCGCAGTACTGGGCGGTATCGGCAGCATCCCCGGAGCCATGCTCGGCGGGCTGGTGCTCGGGGTGGCGGAAGCCTTCGGTGCCGATATCTTCGGCGACCAATACAAGGACGTCGTGGCGTTCGGTCTATTGGTTCTGGTGTTGTTGTTCCGGCCTACCGGCCTGCTGGGCCGTCCGGAGGTTGAAAAAGTATGACTAGGAATCTTAAACAGGCGTTGTTCAGCGCCTTGCTGGTGTGGGCTGTTGCCTATCCGGTACTCGGTCTGAAGCTGACCATCGTCGGCATCAACCTCGAAGTTCATGGCACCAGCAACGCCACGCTGATCACCATCGCCGTCTGTTCGGTGCTGATGTTCCTGCGGGTAATGTTCGACCAGAAGATCAGCGCGACGTGGAAATCCTCGCCAAGCATGCCGGTGATGCCGGCCAAGGTCAGCACCTTCCTGACTCTGCCGACCACCCAGCGCTGGATCATCATTGCGCTGATCATCGGTGCACTGGTGTGGCCGTTCTTCGGCTCCCGTGGCGCGGTGGACATCGCGACGCTGGTATTGATCTACGTGATGCTCGGCCTCGGCTTGAACATCGTGGTCGGCCTGGCCGGCCTGCTCGACCTCGGTTACGTCGGTTTCTATGCCGTCGGCGCCTACAGCTATGCGCTGCTGTCGCACTACTACGGTCTGAGCTTCTGGATCTGCCTGCCCATCGCCGGGATGATGGCGGCCACCTTCGGCTTCCTGCTCGGCTTCCCGGTCTTGCGCCTTCGTGGTGACTACCTGGCGATCGTGACCCTGGGCTTCGGTGAAATCATCCGTCTGTTCCTGCGTAACCTGACCGACATTACCGGTGGCCCGAACGGCATCAGTAACATTCCCAAGCCAACGCTTTTCGGACTGACCTTCGATAAAACCGCTGCCGAGGGCCTGCAGACGTTCCACGAATACTTCGGTCTGACCTACAACCCGGTCAACAAGGTGATCTTCCTTTACCTGATTGCGGTGGTGCTGTCGTTGTTCGCACTGTTCGTCATCAACCGCTTGCTGCGCATGCCGCTGGGTCGTGCCTGGGAAGCGCTGCGTGAAGACGAAATCGCCTGCCGTGCGCTGGGTCTGAACCCGACCATGATCAAGCTTTCGGCGTTTACCCTGGGTGCCTGCTTCGCCGGTTTTGCCGGCAGCTTCTTCGCCGCGCGCCAAGGGTTGGTGACACCGGAGTCCTTCACCTTCATCGAGTCGGCGACCATCCTCGCCATCGTGGTGCTGGGCGGCATGGGCTCGCAACTGGGCGTCGTACTCGCCGCTACAGTGATGATCCTGTTGCCGGAAATGATGCGTGAATTCAGTGAATACCGCATGTTGATGTTCGGCGCCTTGATGGTGCTGATGATGATCTGGCGTCCTCAGGGTCTGCTGCCCATGCAACGTCCTCACATGGAGCTGCGAAAATGAGCCGCGAGATCCTCAAAGTCGACAATCTGAGCATGCGCTTCGGCGGTTTGCTCGCGGTTAACGGCGTGGCCCTGACCGTGATGGAAAAACAGGTCGTGGCGCTGATCGGCCCTAACGGCGCCGGCAAGACCACCGTGTTCAACTGCCTGACCGGTTTCTACAAGCCAAGTGGCGGCAGCATCCTGCTCGACGGCCAGGCCATCGAAGGCCTGCCCGGCCACGAGATCGCCCGCAAAGGCGTAGTGCGGACCTTCCAGAACGTGCGGTTGTTCAAGGACATGACCGCGGTCGAGAACCTCTTGATCGCCCAGCACCGTCACTTGAATACCAACTTCCTGGCCGGTCTGTTCAAGACTCCGGCGTTCCGTAAAAGCGAACGCGAAGCCATGGAGTTCGCCGAGTACTGGCTGGACAAGGTCAACCTCAAGGCCTTCGCCAACCGTCCGGCCGGCACCCTGGCCTACGGTCAGCAACGTCGCCTGGAAATCGCTCGCTGCATGATGACCCGCCCGCGGATCCTCATGCTCGACGAGCCGGCCGCCGGCCTGAACCCGAAGGAAACCGAAGACCTCAAGGCGCTGATCAGCGTGCTCCGCGAAGAGCACGACGTGACCGTGCTGTTGATCGAACACGACATGAAGCTGGTCATGAGCATTTCCGACCACATCGTCGTGATCAACCAGGGCACGCCCCTGGCCAACGGCACGCCGGAACAGATCCGCGACAATCCTGAAGTGATCAAAGCCTACCTGGGGGAAGCGTAAATGCTGCAATTCGAAAACGTTTCCACCTTCTACGGCAAGATCCAGGCCCTGCACGGCGTCAACGTGGAAATCCGCCAGGGCGAAATCGTCACCCTGATCGGCGCCAACGGCGCGGGTAAATCCACCCTGCTGATGACGCTGTGCGGTTCGCCGCAAGCCCACAGCGGTAGCATCAAGTACATGGGTGAAGAGCTCGTGGGGCAAACCTCGGCGCAGATCATGCGCAAGAGCATTGCCGTGGTGCCGGAAGGTCGTCGGGTGTTTGCCCGCCTGACCGTGGAAGAAAACCTCGCCATGGGCGGCTTCTTCACCGACAAGGGCGATTATCAGGAACAGATGGACAAGGTTCTCGGACTTTTCCCACGCCTGAAAGAGCGCTTTGCCCAACGCGGCGGCACCATGTCCGGCGGCGAACAGCAAATGCTCGCCATCGGCCGTGCGCTGATGAGCAAGCCCAAGCTACTACTGCTCGACGAGCCTTCGCTGGGTCTGGCGCCGATCATCATCCAGCAGATCTTCGACATCATCGAACAACTGCGCAAGGACGGTGTGACGGTGTTCCTGGTGGAGCAGAACGCCAACCAGGCGCTGAAAATTGCTGACCGCGCGTACGTTCTGGAGAACGGCCGGGTGGTGATGCAAGGCACTGGTGAAGCGCTGCTGACTGATCCGAAAGTGCGCGAGGCGTATCTGGGGGGTTGAGTCATTTCGCTAAACAAAAAACGGCCTTCGGGCCGTTTTTTTATGCATTGTGAACCTTCACTGACAGCGGAGAGCAACAGGGTTAGTCGCCCTTATGAACGGTTGCGTAGTCTATTGCCTGTTGGACGGTGGTGATTTTCTCGGCTTCTTCGTCCGGGATTTCCATCTCGAACTCTTCTTCCAAAGCCATGACCAGTTCAACTGTATCCAGGGAATCCGCCCCCAGATCGTCAACAAAACTGTTGAAGTTCTTAAGCTCTTCGGGTTTCACGCCCAGTTGGTCACAAATGATCGTTCTTACACGCTCTTCTACGTCTGACATTTTCTTGCTCCCTGAGCATCATTTTTCAAGGGTTGAACCAAGTGTCTCTTTGGGATCAAGAAGCCCAACTACCTGCATCAGGTGATTAACGGCATGCAGGACGCCGATGTCCTGAAGCGTTGCCTTGTTGTTCAAAATCCGGCGAAGACAGTAATAGATAGTCAATTCGCCCAGCGCCGCGCTGCCATCCAGCATTCTCCGCTCGACGATGGCTTTCGACTTTACGTGGATCATGGTTTCCAGATAGTCAGTCAAATCGACTTTGTTCATGGCATTACTCCTGCTCAGTAACCTGCCTGGCGTTCAATGTATTCGCCGGCTGGGCAGTTTTCTACTGTCAGAAATAACAGGTATAGATAACTAATCGCTATCAGCAGCTTGGGTTTATTCCAAACGCAACCATCGAAAATGTTCACAAATCCAAATGTGGGAGCGGGCTTGCTCGCGAAGGCGGTTGGTCAGTCAATATCTCTGTTGGATGTGAAACTGCATTCGCGAGCAAGCCCGCTCCCACAGGGTCTGTGCGGTGCCAGAGGTTAACGCTGAAGTCGGTCGAGGGCCTCACCACTGCGCTTGAACCAACCAATCAAATAATCCGCCAACACTTGGGTGCGCTTCGGCAAACCGCCCTGATACGGATGCACCAGGTACATCGGCATACGCCGAGTCTGATAATCACGCAGGAGCCAGCGCAATCGTCCGTCAGCCAATTCCGCTTGCAGCAGGTACGACGGCAACCGCGCGATACCGGCGCCGGCCAACGCCGCTTTCTTCAGCAGGCTGTAATGATTGCTGGCGAACGGTCCCGAGACACGAACTCGCAACAACTCGTGTTGCTGGTGATACAGCCATTCTTCGCGGCCGCTGTAATGGCTGTTGAGTAAACAACGGTGTTCGGCGAGGGATTGAGGCGTCAGCGGTTCGCCGTATTGCTCTAGGTAGGCCGGGCTGGCGCAGGTCATTTCGTGCCAAGCCAATAGCGGCCGGGCCACCAGGCGCTCGTCATTGTTCACCTCGGAGCGAACCGCCAGATCAAAACCGTCGCGGGACAAATCACGGTAGTTGTTGCTCAGGTCGAGTTCGATCTGCACCTCGGGGTACTTGCTGGAGAACTCCAGCAGCAAGCCATCGAAGAAGGTTTCCCCCAACGACACCGGAACTGTCATACGCACCGGTCCGGCCATGTCGTCCTTCAACCGCGCCAATGCCTGACGCGCTCGCTCCACTTGGACTACCAGCGCCTGGGCTTGCGGCAGCAGCGCCGCACCTGCTGCCGTCAAACTCAGGCGGCGAGTGGTGCGTTGCAGCAGGACCACGGAAAACCGCGACTCCAGCAGGCTGATGCGTTTGGAGAGTTGGCCCTTGCTGCAACCCAATTGCTGGGCCGCCAGGGTAAAACTCCCGGCTTCGATCAGCACCGCGAACGCCGCCAGGTCATCCATTTCGCTCATGGATTGTTTCCATTTGAAAACCAAAGGTTGCCTATTAGCACGCTTATCAACGGGAAAATCCACTCTAGACTTAGGCCTCGTTCAACCACTTCGAGGAACAGCACGATGAAGATTCTTTTGATAGGCGCAGGCGGCACCATCGGTTCGGCGGTCGACAAAGAGTTGTCGCAACGTCACGAAGTCATCCGCATCGGCCGCAACAGCGGTGATTTGCATGTGGATATCAGCGACAGCGCCTCGATCCGCGCCCTGTTCGAAAAGACCGGAAAGTTCGATGCGCTGGTCTGCGCCGCCGGTAACGTGACCTTCGCCCCGCTGGACGAAATGACCGCTGACAGCTTTGCCCTGGGCCTGAAAGACAAGTTAATGGGCCAGGTCAACCTGCTGCTGATTGGCCGCGAATTCGCCAATGATGGCGCCTCGTTCACCTTCACCACCGGCGTGCTCAGCCACGACCCGATTCGCAGCGGCGCCTCGGCAGCGTTGGTCAACGGTGCGCTGGACAGCTTCGTCCGTGCGGCCGCCATCGAATTGCCTCGTGGCCTGCGCGTGAACTCGATCAGCCCGACCGTGCTGCTCGAAGCCATGGGCAGCTACGCGCCGTACTTCCGCGGCTACAAGCCGGTTCCGGCAGTGGATGTGGCATTGGCCTACGCCAAAAGTGTGGAAGGCTTGCAGACTGGTCAGACATTCCACGTCGGTTAAGAACGCCCCGATCCGTAGGAGCTGCCGCAGGCTGCGATCTTTTGATCTGGCTTTTGATTTTCAGTGTTATTGAGAGGATCAAGATCAAAAGATCGCAGCCTTCGGCAGCGCCTACGGGGGATCGACGGGCGACATTGAAATCGGTGGGGTTGTGATGGACGGTCAGGCTGCGTAACGTGGCGGCACTTGTCTGGAGAACCAAAGATGCGTGTTGCCCGTTCCCTCGTCCTCGTTGCCCTGCTTCCATTGTTCGCCGCGTGCCAGTTGTTTGATGGTCCACGGCAAAGCGCCTCTCACGTCGGGCAAACCCGTATGCAGGGTCAGTTGACGGCGGCCGACGGCAAACTGGTGTTTCAGCCATGCAATGAATCGCGCAGCTTTGTGGTCAACGACACCGGTGGCACCAGCATCCTGCAAGAAGCCGCGACCCTGGCCGATGATCAGGGCAAGCTGTTCGCCGATGTGCGTGGCCGGATCGATGGCAGCCGTCTCGACCTGGAGCAGCTGTACCGCGTCGAGCGCTCGGGCACAGCGTGCGACGATCCCAACTTCAAACTGCTGATCCTGCGGGCCGCCGGTCACGGACCAGAGTGGAACGTCAAAGTCAGCGGCAAAGGCATGGTTATCGACCGCGCCGGCGAACCTCCATTGGCGGTGCCGTATGTTGAGGAGCAACTGGGCGATGGTCGTTTCAACCTCAGCAGCGAAGCCAACGGCAAGCACATTGAACTGTGGGTTGCGCCCAAACGCTGCGTCGACAGCAGCACCGGCAGTGTCCAGCACATGAGCTCTGAACTGCGGATCGACGGCCAGGTGCAGCGCGGCTGCGGGTATTTCGGCGGCTCGCGCAACGACTGATCGTTTTTGCCTCACGAGACCGGCGTTTGGGGCTTATAATCGCCGCCTTCAAACGCCTTGGCGCAGTTGTGCGCCCCGCGAACCGGATCCTGTCATGTTACGAATCACCGAACTCAAGCTGCCGATCGACCATCCCGAAGAAGACCTGCGCCCTGCCATCGTGCAGCGCCTGGGCATCGCCAGTGATGACCTGCTCGATTTCACCTTGTTCAAGCGCAGCTACGATGCGCGCAAAAAGTCCTCCGAACTGTGCTTCATCTACACCATCGACCTCACCGCCAAGGATGAGGCGGCGCTGCTGCACAAGTTCGCCGATGACCGTAACGTCAACGTGGCGCCGGATGTCAGTTACAAAGTGGTCGGCCAGGCACCGGCCGATCTTGCGCAACGCCCGATCGTCGTCGGTTTTGGCCCGTGCGGGATCTTCGCCGGGCTGCTGCTGGCGCAGATGGGCTTCAAGCCGATCATCCTCGAGCGCGGCACCGAAGTGCGCCAGCGCACCAAGGACACGTGGGGCCTGTGGCGCAAAGGCGTGCTCGCCCCTGAATCCAACGTGCAGTTTGGTGAAGGTGGCGCTGGGACGTTCTCCGACGGCAAGCTCTACAGCCAGATCAAGGACCCGAAGTTCATCGGTCGCAAAGTCCTGCATGAATTCGTAAAAGCCGGCGCGCCGGAAGAAATCCTCTACGTCAGCAAACCGCATATCGGTACGTTCCGTCTGACCGGCGTGGTGGAAAACATGCGTGAGCAGATCCGCGCATTGGGCGGCGAAGTACGCTTCCAGCAGCGGGTCACCGATGTATTGATCGAGGACGGCCAACTGGTCGGCGTCGAGCTCAATGGCGGTGAGCAGATCCATTCGAAACATGTGATTCTGGCCCTCGGCCACAGTGCCCGCGACACCTTCCGCATGCTCCACGGCCGTGGCGTGTTCATGGAAGCCAAGCCGTTCTCGGTGGGTTTCCGCATCGAGCATCCGCAGTCGCTGATCGACCGCGCGCGCCTGGGAAAATACGCCGGCCACCCGAAACTCGGCGCTGCCGACTACAAACTGGTGCACCACGCCAAGAACGGTCGTTCGGTCTACAGCTTCTGCATGTGCCCGGGTGGCACCGTGGTAGCGGCGACGTCCGAGCCGGGTCGCGTAGTCACCAACGGCATGAGCCAATACTCGCGTAACGAGCGCAACGCCAACTCCGGGATCGTCGTCGGGATCACCCCGGAAGTCGATTACCCGGGCGGCCCGCTGGCCGGCATCGAGCTACAGGAACGCCTGGAATCCCACGCCTTTGTGCTCGGTGGCAGCAACTACGAAGCCCCGGCGCAGCTGGTCGGGGACTTCATTGCCGGCAAGCCGTCCACCGAGGTGGGCAGCGTCGAACCGTCCTACAAACCGGGCGTTGCCTTCGGTGATCTGGCCCTGGCCTTGCCGGCGTTTGCCATCGAAGCCATTCGTGAAGCATTGCCAGCGTTCGAGAAGCAGATTCGTGGCTACTCGCTGCACGACGCAGTGTTGACCGGTATCGAGACACGCACCTCGTCGCCACTGCGGATTACCCGCAACGAGTCGATGCAGAGCTTGAACATCAAAGGCTTGTTCCCGGCCGGTGAAGGCGCGGGTTATGCGGGCGGGATTTTGTCGGCGGGTGTTGACGGGATTCGGATTGCCGAAGCCGTGGCTCGCGACATCCTCGGCCTGGAGGCCTGACACAAAACCCTGTGGGAGCGAGCTTGCTCGCGATAGCGGTAGATCAGCCAACATCTCTGTTGAATGCTCAGCCGTCATCGCGAGCGAGCTCGCTCCCACATTGGTTTCTAGGTGTGCATGCTATCCATGTCAGCACGCCAATCCCTGTGGGAGCGGGCTTGCTCGCGAAAGCGGTGGACCAGCCAACATCTCTGCTGAATGGAAAACCGTATTCGCGAGCGAGCCCGCTCCCAAATTTTTGATCTTCGATGTGTCAGATATTGGCGCGCAGCACGCTGGCCGGCAGCGGCTCGCCGCGCTCGACACTCGCCGCCACCGCATCGATCAAGCCACTCAGTTCATACCCTTGGCCCTTGAGCCAATCCTGATTGTAATAGGTGGTGGCGTAGCGTTCGCCGCCGTCGCACAGAATCGCCACGATCGACCCCGACTCCCCCGCCGCAACCATCTGCTGGGCCGCCATCAAGGCGCCGATCAGGTTGGTCCCGCTCGACCCGCCCACTCGCCGGCCCAAGCGCTGCGCCAGGTAATGCATGGCTGCCAGGGACAGCGCGTCCGGCACCTTGACCATCGCATCGATCACTTTGGGCAGGAACGACGCTTCCACCCGTGGCCGACCAATCCCTTCAATCCGCGAACCGCAGTCCAGGCGCAGGCTGGCGTCGCCGGTCAGGTAGTAATCAAAGAACACCGAGCGCTCGGCATCGGCGCACAGGACTCGAGTGCAATGCTGGCGATAACGCACGTAACGGCCCAGGGTTGCAGTGGTGCCGCCGGTGCCAGGGCTGGAAATCAGCCAGCTCGGCTCCGGGTGCTGCTCGAAGCGCATCTGCTGAAAAATCGATTCGGCGATGTTGTTGTTCGCCCGCCAGTCGGTCGCACGTTCGGCGTAGGTGAACTGGTCAATGAAGTGGCCATCGTTTTCGCGCGCCAGGCGCTCGGATTCGGCGTAGATCTGAGTCGGATCGTCCACCAGATGGCTCTTGCCGCCGTAAAAAGCAATCTGCGCGATCTTCTCTTTGGAGGTGGTCGCCGGCATCACCGCAATAAACGGCAAACCGAGCAAACGAGCGAAATACGCCTCGGAAATCGCCGTCGAACCGCTGGACGCCTCAATCACCGGCGCGCCGGGCTTGAGCCAGCCATTACACAGCGCATAGAGGAACAGCGAACGGGCCAGCCGATGTTTCAGGCTGCCGGTGGGGTGGCTGGACTCATCCTTGAAGTACAACTCGATGCCCGGCAAGCCCGGCAGCGGCAAGGGGATCAGGTGGGTGTCGGCGCTGCGCTGGAAGTCAGCTTCGATGATCCGGATGGCTTCGCGGGCCCACTGTCGATTGTCGCTCATGGTGGTGATCTCGTTGAATCAGGCAAGAGTCGGCCTTGTTTCAAGGCTCAGCCCACAAGCTTAGGAAAATTCCTGCATCACGCACAGATACAGCTGAGTTCCAATACGCCGGACAACTGCTAGGCTCAGGATCGTGCCCACCGCTTGCGCTGTAACGACATATAACAAAAAAGAATATAACTTTTGTTTTAACAACTAACGGTACGGGTTAGGGTGTGCCACCTTTTGAATTTATCGATGGAGAGCGACCTTGCCTCTGCGTAGCACTTTCACGCGTTTCTTTCAGTTGGAAGCTGCCAGCGGTCTGTTACTGATCGCCGCTGCAGCCCTGGCTTTAATCATCAACAACTCGTCGCTGTCGTGGCTCTATAACGGCCTGCTGGACACCCCCGTGGTGGCCCAGATCGGCGCGCTGAAAATCGCCAAGCCTTTGCTGCTGTGGATCAATGACGGCCTGATGGCGATGTTCTTCCTGCTGATCGGCCTGGAAGTGAAGCGCGAAGTCCTCGACGGCCAACTGTCGAAACCGTCGCAGATCGTTCTGCCCGGCGCGGCGGCGATTGGCGGCATGGTCGTGCCAGCATTGGTCTACTGGTTCCTCAACCGCGACGACCCGGTGGCGTTGGGTGGCTGGGCGATTCCGATGGCTACTGACATTGCCTTCGCCCTTGGCGTACTCGCCCTGCTGGGCAAGCGCGTGCCGGTGTCGCTGAAGTTGTTCCTCATGACCCTGGCGATCATTGACGACCTGGGTGCGATCATCGTCATCGCGATCTTCTATTCCGGCACGCTGTCGACCCTGTCCCTGGCACTGGCCGGCGCCTGTATCGTCGCGCTGATCGCGATGAACCGGCTCGGCGTGGTCAAGCTCGGGCCGTACATGATCATTGGTCTGATCCTGTGGGTCTGCGTGCTCAAGAGTGGTGTCCACGCGACACTGGCCGGCGTAACCCTGGCCTTCTGCATTCCACTGCGCACCAAAAACGCCGAGCCTTCGCCGTTGATGACGCTGGAGCACGCCCTGCATCCGTGGGTGGCCTACGGCATTCTGCCGCTGTTTGCCTTTGCCAATGCCGGCCTGTCCCTCAGTGGCGTGACCGTGGAAAGCTTCACCCACCATGTACCGATGGGCATCGCCGCCGGCCTGCTGCTGGGCAAGACCGTCGGCGTGTTCGGCCTGACCTGGCTGTCGGTGAAAATCGGCATCGCCTCCCTGCCCCAAGGCGCCAACTGGGGCCAGGTGTTGGGTGTGGCGATCCTCTGCGGGATTGGTTTCACCATGAGCCTGTTTGTCGGTTCCCTGGCGTTTGTGCCGGGCGCCAGTGAATACGCTGGGATGGACCGGATGGGGATTCTGACCGGTTCGATTCTGGCTGCGTTGATCGGTTATGCGGTGACGGCGGCGGCGAGTCGAAAGAGTGCCGCGCTGCAATCCTGAGAAACAGAGAATACTCCTCAGGACATTGAAGACTCGTCCTACAGCCACGGTTAGCCACGTTCGTTAACGTCGTGCAGTCCCTTTAAGGGGGCTGCCGATGGACGAATGAAAGGATAATCAGTGGCTGGCAACAAGGACATTCCCCGGGTTAAAAATTCACCGTCGGGTGACGGCCATCACGTCACCCATCGCTTCATGACTGCCGCCGAGCTGGCCGCGCGGGACGCCAGGCAAAGCGCCTACGACGCCATGCTTGCCAGGCAAGACGCCTTCGAACGCAGTCTTACGGTCGTCTCGTCAAAGGACGAAACCGTTCGGGCCGGCTGCGTCTTCGCCAAATCCTGCAACTTGCCGGACGCGATCATCGATTATTCCAACCCTTCGGGAATGGTGCCGACCGACAGCCTCAAGGATTACGGGGAAGTCGCCTGGCTCGGTGCTCGCGAAGTAGACGATGCCGGGTTGCTGAATCTTGAAACGATCAGCAGCACTGCCCTCCCGCTCGGTATCGGACACATCGCATTGCGGCTCCCGGCCATATCCGCAGCGCCAGCACTCGGCGTGGCCGGGGCCACCGTACTGGCCGGATTGGTTGCGCTGTTCTGGACACCCAGCCTGGGTGATAGCGCGCTCTACACCGAAGATCAGCTTCGCGCCCTGAAACAGGCCCGCACCCGTGTTCGCCTAAGGATCGAGCAACAGCCCGATGGCAGCCTCAAGGGTTATGGCTTCTACACCGGCAAGAACCGGGAATGGGAAATGGTTGATGTCGTGCAGTTCGCGTTGCGCGACAGTCAGCGGGTGGCTGATCTCGGGGATGGCGTTGAGCTGATCTGGACCCCGGCGGTGGATGGGTCTGACATTCTTGGTATTCCCGCTTTAGAAGCCGCACCGCAGGCCCCGCACATCTGGGTTTACCCGCCGACGAAAGCGGCGGACAGCATCATCGTGAATCCGGTTTATCCGCCTGAGTACAAGGATTTCATTCTTGTGTTTCCGGTGGGGTCGGGGGTCCGGCCGGTTTACATAGTTCTGAGCGTCCCGGGAGGCCTGAAGTACCACCCAGCGCCAACAACACTTCCAGCTTTTCCAGATATAAAACCTGCACCATTGAAAACTTCCGTACGTGGCGGCGGAAAAAAACGCAGGCGCTGGAAGGATCCCTCAGGGAAAATTTATGAATGGGACTCACAACATGGCAAAGTTGAGCTGTATACGAAACAAGGAAAACATATTGGCGAGTACGACCCGGAAACCGGAGAGCAGACAAAGCCTGCCGACCCGGCAAGGAGAGTAGAAAAATGAAACATGTCATAGAGGTTTTCGACCGTCAGACTGAAGATCTGGTTATTAGCGTTGAAGTCCCCGAGAGTCGACACGATGCATTAAAAACTCTGATGAACTGGAAACAACCCGACGACGAGTTCGACGGTTACGACTTGTCTCCTGAGCAAGTGAGGGTACTAGAAGACTGGACCGGAAAAACCCTCATGGGTGCAAATCACATCGTACAACTGGTGTGCACAGAATGAACGGCCGCTACCCAAAGGTACGTCATTCGGTTGAGGCTTTTGATAAACAAACAGAATTTTTAGTGTTTAAAGTGCCCATACCAAAGAAGAATATTGAGCAACTCAGAATAATAATGAACTGGAGCAAACCAGAAGACGAAATCTACGATTACGACCTTGATGGTGCGCAGATTACGCAGTTGGAAGCTTTGCTCGGGCTTACGTTCTACGACCCGAATTACGATTTTCAGATCGGAAGTCATGCAAGCAAGTAATTTTTTACTCACACAAAAAACCCGACCAGTCACCTGATCGGGGTTTGGTTTTGTTACTCGTTCCAGCTTAGTGCGAAACGCGGCTAGTCCCACCAACAGTGGAAATCCGTACCCGCTCGCCAACACGAAACAGTTCATTCTCCTGAACATGTTGCACATAGGCGCGCATGCTGCCGTCATCTTCACGGGCTGTGATTGCGAGTCGCAAGCGCACCGGCGGGTGACCGGGCATCACGTCACTTTCCACTTAAAGGTAGAGCCATGAAACATCTAATTATGGGGGTTCCGAAGGGTGAGGATTTTCCTTCATTTGAGATGCAGACTCCTATTACCACCTCGGAGCTCAAATCGATTATGGGATGGGAGAATGACGAAGACTCATTACATGACTATCGCCTAACCGAGCATCAAATCATGAGAATAGAAAAAGCATGCTCTCTAGAGCTCCCTAAAGATCTGGAGCTGTTTTTGACTTCACACGACTAACGAGTTATCAAAAACGATTTTCGTACAACGTTGATCGGTAAACGGAGAGCAGACCAAACCTGCAGATAAGACAAGGAATGTAGAACCATGATTTTTTATGTCATTGAAGCCTTCGATAAAGAAACCGAGTTTCTTGCATTCGAAGAAGAGTTACCCAATGGGTACGATGAACAGTTGAAAGCAATCATGGGATGGACATCATCCCAGCAGGGCTGGGAGGGACACAACCTGACGCGCGCTCAACTTTCTGCGTTAGAAGAAATATTGGGAAAGGACATTTACGACTCGGCTTATCTCTTCCACTTAGCTGCAACGCCTAGCTATCTTTCAAACACAAAAAACCCCGATCAGTCACCTGATCGGGGTTTCGTCTTGTTACTCGCTCCCGCTTAGTGCGAAACGCGGCTAGTCCCACCAACCGTGGAGATGCGCACGCGCTCACCCACACGGAACACTTCGTTTGGCTGAACTTCCTGGACGTAGGCACGCATGCTGCCGTCGTCTTCACGAACGGTGATTTCCACACCTTGGGTGCGGGTCAGGCCTTCTTCAGCAGCCGAACCGACCAGACCGCCAGCAACGGCACCGATTACCGCTGCCACGATGCTGCCGCGACCGCCACCGATGGCGCTGCCGCCAACACCACCGACCACGGCACCGGCTACGCCGCCGATTGGGGTCTTGGTGCCTTCAATTTTCACTGGGCGCAGGGATTCGATGGTACCCATACGAATCGTCTGCACGCGACGCGCTTCGTCACGGGAGTAGGAGTCACCGGTCAGGCTCGATTGGCAGCCGGTGAGCAACATCGCCATCGTGGAAAAGGAAGCAACCAGCAGAACAGACTTACGCATAGCATCAACTCCAAAGGACAGGTATTCATTAAACTCCGCAGCTTGACGCCTGTCACGGCATCGCCCGGATAAAATTGTTTTCATTCAGGCCCGGTACAGGCGCCTCTGAACTGACAACACAGTAGCGTCAAATGACTAAAACTGCGCCGTTGAGCCAAGGATTTTCATGGATTATTTCATCATTGTGGTCACGACGCTGGCCGGTTTGTACTTCCACGGGTGGCTGTACATACGGATCAAACGCTGGATGGACCGCGATCTGGCGTTAGCCTTGGCCGGGAAGGACGAGCAGAAAAAAGCCTTCATGCTCCAGCAACTGGCGAACGCTCAAGCGCAGAGAATCAAGCGTCGAGACCTGCCGCAGTGGCTTGAAGCCGCTGCAGCAGGCTATCCCGGTCGATAGAGTGCTTAGGGTGCCAGACGTTCAAGAATCCAGTCAGCGCCCTGTAAGCGGTAGTTGAGGCGATCGTGCAGGCGGCTCGGACGGCCTTGCCAGAACTCGATGCGCTCGGGTAGCAAACGATAACCGCCCCAATGTTCCGGGCAGTCAGGTTGAGTGTCGCTGAAACGCTGCTCGGTAGCCTTGAGCAAGTCTTCCAACTCGCCACGACCGGCGATCACGCGGCTCTGGGGCGAAGCCCAGGCACCGAGGCGGCTGCCCAGTGGCCGAACCTGATAGTAGGCGTCGGACTCTTGCGGCGTAACCTTCACCACGCGGCCCTCTATGCGCACCTGACGCTCCAGGGTCGGCCAAAAAAACGTCATGGCGGCGAACGGGTTCGCCGCCAACTGCTCGCCCTTGGCGCTTTCGTAGTTAGTGAAGAAGGTAAAGCCCTGAGCATCCAGGCCCTTGAGCAGCAGAATGCGGCAATGCGGTCGACCGTCCGGATCGACGGTGGCCAGGGTCATTGCATTGGCCTCGACCGGCACCTGCTCGGTTTTCACCGCATCGGCGAACCACTGATGGAACAGCGCGAACGGCTCGGCCGGGGCTTGCGCCTCGGTCAAGCCGTCGCGGGTGTAGTCGCGACGCATATCAGCCAGGGCCTGGGTCATGGCGCATTCCTTCTGGTTAACGAATTACTTTTTGCTGGCGTCAGCGACTTTGCCGTCGTCAGACGCGTCTTTGACCGGGGCCGTTTTCTTGGCTGGGGTTGCAGCCTTCTTGGCCGGGGCCTTCTTCGCTGGAGCCTTGGCCGCCGCTTTCTTGGCTGAAGCCTTTTTCGTGGCGGGCACAGCAGCTTTCGTCGCGGCAGGTGCAGGTGTCACTGGCGCGGCCACAGGCTTGACGGTCTGAGCAGCGATCATGGTCATCGGCGCCGGAGCTGGCATGTTGTACTTGCTCAGCAACGCTACCATGGTGTTTTGCGGGGTCACCAGCAGTTCCACACGACGGTTCATGGCTCGACCTTCCTGGCTGTCGTTGGCGGCACGCGGTGCGTCACCGCCCATGCCACGCAACATCAGGCGATCACGCTGCAAACCACTGAGGCGGAAGATCGCTGCAACCGATTGCGCACGCTCCTGGCTCAGTTTCACGTTATCCGTGGCGACGCCCGTAGTATCACTGTGACCGAGTACCAGCACGGCGGTTTTCGGATCGACTTCGAGAATCTTCGCCACGCGAGTGAACGGGCCAAGGGTTACCGGCAGCAGCATGCCCGGACGCTTCGGGTTGAACGAGCTGTCAATCGGCGCGATCACGACCAATACGTTTTCACGGCGTTCGAGTTGCAGGTTGCTGTCCTTGATCGCTTCACGCAGACGCGGTTCGTAGTCATCAAGCCAGGCCTGGGTGACTTTCGGGTCCGGCATCGGCACGACTTTGGCGGTAGGTTGGTCTTTGCCGCCGAACGGCCACCACCACTTGCTACCGGTGTCGGCATCGGCCTTGGCCACAACGGCAGGCGTGGCTTGGGGTTTGACTTCAGCTTTTACGTCAGGCGTGGCGGCAGGCTTGGCGGCACCGTCATCGGAACCGAACGGCCAGTACCAATGGCTGGCGCTTTCAGCCTTGGCAACCGGCGCGGCGGCGGCCGCTTTCACTGGAGCCGGAGCAGCGGCAGGTGTCGCAGCAGGCTTGGCGGCTGGCGCCGAATCCTTGGTCGCCACTTTGTCGGAGGAACCGAACTGCCACCAGTGGCTGTCGCCCGCGGCGTCATTTTGCGGAGTTTGTGCGCAACCGGTGATGGCGAAGCACACTGCCAAAGCGAGAGTTTTATTAGATGACATTGGATATCCACAAAATGAAGTAATAAATGCACGCCCACAACGGACCGCATAAACAGACGCTTTGAATCAAAAAAGGTAACGAGGTTCCTGTGCAGGACCTTTCAGCATCGCTTTACAGACAAGCGGCAAGTACCCGTACGAGCTTTTGTGCGCGTGGATCCATCAACACGTACGGCCCCAAGGTATTTGTCACAAAGCCGAAGGCCACATCATGTTCTGGGTCAGCAAAACCGATGGAGCCGCCCGCGCCCGGATGACCGAACGCCCGTGGGCCGAGGCCGTAGGTAGCGTTCGGGACATCTGGTTGATCGAGCATGCAACCCAGGCCGAAACGGGTCTGGGTCAGTAAAGTCTTGTCCTCACCGAGGCTGTGTTCGCGGGTCAGCTCATCGAGCATTTCGCTTTCCAGCAGGCTACCGTCCAGAAGACCGGCGTAGAAACCGGCCAGGCTGCGGGCATTGCCGTGGCCATTGGCGGCGGGTTGTTGCATGCGCCGCCATTCCGGTTTGTTGGTGCTGGTCATGATCGACGGCGGGTTGGTGAACGCCCGGGTGGTCATGGCCGTTGGCTCGCGCATTGTCACTTGTAGCAGGCGCTGGGCCGCGGCATCGCCGACGTTACCCTTGCCCCGTGCGATATGCGCCACGCGATGAAACTCTTCGTCAGCCAGGCCGACGTGGAAGTCCAGGCCCAACGGCTTGGCGACCCGCGCCACAATCGACTCCCCCGGCCCACGACCGTCGGCACGACGCAGTAACTCGCCCACCAGCCAACCGTAAGTGATCGCGGCATAGCCGTGGCCCTGGCCCGGCGTCCACCACGGGGCTTCGGCGGCCAACGCGTCAACCATGGTTTGCCAGTCATAAAGCGCTTCAGGGGCCAGCAGCTCGCGCAGGGCCGGCAGACCGGCCTGATGGCAGAGCAATTGGCGCAACGTCACGGATTCTTTACCGGCGGCGGCAAATTCGGGCCAGTAGCGCGCAACCGGAGCATCGAGTTGCAGCTTGCCTTCGGCCACCAGTTGCAGCGCGGTGACGGCGGTGAAGGTCTTGGTGCAGGAGAACAGGTTGGCGATGGTATCGCTGTGCCAGGCTTCGGTGCCGTCCTTGTCGGCGGTACCGGCCCAGAGATCGAGAACGGTTTCACCGCCGACCTGGATGCACAGCGCCGCGCCACGTTCCTGGGGATCGTCGAACAGCGCGGCGAAGGCTTCGCGCACCGCTTCGAACTTAAGCTCGTAATGACCCTGAATCTGCACCCGCAACTCCCCCGGATTAACGCTCTACAAAGTGGTCCGCATTGTTCCAGCCCCGGAGGGTTTTGGGAACAGGTGCGGGCTGGGCGGTGTACCCGCCCATAGATTTATTCAGAAATAGTGAGTAGCCAGAGGGCAAGCCCTCACACCCATATTTAGGGATGAACACTGTACCTGTAGCGAGGGAGCTTGCTCCCGCTGGGCTGCGAAGCGGCCCCATTTCGCCCTAAAAAGAACGGGACTGCTGCGCAGTCCTACGGGGGCAAGCTCCCTCGCCACAGGTCTCAGTGCTTAATGACCATTCCCGGAATGCCCACCCGCATGGCCAGCGCCCTGCCCCGGACCTTTGCCGGCCTCGCCTTTTCGGCCGCCTTCTGTTGCGGCGTGGCTGGCCTTATCCGCTTCAGCCTTGGCCTTCTCGGCCTCTTTGCCCAGTTGATCGACGGCCAGCAAATTGCTTTTGCGCACGCTGTCGACGAAACCCTGGAATGGCAGATCAGTGATGCCCACCAGACCAAAGTGCCCGTTTTCACCATCCAGCAGACGACCGGTCACCGGTTGGTCGAGGTACTGGAACCAGTGCACACCGACAATCGACGGTTCACTCATCGCCTGTTTGAGGAAGTTGGCGTAAGCCGGGCCACGATCTTCTTCCTTCGCCAGTTGCGTCACGCCGCCCCAGAACGGGCCGCGATCCGCCGAGCCAAAGTTGAACTCGGTGATCAGCACCGGTTTGTCGAGGCTACGCAGCTTGGCGAAGTCGTAACCGTCCTGCGGTTGCAGGGTGTACATGTTGAAACTCAGCACATCGCAATACTGCGCGCAGGACTCGACGGCCTCTGGGGTGCTGATGGCGAAACGACCACCCAACAACAACTGGTTCGGCGCGTGCCACTTGAGCGAATCGGAAATGGTCTTGAAGTAGGTGTCCGCAAACACCTTCTGGAAGTATTTGAAGTCAGCTTCGATTTCCGGGTGATCGGCGCTTGGCAGCGGCGCTTCGAAGCCCGGGTCTTCCATCAATTCCCAGGCCGGCAGATCAATGCCCCACGCTTTCGACAGGCCCGCCTGGTTGCGGTACTTGTCGCGCAATTGCTTGAGAAATGCGCGTTTGGCCGGCACGTCGGTGGTCATTTTCAACGTGCCGTAGGCCAGGGCGTAACGGGATTTCGGATCATCGCCGGGACCGGCCCAAGCCAGTTCGTTGTCTGCGAAGTAACCGATCAGCCACGGGTCGTCACGGTGATCCCGAGCCGCGATGGCCACGGCACGCTCGGTGGCCATGGCGAAACGCGGGTCGAACGGGTCGGGCATGCCGCCCCACCAGTCAGTGCCAGTGCTGATGCTGGCGTAATCGCCGACGATCGACAGCGGCAAGGTGTACGGCACGCGGTCAGCATTGCCCAGTGCCGGGGCGCTCCAGTTGCCGATGGTGTTGAAGCCCCAGGCTTGCAGGCGATCCAGGGTATGACTGGCCCAGCGTTTTTCATCAACCACTGCTTTGCAGGGCTCGGTGGTTTTTGGCTCGGCTGCTTTCGCGACAGTCGCTTCTACGGCGCCGTTCTTGGCAGCTTCGGCGACACCGGATTCGGTAGCCGAAGGAACGACCGGCGGTTCAGCGGCTTTCTCAACTGTCGCCGCAACCGCGTCGGCCTTGGCGGCTTCGGCAACACCGGCCTTGGTGTCGCTGCCCGGTGCGCAAGGTTCGCCATAGAGGCGCTGCAGGTTAGCGCCGTAAAAGTCATACCAACGGCCGGCGTTGTAGGCACGGCCCTGATCGGCGCCGTTGCCGCCACGGTTGTCGCCTTCGCCATATTGACTGGCTAGCGGCTCGCCGGGTTTTGGCAGGTTTTCAAACATCCACTCGCGACCGGCGATGTAGGTTTGATTGACGTCCGGGGCGACGGTGTTCACGCCCAGTGAGTAGAACGGGTGTCCTTCAGGCGTTACCAGATACCAGCGACCATCGCGTTTCTCGGTCCGGAAAAAGCCGCTGGCCTTGAACGCCGGGCCTTTGTTCCAGCCACCGTATTGGTCCAGGGACGATTTCTCGCGCTCGGCCAGCCAGGTTTTCAGCTGTTGATGTTCTTTCGCGGCAGCGGATTTCAGCTGCTCGTCGCTGCTGACTTTCTCTGGCCATTTGGCTCGGGTCGATTGACCGTAAGCGTCGACCAAACCGCCATAGGCGGCTTTGGTCACGTCCGCGCCGTCCTGCACGCCGAAGCGTTCCAGCAAGATGCTTTGGGCGACTTTCGGCTGATCCATCGACAAGGTCACCGACACGATCTGGCTGCGATCCAGCTCACCGGCGCTGCTGGCCAGCAACACGCGCTGACCGTCAAAGGTCATCGGCATCGGCGGACCGGCCTTCATGCCTTGGCTCAACGGCGAACTGGCGACCAAGGGCACCAGCAGGGTTTGCGCCGGGCCGGCCGGCAGATCGACGCGGCTGACCAGGGTCTTGCCATCGTTGCTCTGGATCGTCACGTAGAGGGTCAAGGCCCAGTTCATCGCGCTCTGGACCCGCAAGCTCATGACACCCGACTGCGACCAGTCCCAGGCACCCGTTTGCGGGGTCAGGCGCAAGGTTGGCCGGGCCACTGGGTTGAACGTGACCCGGCGCAAGACTTCGCCTTCGGCCGTTTGTTCGGCGTTGGATTGCGGCAGGCTGGCGTCCTGGGTCGCCACCGAAACCACATCAGCGGGGCGCACAAAGTTAAACAGCGTCTGTTGGCCTGCGGGAGCGGCCAGCAAGGGCGTTGCGAACAACAGGGCAAATACAGCAGGCAGCGAACGACGAATCATGAGAACGAAATTCTCCCTAACGACCTCAATGGGCCAGTGGAAAAGCGATGGCGGAGAAATAGACAACGGGTTGGGCAAAACTGCCCACCCGTGTATCAGGAAATTTCACGTCGGAAGGGTGGCAACGCATTGAGGATCGCTTTGCCATAGCGTTGGGTGACCAGACGCCGATCCAGCAAAGTGATGGTGCCGCGGTCTTCTTCAGTCCGCAGCAAGCGACCGCAAGCCTGGACCAGTTTCAGCGAGGCGTCCGGCACGGAGATTTCCATGAACGGATTGCCGCCCCGGGCTTCGATCCATTCGGCCAACGCGGCTTCCACCGGATCGTCGGGCACCGAGAATGGAATCTTGGCGATCACCACGTGCTCGCAATACGCACCGGGCAAGTCCACGCCTTCGGCAAAACTTGCGAGGCCGAAGAGCACGCTGGAATCCCCGCCATCGACCCGCGCCTTGTGCTTGTTCAGGGTTTCCTGTTTCGACAGGTTGCCTTGAATGAACACTTGTTTGCGCCAATCGCGGTCGAGGCCGTCGAACACGTCCTGCATCTGTTTGCGCGAGGAGAACAGCACCAGGGTGCCGCGCGAGCCTTCGACCAGTGCCGGCAGATCGCGAATGATCGCGGCGGTGTGGGCCGGCGCGTCACGCGGATCGGCTTTCAGGTCCGGCACCCGCAGCACACCGGCATCGGCGTGATGGAACGGACTCGGCACTACCGCCGTCACGGCTTTTTTCGGCAGGCCGGCGCGCATGCGGAAGCGGTCGAACGTGCCGAGTGCGGTCAGTGTCGCCGAGGTCACCAATGCGCCGTAGGCCACGTTCCACAGATTGCGGCGCAGCATTTCTGCCGCGAGGATCGGGCTGGCGTTGACCTCGATGTCGAACAGCGAACCGCTTTCGGCCAGGGTCAGCCAACGGGCCATCGGCGGGTTGTCTTCCGGGTCTTCGGCGGTGAACGCGGTCCACAACTCCCAGTTGCCCGAAGAGCGCGACAACAAGCTGCCGAACAACGGATACCACTCTTCAGCCTGGTTGCTGGCGATGCCGATGTTGACCTCGCCATCCATGCCTTCCTTGAGCAACTCGGTGAGGCGGGTGAACAAATCGGTCAGGCGGGCGAAGGCTTTCTTCAGCTCGACGCCCATCTCGCGCATGTGCTCGGGGATCACTCCAGCGACGAAGCGGTGACGCGGCCGCTCACGGCCTTCGACGTCTTCGCCGGGTTTGAAATCGGCGACCTGCTCGCACGCAGTGAACATAAACTGCTGCTGAGTCTTGATCTCGCGAGCCAGCTCCGGCACCTGCTCGATCAACTTGCCCAAATCGCCCGGCAACGGGTGCTGGGCGAGCAATTTGGTGAGGTTCTTGGCGGTGGCTTCCAGCCAGTCGGCAGTGGAACGCAGGCGTGTGTAGTGAGCGAAGTGACCGATCGCCTTGTCCGGCAGGTGATGGCCTTCGTCGAACACGTAGATGGTGTCGCGCGGGTCCGGCAACACGGCGCCGCCACCCAGGGCCAGGTCGGCCAGGACCATGTCGTGGTTGGTGACGATCACGTCGACCTTGCCCATGCCTTCGCGGGCCTTGTAGAAGGCGCACTGGCCAAAGTTCGGGCAATGACGGTTGGTGCACTGGCTGTGATCGGTGGTCAGGCGCGCCCAGTCGGCATCTTCCAGGGCGGTGGACCAACTGTCGCGGTCGCCGTCCCATTTATTGCCGGCAAGCTTTTCAATCATGCTGGTGAAGAGCTTCTGGCTGGCCTCATCGACCTCGATCTTGAAGCCTTCTTCTTCGAACAGCTGCGCAGTGGCGGTTTGCGCGTGACCTTCCTGCAGCAACATGTCGAGCTTGGACAGGCACATGTAGCGCCCACGGCCCTTGGCCAGCGCGAAGCTGAAATTCAGCCCGCTGTTGCGCATCAGGTCAGGCAAATCCTTGTAGACGATCTGCTCTTGCAGGGCCACGGTGGCCGTGGCGATCACCAGGCGTTTGCCCGCCGCCTTCGCCGTCGGGATCGCCGCCAGGCTGTAGGCCACTGTTTTGCCGGTACCGGTGCCGGCTTCCACCGCGACAATCGCGGGGTCGCCACTGCGCCGGCCTTCGTCGTCGGTGTCGATGTCACCGAGGACTTTGGCAATTTCGGCGATCATCAGGCGTTGGCCGTAGCGCGGTTTGAGGCTCTTGGCTTCAAGAAAACGCGAGTAGGCGCCCTGGATCGTGGTTTTGAGTTCGGTACTGATCATGGATTGTCGGGCGCAAAAAACGCTGGATAAATTTTCAGTGGTTCGGATGGGCGGCTATCATACCGCGCTAATTAATCCCGCGCAGAACGGAGTACCTCAATGACCGCTTTTAGCCTCGTTTATACCCTGCATGTCCTGTCCGCCCTGGTGTGGGTGGGCGGCATGTTTTTCGCCTGGATGGTCCTGCGCCCGGCGGCGATGAAGGCCCTGGAAGGCCCCGGCCGATTGAAGCTGTGGGTAGAAGTGTTTCAAGGTTTTTTCCGCTGGGTCTGGGTGGCGGTAGTGCTTTTGCCGATCAGCGGTGTGGGCATGATTCATTTGCAGTTCGCAGGCTTTGAAGCGGCGCCGCGCTATGTGCAGGTGATGATGGGGCTGTATGTGGTGATGACCGCGCTGTTTATCCGGATTCAGGCGTTGTTGCTGCCGGAGTTGCGTACAGCGGTGGCGGCGCAGGATTGGCCGACTGGCGCAGCGACGCTTGGGAAGATTCGGCGGTTGGTGGGGATTAATCTGATTGTCGGGTTGGTGTTGGTGGCGATTGCTGCGGCGAGGCCTATGTTCTAGAAACATCGAACTCTTGTGGCGAGGGAGCTTGCTCCCGCTCGGCTGCGCAGCAGTCGTAATCCATCCAACGCGCTAATCCTGAGAAATCGTGTTGAATGGTTTTGGGGCTGCTTCGCAGCCCAACGGGAGCAAGCTCCCTCGCCACAGGGTTACTCGACGGGTTTATAACCGCTGAAGCGTCACAGCACCCGCTGCACCGACCGGCCCTGGCTGGCCATCAGCCCCTGCGCGGCCGCTCTTGCCGCCATCCGTTGTGTAAACCAGGCAACCCTTGGCCTTGCCACCCGCGCCAGGTTTGCCACCAGGCCCGGCCAAACCACCGGCACCACCAGCAACCTGAACCTTGATTTGCTCTGCCGGATATTCGCGAGGCACTTGCAGGCGCACCAGTGCACCGGCCGCCCCTGGCTGACCGTCGCTGCCATTGCTGCCGTCGAACCCGTGCCCGGCCTGACCCCAGGTGCAACCCGGATCTTCACCGTTGCCGCCATCCAGACCGACAAAACCCGGCGCGCCTGCACCACCGCGCGCATCCACCGTTAATACCGGTGCGTTCAGCGACTTGATCAGCAAGTTCAGGTTTCGCCCGGAGCGGGCAGCCTTGAGGTAAGTCCCCGGCGCACCACGCGAGGTGATCAGGCTGCCTTCAGACAAGTTCGCACGGCTGACTTTCAGTTCCAGCGCCTGTTCACCCGGCACGATGGCGATGCGCGCTTCTCGCCCCAGGCGCAATTCGCCGACCGTCACTTCGGTCACGTTCGAGGGGATCAGCAACGTGCCGTAGTCAGCCACTTCCAGCCGTTCCAGCTGCAACGTACTGGCCGTGTTGGGCAGGCGCATCAGCGAGTTGGTTTCGACGCTTACCACTTGGGCGCAGGCCAATGGACTGATGAGTGCGGCGAGCAGACAGAGTTTACGCATGGGATGCCCCTGGGACGGCCGGGGCCGGAATGGTTTGCAGATGGAAAATGCCGACGAAGAGGATTTGCAGGCGATCACGCCAAGGGTGGGCGCGACCTTTGAGGCTGCCGTTCAACAGCAACAACTCAAGCAGGTGGGTGAGCAGCAGCAGGCTGCCGGCCAGATTGACCAACAGGTGCAGCGGTTTGATAAACGGAATCAGAACATTGACCAGCACCACCAACCAAAACAGACAGGTGAGCACCTTCCCCAGCCCCCAAAACACCTTCATACAGCCCCCTTGCAGCATTATTCTTTGCGCGCACAGTAACGGCTTCCACGCGAGATAAGCCAGAGGGCGACACAAAAATCTTCTGCGAGCCGCCGAATGACCGCCGGCTCGACGAAATATGTCGTCCGGCGGCTCTAGAACGAGGCTCTACACCAAGTGTCAGCGATTGATATGCAATTCCACGCGACGGTTTTGTGCCCGCCCTGCTTTCGTCTCGTTATCGGCCAACGGCTGACTTTCGCCCTTGCCTCGCCACTTTCGATAGCGCCCTGGCCACCACCGACCAGGCCGCCGATAACGCTGCAGATCGGTCAGGTACGTTGATTCAGAGGGGCAGTGCCATCGCTGTGAGTAGCGCAAGCGGTCAAGAGGCTGCCAAGCAGCAGAGCCGGCAGGACAGTCCTTGCGAGAACGCTCATGGTGAATGCTCCTGTGTGACCGGCCCATACCGGTCACACAGGAGTGAAAGACCCGCATCCGCGACTGCACAAGCCGCGGCGCGGAAGGGGTTTAACGGTCGATTTTGATTTCGGTACGACGGTTCAATGCGCGGCCATCCGCAGTTTTGTTGTCGGCTACTGGCTGGCTTGCGCCTTTACCGGTGACAGACACGAAGCTGCTGCGCGGTACGCCATCATGGATCAGGTACTCCACCACCGAATGCGCGCGTCTGTCCGACAGCTTCTGGTTGTAGGCAGCGTGGCCGACGCTGTCGGTATGACCGGTCACGGTCAGGCGTGCGGTAGAGGACTCCTGTTTCAGGCGAGTAGCGACTTTATCGAGGACCTGTTTGTCAGAAGGTGTGAGCGTGGCTTTGTCGAACTGGAAGTGAACATCGCGGATGACGATGGTTTCTTCCTTGACCACCACGACTTCTTCAACCACTGGTGCAGGAGGTGCGGCGACAGGGCAACCGTCAGCATCGACCGGTACGCCTTTGGGTGTGCCCGGGCACTTCTCGGGTACTGCGCCGTGCACCCAGCAATAAGCGGCTGCCGTGCCGCCGATCAGCAGCGCGCCATACCCCGCCCACGCCGAACTCTCGGTCGCGCCGATACCGGCACCGACGACACCGCCGACCGCCGCACAGGTCGGCCAGTCGGTTTTCTGCAAACCTGCGCAACCAGTCAACACACTGGTTAGCAGAACCAAGGGTAATGCTGTCCGAACTATGCTCATCTAGTTTTCTCCTGAGGGATCGGCTTAGAACCGATTCAGGTAGTAAAGACCGGAGTTTTAATCTCCGCCAGCAATAGGCCATTGCTGTTTTTCCCCGTGTTCACGGCAGATCAGCACTTTTGGCACACCATGGCTCTAGGCCCGAACGTTGGGGCAGGCTAGTCTTGGCAGACTCTGATTGAGGATCTTTGATGATTGCAGGTATTTCTTCGCGCACGCCCCAGCAAGCGCTGGCCGCTTTGCTTGACCGCTATGCACCCATGCGCCTGTTGCTGATAGGCGCCAGCCAGTTCCCGGCACTTGAGGCGTTCAAGCTCGCGCACCCGGACAGTTGTGTCGCTCACGCCGCCCCCGGCGCCTTGCCTGCGGAACTGGCGGCGCAACGCTTTGATCTGGCGCTGGTGGTCGATTGCCTGGAGCACCTGCCCAAACGCGACGGTCTGAATCTGCTGGGCGGGATCCGCAACCTCAACGCCAGTCGTATCGCAGTGCTGGCGGATTTACCGGCCAGTGGCTGGCAGGAAACAGACTTTTTTTCCCTGGCCCTGCAAGCCAGCGAACGCTTCCAGCGCGACGATCAGGTGTTGACGTTGTTCACCTATGATTTGCTTGACTATAAACAGGTGCCCGACTGGCTCAACTCACGGTTCTGGGCCAATCCGGAAAACTTCGGGAAATACTGGTGGTAACGCAATGAGTACATCCATTTGCCCGTGTGGCAGCGGCACCCTGCTCGATGCCTGTTGCGGTCATTACCATGCCGGTCATCCGGCCCCCTGCGCCGAAGCCCTGATGCGTTCGCGCTACAGCGCCTATGTGTTGGGGCTGATTGACTATCTGGTGGCGACTACCCTGCCCGCCCAACAGACAGGGCTGGATCGTCAATCCATCGGTGACTGGAGCGCGCAAAGCACCTGGCTGGGCCTTGAGGTGGAAAGCTCCGAGGTGCTCGGCGGCCAACCGGAACACGCCTTCGTCACCTTCACGGCGCGCTGGCACGACAGCACCGGTGAACATAGTCATCGCGAGCGTTCTTCGTTTGTGCAGAACACCGGGCGCTGGTACTTCATCGACCCGACCGTGCAGCTCAAGGCCGGACGAAATGATGCGTGCCCATGCGCGAGCGGGCAGAAATTCAAGAAGTGTTGTGCGGGGTATTTCGGGGTTTGAGATAAAGGCAAAAGATCGCAGCTTTTCGTAGGAGCGAGCGGTGCGGCGATCCGACTTGCCCGCGAAGAAGCTGATGCGGTCTTTCTGAAAGTCCGCGTTATCGTTTTTCGCGGGCAAGTCGGATCGCCGCACCGCTCGCTCCTACAAAGGTTGAGATCTTTTAGGACTAGACTGGGCCTCAAGGGAGAAACACCATCATGCTCAGTCAACGTCGCGCCTTATACCTTGTCACCTTGCTCACTTTCCTGAGCCTCAGCGGCTGCGCGTCCTGGTTTAGCGACGACGAACCGGATCCTCAGGTGCATCTGGTCAAGGTAGAGGTGGTGCGGGCCAAACTGCTGGAGCAGAAATTCCTGCTGCACTTTCGTGTCGACAACCCGAACGACAGTGACTTGACCGTTCGCAGCATCGAATACCGCATTCATCTGGGCGACATGCTGCTGACCGAAGGCGAACACGAGCACTGGTTCACAGTCGGCCCCAAGCACAGCGCCTATTTCAAAGTGCCGATCCGCACCAACCTGTGGCCCAAGGTCCGGGACGTGGTGAAAATGTTGAAAAACCCCAGGCAACCCGTGCCCTATCGTCTGGAAGGTGAATTGGAAACCGGTTTATTCATCGCGCACTACGTGCACCTGGCGCGCAATGGCGTGATAATCCCCGCCGATTTAATTCCGGAGTAACCCCGATGACCCAACAACCCCATGTCCATGGCCCAGACTGCAACCACGATCATGACGATCACGCCCACGACCAGCATGATCACGACCATGGCCATGTCCACGGCCCAAACTGCGGCCACGCTCACCATGAACCGGTGCGCAACGCCTTGAAAGACGTCGGCCGCAACGACCCTTGCCCATGCGGCAACGGCAAGAAATTCAAGAAGTGCCACGGCGCTTGATGCATCGGGCGAAGATCGTCTTCGCCCGCTGAATCGCCATCGCGAGCAGGCTCGCTCCCACATTTGATCTGCGTGAGACCCGATTCTGCGGTCACCACACATCCGCTGTGGGAGCGAGCTTGCTCGCGATGACGGACTGACATTCAACATTTATGTCGACTGATACACCGCTATCGCGAGCAAGCTCGCTCCCACAGGGATTTCAGATTTCAGTCAGCCTTCAGGATCTCTGCGGTGCTGACGACGGTGGCGTACTCGCCATGCAAATTCCCCAACGACATGGCATGCACCTCCTCGGCTGAACGGGCCGTGCCGAAAAAGTCAGCCTTATCGAAGGTAAAGCACGCATCCTCCGCCACCCACGCATCAAACCCCAGATTGCCGGCCGTTCGCGCCGTGGACTCCACCGAGTTGTTGGTCGCCACGCCAACGATGATCAGTTGATCAATCCCCGCCTCGCGCAAACCCGCCTCCAGCCCCGTCGCACAAAACGCATCCGGCACCTGCTTCTGAATCAGTTGCTCACCGGCCTTTGGCTGAAATCGTTCCTGAAACTCCACGCCGGATTGTTGCGGCCAGAACACCGACTCCGGTGAGCGAGACAGGTGCTGCACGTGAATCACTGGCCGCCCGGTTCGACGCCAAAACGTCAGCAAATCGAGGATTCGCTGCTCGGCCTGAGGATTATTTCGACGCCCCAGTTTTGGATGCAGGATGCCTTTTTGCTGGTCGATGATGACCAGTGCCGCGTTGGTCTTGAGCTCCATGCTGACTTTTCTCGTGTCGGGTCATTGAATTTCACGCACTTCAGCATCACCTCTTCCTACAGGCAAGCTCTCCAGTGCAAACAGGACGACCTAATGCGAGCGGTTGCTGTCCGTATCTAACGACGTCTATTTTTTGGAGCATTCCATGATCGACCTGTATTACTGGACCACCCCCAACGGTCACAAAATCTCGATTTTCCTCGAAGAGGCTGGCCTCAAGTACGACGTGTACCCGATCAACATCAGCCAGAACGATCAATTCAAACCTGAGTTCCTGAAGATCTCGCCGAACAACAAAATTCCGGCCATCGTCGATCATGAGCCGGCTGATGGCGGCGCGCCTTTATCGCTGTTCGAATCCGGGGCGATTCTGTTGTACCTGGCGGAGAAAACCGGGAAGTTCCTGCCCAAGGACCTGCGCGGGCGTCAGCAAGCGCTGCAATGGCTGTTCTGGCAGATGGGCGGCCTGGGGCCGATGGCCGGGCAGAATCACCACTTCAGTCAGTTCGCGCCGGAAAAAATCCCTTACGCGATCAAACGCTACATCGACGAAACCGCCCGCCTCTATGGCGTGCTCGACAAGCAACTGGCGAGCAATGAATTCGTCTCCGGCAGCGAGTACAGCATTGCTGACATGGCGATTTACCCGTGGATCGTTTCCCACAAGTGGCAGAGCCAGAACCTGGAAGACTTCCCCAACGTGCTGCGCTGGTTCACCCACATCCAGAACCGCCCGGCGACGGTGAAGGCGTATGCGATTGCGGCGAAGGTCAACCCGCCCAAGTCCTGAGACCTGCACAACCCCTGTGGTGAGGGGCTTCTGTGGTGAGGGGGCTTGCCCCCGTTGGAGCGCGCAGCGGTCCCAAAACCGGCAACGGTGTTCTTGCAGAGCGCGCGCGGTGACGGATTGGCGACTGCTTCGCAGCCGAACGGGGGCAAGCCCCCTCGCCACAAGGGACTTGCGCGCCTCCGGGATTGTGGTTTATCCGACAAATCCTGAAATAACCCTGCGCCCCGCTTGCGCGGCCACCTCCTGCTCACTAACGTAGCGCCTTTATTGCGTTACTACCCCCGCAGGAGCTTTGCCATGGCCTCGCCAGCCCTTACACATTTTCTTCCCCGGTTCGGCGTTGCCGCAGCAGTGGCCGGTGTTTTGAGCCTGACCGGTTGTCAGACCTGGAACACCCAGGACACCCTCCCGCCGACCTCCGGCGTGCAGCCGCTCAAAGGCCTGGCGCAGAACGTTTCGGTTCGGCGCAATGCAATGGGCATGCCGTTGATCGAAAGCAACAGCTTCCACGACGCGCTGTTCACCCTCGGTTACGTGCACGCCAGCGACCGCATCACCCAAATGGTGACCATGCGCCTGTTGGCTGAAGGCCGTCTGGCAGAAATGTCCGGTCCGGACCTGCTCGACGCCGACCGCTACATGCGCGCCGTCAATCTAAAGAAAAGCGCCGGCGAGCTGTACAAGGCGTCTTCGCCACGGCTCAAGCGCTTCTTTGAAGTCTATGCCCGGGGCGTCAACGCCTATCTGTTCCGCTATCGCGACAAGCTCCCGGCGGACCTCGCTGCCACCGGCTACAAACCTGAATACTGGCAGCCGGAAGATTCGGCGCTGATTTTCTGCCTGTTGAATTTCAGCCAGTCGGCCAACCTGCCGGAAGAAATCTCTTCGCTGGTCATCGCCCAAACCGTCAGCACCGATAAGCTCCCGTGGCTGACGCCCTCCGCTCCCGACGAAAAACTGCCGTTGGCTGAAGCGGAAAAACTCCAGGGCATCAAGCTCAACGGCGCGATCCCGGGCCTGGCCGAAATCACCAAAGCCACCGGGCAACTGTCCGACCTGAACCTGCTGGGCGCCACCTCGTCGAACAACTGGGCGATCGGCCCGCAACGCAGCCGCAGCGGCAAAAGCCTGCTGGCCAGCGACAGCCACGGGCCAATGGGCGTGCCGTCGCTGTACAGCTACGTGCAGATCCGCGCGCCGAAATATCAGGCTGCAGGCGTCAGCATCGCCGGCCTGCCTATGGTACTGGGTGGTTTCAACGGCAAAGTGGCGTGGAGCATGACCACGGTCATGGGCGACAACCAGGACCTGTTCCTGGAAAAAATCAAACGCCAGGGCAATGGCCTGTCATACGAAGTGAACGGCAAATGGCAGCCGGTGGGCGTGCGTAACGAAACCTACTTCGTCAAAGGCCAGCGGCCGATTCGCGAAGCGGTGTACGAAACCCGCCACGGGCCGCTGCTCAACAGTGCCCAAGGCCTGACGATGGCCAATGGTTTCGGCCTGGCCTTGCAGACCCCGAGCTTCACCGACGACAAAACCCTGGATGCATTTTTCGACCTGTCCCGTGCGCAGACCGTCGAGAAAGCCTCGGATGCAAGCCGTGAAATCCGCGCCATCGCCCTCAACCTGGTGTTTGCCGACGCCAGCAGCATTGGCTGGCAGGTCACCGGTCGTTACCCGAACCGCCGTGAAGGCGAAGGCTTGCTGCCATCGCCGGGCTGGGACGGTCGCTACGATTGGGACGGTTACGCCGACCCGATGCTGCACCCGTACGATCAGGACCCGGCCCAAGGCTGGCTCGGCACCGCCAACCAGCGTGTCATTCCACATGGTTACGGCATGCAGTTGTCCAACTCCTGGGCAGCTCCGGAACGTGGCGAACGTCTGGCGGAACTGGCCGGCGTCGGCAAGCACGACACCCGCAGCCTGATCGCCATGCAATACGACCAGACCACCACTTTCGCCGCCAAATTGAAGAAAATGTTTGAGGCGCCGGGCATGTCCCAGCCGCTGAAACAGGCGATCGAAGCGCTGCCGGTGGCCGATCGTGGCAAGGCGCGCGAGGCGTTGACGCGTTTGATGGCGTTCGACGGCAAGCTCAGCCCGACCTCCGCCGATGCAGCGATTTATGAGCTGTTCCTGCAAGAAAGCATGAAGCAAATCTTCCTTGACGAACTGGGCCCGGAAACCAGCCCGGCGTGGAAAGCCTTTGTCGCCAACGGTAAGTTGTCCTACGCCGCTCAGGCCGATCACCTGCTCGGTCGCGAGGACAGCCCGTTCTGGGATGACGTCCGCACGCCGCAGAAAGAAGATAAACCGGCGATCCTCGCCCGTAGCCTGGCGGCAGCGATCACTGCGGGGGACAGTCAGTTGGGCGGCGATCACAAAGCCTGGCAGTGGGGCAAACTGCACCGCTACGAGTGGAAAAATGCCAGTGGCCAGACCGTGCGCGGTCCGTTGGCGGCCGGTGGCGATCACACCACGCTGAACACTGCGGCGTTCGCTTGGGGTCAGGACTTCAACACCACGCTGGTGCCGTCCATGCGCTTTATCGTCGACTTCGGCCAGGTCGAACCGCTGATGGGCCAGAACGGTACGGGCCAGTCCGGCAACCCGGCGAGCCCGAACTACCTCGACAGCATCGATCCGTGGCTCAAGGGCCAGTACATGAGCCTGCCAATGCAGCCGCAGAACTTTGACAAGGTGTATGGCAAGGTGCGGTTGACGCTAATCCCCGGTAAGTAAGCATCACCACCAACCCCATGTGGGAGCGGGCTTGCTCGCGAAAGCGGTGTGTCAGGCAACGATGATGTTGACTGACACGACGCCTTCGCGAGCAAGCCCGCTCCCACATGGGAATGTCGCTAGACCCGAAAGCCCGATAGAACTTCTCGCCCCGCGCAAACCTCATAGCTAACAAGTCCCTCCATTTTGGTAACAACATGGATCTTGTTATCGCTCGTCCCGAAGGTTTGTACTGCCCCGCCGGGGATTTCTATATCGACCCGTGGCGCCCGGTGGAACGTGCGGTGATCACCCACGCGCACGGTGATCATGCCCGCGCCGGCAATCAACACTACCTGGCGGCCGCCCCCGGTGAAGGCATCCTGCGCGCACGGCTTGGCCAAGACCTCAACCTGCAAACCCTGCCCTACGGCGAGCGCTTGCTGCATCACGGCGTCACCCTGAGTTTTCATCCGGCCGGCCATGTGCTCGGCTCGGCCCAGGTGCGCCTGGAATACGGTGGTGAAGTCTGGGTTGCCTCGGGGGATTACAAGATCGAGCCCGACGGCACCTGCGCGCCCTTCGAACCGGTGCGTTGCCACACTTTCATCACTGAATCGACCTTCGGCTTGCCGATCTATCGCTGGCAACCTCAGGCGCAGGTCTTTGCCGAAATCAATCAGTGGTGGCAGGCCAACGTCGTGGCCGGGAAAGCCAGCGTGCTGTTCTGCTATTCCTTCGGCAAGGCGCAACGGATTCTCCACGGCATCGAGGCCAGCATCGGCCCCATTCTGGTGCATGGCGCCGTTGAGCCGCTCAACCGGGTTTATCGCGACGGTGGGATTTACTTGCCGCCAACGATTTATGCCGGTGAGGTACAAAAGAACGACCCGATCATGCGCAGGGCCTTGGTGCTTGCCCCGCCATCCGCAGGTGGCAGCAGTTGGATGCGTCGGTTCGGCGATTACAGCGATGGTTTTGCCAGTGGCTGGATGCGTTTGCGCGGCACCCGGCGGCGGCGCGGTGTGGATCGCGGTTTCGTGCTCTCGGACCACGCCGACTGGCCGGGACTGCTCTGGGCCATCGAACAGACCGGGGCCGAGCGGGTGATGGTCACTCACGGTTCGGTGGGCGTGCTGGTTCGTCATCTGAGTGAACAAGGCCTCGATGCCCAGGCGTTCAGCACCGAATACGGTGACGATGAGGTAGAACACGTGGACGCTGCCGAGGTGCTGCCATGAAAGCCTTCGCCCGGTTGTATGCCGAACTCGACGCCACCACCTCGAGCAACGACAAACTGGCGGCGATGCAGGCTTACTTTGCCCAAGCCGCACCAGAAGATGCGGCGTGGGCCGTGTACTTTTTGTCTGGCGGCCGCCCTCGGCAGTTAGTGCCGGTGCGTGCGCTGCGGGAATTGGCGGTGGAGATTTCCGGGTTATCGACATGGTTGTTCGAAGAGAGTTATCAAGCGGTTGGCGATCTGGCGGAAACCATCTCGCTGGTGCTACCCGAAGCCACCCACAGTTCTACCGACGGGCTAGCCGTCTGGATCGAAGACAAGCTGCTGCCGCTGCGAGGTGAAAACCCGGAGTTCCTGGCCAGGCGATTGCCCGCCCTGTGGGCGCAACTGGACCGCGCCAGCCTGATGCTGTGCATCAAACTGATCACCGGCAGTTTTCGCGTCGGCGTCTCCAAATTACTGGTTACGCGAGCGCTGGCAGCCATGGCCGGGCTCGACAGCAAACGCGTGGCGCAGCGCCTCGTGGGGTATACCGATCTGTCCAAACGCCCGACGGCCGCCCATTACCTGAAACTCATCGCGCCGCCCTCCGACGATGAATATGCCCAACGCGGTGGCCAGCCTTATCCGTTTTTCCTCGCCCATGCCTTGTCGCAACCGGTCGAGCAGTTCGAAGCCCTGCTCGGTCCCGCCAGCCAATGGCAGGTGGAATGGAAGTGGGACGGCATCCGTGCCCAAGTGGTCAAGCGCGAGGGGCGACTGTGGATCTGGTCCCGGGGCGAAGAACTGGTCAGCGAGCGATTTCCCGAACTGGAAACGCTGACCCATGGTTTACCGGACGGCACGGTGATCGATGGCGAAATCGTCGCCTGGAAGTCTGCACACCCCACCACCGAGGATGCCTTCGACCCGCAATCCTCAAAGCCCCCGGCGGTGCAACCCTTCGCCTTGCTGCAACAACGCATCGGCCGTAAAACCCTGGGCAGGAAAATCCTCGATGAAGTGCCGGTGGTGTTACTCGCCTACGACCTGCTGGAATGGCAAGGCGAAGACTGGCGCAACCAGACTCAGGCAAAGCGTCGCACCCAATTGGAGCAAGTCATCGCCACCTGCAACAGCCCGGTGCTGCTGGCGTCGCCAGTACTGACCGGCGAAGACTGGCTCGACCTCGCCGGGCAACGGGAAGCCTCTCGCCGGCTCGGTGTCGAAGGCATGATGCTCAAGGCCCGGGATTCGCTGTATGGCGTGGGTCGGACCAAGGACATGGGCGTCTGGTGGAAATGGAAAGTCGAGCCATTCAGCGTCGATGCGGTGTTGATCTATGCGCAACAGGGTCATGGTCGTCGAGCGAGTCTCTACAGCGACTACACGTTCGCCGTGTGGGACGGGCCGCCCGAGGCGAGCGAGCGGACGCTGGTGCCCTTCGCCAAGGCGTATTCAGGACTGACCGATGAGGAAATGCGCAAGGTCGATGGCATCGTCCGCCAAACCACGGTGGAGAAGTTCGGACCGGTGAGCAGCGTGACGCCAAGCCTGGTGTTTGAGCTGGGGTTTGAGGGGATCGCCCGGTCGCGGCGGCACAAGAGTGGGATTGCGGTGCGGTTTCCAAGGATGTTGCGGTGGCGCCAGGATAAGACGGTCGAAGAGGCCGATAACCTGGCAACGCTGCGAGACTTACTGACCTGACTGAATCAAAAATGTGGGAGCGGGCTTGCTCGCGAAAGCGGTGTGTCAGGCAACGATTATTTGACTGACACACCGCTTTCGCGAGCAAGCCCGCTCGCACATGGTTTTTGCGCCTGATCGCACCATTCTGGTGCACCAATTTCCCGACGCCCACTTTCGTGCACAAATGCGTCATAACCTTTTCTTTAATCACCTTTTAAAACGCTTGTTCGGGACTCTGGTTCGGAAATTGCTACTTTCATTAGGTCTTACGCTTTCCAGTAACAATAATTCTGCGCCACAAGCGCTCATATTGGTTCTTAGGGATTGAATAATGAAAAAAGCATTGCTGACCCTTTCTGCACTGGCGTTGTGCATGGCTGCTGGCTCCGCGCTGGCCAAGGAATACAAAGAGCTGCGTTTTGGCGTTGACCCTTCCTACGCACCGTTCGAGTCCAAAGCGGCGGATGGCAGCCTGGTTGGCTTCGATATCGATCTGGGTAACGCGATCTGCGCCGAGCTGAAGGTCAAGTGCAAATGGGTCGAAAGCGATTTCGACGGCATGATTCCGGGCCTCAAGGCCAATAAATTCGACGGTGTGATCTCTTCGATGACCGTCACCGAAGCCCGCGAAAAAGTCATCGACTTCTCCAGCGAGCTGTTCTCCGGCCCGACTTCCCTTGTCTACAAGAAAGGTTCCGGCGTCACCACCGACATCGCTTCGCTGAAGGGTAAAAAGGTCGGTTACGAGCAGGGCACCATCCAGGAAGCCTACGCCAAAGCCGTGCTGGACAAGGCTGGCGTGACCACTCAGGCCTACGCCAACCAGGACCAGGTCTATGCGGACCTGACTTCCGGTCGTCTGGATGCTTCGATTCAGGACATGCTGCAAGCCGAACTGGGCTTTTTGAAGTCGCCACAAGGCGCCGATTACGAAGTCAGCAAGCCATTTAATGACCCACTGCTGCCAGCCAAAACAGCTGTCGGTATCTCGAAAGGTAACAAAGACCTGAAGGCACTTCTGGATAAAGGTATCAAAGCGTTACACGACGATGGCACCTACGCCACCATTCAGAAAAAACACTTTGGCGATCTGAATCTGTACAGCGGCAAATAATGCCCGGCGCCCATCTCGCGATGGGCGCTTTTTTTACTCGATCAGGTTGCTGATTTATGTTCGAAAACCTCTTACAAAACCTGGGGCTCTCAGCCTTCAGCCTCAAGGGCTTCGGTCCTTTGCTGTTGGAAGGCACCTGGATGACCATCAAATTATCGGTCTTGTCGCTTTTAGTGTCCGTTTTGCTCGGACTGCTGGGCGCCAGTGCCAAACTGTCCAAAGTCAAACTGCTGCGCGTACCCGCGCAGGTCTACACCACGCTGATTCGCGGCGTGCCGGATCTGGTGTTGATGCTGCTGATTTTCTACAGCCTGCAAACCTGGCTGACGACGTTCACCGAGTACATGGATTGGGAATACATCGAGATCAACCCGTTCAGCGCCGGCGTCATCACCCTGGGCTTCATTTACGGCGCGTACTTCACTGAAACCTTCCGCGGGGCGATTCTCGCCGTGCCGCGGGGCCAGGTTGAAGCCGCCACCGCCTATGGCCTGAAACGCGGCCAACGTTTTCGTCTTGTGGTGTTCCCGCAAATGATGCGTTTTGCCCTACCGGGCATCGGCAACAACTGGATGGTGATACTCAAAGCCACTGCCCTGGTCTCGATCATCGGCCTTGCCGATCTGGTCAAGGCTGCGCAGGACGCCGGTAAAAGCACCTATCAACTGTTCTATTTCCTGGTGCTGGCAGCGCTGATTTACCTGCTGATCACCAGTGCTTCCAACTTCGTCCTGCGCTGGCTTGAACGCCGCTACGCCGCCGGCTCCCGGGAGGCCGTACGATGATCGAACTCTTGCAGGAATACTGGAAACCCTTCCTTTATACCGACGGTTACCACATCACCGGCCTGGCCATGACCATGTGGCTGCTCAGCGCCTCGATCTTCATCGGGTTCCTGGTGTCGATCCCGCTGTCCATCGCCCGGGTGTCGCCGCACTTCTACATCCGCTTGCCGGTGCAGTTCTACACCTACCTGTTCCGTGGTACGCCGCTGTATATCCAGCTGCTGATTTGTTACACCGGGATCTACAGCCTGGCCGCGATCCGTGCGCAACCGGTGCTGGACGCGTTTTTCCGTGATGCGATGAACTGCACCATCCTGGCCTTCGCCCTGAACACCTGCGCTTACACCACGGAGATTTTCGCCGGGGCGATCCGCAGCATGAACCACGGTGAAGTCGAAGCGGCCAAGGCTTACGGTCTGACTGGCTGGAAGCTCTATGCCTACGTGATCATGCCCTCAGCCCTGCGTCGTTCGTTGCCGTACTACAGCAACGAAGTGATTCTGATGCTGCACTCGACCACTGTCGCCTTCACCGCGACCATCCCGGACATCCTGAAAGTCGCAAGGGACGCCAACTCGGCGACCTTCCTGACCTTCCAGTCGTTCGGTATCGCCGCGCTGATCTACCTATGCGTGACCTTTGCGCTGGTCGGCCTGTTCCGCCTCGCTGAACGCCGATGGCTGGCCTTCCTCGGGCCGACTCACTAGGATTTTTTCAGATGCGCCACCAGAAACATGACTTGCTGGCCCCACTGCCTGGGACCGCACGACAGATCCACAGCTTTCATTTCGGCCCGGCCAACGTCGCGGGCAAGATCTACATCCAGTCGTCCCTGCACGCCGATGAAATGCCCGGCATGCTGGTGGCCTGGCACCTCAAGCAGCGTCTGGCGGAGCTGGAAGCCGCCGGCCGCCTGCGCAGCGAAATCGTGTTGGTGCCCGTGGCCAACCCGGTCGGCCTGGAACAGGTGTTGATGGATGTGCCTCTGGGCCGCTACGAACTGGAAAGCGGCCAGAACTTCAACCGCTGGTTCGTCGATTTGAGCGAAGAAGTCGGCAATGAGATCGAAGGCCAACTCGGCGACGATCCGCAGCACAACCTCACACTGATTCGTACCAGCCTGCGCAATGCTCTCGCCCGCCAAACGGCTGGCACTCAACTGCAATCCCAGCGCCTGACCCTGCAACGGCTGGCCTGTGACGCGGACATGGTGCTCGACCTGCATTGCGATTTCGAAGCCGTCACGCACCTTTACACCACGCCCGAGGCCTGGCCGCAGGTTGAGCCGCTGGCGCGCTACATCGGTGCCGAGGCGAGTTTGCTGGCCACCGACTCTGGCGGTCAGTCGTTTGATGAATGCTTCACCCTGCTCTGGTGGCAGTTGAAGGAACGCTTCGGCGAGCACTTCGATATTCCGCTGGGCAGCTTATCGGTCACCGTCGAGTTGCGTGGCCAGGGCGACGTCTATCACCCGCTGGCCAGCGCCGATTGCCAGGCGTTGATCGATTACCTGATTCACTTCGGCGCCATTGCCGGCGAACCCACGTCATTGCCCGAACTGCCCTACCCGGCCACGCCGCTGGCCGGAGTGGAGCCGGTGGCCACGCCGGTGGGCGGGTTGCTGGTGTTCACTGCGGTGCCAGGGCAATACCTGGAAGCCGGGCAACTGATCGCCGAAGTCATCGACCCGATCCATGATCGTGTCACCCCTATCCATTGCACCGCCGCCGGGCTGATGTACGCCCGTTCGCTGCGACGCATGGCCACTGCCGGCATGGTGATCGCCCATGTCGCGGGCACCGAAGCCTATCGCAGCGGCTACCTACTTTCGCCTTGAGGATGCATGCCCCATGTACAAACTGACCATCGAAGGCCTGCATAAAAGCTACGGCGATCACCAGGTGCTCAAAGGCGTTTCGCTCAAGGCCAAGACCGGCGACGTCATCAGCCTGATCGGCGCCAGCGGCTCGGGCAAAAGCACCTTCCTGCGCTGCATCAACTTCCTCGAACAGCCGAACGACGGCGCCATGAGCCTGGACGGCCAGAACATCCGCATGATCAGCGATCGCCACGGCATGCACGTGGCCGATCCCGATGAACTGCAACGGATCCGCACTCGCCTGGCGATGGTGTTCCAGCACTTCAACCTGTGGAGCCACATGACGGTCCTGGAAAACATCACCATGGCCCCGCGCCGGGTGCTGGGTTGCAGCAAGGAAGAAGCCGAAGACCGTGCTCGGCGTTATCTCGACAAAGTTGGCCTGGCAGCACGCGTCGCCGACCAATACCCGGCGTTTCTCTCGGGTGGCCAGCAACAACGGGTTGCGATTGCTCGCGCCTTGGCGATGGAACCGGAAGTCATGCTGTTCGACGAACCGACCTCGGCACTCGACCCGGAGCTGGTGGGTGAAGTACTGCGCGTGATTCAGGGTTTGGCTGAAGAAGGCCGGACCATGATCATGGTGACCCACGAAATGAGCTTCGCCCGCAAAGTGTCGAGCCAGGTGTTGTTTCTGCACCAAGGGTTGGTGGAGGAAGAAGGGGCGCCGGAGGATGTGTTGGGGAGTCCGAAGAGTGAGCGGTTGAAGCAGTTCCTCAGCGGCAACCTCAAATAATATTCATCTCGTACTAATAACTTGGCGGGTCGTAATCTCGACCCGCTATTGTTCACCGCGGTTACTTATTGCCTGTTGTATCAATCTTGAACTCAGTACAGCTAATCTCAAATTCAATACCATTAAGCGTCGTTGTCCCATTAAAAGCACCTGACAAGCCATCTGCATCGTTCTGATCCACTCGCATAACGCCCGCCACTGTATTAGTTCGACTTCCCCTGAAAATAACCAGTGCATCAGTGGTCACATTGTTGATGACGTGTACGCCAGTGCCTGTATCCACACTCACCCCAATATTCATCCGAAAACCGTTCACAGGACGGGAATCCAGGAACCGCAGGCCTGCGTCACTGACATAGCGGTAGGAAACGGTACCTTCTTCCTTAAACTCCTCCTGTTGCCCGCCATGAGTGGCCGTGGCCCTCAGGCTCCCGGGAACTTCCACCAGAGTTGCTGCTTTAGCATCCGTCATTTCAACATCTCCAATTGATTAATGAATAACGATCGGCGAATTGCTCTCAGACCGACCGCCGACCAAACAAGGAAATCATGTACGCACCTATCCAACAACTGTCAGCACTGACAGTTGACAAGTTAAAATTTCAGGAATAAAGAACCAAATTCGATTGAGTCAATAGTGCCGCTGCTCAGCGGCAACCTGAAATAACCCGCCATCCCCAGTAGGAGCCGCCGAAGGCTGCGATCTTTTGATCTTGATCTTTTTCCAGAGTGCTGAAGTTCAAAAAATCGCAGCCTTCGGCAGCTCCTACAGGACCGCGGCAAGCAACGGGGAAGTATCGAGAAGGACTTAGTTGCCCGGTTCAAGCCCGGCGACGGGTTTCTAATTGGATATTCGGCGACTGGAGCAGACCTTGGCCCGCATCAACCGCTTGGGATTCGACCTGCATCAGATCAAACGCCCTACTCCGCTGGTCTTTCCGCTGTTGGTGGAGTGGATGCGCGAGAGCATGAGTTCCGAGAAACTGGCGGACCGAATCAAGCGAATGGTCGGTGATCTGAAAAAAACCGCTGAAACCGGAAAAACCTGATGGGCACGCCCTATCCGGTTCGCCTGGCGGGTTAGAAACTCTGGCTGTTGTCTGCTTTCGGCGGCTTTACCGGCGGGTATCAGGTCGACCGTGATGAAAGCTGTCGGATCTTTGTCATTGGCGACAAAGAAATATGACCCGTGTAGGAGCGAAGCTTGCTCGCGAAAGCGGTTTTCACTTCACATCTGAGGTGAATGTACCGCCGTCTTCGCGAGCAAGCTTCGCTCCTAAAAGGGCAGAAACAGGTATCAAGCAACCGGCGCCGGAGGCGGCTCGTCCGGCAGGGTGGGTTCGCCGGGCTCGGTGGGTTGTTCGTTGGGGGTATCGGGATCAGGCTGGCCGGGGATGCCCCCGGCCATGCTGACGGACGGATGTGCCAACAAGGACCAGGCCAAAACGCCAATCTGATTGGGCTCAAGCCTTGCCAGTTCGGCACTTATTCGGGGATCGATCTTCATAGAGCACTCCTGAGCGATGGCCCCGTCCGCTGTACGCGAACCGGGCAGTACACCCAGTAGAGTGTCTACCCGCCCAAGAATTCCCGCGAACTGCCAGATGAATGGATCAGGTGCGCGGCAAGGTGACGCCGCGCTGGCCCTGGTACTTGCCGCCACGGTCCTTGTAGGAGACTTCGCACTCTTCGTCGGATTCGAAGAACAGCATCTGAGCCACGCCCTCGTTGGCGTAAATTTTCGCCGGCAAGGTGGTGGTGTTGGAGAATTCCAGGGTCACGTGGCCTTCCCACTCAGGCTCGAGCGGCGTCACGTTGACGATAATGCCGCAGCGCGCGTAGGTGCTTTTACCCAGGCAGATGGTCAGCACGTTGCGCGGAATGCGGAAGAATTCCACGGTGCGGGCCAGGGCGAAGGAGTTCGGCGGGATGATGCAGACATCGCTGGTCACGTCGACGAAGCTCTTTTCATCGAAGTTCTTCGGGTCGACGATCGCCGAGTTGATGTTGGTGAACACCTTGAATTCACCGGCGCAGCGCACGTCGTAGCCGTAGCTCGACACGCCGTAGGAAATCAGCCGCTCGGCACCTTCGCCGCGCATCTGGCGCTCGACGAACGGTTCGATCATGCCGTGCTCTTGCGCCATGCGGCGAATCCACTTGTCCGATTTGATGCTCATGGCGGGGTGTCCTGAATAGCGAGGTGGAAAAATTCTGTCCGGCATCTTACTAGGCGCGCGCCTCGGGTTCAAAGTGCGAGGCATAATTCTCGGCAATCCCCCCTGATTCCCGGGCCTTTGGGCCGATCCGATGCACCGTCAGTCACGAAAACAGAGAAACCTTCGCAGGAAGCATTGGCACGTCCCGGAAAAAGGGTTAAGGTGGCGCCACTGTGCTGCTTGTGTCACTGAGAATCTCTACACGATATGTTGAATTTCGATCCAACCATCTCCAAGAATTTTTCCTGCTCTTTGCACTCAGTCTCGGCCAGGGCTTTTCCTGAGTCGCAGTTAACTTTGTCCAAG
>Ga0209862_1000001_pt1 | contig 123597 bp, 97 predicted proteins | sample OrgsoiDNA_201061_FD_185809 | JGI IMG/M metagenome (GOLD analysis project Ga0209862, IMG submission 185809) | Permafrost soil microbial communities from the Arctic, to analyse light accelerated degradation of dissolved organic matter (DOM) -... | ecosystem: Environmental > Terrestrial > Soil >... | reverse complement strand
AGTTTTTGCGCCGTCAACAGGTCGTTGGCCGAGTGGTTTAGGCTCTGGTCTCCAAAACCAGCCATGGGAGTTCGATTCTCTCACGACCTGCCAATTTCGAGTTTTGCAAATCAAGCCCGTTCGTGTAGAATCGAGCGTCCACCGGTCAGAGTCTAGAATCAAATGTTTCCAGAAAAAAAAGATGATCCAAGCGCAAGCGGCGTCAACAGGCAAAATGTGGAGCCAGGCCCAAAGTTGTCAGAAAATGAGTTTTTTCGTTGGCGATGGACCGACACCGCGGGCGCTGTGGGCGTCATCGTGGCATTGCTGGCGGGAGCCATTGTGGCGCTTCAAGCGCTCACGCACGTTTGAAAAAATCCCGCTTTCGGCGGGATTTTTAGTTTCACTACCGGATCATTCCGCCGCGGGCGGAGGCGATCCGTCCTGCGCGGCGAAGTTCGCCGCGCCCATAGGCCCCTCAGCAATGGCGGGGGGCGTGGGCAAAATGGGCGGTTTGACGTCCGCTGGCGTCTCCGCCCTCAAGATGCTGAGCACGCGCTCGCCTTCGATTTCGTCGTCCTTCAAAAGCTCGATCACGATGAGCTCCACCGCCGCTTTGCGGTTGGACAGCGCCTTGATGGCTTCGGCATAAGCGTTTTGCACCCACTTGGCGGCGGCCTCCTCGACTTGTCGCGTCATGTCCGGATGTTCCGGGACATACGGGCCGAAGGCGTCAAAGCCATAACGCAAGATGGCGTTGCGGCTGATTTGGCTCGCGCGCTCCATGTCGTTGCTCGCGCCGGAGGTGATTTGCCCGCAGAACACTTCTTCCGCGGCGCGGCCGCCCATGAGAATCAGCAGCTCTTTTTCAATTTCGTCGCGCGTGAGCAGGAGCTTCTCTTCGTCAAAGTTGGAGAGCGTGACCCCAAGAGCCAATCCACGCGGCAAAATCGAAACTTTTTCCAGATTGCCGGATTTGGTCAACGCGCGCAAAACGGCATGCCCCGTCTCGTGATAGGCGATGATTCTTCGCTCTTTGTCGCTCAGGATGTGCCCATGGTTGCGAGGGCCCATCAATATCCGATCGCGAGCGCGAGAAAATTCGTCGTCGCCCACTTCGGTTTTGTCGGCGCGCGCGGCCTCGACCGCGGCCTCGTTGACCAAGTTCGCCAAATCGGCGCCGGAAAAGCCCTGTGAGCGCTCCGCCCACCGGGACAGGTCGGCCACGAGGTTCGGGATTTTCTTGGCGTGCGTTTGCAGGATCGACAAGCGATCGCCCTTGCCTGGAAGCGGCACAAAGACCTTGCGGTCAAAGCGACCCGGGCGCACGAGGGCTTCGTCCAGGTGCTCCAAGCGATTGGTCGCGGCGATCACGATGATGCCGTCGTTGTTGTCAAAGCCGTCCATTTCGGCGAGCAAGGCGTTGATGGTCTGCACGCGCTCGTCGTGCGCCGCGCCCGATCCGCCGGAGCGGGAGCCGCCGATGGAGTCTATTTCGTCAATGAACACGACGCAGGGGCGGTTTTTGCGGGCTTCCTTGAACAAATCGCGCACCGCGCTCGCGCCCATGCCCACGAACATTTTCATGAAGCTGCTTGCGTTTTGCTCCAAAAAATGAGCTTTGGCTTCACCGGCGACGGCCTTGGCGATCAGGGTTTTGCCGTTGCCCGGAGGCCCATACAGCAGAACGCCGCGCGGCGAGCGAGCGCCAGCGCGTTTGAAGCGGCCCGGATCGCGCAGGTATTGCACGACTTCCTCGACTTCGAGTTTGGGGCCTTGCGCGCCCGCCACGTCAGCGAAGGTGACTTTGGTTTCGCCCTCCTTGCTGTCCTGGCGCTTGAACTTGCGGCCAAACATGCCCCCCTGGCCCTTGAATTGACGAAACAGCACCACCCCCATCATCGCGTAGAAAATGCCGATGACGATTTTGCCCGCCGCGTCGATGAACGCCGTGACCGCCGCTTGCGAGCCCGAAGCCGAGCGGCTCACCAATTCCAAGCGAGCGTCGCCGTCGACGCGAACGTGATGCGATCGCAAAAAGTCCATTTCCGATTCGCTGGCCTTGCGCTCAAAATCCGGAATCAGCCACCAATTGCCGAATTGATCGCGAAAACGGGCGCCGTCGGCGATCGACAGCCGCCCGCTCATTTGCCCCGAAGCGACCAGTTCATGCACCTGGCCCAAAGTCTTTTCGCCCGAAAGCGGACTCGCTTCGTCCTGAGCCGCGTTTTGGCCGGAGACCTGCCCCAATTGATAAATAAGGAAAAATCCCAACGTCAAAGCCAAGCCGAAAAACAATCGCCCTTTGTGCTTCTTGACGCTCTCCCAGCCATTTTCAATCCATTTATCGGCGCGGTCGTGAGCCATGGCTCTCCTTTTTTTTCGGTGAATTTAGACACGATTGAACAGCCTTCGAAACGGCGCGATTTCGCGTCCCGGCAGCCGGGCCAAGTTAGACCACGCCGCCTCTTGAGTCAACGCGCGCAAGCGCGAACGGCCAAACGGCGGAGAAAGCGCGCCTTCTGAAACGCTCGTCCCGCGGGCCGTCCTCGCGCTTGCGAAAACCGCGTGAAACGCGCGCCGCCAAACGCGCCGACGAAAAAAAGCGCCGCCCAGGGCCAAAAACCCCAAAACGGCGCGGAAACGGCGCCAATCAGAACAAGCGTTCTTGCGGGCCCGCGAACGGGCTTTGCGGATTGACCGGCGCGTGCTCTTTCGGAGCCGGCTCGCTCGGGCGACGCCCAATGTCCTCCTGGCTTTTCAAAATCACGCGCTCGACATCCGAGGGCAACGGGCGCACGCGCGAGATTTCTTGCGCAGCGAGTTTTTTGCCATAATGCGTCGTGGCCGTCGTGTCGACCGCGTGCCCCATCAGGGCCGCGACCTCTTCGCGCGAAAAACCGCTCGCTTTGGCGTTCGCTGAAAACTGATGACGGCACGAATACAGCGTGACGTGCTTGCTTCGCCGAGGCCAAAGGCGCCGGCACATCGTGCTCAGAGTCTGCGCGCAGCCCTCATACAATTCTTGGAACTGCCCCATCCCGTCCCACATGCGGCAGCGATCGGCGTGCCGGCGCACCAGGTCGATTTCCTGGCGGGACAGGCCGCCCAGCAAAATGGTCCGCGTCGGGCCGTGCGCGCGGCCATTGGTGGCCTTCGCGTTGATCACGACCAAGGCAGGCTCGCCATCGATGTCCTTCATTTCCGCGCGCGACCATTCCTGCGGGCGCAGGCCCGTCAACACAGAGCTCGCGAGCCAGTCGGTCAAGGGTTTCGCCCATTTGCCCGGTTTTTCGGTCAGCGTGCGGATGATTTTGTCAAAATCCTTCAGCGGGAATTTTTTGAGCTTCGTCGCGCTCGTGCGGTCGCTGGTTTTCGCGCAACCCGTGACGTCGATCTCAAAGAGCCAATCGCGCGCTTCAAGCGCCTCGTCAGTCCCCAGATGCTCCAAATAGCAAATGGCCGCGCTTTTGTATTGCCGCCAGCTCGGGCGCGCCAAATTCGACGAAATTTTCTTTTGGGCGAGCCACGCCGCGAATTGGCGCGGATCCAAGGGTTGCGTGAGCGTGAGCCCGAGGTCGCCCTTGGCCTTGCGAGCGAGGTTTTCCGCGCGACGAAGATACTGCGCGGTCGTTTGCGGGGTGCGGGTGGGCTCCACGGAGACCTTGGCCACAAAGGCCGCGGGAGCCGCGCCAGATTGGGAGGAGTCAACAACAGAAGACATGAATCAAATTCCTTGAAAAACGCAGCGCAAGCATTAATATGTCGGGACCCGCAAAAAGCCTTGCGCCCAAGACCGCGGCGAGAAAGCAATTTTCGCAAGCGCCAGGACCCAATGCCTTGGGGTCCGACAGTCTAAGGGAGCGGCCGCGATTGTCAATCGATATCAATTTTTCGCCGCCCGTTACAGAGTAAGCGAGAAGAGGCGAAAAACAAACCCCGCACGCGGCCCATCCCCCTAGGGAAAGACCGGCGGCCACCGCTGGACAAGGATTGCCGCGCGACGCCATCGGGCGGAAAAGCCGTTCAGCCTCCGCTCATGAAAACACGGCTGCGGAAAATGCTCTTTCGCGAAAAAAAATTATCCGTCCGTTGGCTTTGGGCCTGAGGGGGCGAAAATCAGGACGCCGCGCGCAATTGCGGCGCCGAAAAGGCGCCCTTTTCCTTTCAGTCGCGCATTTGTCCAAAAAACCGGACGAACGCGCGGCGAAATTCATTTAAGGGCGTTTTTAAGCCCGCGAGTGGGCCAAATTCAGGTTTCTTTCACAAAAACAGAAAAAGGACGACCAGCGGCGAGCGAAAACGGCGGCCAAATCGCCGAAACGACAGCCCAAAAGCCAGCCTGTGGCCTTCAATGGCGTCGGTTTGGCGGCCGTTGAAGAAAAAAAACCAGTTTCCGGGCCTCAGGGCCTTGATCTGCAGTCGTTTTTTGCTATAACTGCGCCCCGTGCCAGCCAGGAAGGCTGGGCAACCTATTCAAATCGATTGATCCAAGAGGACAAGCATGCGCGCAAAATTGACAACGGCGGTGATGGCAGCCGCACTCGTGGCCCTGAGCGGCTGCGCCACGGGCCCCACGGCTGACCAACTGGCCCAAGACAACAAGCGCGCGCAACAAGCGCAAACGGACAAGATGCTCCAAGAGCATCTGGCCGAGGCGACGGCTAAAATTGGCGCGCGCTTGGAAACGATCGAGCGTCTCGAGCGCGGCGACCCGGCCGCGGCGGCGCACGCCACGGCCCTCACGCAAACCCCGCAAGCCCGCGCGATCGCCGCGGTGTCGGATCCGCTGCAAACGCGCGTCCACATTTCTTGGAATGGCCCGGCTGACGAACTGCTTCGCCGTCTGGCTTCGCAAATGGGCGTGAAGTATCGCTCAGAAGGCGTCTCGCCGAACGTGTTCGCCCAAGTGGACTCCGCGAACGCCAGCGCCCAAGAAGTGCTCGCGAGCGTTGGCCAGCAACTCGACGGCAAGGCTGACGTGGTCTATGATCGCAGCGCGCAAGTGCTGACGCTGCGCGCCCACGACTAAGCGCATTGCGGAGCCCGGATTTTGATGGCCGGGCTTTTGGAACGCCAAAGCCAACGAGCGGCGCGGCGCCCAAAACGCAAAACGGCGGAACAAGACGCGGCGCGAACGCCGCGCGAGAAACAAAAAGAGAATCAAAGCGCGCGGAAACGCAAACAACGAAAACGCGCAGAAATAAATTGGAGCGGCCTTGTGGCCGCAGATGGGTCCGGGAAGCAACGCTTGCGCGCGCAAAACCCAAAGCCTCGATGAACTCAGGAGAATCAGGATGAAGAAGACAGCGTTGAAAGCAGCCATGGCCCTGGCCATCGCCGCGATGGCGCAAGGGGCTTTCGCGGCTGGCTGGGGCGCAAGCTCCGGCTCCGCGCTCCCCTCGACAGGCGAATCGTCAAGCCAAGAGCTCGTGCCCGCGACGTATTCGTCAGGCATTTTGGCCAACGACCCGTCATGGAACGGCGCCCAAAAGCAAACGGCGGGCGAAGGCACGCCGCCTCCGGCCCTCGAAAGCCTGATGAGCGACAACATCAAGCCGGCTGACCAACTGAGCGGGGAAGCGGGCGTTCCCCCAATCCGCGCCGAAGCGATCCAAGAAGCCGCGGCAGGATTGGGCGCTCGCGCGGGCCTGGCGGCTCGCACCGACGAATACGCGCGCTCGATCAAAGGCCGCGAGGGCCAATTGGACAATTTGTTCAATTTCCGCGCGCTGATGCTCGACATCGATCGCGACGACAATCCCGGCACTCCCGCCTTCTTCAACCGCACGGCGGCGAATGAGCAGCAACGCCGCGCGTATCTCGTGCCGGCCGTTCTCACGGATGGCGGCCCGTCGGACTCGTATCCGTCGGACAGCGAGCTGCGCATTTCGGATCGGATGTACAAGATCGAAGCGAAAGCGTATTTGTCGCCCGTCGCCCCGAACTGGCGCACGTATCTGGTCTTCTCCTTCGCGCAAGTGCAGACGCCGAATGCCTCTTTGCTGCCGAAGACGAAGCCTGAAAAAGCGTTGTGGGACCGTTGGGTGCGCATCGGCTGGTCGCGCGGCTATGAGCAAGCGGACCAAATGTTCAACGCGGGCTTTGCCCGCCTGGTTCGCGATTTCGACGGCATGGAAAACTTCCGCATCGCCTACGACCAAGGCATCATCAGCCGTCCGCGCGTCGCTCGCACGAATCTGGGCGTGACCGGCGGCGGCGCGGAAATGCGCCTGGGCGACTCGATTCGCCGCATCACGGATCAGTCCTCGCTCAATCCGGACGTGAAGAAGTGGCTCACGCTGGATCCGGCTCCCTGATCGCGATGCGCGCATGAAGGACCGATCGGCCCGGGCGGTTTGCCGGGCTTGCCGATCGGCGCCCAACTCCCTTGTGGAATTGGGCGCCGATTTGCTTTTTTCCCCTTTTCCGTCCCACGCGGCTGAGCGCCGCTCGGGCGCCGTCCTTTCAGAAAAGCTTTCACGAAGGTTGCGACGGCGCCTGGCGCTTGGCGGCGCAATGGGCGCGAGCAAAAGAGCGCCTCGAGAAAGAAGTTGAAAACCTTGGAATAAATCGGAAATAAATGCAATTTCGGCGCCATTGGGCGTTTGTTTCTTTTTTATGCCGTTGTTGGCTTGTCAGGGGGCGGGTTTCCCTTTAAATCATTGGCCTAGGATTTTTTTGTCGGAAAGCGCGCCGCCGTGCGCAACCGAGGCAGAAGGCGAAAAGTTGAAAGGAAACGAGATGGATTTGACTCAAGTTGTGCAAAATGACGAAAGCGCCTTGATGGAAGACGAACCGTCCTTCATCATGGGCAAGGACGTTGAGCGAATTTTGGCGCATTGCGTCAAGCACAAAGCCTCAGACATCACCATCACGACGAATTTGCCTATTTTCGCGGACATTTACGGTCGCCTGCTGCACGTCACGCGTCGGCGCCTCACCCAGGTTGAAGTGTCGGAAATCATTTCCGGGCTGTTCAAAAACGAGTCGGGCATCGCGCGATTGAACGGCGGCCACGATTTGGACTTCGCCTTTGAGATGCGCCCCAGCCGCGACGAGCGCGAGCGCTTTCGCGTGAACGTGACGGCCATTTCCGTGGAAGGGCAAACCGGCGCCCAAATCACGATTCGGACCATTCCCGGGATTCCTCCGCGCATTGAGGATTTGGGGATCGAAGAAGACATTTTGCTGAATTTCGCGCCGCAACAGGGCTTGGTGCTGATCGCAGGGGCCACCGGCTCTGGAAAATCGACGCTTTTGGCCGCCGGCATCCGCAATTTGGCCGAAAACCCGAACGCGAATCACAAAATCGTGACCTATGAGTCGCCGATTGAGTTTGTTTACGACGAGGTCAACAAGCCTTCGACCATCATCGCGCAAACTGAAATCGGCAAGCACTTGCCCGACTTCGCGGCCGGCGTGCGAAACGCCCTGCGGCGCAAGCCGACGGTGATCTTGGTGGGCGAGGCTCGCGACGCGGAAACGGTGGGCGAGTGCGTCACGGCCTCCATGACGGGCCACTTGACCTATTCGACGGTGCACGCCAACGGCGTGGCCGAGACGATTCGACGCATGGTGAACGTATTTCCGGAAAACGAAAAGCACGCGCGCGCCATTGACATCATTTCGTCAGTCAAGCTCATCGTGTCGCAAATGCTCTTGCGCTCCACCGACGGCAAGCGCGTCGCGCTGCGCGAATACTTGGTGTTCAACGAGCGCATCGTCGATGATCTGATCGCGGGCGGCGTGGATAAATTGACCGTGGTCGCGCGCCAGATTTTGAAGCGCGAGGGGCAAACCTTCTTGATGGACGCGACGCGCAAATACAAGGCCGGCATCATCGCAGAGCGCGAGTTTCGCCGAATCCAGGCGCTCTCCAAGGGCCAAGACCGCGACGTGGAGTTTGGTCTCTGACGCTTGGCCCCGATCGGGCCGCGATCCGTTGGGCGCGAACAGCGAGAAAATGGGATAAATAAGCGGCACATTGGGAAAAACAAAAAGCGGCGCGGTTCAAGCGTCGCGGGCGAGAAGACATCAGGATGGGTTGAAAATGAAATTCATGTGGAGAGAGTCGGGCCGCAGCGTGCGCTTCATCATTTTTGATGGCCGCTCTAGCGCCGCGCTTTTGATTTACATCGTGCACTGGTCATGGATCACGTTCTACATCGCGGCGTCCGTGCTGGCCTTTTTCGCGATCATTGAGCGTTTTAATTACACGCTGCCGGTCGCGCGCCGAAAAGCGATGGTCCTGCTGTTGGGGAAAATGCGCCGCGCGCGCCCCTGGTGGCGCCAGAAATATTATTCTTGATTTTTGTTTTTTGTGAAGGCGCCTTTTGGCTCCCGGCGAGGATCGCTCTTGTCCGGCTGGCCTGAGGAACCGCGGCGGCAGGCGCTTCCCGCTTCAGAGGAGGCGCTCTCGTCAGGGCGGAAAAAGTCGCAGGGCAGCAAAACGCAAGGGAATTGGAATTTCCGAGCGCGAGAAAGGCAGGAGCGAAAAAGGGATTGGTTCACCGTTCGGCGTCAGCTTTGCGCAGCAAGTGATTGCAGGGCTCCAAGGTGTTGACAGTGAATCGGTCGTGTTATAGGAATGCTGCGCGCCGCAAATGATGCGGAGCGAGCGAAACGACAAAACGGATTAAAAGGCGGAGAGCGACAATGATGCGCAAACACACAGCGATGGCTTTGGCAGCTTTTGCACTGGCGATGGCAGCCGGATCGGCGCAAGCCGAATTCATGGTGCAAGGCTCGGCTCAGCCGTCGGCTGCGCCCCAAGCACAAGGGCCGGGAACGGTCGAGAAGCTTTCGGCGCCGACTGGCGTCGTGGCGAAGGTTGACGGCCCGGCCGCAAGCGAAGGCATCCGCCACGCTTCATTCGGCTCGCGCGGCGCCGGCGTTCGCGAAGTCGGCACGCCACCTGACGCGCCCAAGGTCGCCAAAGGCTTCGCGCGCTCAATTCCGTTGGTCACGGCTTTGAAGCAAATCGTCCCGGGCGGATGGAAAGCCCGCAAGTCAGGCGACATCGATTTGAACACGATGGTTTCATGGCGCTCGCAGGACCAAACGTGGGTTGAAGTGCTCGACACCCTCGCGCATGAGCAGAATTTCACCGCGACCGTCAATTGGGACAGCAAGGAGCTCGTGATTTCGCCGGCAGGCGGCGCGATTCGCGAAACCATCGAGCCGGCTCGCAGCCAAGCGCCGCATGACGCGCTCGTTTCGCAACAAGGCCCGGCAAACCGCCCGGCCGCGACGGTCCGCGAAGAAATCGGCGCGGTTTCCGCCCCTGCCCCCAAGGGCCTTGTGGCCGCCGCTCCGCAAGGCGTGGTTGAGCGCCCGGTGGCGATTGCCGCGCCCCAGCCGATGCCCGTCGCCCAAGTGTGGCAACTGACCACGGACAAAACCTTGCGCCAGAACATCGAAGCGTGGGGCAAGCAAGCCGGGTGGGCCGTGTCGTGGGACGCTCAAATGCCGGATTATCCGATCACGGTTCCGATGTCGCTGTCGGGCAGCCTCGACAGCAATGGCGGCCCGCTGTATCAGATCGCGATCGCCTACAAGGACGCCGACCAGCCGTTCACCATCAAGCTTCTGAAGGGCAACCGGACGATCCGCGTCGAGAAGGTCGACTACGATCAACAGCCGAATCAAGACTTTATGCCGGAGCACCGCGCTTCGGCGGAGTGAGGCCGCGCCCCAAGCCTCGAAAGAGGCCTAGCGGGCGGCAGGACAAAAAGCGAAGAGCCCCTCGCCGTCACGGAGGGGCTTTGCAAGGACAGCAAAAGCAGCAAAAGACGGAAGAATCCGCGGGGAACCGCAAAAAAAAGAGCGCGCAAGGCCGCATCGGCTGTTCAAAAAGCCGGACAGAAACCGCCAGCGAGTTTTTTTCTGATTTTCGATTGACGCAAGAGCGTGGATGCATTAAAAGCGGGGCTCGAATAAATGGCGAAAGCCAAACCATTCAGCCCCCTGGGCGGGCCCCGAGAAGGGCCAAAACGGCGCAGAACATTTTCGCATTGGCCAAAAGCTTGGCACTTAGAGGAAAACATGAGCATGAACAACTGGAAAGCTTCGGCTAAAAAAGCGACAACCCTGGCCGTGGCCGTCTCGATGGCTTTCGCCGCCACTGGCTGCGCCTCGACCGCGAGCCGCAACGCGAAAGACGACTACAAAACCGCTCAGTCGTCGGCTCGCGAACAAGCCCAAACCGCCTACAAAGCGCGCCAAAACAACCCGTTGTTCAGCCAGAGCGATTCGTTCTGGGTTGAGAAGCGCCCGCTCCCGCTGCAAAGCGACGCGCAAATCCAGCAAGAGCAATTGCCGCCGGTGTTCATGAAGGAAATGGGCATGAACGTCCAGCAGCGCACGAGCTTGAACGAAGTGTTCGCTCGCGCAAGCCGCGTGACGGGCGTGCTGTTCACGGTCGCCCCTGACGCGTATGAGATCGGCACGGGCTTCATCCTGAGCCAGCAAGCAGGCGGCGCCGCGGCGCAACGCCCGGCGACGCAAACGACGGCGGGCGCCCGCCCGGTCGGCGGCGGCGAGCAATCGGCCGAGTCCAATGACATTCAAGTGCAGAACCTGGTTTACAAGGGCACTTTCGCTGGCATGCTCGACGAGCTCGCCGCGAAGACCGATCTGTCCTGGCGCTGGGACGGCGAGCGCGTGGTGTTCTACCGCTACGCGACGCGCACCTTCAAGATCAGCGCGCTGCAAGGCTCGATCACTTCGAAGGCCACGATTCAAACGACCAGCCAGTCGACCCAACAGCAATCGGGCGGCTCAGGTGGCGCCACGAGTGGCGTGGGCGGCCAGTCAAACACAGGACAAGACACCACGATTGAAGTGGCGAGCGCGATTTGGGCTGAAATCGACAAGGCCCTGCAAGGCCAGCTGACCGCGCACGGAAAGCTCGCGTTGATGCCGTCCGCAGGCACGATCACCATCACCGACACGCCGCAAACGCTGCGTCAGATCGGCTCTTACTTGGACGAGCTCAACCGTTCGCTGAGCAAGCAAGTGATGTTCAACGTGGACGTCTACTCGGTGGAAATCTCCGACGCCGACAACTACGGCGTGGACTGGAACCTGGCGTGGCAGTCGTTGTCGAACAAATACAAGTTCGGCTTCTCGACCTTCGCCAACGGCGCTGCGACCAACACGGGAACGGCCTCGACCATTCCTGGCGGAGCGGGCGCTATTTCGGGCGGCGTCGTGCAAAGCGCCAACGGCAGCACGAGCCCGTGGAATGGCTCCTCGGCCGTGGTCCAAGCGCTGTCGAGCATTGGCCGCACCTCGCTGGTGTCCTCCTCCTCGCTGGTCACGATCAACAACTTCACGGTTCCGATGAACGTGATCACGGAAAAAGCCTATCTGGCGTCGGTTTCGACGACGGTCACGGGCTCCTCGGGCACGGCGCAAACCTCGCTGACCCCGGGCTTGGTCACCAGCGGCGTGATGATGAACTTGACGCCGCGTCTGCTGGAAGGCGATCGGATGCTGCTGCAATTCTCGCTCGACTTGTCGAACTTGGTGAGCATCGACACGTTCACCACGAACGGCGCGAGCATCCAGATCCCGACGCGCTCGGTGCGAAACTTCCTGCAACGCGTGACCATGCGTTCGGGCCAGACGCTGGTTCTGTCGGGCTTCCAGGAAACGCAGTCGAAGAACAACACCGCGGGCATTGGCTCTTCCGATTTCTGGGGCTTGGGCGGCTCGAAGGCGGTGACCTCGGCGAACACGACGCTGGTGATCGTGATCACGCCGTATGTGATGCACAACTAAGGCGAAAGCCTGGGCTCGCGAAGGCCGCCGCGAAGAAACACGGCGGCGGCTTTTGCGAAGCTGCGGAAAAAGCAGAAAAGAAAGGCCGAGAGGCAAGGAATAAAAAGACGCGCCAGGGTCGCCGGGCGGAGAAAAAGGAACAAACACGGCCGACTCGGCGCCCGCGGGCCGGCTCTGGCGAGCACAACCGCTCACTCGCGCCGCGAATGGGCGAAGAGCGGAATCAACGGAAAAGCATCCCATGCAAAGCGAAATCAATCTGGGCGGAAAACGAGTGCTCGCGGGCCTTCAGTGGCACGTGGTGAGCAAGGACAAGGGCCAGCGCTCGAAAGACACGCGCTTGGCCAAAGACCAGGCCAAAAAGTCAAACCTGCAATATTCGCTCGTTTACGAAGGCGAGAAGCTCGCCGCGCTGGGCTTTGGCTCGGGCCCCTCGACGGCCACGGCCGCGGCGGCTTTGCTCGCGGAGGCGAATGCGCGCTTTTTGAAGCAGCAGGACTTCGGCAACACCGCCGTCAAGAAAAACTGGATTGTCGTCGAAAAAATCCACAACGGGGAGGGCGCTGGATTGTATTGGTTGGGCGCCGTTTTGGACGGCGTTCCGGCTCCGTTGGGCGACACGGTTGATGATTTCAACGTCATTTCCGCGAAGATCGCCGACTTGATGGATTTGATGGAGTCCCCTGAGATTTTCTCGACGGACCCAGACCTTCAGGAATATGTGGCGGACGTCGCGCCCGCCACGCCCAAGAGCTTTTCGGAGTTGGTCGAGGGCACGACGCTGAAAGCGGGTCGCCTGCGCAAGACGGGCGGGATTCCGAAACCCGTGATTTACGGCGGCATCGGCGTTTTGGCTATTTTGGCTCTGTATGGCGGCGTCACGGCGTGGAGCAATTACCACGCCGAACAGGTCCGTATTGAGAAAATTCGGGTTCAGCAAGAAGAGCAAGCTCGCCTGGCTCAACAATCGGCCACGCAGTCGGCTGAGCAAGCGCGCGAAATGACCAAAAAAGCGATTGAGACGGCCATGGCCAAAGTGGTGGACGCGCTCGCGAACGGCGCGCCGGCTCCGCGCGTGTCGGCTTGGATTTCGACGGTGGAGTCGGTGGCTTTGGAGCACGGCAATTGGGCGATCACGGGCATGGCCTGCGACGCGGCCAATTGCACGGTGACTTTGGCTCGCGAGGCTTTCGGCACGAACGACTCGCTGCTGACGGCGCAGCCGGATGCGAAATTGGACGGAGACGCAGCCACGTTCGTGATTCCGATGTTCAAGACGCAGGAAGAGGCGGACGCGAAAAATCCGCCGACGCCGGTGTCCGCTTCGGACGCCGCGGCGGCAAGCTCGGCGAGCGCGGCCTCGGGCGCGTCTGCGGCGGCAGCCCCCGTTTCAGCCAGCGCGCCCGCCTCGGCTCCGGTGGCGGCTTCTGCGATGGCGGCGCCGGTTGGCCTCGTCCCCACGCCCGCCGCGGCTCCCGCCGTGCCCTTGGGCGTTTTGCTCGGGACGCGCGAGCAGTTCATCCGCGGCATCGGCAGCGATTTGCAAATGATCCGCAACATCGGCGTGAGCTACGAAGTGTTGGCCGACACTCCGATCACCTATCGTCCGGTCGCGGCGAATCCGCAGGCCGCGCAAAAGCCCGGCGCTCCCAACACGACGGAGTTGGCTCCGGTTCACCTGGGCATTTCGCAAGGCTCATTCACGATGCGCGGCATGGGCTTGTGGATGCTTTCCGGCGCCGAACAAGTGCTCGCGCGCCCCGGCCTGACGATCGAGTCTGTTCAATTCGGCGCGCCTTCGGCCGCCGGCGACTCCGCGTGGACGATCGCGGGCAGCTATTATTTGTCGACGGGCGATGGGCCGGCGACGGCGGGGCTCAAGCCGCAAGAATCCGCGGCGACGGTCAATGTTGACGCGGCCTCTGGGGTGATGGTTTTGCCGGCTCCTGCGAGCGGCGCGTCTGCGACAGCCCTCCCCGTGGCGCCCGTGGGCAGTTCGGCGCCGCAAACAGGCCCGTTCGCGCCCGCTTCGGCGAGCGTGGCTGCGCCCCGGTGAGGATTGCCGGGCCTGTTGGGCGAGGCGGTTGGGAAGGCCTGCGGGGGAAGTGAGAAGCAAGGGCGCGGCGAGCTTCTGCTGGCCGCGTTTGGAGAAGGGAGGCGGGAAAGGCATTCAACGCGGCGCCAAAAAGCCTGAGGGAACGCCAAGCCGGCCCCAAAAAAGCCACATGGAAGTTAAATCAGGATGAAAGGCGGCTGATTTTGGCCGTTGGGCGGCAACAAAGGACAGAAACAAGCCCTTGGCGGTTTTGGGCTTGAAAAAGAATCGCGGTGCTTTTATCTTAGCGCCGCTTGCGTCAACAAAGAGACACAGCCGGCGTCAAGCCGCTCACACACAGATGAAAAGGAAGGGAGCCATAAAAATGGTCAAGCTGAACAAAATCATGAAAGCACTCGCGCTGGCCGGGGCCCTGTCTTCCGCGGCAAGCGCCTGGGCTTTGTCCAGCAGCGCGCCTGCGGCTCCGGCGCCTGGCGCCGCGGCCGCCCCCGCCGCGGGCGCTTCGGACGCGACGGCAGGCCTGGCCGCCCCCCAAGTGCAAGTGCCCACGCCCTTCGCGGTGAGCGGCCCGCAAAACGCGACGCCCGTCCTCAACAACGGCATGGAGCCCAAACTGCGCGAGGCCGCTGAGCTCAACGGCGACATCCAGATTCTGACGCTCAAGGGCAAGAAAAAGGTTCTTGAGGACGCGTTGGTCGCCAAGCCCGCGGGCCAGCAAGGCCCCAACGGCGCAGCCGGCGGCGATTCGTCCGTCGACAACGCCCAATCCCTGATCAAGCAACGCCAAGAGCAAGAAGCCATTGCCGCCGCGGAGCGGCAACGCCAGGCGCAAGAACAGCGCGCCGCGCAAATCGCTCGGGCCAACATGGTCGAAGTCTCCAACGTTTATGGCCTGAACGGCAATTACTTGGCGGATCTGATCGTCGGCGGCGAAACGCATATCACGGCCGCGGCGGGCTCCATGCTCCCGAATGGGCAAATTGTGCGCCAAGTGGGCCTCGACGGCATCATCGTCCAGCTTCCGGGCGCCCCGAAATCGGCCCCCCGCCTTTTGCTGATCCCGGTTTCCGGCAGCTCGGTGATGGCGGCCTCGGCGCAGCAGGTCGCGCAGCAGCAGCGGCCCGCCGCGAGCCCAACGCAAGGCCCCATCGGTCGCTTCGGACCCGTCATCACGGGCCCGGGCGTGAAAACTCCGATTCTTTTGCCGCAAAACTGATCGGCGTTCTTTGCGCTCCGAAAAAAGCCCGCGCGTCGCGGGCTTTTCTTTGGCGGGAGGATGGCGCTCCTTTTTATTGACGACGCCAAATCCTCCCCGTTGCGGTTTTCGCCGGGCCAGAAGGCGCGCCAAAGCCCTCCAAGGGCCAGCGCCCAAAAGGTCCGCCCGGCGGAGCCGGCTGTCTATTGACTTGCAACGCTTCTAGAGCCAGTTTGATCCCCGGAAAAAGAGCCGTCAGAACGGTCCCAATCACGTGTAAAGCCAACAAGGAATCACCGCAATGATCACAAGCGACAACGATCTGCCCGAAGGACAAGTTTTGACCGCCGTCGGCGGCCCGCTTGAGCTCCCGGAGGATCAGCAAGAAATGATGGTGGCGATCTCCATCGCAAGAAGCCGCGGCAAAACCAAAGAATGCTGGGCGCTTTATGTCGAAGGAAAGAAAAACGTCCAATTCATGGCGTTGATTCAGCGCGCCGAACAAGCCGGATACAATGTCAGCAAGCGCGACAGCATCGACGAGGCGACGCTTCGGCTGCTGTATGACCGCAATTTGCAGCAGGCGAGCCAAGAAGCCCAAGACCAATCGAAAATCATCGAGTTTTTCGACGGCGTGGTCAATGACGCTCTCGCCGAAGGCGTTTCGGACATCCACATCGAAAAGCGCGCGCACGGCGCGATCATCAAAATGCGCAAGCATGGCGAAATGCTCGAATACCGCGAGCTCTCGTCCACCCACGCCTATGAGCTGTGCTCTGTGGTTTACAACGTGTTGGCGGAAAACCGCGACATCGTGTTCAACGACATGGAATACCAGCAAGCCGCCATCAACCGCGTGATCGAGGGCATTGAGCTCAAGCTGCGCTACCAATCGCTGCCGGTTTACCCGGACGGCTTCGACGTGGTGCTCCGCGTGCTGCCGATCGGCAAGAACGAAGAGTATGTGCCGCTCGAAAAGCTCGGCTACACCCCGAGCCAAATCTCCTTGCTGATGGACATCGTCTCCCAGCCGGTGGGCACGCTCGTGATCGCGGGGACGACCGGGTCGGGCAAGTCGACGACTTTGAAGAATTTGCTCATGTATATTCACTCCGAGCGCCAGTTCAAAGACAAGATCTACACGGTGGAAGATCCGCCTGAATATAAAATTCCGCGCGTTTCTCAAATCCCGGTGATTCGGCGCAAAGGCGATGACTACACCAAGAAATCGCCGTTTGAGGCTCCAATCACGGCTTGTATGCGGGCCGACCCGGACATTTTGATGATCGGCGAGGTTCGCGACGAAGCCACGGGCGATTTGTTGAAAAAGGCCGTCCAGTCGGGCCACCAAGTGCTGACCACCGTTCACACGTCGAGCGCCCTGGCGATTGTGGATCGTTTCGAAGACTTCAACATGAGCCGCAGCGTGCTCGGGTCCCAGCAGTTCATCGCCGGCCTGTGCTACCAAAAGCTCGTCCCAATCCTTTGCCCGCGTTGCTCGGTGAGCCTGAAAGAGGCGGTTGTGGCGGAGGGCGCCAAAGAGCGCGACCTGATGCTCTGGGATCGGTTGAAGAAGGTTTGCGATCCGGAAGCGGATCCCGTGCATGTGCGCGGCCCTGGCTGCGACGAATGCGGCAATTTGGGCGTGGTCGACCGAACGGTGTGCGCGGAGATCATCATGCCGGACACCAAGATGCTGACGCTGTTCCGCGAGTCCAAGTCGATCGAGGCGTTCACCCACTGGCGCTCGATGAGCGACCGGGATCCGTATTCGCCGAACATGGTCGGCAAGAGCGCCATGGAGCACGCGATGCTGAAGCTGCGCAAGGGCCACGTTTCTCCGCATGACGTCGAATCCGCCTTTGGCCCCATCACCCCGCTCGCGCTGGGGTTGGTGACGCAAGAAGAGCTCGACGAGCAACGCAAGGAGCAGCAACAGAAGTGAGGCGGCGACAAGCCGGATAGCGGCGTGGATTTCGCGCCCTAAAAAAACCCGGGCGCGAGGCGGCAAGCCCCGAGCCCGGGTCTTCGGTCAAAATGGATTCAGCGGCTTGCGCAAGGCGAAACGCCAAGCAGGCGGCACAGGGAGAGACACATGGATTTGCAAGTCAAAAAGCGCGTCGCGAAGTTCCGGTTTGGCCTCAAAGCCCGCATCGGGCTGTATGAGCGCCTCGCCGCTTTCTTGCGGGCCGGCATTTCGGTCTTCGAGACCGTGGAAACCATCAAAAACCGCTATCAAAAACGCCGCGATTTTCGCGCCGTCATTTTGGAGGATTGGCTCCAATTGATGCGGGACGGCACGCGGTTCTCCGAAGCCATCAAAGACTGGATTCCGTCAAGCGAATACATGCTGATCAGCTCGGGCGAGCGCGGCCAAGGCCTCGTGGACGGCCTGACCGAAGCCGTGCGCTTGTCGACCGCCGCCGCCGCCATCAAGAAAAGCATCACCGTGGGGTCGGCCATGCCGGCCGTCCTGTTCATGATGCTCTTGGGCATGCTCGCGGGGTTCGACCTGAAAATGGCGCCGGTTTTCGAAGTGATTTTGCCGCTTAAAAATTGGCCGGACAGCGCGAAAACCCTCCATGAAATCGGCGACGCGGTCGTGCATTATTTCTTTGTGTGGGCCATTGCCCTCGGGGTCCTCGCTGGCGTCATCGGCTACACGATGAGCAGCTGGACAGGACCGATCCGCGAATTTTTCGACAAGGTGCCGCCTTGGTCGATTTACAAAAACTACCAAGCGTCCTCCTTTCTGATCGCGCTCTCCTCGATGCTGAAAGCGGGCGTGGCGTTGAGCGACTCCTTGAAGGCGATGCTGCGCAACGCGAGCCCCTGGATGTCCCTGCACCTCGGGCAAATGCTCTCCGCCCTTCGCGGCGGCGGCTCCAACTACGGCGAGGCCATGAACACGGGGCTCTTCGACGACGAAACCGCGGGCGACTTGCAAGATTATTCGCGCCTGTCGTCCTTTGAGCAAGCCATCGGCATCATCGGCGAGCGCATGATCGACGAAGGCGTCGAACGCACCAACCAGCGCATGGCGGTGGCCAGAAACATGATGCTGTTCTTGGTCGCGGGCACGGTGTTTTGGATTTATGGGACCTCGTACAACCTGCAAAACGTGATCGCGGACAATTCGCAAGTGCGCCAAAGCAAATAAGGGTCCGCCCCGACCCCGAAGGCCGCTTCGCAGCGGCCTTTTAGCTCGAGGAGCCGAAAACGTGATTTTGCAAAGCCGCGCCGGCGCCGAGCGCCCAGAGAAACGCCCCCTCGCTTAGGAGACGACAGTGAGAAGAATCGTGGTCAGCGGAACAATTTGCGGGAAAGCGTCCGATCTGTTCGAATGGTCCCAAAACACCGAACGGCGTTCGGAGTGGGATCCTTTCGTGTCCAAAATCCAATGGCTCGAAGGCGAAACGGGCCCTCGCGTGGGCGCCGCCGCCCGCGTGCATTCTAAAGACGGCGTTTCCATCGTGGCGCGCCGGGTGTCTTTTCAGCCCGCGCGACGCACGGAGTTCGTCATGGAGGAGGGGCCTGCGTTTTTGCGCGCGCTTTCGGGCGAATGGACCTTCAGCCAAATCGACGCCTGCGCCTGCCGCGTCGCATTCGTGTATTCATTCGCCGTGCGCCCTCGCGCCCTTCGCGAGCTGGTCGAGCCTTGGGCGGCCTGGTGGCTGCGCCGGCGAACCCAGGCGCGTTGGAATGCCTTCAAAACATGGGCGCAGACGCGAGCGGCGGCGCAGAAAATCAAGGAGGCTGCGCGTTGAGCCTGCGCGCGGGACGCGGCGTGAGCCGCGGCGGCCTTCGGCGGCCATTGAGGCGAAAAAGTCGGCGTGGCGAAAGAAACCCACAAAACTCGGAAGCCAAAACCACTTGCCGGCGCCGCCGGTCCGCAAGCGGCGGCTGAAAACGCGGTTTGTGAAAGGGCTCGCTTGCGAGCTGTTCCTTTTTTGCATAGATTGCGGCCGGACCATAAAACGAAAAAAATTGTCAGGGCTTGCGGGCCGGCGAAAAAACGCCGAGCAACCCAAAAGCCACGAGCCGCGCGGATCGCTCAAAAATCAATCGATCAAGCCAAAAAGAATTCAGGAGAATTGCATGGAAAACGTGGTTGGCCAACCGACGCAGGCGCGGCCCATTGAAGACACCGTGACCGACTGGTATCTGCCGGAGAACAATCCGAAAGAAGGATGGGTGTATCCCGGCATGGTGATGGTCCAAGGAAACGAGAAGCTCGTGGCCGTGGCTCGCGAAATGGCCGCCTTGTGCCAACAAAAGCCCGGCGAGGACTTTGTCATCAAGCACGGACAGCGCCTCTACCGCGGCCACCGCATTGGTTCTGTCGAGGGGGACTTGCTCGCGCTGCGCCGGGTGCCGTCCATGGTGCCGCCGTTGGACAAACTCGGACTCGCGGCGCCCGTCGTGGCGCTGCTTTTGCACGAAAAACTGAGCAAGGGCGGCCTGGTGATCATCGCGGGCGAAACCGGGCAGGGCAAATCCACCACGGCCGCGGCCACGATTCGAGCCCGAGTCGAGCGTTTTGGCTCCTTTTGCCTGACGGTGGAGGACCCGCCCGAGCTTCCGTTGCATGGCCGCATCGGCAAGGGCGGAATGGTCGTGCAAACCGACGTCCGCGTGGGCAGCTTTGGCGACGCTTTGCGCGGCGCCATGCGAAGCTACCCGACCCAGGGCAATTCCATTTTATTCGTGGGCGAAACGCGCGACCCGGAGACGGCAGGAGAAGTCCTTCGGATCGCCACCAACGGGCACTTGGTGATCACGACGATCCACGGCGACGACCTGATCGGATCCGCCCAACGCTTCATGGCGTTGGCGCGCGCGCACAAAGGCATGAACGAGCAAGAGGCCAAAGGCGTGTTTTCCTCGGCCTTTCGTTTGATGCTGCACCAAGAGCTCAGCCACGACGCGGGGCGGCGCACGCTCAAAGCGAACATTTTGTTCTCAGGGGATCGCTCGTCTCCGGTGGCCAATCGGATTCGCCAGGGATCGCTCGAAGGCCTCTCCACCGACGTGCAGCAGCAAGGGTTGCTGCTTCGCGAGGGCAACGTCGACCGTTTGGTCGCGATGTTCGACAATCGCTCCGGGTCGTCTTCGCGCTAAAAACACTCACGCGGGCCGCCCGAGCGCGGCCGCTTTCTTCGCCGCTGGGGCTCGGGACGCGACGAGGCGCGAGCCTCAAATCGATAAAGAGACCGCGTGAAACAAGCGTCCTGCGGGAATGTCCCCCGCCAACAGAACACGGATAAAAGGGCAAAAAAAAAGCCCGCGAGCGAAAAAGGGCGTTGAAAAAGAAATTCCTGCCGCGCGGCAGGCATTTTGGCCCCAAGGCAGACAATCGGCTGTTTAGCGTGTTGTTTCAGAAGGTTTGAGCGCTTACAATTTGGGGCGAAGGCTTGCGCAAAGACGAAAAACCATCTAAAAGCCTTCTCGGAAGACACATTTATTTAAGCAACCAGCAAGGCCGAGCGGCCCGAGCGCGCAGTCATCGCGCGTCCCGTCAGCAAAGCTCAAAACAAAGGAACGGCGATGCCGGCACAATTGAAGCAAGAAGAAACCAGCGCTGAGTTCGCGGCGCCGAAAAAAGCGGCCAAGCCGCGCGGAGCCGCGCGCGCGCCTGAAATCAAGGCGCTGCCGCCCGAGGCAGAGATTCAAGCCCCCGAATCCCAAGAAGCGCAAACCTGGCGCACGCTCACCGACAAGGGGCAGGCGTTTTATCGCCGCAGCGAGACGAATTTGGGCGCCGATCTGGACTACGCGGCGAGCAAGCTCGCGGTGGACGTCGCGTTCGCCCTCTCCGAAGAGCTCGAAGACTTTGACGGCTTTGACCCGACCTTTCGCCGCGGCCTCCAACGCGCCGCGCGCCGCGCTTTGCTGTGGGTGTTCCGCAGCGAGAAAAAAGTGGTCGTGATGCCGGACGCGTTGCCGGGTTACACCATTTTGGCGTTCAAGAAAGACCCCCACGCCAAAGCCCCGAGCGTCCGCTCCGCGGCCAAATCAGCCGGGGACTCCATTGACGGCTCAGGCCTCGCCCAAGAGTCCCTTGAAGGCCAAGCCGCGGCGAGCCTGGTCGCCGAGTATATGAAGACCCGAAACGATTCGCGCGTGATGGCGATTGAATCCGCAGACGCCATTTTCGCTCTTTTCCCGACGTCCGACACGCGCCGAAACCTGCGTGAGATGGGCTTTTGGTTCGCAGGGAGCGCGGTCGACGAATGAGCCGTCGCGAGGTCTCGCGCGATAGGCGTGGGGCTTAAAAAAAACGAAAGGCCTTGCCAGGAGAATTCCTGAGCAAGGCCTGTTTCATGAAAATCAGCGTTGCGCGCGCGGTTGCGCTCAAAAAAGCCTTTGGAAGCCTCCAAGCGCTGACAAAGGGCGAGCGCGCGAAATGAGTTTGTTGGGTTTTGTCGCGCCAAAAGACAAAAAAAGGCGAAAAAGACAGCAAAAGCAATTTGGCCGACCAGCGGCAGGCCATTAGGCCGAGCAGGGGGGATTGCGGGGAGGGCCAGGCGCCCCTAAACTGATGGGGCAGGATTCAGAGGGCTTTGCGGCTCTCGCACACCAAAGGAGATTCATCGCATGTCACAGCAACAAGCCAGCACGACCAAAATCGAAACGCACGCGGAGTTCACGGGCTTTTTGAAATCGCAACCGCAACTGAAGGGCCTTTCTGCGGATGACTTCGCGGTGGTCAGCGTCAACGCGGTCAACGAAGAAAGCATGAAGGCCATGGGCGATCGCATCCAGGCTCGCCAAGCGGCTCGCGTCGCCGACACAATCGCGCCGTCCACGCCGACGAAGCGCCCGGGGCTGAACTAAGCCCGAAAAAGGCCCAAAACGGCAAGACGCGCCGGGTTGGGCCTTTGGCGCAAAGGCCGCGCGCATTTTTGCCGCTGGCTGGCGCCTGAGAGACCCTTGCTTTTGAGGGTGTGTTTAGATAGTGTTGCGCGTCGCTGGCGGAGGGCCGCATGTTAAATCTGAAAAAGAGCATTGTCACTGATTTTTGGAAGCGAACGGATCCGCGCCTGGCGCGCGTTCTGGGCGTGATGGAGAATGTCGAGCATTGGGTGGTGGACGACGTCGAGGTTGTGGCGCGGAAACTGGCCGAAGCCGGAAAGAAAATGGACCAAGTGTCGAAGGAGACTTTGGCGCAAGTGTCCGAAGAAGTGTTGTTCGTGATGGCGTATATCTCGTGCGGAAAGGCCTTGCGCCTGCTCAACTGGATGGACGAGACGCACCCGGGCTTGTCGGTGCATTACATCATGGAGGCTAAGCAAACGAGCGAGTGGGGGCCGGGCCGTTTGATGGTGGACCGGTTGCAAACCGTTAAAGGACTGTCGCTGATGGGGCGCATTTTCGCGCCGGCTCGGATGCGACTGATTGAAAGGCTGCTCAAAGAGGACGTGCGATGAAAAGCGTGAAAGGCCATAAGGGCGAAAAAAACATTGGGCAAGCGGCGCGCGTGGCGTTGAGCGGCGTTTCACTGGCGATCGCGATGTTCGCGGCGGTCGCTTCGAATTCAGCGTGGGCCACGGCCTGCGACAGCAGCGTGGCGTCATCGCTGCAAACGCAAGCGGCCACTTCGCTCGCGGAGCAAAAAGCGCGGATCGACAAGGCCGTGGCGGACAACAGCCTGGCCACGGAGGCTCCGGCGGGTCTGTCTGCGGCGAATCCCAACGCGACCGGCTTGGGCGCGGTCAATCTCTCGTGCTTCAACACGTTGTTCAATTTGGGCAATGGCAGCTTCAACATTCCGTCGGTGGACCAAGCGCTGCAAGCGGTGGGCCAGTTCGCGGTGAACAGCGCGTGCACGGCGGCGACCACCGCGCTGCGCTCGGCGACCAGCCAATTCAACCTGAGCCAGACGATGAGCTCGGGCATTCCAGGCCTGAGCGTGAGCGGGAGCACGAGCGCCTCGGGCAGCGGCTTGAGCCTCTTGGGCAGCGGCAACAATCTGAGCACCGTGGGCAATTTGACGGGCAGCAACCTGAGCACGTCGAACCTGACGGGCGTGGACAGCTCGGTCACCAGCACCACGGGCACCTCGGCCATCAACAGCGCGTCAAGCTCCCTGAAGAACTGGGTGCTGGGCAACTAAACAACAAGCCTCAGGGCGCGCCGGAGGCAGCAAACGGCGCGCAAAACGAGGAAAGCACTGGGCGCGAGCCCTCGCGCCCTCGGAGACAAGGAGAAGGAACACATGTTTAAGGCTTCGTTGAAATTCAAGGGGATTGCGGGCGCGATGGTCACCGCCTTCGCGCTCTTGTCCAGCCAGAACGCGAACGCGATCGCGTATGCGCTCGAGCCCACCCAATTGGCGAACTTCGCGCAATTGCAATCGGCCAATTCGCTGTTGAGCCTCTTGGTGTCTTACACCGGCAACATTCCGGGCTCAACCGTGGTCGGCGCTTTGGCGACGATTTTGGGCCAGCTCAAATACAACGCGCAATTGGAAAACGCCACGATGGTGGAAGGCGCCCAGCGCGCGCGGCTGAAGGACGCCGAGCAGCGCTACTACGACGCTGAAATGCACGCGATGCCGTCGGTTCAACAGTGCCAGGACATCACGCAAGGCTCTTCGCGCGGTGGCGCGGGAGCCGCGGGCTCCGCGGCCAGCAAGCTCGCGGCCGCAGCGGACGTGACCAATGCCCTGACCACGAAGTCGGACGCGGGCTCCGCCGGCCGGATCGTGTCCAGCCGCCAGGCCAACAACACCTGCTCGCAAGACGACGTGAATCATGGCCGCACCGGCTGCGGATCTGTCGGCACGATGCCTTCGGCTGACGCGAGCGCCACCACCTTCTTCCAGACCATGACAGCCAGCTATGGCGTGAAGGGGTCGAACCTGACCTACACTCCGGACCAAGCCAAGTTGATCTTGAACCCGACCTCGGGCGACACGCTCGCGAGCCACATGATCAACCCGTTTCCGGCCCCTGTCCTGCCTGACGCCGTGGAAAAGACGCCGCAAGGCTTGACCTTCCTCGCGTTGAAGCTGGCCGCGACGCTGCGCCTGTCCACGGCGTCTTACGCCATGAGCCAGATCACGGGTTTCCGCACCGCGGACACCACGGGCCAGTTCTCCGGCACGCGGACTTTGAGCGGCGGCACGACCGCGACGGCTTGGGGCAATGGCGACGTGCAGAAGATTTACGCGCGCATGTTCCCCAACGACCAGTTCCCGACGGCCCCCAGCCAAGCCGAAGTGCTCCGCTATGAAGTCGCCAGCCGCTATGTCGACATGGGCGATGGCTCTTGGCAGTTGAAGATCGCCACGATGAACCCGGACGACATGCAGCGCGAGCAGTTGAAGCTGCAAGCGATCCAGGCCTATGTCCAATGGCAACAGCTGCAACGCACGGAAGAGGCGAACGCGATGCTGGCGAGCTTGGTGGCCTCGCAACACTATCCGATCAACAATCAAACGCTGCAATCAGCCAGCCAAGACGCTCTGCGCAATCAACGCGGAACCAATTGAGCGACAAAAGCAACAAACGCAAAGCCCCGATTGTTTCGGGGCTTTTTTTCGAGCCCGTTGCGGCCAAGCGCCCGCTGCTCTTCCGCAGGACCGCTCCGGGCGGGATTTCAGCATCCGCCCCGGGAGCTCAAAACCAGCCATTCGTCGGCGACAAAGGGCGAAAAGCCACGAAGATCCACGGAAAGCCTTGCGGGGCCTTGCGCTGAGGGGCGATTGGCTTTAATCCATTGCCATGGATGAGCCATCCGGCTCCCAAAGGAGACGCACATGACCCAGCAAAACGCCCAAGACGCCGCGCTTAACATCCCCGCGACGCTCAACGAACAAGAACGCCAAGAAGCCTTTGACGAAGAAGTGGCCAAAGCCCTGCGGGCGATGCCCGGTTTGGGCGCGAAATTGGCCGCCGCGGCTTCGGCCGGCAAACGCTCGCGGTTGCCGCTGCCCCCTCAAGCGCACGAACAAGACGAGCGAGAATGAGTCCGGCGCGAACTCTTGCTTGATTGTCGCAAAAGCCTGATTGAGCAAAAACCCGCCAAATCGCGGGTTTTTTGTCTTTTTCGCGCAGGATGCGCCTTGGGGGCTAGACCGGCCGCTTGGACTGCGCGCGCGTTGGCTTTTTTTCTCGCGGAGCGGCCTTCTTGGCCGCCGGGGGGGCGCTTGCCGCCGCGTCGCCTGCTCTCGCTTTCCCGCGGGGTCGCGCTTGGGCTGCTTTTTGAGGAGTCGCGGCCTTCGGCTCCGCCGCGCGGGCGAGTCCTTTCTTTGGCGAAGCGGAGGCTTTCTTGGCGAGCGCGGCGTTCGCGTCGGGAAAAAATTTGGCCGCGGCGAGCATCGCCTCCGCTTGGCGCGCGAGAGCCACGCCCGCGGTGGCCTGCGGCCCCAAATCCTCCAACGTGACCGCCCGCCTGGCCGAGCGCGAGCGGTCCGCGCTCGCGGTGATCGCTTTGGAGGCCACGGCGAGCTCGGGATGGTCAAACAGGTCATTCGGTTTGAAATCCGGGTCTGGCGGCAATGTCAGGCCTTCGATTCGGATGCCCACCATCGGCGTCCCTATCGATTGTTGGGGCTCCGCGGCTTGCACCACATCGGGGTTGTCGTCAGGGAACAATCCCGGGCGGCCCTTTTTGGAGTCGTCTTTCAAGGCGTCGATGATGAACTTGAACATCACCTCGATGCTGTCTCGGTCGATTTTTTTTCGGCCCTGCCGATAAAGCGTGAGCTTGCACGCCTCAAAGTGCGGAAGCGGCTGATCGGCGCCCAATTGCCCCGAAAGTTTGGAGAGGGCGTTTTTGGTCAGCTGCTGCCAAAGTTTTTTATAGCCGAAAATGATGTAGCTGCGATATTGCAACAACGCGAAAAGCTCATTGAGCGAAAAGAGGCGCGCGCCTTCAAAAAGAATGGAGACATGGTTGTCCCCGGCCTCCACGCGAACCTGGCATTCACGCAGCGAGGTCAAAATGGGCGTTTCCTTCACTCCTTCGCGTTTTTTCTTCTCCGGCGGCAAACCGAGCAATCCGACGCCCGATTGATCGGCAAGGGCGTCGTTCGCGGCGAGCGCCTCGTTCACGGCTTTTTGCGCCTCTTGCGCCTTCGCCGCGGCCTTGGACAAGCGCCCCGGGCGCGCCGCCAGGCCCAGTTGGGCCAAAACCTTGTCGCGCGCGGCGTCTTTGGCGGGCTCGGCCACGCCTTGGGAACGCAAAAAATCCTGCGCGCTCATTCGGGTGAAGGCGTCAGCGGCTTTGCGCGGAGGCTTTGAGGACGCGGAGCGACGATCGGCCACGGAAAATCCCAATAAAAGAGGCTATGGAAAAACATTCACGGAAAACCGCGTCGCGCGCTTTCCAGCTCGCGATGGGCCATAATCGCACAAAAATGAGGCGACGGCAAAATTTATTCGATCGATTTTTGGCCGCTTCGCGCGTTTCAGGCGCGAGTGCGGCCACTCTGTTTTTGGGCGCCCACTTCGCTGAATTCGCGGTCGCAAAGAAAAACCCGCGCAAGGCGGGTTTCAGTCCAAAGACGGGAAACAGCGCCGCCGTCGCCGTCATTTCTTGCTCGGGCGCCCCGGCATCCAGCCACGCGTCTTCGCGCGCGCTTCTTGTCGCGGATTGGCCGCCATGGGCTGGCTCGACATCCGCAAGCGAGCGCCTGCGTCTTGCAGCAGTTCGCGATACGCGGCCGGATCTTCGCCCTTGGCCTTCAACGCGAGCAAGCCGGCCAGGACCTCTGGGCCCGCGGCGCGCAAAGCCGTCGCGCTCGCTTCTTGCAATGGCTGGACCTTTTTGAAGTCAAAACGACGGCCAAAATGGCGCAGGGCTGAGTTCACTCGCGACAAAAAGCCCATTTTTTTCGTCTTTTCCGAATCCACGGATGGCTCGACATCGGCGCCGTTTAACGAAAAAAGGACAAATTTGGGGTGGCTGATCATAAAAGCTCCATAAATCGACAGTCAAATCGACAAAATTCAGAGAAAAAACAAAAAAGGACAAAAACCAGGCGGCCCAACGGTCTCAGGGTTCAGTTTAGCGCCGCTCGGAGGCAATGGAAAGGCATCGAAAGCCTTCTGGGGGACAAAATCAAAACTCGGGCCCAACGGCCGCCGCGGAATCTCGGAAAGCCGGGGCGACGCCACGCCAAGCGGCGCGCCGGTCACTTCTTTTTGGGATCGAGCGCCTTGTCCGTCGGGCCCAAAATGTAATTGGAGTTGTAAGAGTTGGTCGATTCGATTTTTTGGTCCAGCCACTGTTGCAGCGAAAACGCAACCTCTTCCTCGCCCGCCTCCAGCAACGGGGCGCTCTCGAATTGACGCGCCAAAGGCAAGGACCAAAACACATCTTTGCCGCCCACTTCCGGAATCAACTCCCCGCTCTCGTTCGTCTCAAACCACAGCGAGCGCGCGGCGATGCGGCTCGCCCGGGCCAATTGGGCTCCTTTTTCCGGCGAGTCGATCGAGAGGCCCAGCGCCACCGCCGGCAAATCCGGGTTTTGCTGTCCGTCGCCGCGCATGGCCGGAGCGATCAAATGCAGCCAGCGGCCATCCGGGGAAACCGAGGCGCGCGAAAAACGCAGCAAGCGCAGGAACAGGGCTTCGGGCGCCTGGGCCGCCAAGAAGGGATATTTGCCGAAAGCGCGCGTGCGCGGGATGCCAATCGCCAGGCGGCGGCTGACCCGGGCGTCGCAACGAACCAGCGGGCCCTCGAATTCGAAGCGCAAGCTTTGTTTTTCATTTTGACGGATCCAGTCCATCAAGGCCGCCAGCCCCGCCAAATGTTCGAGGTAATCGCTTTCGGCATTCTGCGCCATAATGAGACAATCCCTGAAAAATAAAAAAAATTAAAAATCACAAAAATCGCGCCACAATGGGCGTCCGCCTCGAAATTGAGGCCGGTGAAATGTAGCGGATTGTGGAGCGGGGCGCAAGAGAGCGGGCGAGGGCCGACAGTCGCCGCCGGGCGCTAAATGCGGGCGCCCCCTTGTTTGGAAATAAGGCTTGGGCTAATATGCCGGACTTGCCAAGGTAGATAAAAGCGTTCATTGTCAATATCCGCCGAGGCAAGCATGGCGAGAGGGCGGGCAGACCGTCCTTCTCGGGCGATTTTTGGCGCGAAACCCCTTGGGGATCAGCGCGCGGCTAACAGGAGGCCAGAGTGGCGGAAGGCGCAGAGCAACAAGTGGCAAACCAATCGGAAGACCCGATGATCGATCGGTTGCGGGCGTTGGCGCTCGCCACGACGCGGCACAACGGGGCGCGGTTTTGCATTCAAGGCCAAGAGCTGGAGACCGAGGAGGTCGCGGCGCACAATGGCTTGTTGCCGTTGTTGCTGCATTGCGCCTCGCAAGTGTGCGAACGCGCGTTTGATCGCCGCTTGCCGGTGCTTTTCGAGATCGACAAAACGGCCCTTTGCGAGGTTGTCCCCCTGGTCGACCGTTCGTCAAATAACGCGATTTTCGCGCTGTTCGCGCACTGCCTGCACTTCGGGCTGGAAGAAATTCAGAAGAAATTCGAAGCGAAGCCCGAGGCGATGCTCAACGGCGATTTGATCCCCCTCGATTGGCTGTATGAAGAGTGGTATCAGGAAGTCCAAAAGAATCGTTACAAGATTCGCCAGCGGCAAGCGAACCAAACCCAGCCCGGCGCGCAGCCGGAAGGGGCTTCGGGCGTGTCGCGCTGACGCCAGGGCCTCGCGAAGCGCGGCGGGGCGGCTTTTCGGGGCCGCGCAAGAAAGGGCGGCGAGCAACCGCCTGTTGATGAATAAGGAAAGCCCGCGAGGCTTTCGCATTGGAGCGAAAAAAAATGTCGTTTCGTCCGCAAGCCGCAGGGGACAAGCCGCCCCGAGGGTGGGAAGAGAGCCGGGAGGGCCCTTTGGGGTTTCTGGCTCCCGCCACGCCCGCGCGCGAGCGCGAGGCCGACCCTCAAAAAGCCGAGCGCAAAGAGGACGAAGCCCGCCGCAAAACGCTGCGCACGCTGAATGCGTTGCGCGTTGTCGGCCCGTTGATCGCGGCGGTCATGGAGCGTCCGGGGCCTCTGGCGAGCGACGAAGAAATCAACGCGGCGTTTCGCGAGCTCGTGAGCTCGACGTCCGCTTTTTCAGAGCGCGTGGCGGGCAAGATGGGGGTGGACCCTGCGGATCCGAAGAACTTTTGGGTGCGCAACGTGTTGGAGCGCGTGTTCTCAGAAGCCCTCAAAGAGCAATGGTCCAAGAGAAAGAGCGCGAGCTTGGACGCCTTGGAGGGCCCCATCAACGCGTTGCTTCAAATGGAGTGGTCCACGGGCGACCGCCAATTTGACAGCCTGTCTCCGGACTTGGCCGTGAAAGCCGCCCTGATTCGCGCGGGGGCTCCCATTTTGATGAAAGCGCAAACGGGCTTCGATTTTTTCCGCAACATGGACAAAGAGATCGAGCCCATCATGCAGCGCTTGATGGGCGCCGCGGCCAAAGCCACGCTGGACCTGAGCGACGACGCCGCGAGCGAGCGCGATCGGGCCAGTTTGTTCTCGGTGTTGATCGCCGAGGCCGGCACGTTGTATGCGACGTCTTGGTGGATGTTGGGCAAAAAAGCCGTGGAAGACTTGGAGCGCGTCTCGGACGCCGAGCTCAAAAGCATTTTGAAGGAATACCCCGATGGCCTGCCGCTGGAAAAGGTCAATTCCGCCTTCGACAAAAATTTCAACCGCTTGGTGTCCGTCGCCAACAAACTGGTGCCGCCGCGCGCGGGCGTGATGTCTTCGCGCATTTCCGCAGAGACGCGCGAGCAGCCAGCCGCAGGGCCAAAAAAAGCCGCGCCCCCGGCCGCGAGCCGCGCGGTTGCGCCCGCTCCGCGCGCCCCGCTTCCAACCCCGCCTCGCCCCGCCTCGCCTGTGGCGCCGACGCCGCGCCCGCAATTCAAAGCGCCGTCTTTCATCCCGGGCGCTCCGATGCCGCTGCGCGCGGAGCCCATGGTGAGCGCTGGGCCTCCGGCGGGTTGGGGCGACGACGAGGACGACGAGGCTCCATCGCCGCAATTGGAGGCCGCCGTTGCGCCGGCGCCTGCGGTGGATTCGCAAGCCGAGACCGCGCAACCGGGAGGCGAGAAAGAAATGGCAACGCTCGCGCGGCCTTCCGCGGAGCCTCCGTTGGAGGACAGCCTGGACAACGAGGTGGACCTGTTCCCGCCCGGCGGCTCCGTCGAGGAAACCCGCCAAGCCGCGGCCACGGGCGACGAAAAACCCGAGGGCAAGGGAAACAGCGCGCAAAGCAATGAAAAAATCTCCCGAGATCCCATTTCAGGGGTAAAATCAAGCCCAGCGCAAAAAACGCGCGGAGCCAGCGGGAGCGTGTTCGCGGCTTGACGCCCAGACAAACCGGCCGCGCTGAATGGCCCGCGAGGGGCAAAGGCGATTTGACCGAACGCCCAATATCAATTATCCATGATGTGAATTCCAAGTTTCACGCGGCTGCGTCCCGTCGCCGCGCAGTCGCAAAAAGGGCGAGGCGAGCCAGCCTCGGGCAAACGGCGAAAGCCGCGCGCAAAAATGACGATCACGAACAGAGGGCATCAGAATGGCTGGATTTTTTAAACGCACGGGCGAAAAAACCCTCAAAGGCGTCAAGCGCACCGTGGGCTGGAAAGAAGCGGTCACCGGATGGGGCTTGATGAAGGGCGCGGCCAAGCAGTTGGATCCGCGCGAGCTGAAAAACAAGACCGCTCGGGTGGAGACGTTTCAAAGCGCATACAAGCGCCTGGGCTTGACCGAGAAAACCCTGCAAGCGAATTACCAAAATCTTTTTTGGCAATTCTGGGGCGTCGCGCTCATCGCCTTCGTCGGCGTTCTGATGATGGTCGCCCAATGCGTCAATGGGCGCTTTGGCTCGTTGTTGCCGGGTTTGGGCTTCTTGGCCATTTGCGCGGGGCTCTTGTTCAAGTCGTCGTTCCGCGCGTTCCAATATCGCCACCGGTCGCTGGCGCCTGTGCAAATGTGGATGAAGTTTCCGGGCGAATGGGCTCCGATGGGCTGGACGCTGCCGCCGCCGCCGCTGAAGAAAACCGTCTCCGAAGGCATCGCGAGCGCTTTGGAGCGCGAAGCGCGCCGCGAGCGCCAAGCTCTGTTGCAAAACAAGAAAAACAGCGGAGACAGTGAATGAGCGACCGCGCTTATTTGACCGTTCCGTTCGCCGAAAAGGACGCCGCCAAAGCATTGGGCGCGCGCTGGGATCCCGTCGCCAAGCAGTGGTTCGCGCCGCCGAACGTCGACCACGGGCCGCTCGCGCGCTGGATGCCGGGCGGCTCGCCCGTGAGCACGCCGTCTTCGACGCCGAATTTGGCGAACAATGGCGCGGGCGGCGTGGCGACGGCTCCCGCCTCGTCTTGGGGCGCGGCCCCTCCGTCCGGGCTGCGCGCGGCCGGCGGGCAACAAACGGGACAGCCTGCGGCGATGCCGCCTGGCGCCATGCCGATCGCCACGCGCGGGGGAGACCCGAATTTGGCGGGCTTGGCCCAATCAAATCCATTGTCGCTCGCGCTCGCTTTGCAGCGAGCGTCCAACGCCGTGACCATGGCGTTTCCGGCTCCTCTGTGGATTCAGGCGGAAGTGGACTCCGTGCGCCGCAACAACACCTCGGGGCACTGGTATTTGGAGTTGACGGAGCGCGACGGCGCGGGCAAGAAGCTCGCGGGCGCCAACGCGCGCGTTTGGAAGTCGGACGAGCGCGTGCTCGCCGAATTTGAAAAACAAACGGGCACGCCGTTGCGCGAAGGCCTTCGCGCGTTGTTTTTGATCCAATTTGACTTCTCGCCGCAGTTTGGAATGGGGGCGCGGATTCTGCGCCTGGACCCCTCCTGGACCTTGGGCGAAATGCAAAAGAAGCTGCTGCAAATTCGCCAAGCCTTGAAGGACGCCGGCATCGCCGACAACAACCGCAAGCTCCCGGCGCCCGTCGACTACTCGCGCGTGGCGCTCATCGCGCCGTCGCAAGCGGCGGGTTTGGGCGACTTCATGGCCGACGCGCGCAAGTTGGAGAAAAACGGGCTGTGCACGTTTGAGCTCTTCGAGGCGACCTTTGAGGGCGCAAGCGCCGTGGACACGCTCATGCGAGCCTTCACGGCCGCGAGAAAGGCGCACGAGCGCAATCCCTTCGACGCCCTGGCGATCATCCGCGGCGGCGGCGCGAGCGCTTCGCTCAGCTGGCTCAATGAACTGCCTTTGGCGCAAGCGACGGCGCTCTTTCCCGTCCCCGTGCTCGCGGGCATTGGGCATGAGCGCGACAAAACGGCGATCGACGAAGTCGCCCGCGTGAGCCTGGACACCCCCAGCAAGGTGATTGGGTTGATCGTGACGACCATTGTGAACAACGCGCAAAAAGCCATGAATGACTTTAAAGACGTTGTGGCTCTCGCGCGTTCCGGCGTCCAGAAGGCCGACGCGCAAAGCGACGAGGCGTGGACGTTGTTCCGCTCGGAGTCCATGCGCGCGGCCACGCGGGCCCAAACCGCGTGCGAGACCTTGGCCGCGGAAATCGCCCGGGAAACCCGATTCGCGGTGCGCTTGGCCGAAGAGCGCACGCAAGCCCTGAGCAAGGAAGTCTTGGGCCTCGGCCCGCGCCAAACCATCGCGCGCGGCTATGCCATGGTGCGCGAGGGCGGTCCGGAAGGCCGTTTGATCAGCCGCGCGAGCGACGCCAAAAACGCCGAAACCCTTTATGTCAGCTTCGCCGACGGCGGCTTGGCGGCGCGGCCCGTCGCAGCCGCAGTCGGAGATTATGGCGTCCAAAGCGCGGCGCCCGCGGCCATGGAAACAGCGCCAAAAACGCGCGCCCCGCGCTCGAAAAAAGCCGTTGCCTCCGCGCAGGCCGCTGACGTGGAGCAAGGCGCGAGCGCCGGTGAGCCACCGGTCCTCCAGGAGGCGCCCGCCGAAGCCGAGAGCGACGCCGAGTCCATGGCGGCCACGCCGGAAAGTCCGGTCGTCGCCCTAGGGTCGGAAACCGAGCGGCCGGATGAAGCCAAGGCGGCCGCGGACGGCGAGGATGAGGCATTGGCGGACAGCGACTCCGAAAGCGATGACGACGCGGACGGCGACGACGCAGGGGACGCCTCGGAGAGCCAAGGGGCTCCCGAAGCTGAATATGAGGCCGAAGCCAATGCGCAAAAACCCGCGGGCAACGAAGCCAAAGCCAAAACAAAAGGAAAGCCGCCCGCCAAGGCCGCCAAAAAGAAACCCGCCAAGAAATTGACGAAAATCGAATTGGCTCGCCGAGAAGTGGCGAAAGCCGAAGCCCGAGCCGCGGCGAGGGCCGCCGCCAAGGCCGAGAAGCTGCGCGCGGCGGAGGGGTCGGATCCGCCGGAGGGCGCGTCGTGACCGTTTCTCGCTCTGGATTTTTGGACTTTTGGCGTTTTGAGCCCGTTCAATCCACCTTTTTCACTGTTTGTTGCATTTTTTGTTGATCACGCAAAAACGCGAATGAAATTTCTTTCACACTGAGGACATCATGGCCAACTACGAAGACGATCTGCCTTGGGGCGGCGAAGACGAAAACCCATTTGAAAGCGCGGGCCTGCCCGCGAACCCCGCGCCGGCTGCAAAGCCTGCCGCGCAAGAGCCGAGCATCGGCCGACCGGCTCGCGGCGCCTTCGCCGCGCGCGGCGCAGGCAGCGAATCAGGCGCCGCCGCCCAGCCCATGCTGGACGAAACGACGCCTTCGGTGCCGCCGGTGGCGCGCGTCTCGGCCCCGGCTGCCGCTGCGGCCGCCGTTTCCGCCCCCAAAGCCGCTTTGGGGGCCGCGTCCAACGCGGGCTATGCGGAAAACTACAACAAGCTGCGCCGCGCCGCGCAAGCCTTGCGCGAGCAACAAGAGCCGGACTTGGACGCCTTGATCCCGTTGGTCGACGACGCTTTGGCCGCCTACAAGGGCTGCAAGGCGCGCATCGATCAGGTGAAGGCGCTATTGGGCGAGCGGTTGGAGCAACTCGAAGACACCGCGCAAAAGCCAGCGGGAAACGGAGCTGCGCGCTGAAGCTTGTGGCTTGAAAATCGCGACAACGACAAAAAAGGCCGCTCCTGCGGCTTTTTTTGCGTCGCGCGAGCGGATGGGCCTTCGGCATTTCGCTTTGGGGGCCGCAACGCGGTCCGCGGCGCGGGCTGCCGGAAGCGAAAAGAGCGCCCCGCTGGCGGAAAAGAGAGAGAAACTTCAAAAAAGGGGACGGGCGGAGGGTGCAAAATCGCCACGGGCCGCTAGGATTAAAAGCGACTTTTGGGCGTGAGCTTCAAAAGCTCGTCCGAGGGCGGCGAAAGGGCCCGTCGGGCGTTTTAATTCATCAGGGGGAGACACAGTGAGCCAGCAGCAATCCAGCAGCGACGAAGGGATGTTGATCGTCTTGGCCGTGGCGGCCATCGGCATTTGGGCTTTGTGGCATTTTTTCGGCGCGCAAATCGTCGAGGCGTATTTCATCCTCAAAAAGGCGGAGCTGTTGTTCTTCTGGCCGCTGGCCTCGCATTTTGAAGAGCCTCAGCAGGCGATGGCGTTCATGGACACCGCGGTGCCCAAACATGTCGCCATCGCGCAGTTGAAGGACATCGCCCGCATCGTGGGCTTCTATTTCAACTTCATCACGGCGGCCGTGCTTGTGGGCGCGACCTATTGGGCCTGGAAAAAGAATCCTTTGGGCAAGTTTCGCCGCGAGCTGTCGATGGATGGAATCATGGCCAGCGAGCAGGGCTTGTGGAGCTCAATCGCTCCTGTCGTGGGGCTCAACATCATCGAGCAAGACCTGCGCAAGGGCCCCTGGGCCATGAGCATGCGCCCCTTGGATTTTGCGCGCCGTTATAAATTGCTGGACGAAGAAAACAAGCTCGACATCGATCGCTCGGAGAAGCTGTTCGCCTCCCAGCTGGGCCGCCTGTGGGAAGGCCAGTCGAAGATGAAGGCGCCAACCCGAGCGTTGTTTGCGATTTTCGCGGCGTTCGGGAACGGGGACCGCGACGCGGCGAACGCCGCCATCGACAAGCTCAACTACTCCTACGCCGCCGGCAAGCCCGATTTCAGCTGGGTCAAGGAAATGCTGGAAAAACATGGCAAGCATCCGGAAGTGGTGAAGGTTTGCAATTCGCACGCGTATGTGAACACCGTGATGGCGTCGATGTTGGAGCGCGCCCGCAAGATGGGCCCGTTGCCCAGCAGCACCTTCATTTGGCTCAAACCCACCAACCGCCCGCTGTGGTACACGCTCAACGGCGTCGGCCGCCAAGTGGCGTTCGCGGAGGTCGCCGGCATTTATGGGCATTGGGTCGCCGAGAAAGTGGCGGAGCATCCGCTGGAGCGGCCGTATGTGCGCAACGCGGTGAAAGGCTTGGAGCATCATTTCGAGAATGAAATCCGCGTCGATTGAGCGTCATTTTTTAAAAAGCCGACTCGGCGCAAAAATGACGGCCGCCGCGCTCTTCGGCGACAGAAAGGCCCCGCGACAGGCGGGGCCTTTTGCATGGTTCGCCGCATGGGCGAGGCTCCTCGGAGCGGCTCTTGTCGGCCGGGGAGGCCAAAAAGCGCCGGCTCAGGTTGACAAGGAGCCCCTTTGATGTATAAAGCCGCTTTCAAATCGCTGTGAATCCGGAGAAATTCAATGAGCTTTCTGCCTTTGTCGCTCGCGCGCGCCAACAAAAACCTGCGCCGGCGCTTGACGCTGTCGTTTCCGAAAGCGGTGGACTGCCGCGTGATGGTGTTGGAGCTGCCGAATCGCGGGCATTTGTCGTTTGGCGTGGAAGCCGCGGGCGATGAGTTTGACCTCGTGATGGAATCGTTTGACGAAGCGCTGGCGACGACGGCCGAGCAGCCATTGGCGACGTTCGCCAAACGCGAAGACGCGATGAAAGCGTTGGGGAAAGTCCGCCGCGCATTGACGCGGCCCATGCGCCGCGCGTTCGGTTGGCTTCTGCTTGCGCTGCTGGCCGTTTTCGTGCTGGACGGGCTGCAAAGCGCCCTGCGCGGCGGCGCGCCCCTGCCCATCACCCCGATGGCCCAGCAAGCCCCGGGCGTCGCCGGCGCGCCGATTGCGTTGACGCCAGCGCAAATCACCGCGTTGCAGCAAAGCATGTATGCGCCGCCGCCGGGAAGCCAGCCGGTTCCGCAAGCGGGCGTCCCGGGCTTGCCGGATCAGCCTCCCGCGATAGACTCGTCGGCGCCCGCCGCGGCTGCGGGCCAGCCTGGCGCGCCCTCCGCATCGCTCTATCAAAACCCAAACCAACCGCAAGACCCGACAGGGGGCGCTCTGAGCCAATTGAGCAATTCGCGCTGAGCGCGTTTGCGGGAGCCGCTTGGCGACGACGAAAAAAGCGCTGCGCCGGTTGCTGGAAAATGACGAAAGCGCCTCGAAACAATTGATTTGCCCGCCGCCTGGCGGGCAAATTGTTTATGAGCGACTGAAACCGGCGCGCGGACCCTTCAACGCTTGCGGGGTACCCCAGGGTTTCGGTAGAACTATGGGGTTGAGTGAGGAGGCAAAAGCCCCATGGCAAATAAAACGTTCCGCGGCGTCGAGTCGCACCAAGAAGTCAAATCCAAGGACCTGTCGCGCGACACGCGTCCCAGAAGCGTCCGCTTTGCTGAAAAAATGCAAAAGCCGGACAATCTGATCATGGTGATGGCCGTGATTCTGCTCGCGGCGTTCGTGTTTCCGTCGTTGACCGAGATTTCGCTGCTCACCGGCGTCGGGCTCGTCTACTGGTTGGGGAAGCGGCCTTTTTCGCTGCCCTTCCGGATGCCGCAGACCGCGAACATGAAGGACCCGAACGACCTGCACATGAAGACGGGCGTGCCGATCATCGGCACCGGCATCGCCTTTTTGGGCAATGAGCTCAACACGCGAAAGGAAATCTGGTTCAAGAACGACGACATGCGGACCCACTTGCTGGTCTTCGGCTCAACCGGCGCGGGTAAGACCGAAGCCTTGGTGTCGATGGCCTTCAACGCCCTGGTGCAGGGATCTGGCTTCATTTATGTCGACGGCAAGGGCGACTCAAGCTTGTTCGCGAAGATTTTTTCGATGGCGCGCTCCGTTGGGCGCGAAGACGATGTCCTCGTGATCAACTACATGACCGGCTCGCGCGACGTGTTCGGCCCCCAAGTGACCAAGCTCTCCAACACCATGAACCCGTTCTCCACCGGCTCGTCGGGCGGGTTGACGGAATTGCTGGTCTCGCTGATGGACGACTCGGGCGGCGACAACGCCATGTGGAAGGGCCGCGCGATCTCCTTGATTTCGGCTCTCATGATGGGCCTGGTGCACATGCGCGAGCAAAAGGAAATTTTGCTTGACGTCGAAATCATCCGCGACACGCTCGTTTTGGAAGCCATCATCAAGATGGCGCAGCGGCGCGATTTGCCCCCGCACGTGCTGACCTCTTTGAACGCTTACTTGCGCTCGTTGCCCGGCTACCAGGAGTCGAAGGACCCCAACGCCAAGCAATCGGAAACGGTGATGGACCAGCACGGGTATCTGCAGATGCAATTCACCCGCATTTTGGGCTCGCTGGGCGACTCCTACGGCTACATCTTCAAAACGAACCTGGGCGAAGTCGATTTCTGGGACGTCGTCGTGAATCGCCGCATTTTGGTGGTGCTTCTGCCCGCTCTTGAAAAGTCGCCGGAAGAATTGGCCAACTTGGGGAAAATCGTCGTCGCCTCCTTGAAGCAGATGATGGCGACCGGTTTGGGCGCCGAATTGGAAGGCCTGCACCGCGAAATCATCGACAGCAAGCCGACGATGGGGCGCAGCCCTTTTATGTGCATCTTGGATGAGTACGGCTATTACGCCGTCAAGGGCGCGGCGGTGATGCCAGCTCAGGCCCGAAGCTTGGGTTTTTGCATGATTTTCGCGGGCCAAGATTATCCGGCGTTCGAAAAAGCCTCGAAGGAAGAGGCGGCCTCGACCATCGCCAACTGCAACATCAAAATCTTCATGAAGCTTGAAGACCCGAAGGACACTTACGACCTGTTCGCGAAGAGCCTGGGCGAGACCTATGTCACGCATGTCTCGGGCTATGAGCTGCAACAAGGCGGCGGCGGATACGCCGGCATGAAGAACGCCAACATCGAAAAGCGCATGCGCGGCGACCTGCAAGACTTGCAACAGCAAGCCCCAGGCGAAGCGCACATCATTTTCAAAGGCGGCCTGGTCCGCGCGAAAATGTTCTATGCGGCTCCGAAGAGCGCCGATCGCTATCAATTGAATTACTTCCTGAAAGTGGCGCCGCCGGACAAGCTCGACATTGAAGAAATGGACAAGGGCCTGAGCGACTTGCGCGAAAAGCTGCTCGACGAAACCTTCATGACGGACATCGAGGACTCGACCGATCCGGTGCAAGACATCGACCTGATCAAGCAAGCGTTTGACGAGCACCAAGGCCTGAGCCTCATGGAGCAAGGCGCGGTCGCCGTCGCGGCCCACCAAATCTCCTTGGCGTCGCAAATCGAGGCGTTCCGTCGCCAAATGGGGCAGATGCTCAACACCGAAGAAGAAGACGACAGCAGCATCAACATTTTCCGCCCCTCCCGCGAAGCGCGAGAAACACGCGCCAAGCAAGAGAAAGAGCGCGCGCCGGCCAACAACCGCCGCCCGTCTTCGCAAACCGGCGCGAAATGGGGCGACGAGCCTGACGACGACTACGGCTATGACGATGACGACGAAGAGCCCGACGGCCCGCTGTTCCTGGACCAAGAGCGCGCTCGCGCGGGATTGGCTCGGATCGAGGCCCTGGGCGGCGAAACGCCGGAAGCCTCGCAAGCGCACGCCACGCGCCTGGTCGAAGACATGAAGGCCGTGTCCGAATACCCGCGCCAAGGAACCGAGCCGGAAACGAAGACCTCCGACGACATCCTGGAAATGCTCAAAGAGCTCGACCAGCAAATGGACGAAATCGAACAAGGCGACGAGGAAGACTCGACGACGTATTGATCCGCGCCGTTTGCGGGAGAATGGAAAAGGGGCGCCTCGGCGCTCCTTTTTTCGTTCCGACCCGGCTTGCCCCTTCGGTTGCGTCGACTTTTTGGGCGAATACCCAATATTTCCCGCAAAGGGCGAGGGCTGCCGGCCAAGCTCCAAGTCTCGCCTTTGGCTTCAAAACGTCGACCAATCGACAGATTCGGGGCAATTTGTCAGAAAATAAAGAAATACCTGTTTTTCCGGTTGCTCTTTGAGCTCATTTTTGGCAAAAGGCAGGGCAGCGAAATTCCCTGAATTAGAGGTTTGCGAAAATGACTGAGCAGCACGAGCGCGAAATCAGCGCGAAAAGACGCGATTTCCTGAAGTTGGCGGTGGGCGCGGGAGCCGGAGCCCTGAGTTTGATGGCGCCGCCTTGGGCTCGCGCGCAAACCACACAGCAAGCGCTGGCGGGCGCAAGCTCCCCAGAGAAGCAATTCGCCGCGGCCACGGACGCGGCGTTTTGGAATCAGCCCCGCGTGCTCACGCTCGCTCGCGGCGGCAAGGACATCCGAGCATGCTACTGGGCGAACAACGCCCTTCAGTGGGATGGATACGCCGAGATTTGCCGCATGCTGGGCGACGTGCATCAGAATGTCGCGGTGCAAATGGATCCGCGCTTGTTTGATTTGATGCGCGCGGTTCAAGCGTATGTGGCCTACTATGGCTATCACGAGCCATTGAGCGTCAACTCGGGGTTCAGGACCCCGCAAACAAACGGCAGCCTCGAGGGCGCCGCGCGCAATTCCATGCATTTGTTCGGCAAGGCGATCGACTTCTCAATGCCCGGGCTGCCCTCGGACTACATGGGGCTGCTGGCCAGCCATTACCAGGCAGGCGGCGTGGGGTTTTATTCGGCGCAAAAATTCACCCATATGGACACCGGCAACGTGCGCTACTGGGTCGGGCGAGGCTCGCGGCCGCCGCTGCTCGCCCGCTCCTGATCGACAGCCCGGCGCCCTTATGGACGATCGAGACGGCGCGAAGCCCGAGAATTGAAAAGAGCCCCGAGTTCAATCGGGGCTTTTGGCTGGCTGCGCCCGTGCTCAATTGGCCGTCGCGTGGCCCTTCGGGCAGTGTGGCGTTGGCGCGGGCGACGCTGGCGTTCGGATAGACCACGCATGGGGCAATTCCGTCAACGACAATGCCACCGGCCCCCCGTTTGGGCAAGGATGGCTTGCGCCGCCATGTAGCCCGCAAGAGTCGATGAGCAAGAAGCGCCGCCGTCGTGGCGTCTCGGCGGAAAGGGCGCTCGACGCCGTGGCCATTGTTGGGTTGCCGCAAACGAGCCCGGCGCCCATGGGATTGGAAGAGCCGCCGCCCTGGCCCGCCATGCCCGCTCCCGAGCCTGCGGCGCCTCCAGCCCCTGAGCCCCCCGCGGCCGCAGCGTTTCGGCGCCCGATTGAGCGGCGCCGTTGTCCCGCGCGCAATGAGAAACAGGCTCCGAAGAGCCTGTTCCAATGAATCAGAAGCCAAGGCGAGACCCCCGCTCACATGCCGAAATAAGCCAGAACGCCAAAGTGGGCCCAGAACGGCGTCTCAAAGAAAATGCAGAGGACGCCCGCGATGGCCAAATACGGCCCAAAGGGGATCTCGCGTTGCGCGCGGCCAGGACGGCCAGTGGCGCGCGAAATCGCCCAGCCAACGAAAGCCACGAGTATGCCCAAAAAGCTCGCCGCGATCAAAAGCGGGGGCAGCGCCATCCCGCCCAGCCACGCCAATTGAGCCGCCAGCAGCTTGGAGTCGCCCAAGCCCAACGCTTCGCGCTTGAACAGGACGCGTCCAAGCCAGCCGATGGCGCGAAGGAACAAAAAGCCAATCAACGCGCCATAAATGGCCGACTGCGCGCTGCCGGGAATCCAACCCAGGGCGTGCGCCATCAGCCCTGCCCACAACAAGCCGTAGCTCAGGGCGTCCGGAATGTAGAAGCTGGCGGCGTCGATGGCCGCGATCAAGGCCAGCGTGAAGCAAAAGCCCAGAAGGCACAGCGCCGGAACGCTCGGAGCCAGGAAGGCCGCCAAGACGCCGCCCAACACGGCGCAGCCGATTTCAACGAACAAATAGCGCGGGCTGATCGGCGCATGGCAATCGGCGCATTTTCCGCGCAGCGCGAGCCACGAAAATATAGGCACATTGCGCCAAATGGGGATCGGCGAATGGCAATGCGGGCATTGGCTGCGCGGAAAGGAAAAGCCTATCTTGGGCTTGTCCAACTCTTCTTGGGCTTCTGCGGGGAAAGCCCATTGTTGTCCGGCGAATCCAGCCTTTATTTCTTCAAGCCACTCCCGATTGATCATTTGTGGCCAGCGCCATGCCATGGCGTTGAAAAAGCTGCCAAAAAGCGCGCCCAAAATCACCCAAACGGTGATCCAAAAACCGGTGTGCTGCGCCATAAACGCGAGTAATTCTTGCAAGTTGAGCATAATGGAAAGAAAAGAGGGGGAAGTCAAAGGAGGCGAGTGTGCCGATCCCAGAAGCCGCCGTCAAGAGCAAAAGCGACAAAAAGGCCAAAAGGAAAAAATTTGTCTTGCAAAACCCCCCTGCCTATGGGTTATACTGAGTGCGTGCGATTAATGGGCTGACGCAAGTCTTGTCCGCGCAATTAAAAAATTCTCAAATCCACCGCGGCAGCAGCCACATTCACAGGAAAGGGGCGCGAATGTCACAGCGCTTGAGCAAGAAACAGCTCGAAGAATTGAACGCAAGCTTGTTCGACGCCGTTGGCCGGGGCGACGCCAAAGCCATCAAACTCGCATTGGCGCAGGGAGCCGACGTCAACGCCAAAGAGGGTTTTGGCTGGACGCCTCTTATGTCAGCGTCGTTTTTGGGCCTCGCGCTCGTCGTGAACAGGCTTCTCGACGCCGGCGCCCAAGCCAACAGCAAAGCCCGCGATGGCAGCACCGCCTTGATGATGGCGGCCCTCGGCGGGCACGAAGCCATCGCCAAAGCCTTGTTGGACCGCGGAGCGGATCCAGACGAGCGCGACAAGCACGATTATTCGCCCATCACGATTGTCGCCGAGTCGGGCTGCGCGCCCATCGCCCGGCTGCTCATCGCGGCGAAGGCCAAATTGTTTTATGAAAACAAAGAAACGAAGAAAAAACCCGCTGACATCGCGCGCGATTTTGGCCGCATGGAAGTGCTGGCCCTGCTCGAAGAGCATGAGCTTCGCCAAGAAGCGAAAATCGGGCAATCCCAACCGCCCCAACGCATGCCCTCGCGCGCTTTCGGAATGGCTCGTTGAGCAAAAAATCCCAAATAATCAACCGCTCCGGCATGCCGCCACAAGACAAAGAAAAACGCCCAAGCTTGGGCGTTTGGTCTTTTTGGATGGCCGAGGAGAAAAAACCCGCGCGGCTCAAAGGCGCCGAGCGCGAGCCGGAGCCGGCACCTCTTCGGGCGGCCGAGGCCAGTCGGAGAGATCGGTGGCCTCTTCTTGGACGGTGGCCCCCTCGCCCTTCTTCGCCTCCATCGCCAGCCTTTCGGCTTCGGCGATCAAGCTCGGGTCGCGCGCGATGTAAGCCGCGCACTGCTCTTGCCAAGCCGTTTTCGCGCTGGGCGCGCAGGATCCTGCGGGCGCGGCCTCAATGGCGGCCGAAAGCATTTCGCACCATTGTTTGCGCCAAACGAAAAACAAGCTGCGATCGTTCCACGAGCGGTCTTTGTTGCCAAATTTGCCGCGGCTGAACGAACGCATCGTCGTGAGGATTTTGAGGGCATGCGCCCCATCGATCGCGGGCCGCCCCCAAATCGCGTTTTGCTTGTTGTCTTGCTCATGGCGCCCAGCATGTTGGGAAAGGCTCCAATCCGCCAACATGCCGCGCTCAACCAACGCGCTTTGGCAAAAAGCCTCGGCAAGCGTTTTTTGCGCCTCAAGCCCTAAAAAAGACGGCATGGGCATCGAGAAAGACCTCGCGAATTGGGCGTCCGCCCGGCGTTCGTCCCAACCCACCCGGGCCCACAAGGTGTTTCGGGCGTTTCGCTGCATTTCCGCGGTGCTGCGTCGGTCCAACTGCAAATAGGGGGGCAGGTCCTTGTAGCGAGGATCCTTTTTGAGCGGGCGGCCCAAGCCGTTGGCCATGACGGCCCAGGGGCCCGGCTCCGGATGCGCCTCGACCTTCAGCACCAAATCGATCATCATTTGGCCCGAATGCCGGGCGGCCACGTCCAGGGGCTCGTAATCAGGCCGGCCCAGGACTTTCACAGTGAAGAGGTTGATTGGTTTCATGCCTCTATTTTACCTTGTTTTTGCTCCGCGAAGAAGCGCTGCGGAAGAAAACCCATTTGATTTTCATCGTTGTCGATCGACGGTGTTGGTTTTTGGCGACAAAAATCAAAAGAGCGGACCGCAAGCCCTCCTGGGAAGCCCAAAACGACCTGCGTTTGGAATTCCCGATCAGTGGCCAAGGACGGCCTTGTTGTTACATAACGCCTTCGATAGATTACGAATCGTAATATCAAATGGCCGCCAAGGCCAAAGGGCCGCGATGAAAACGCAAAAAAACTCGACGCAAGCGCAATGCGGATTCACTTTGATCGAAATGATCGCCGTGGTGGCGATCATTGGAATTTTAGGAATTATCGCGTCGCCGATGTATAACAACTACGCCACAAAGTCGAAATTCAGCGAGGTCGCGTTGGCCACGGCGCCCACAAAAACCGCGATTTCCGCTTGCGCGGTCGCGGGCGACTGCGTTTCGGGAACCGCGGACAGCGCGCATATTGACTTGACGACTGCGCCGGTGTCGACGGCGCAAACGACCTGCGCCATGGTGCCCACCACCACGCAGGTGAAGCACGTGGGTTTTTACTCCGCGGGGTCCGGCTGCTCCTCAAAACTCTCATACACCTCCGGCCCCTACGAGTGCGATGTGTCCTACACCACGAGCACGGTCTACAACAATGTTTGCACGACCACGGGAGGCGTTTCCGTGGGGCTGTTGAACCTGCCTTGCGTGGGGACCAACGACAGCAGCGGCGGTTGCGCGCCGCCCACCAAATATGTCAGCTCGGTGTCCTATGACGCGGCAGGCGTGATCACAGGCACCGCGGCCGCGAGCGCCAGCGGCTTGCATGGGGAGACATTTGTGCTGAAGCCCGCTTACTCGGGCGGCCGCGTCGATTGGTCGGTGTCGGGAAGCTGCAAAACCCGCGCGGGAGGCGCCTTGTGCTGATCGAAATAAGGTTGGCGAAAAGCCGCATGCCGCCACCAAAAAGAGCCAATGAAACATGAAAAAACCGGCTTTTGCCGGTTTTTTTCATTCCTTCGGGCGTCAGGCGAAAATTAGAAAATGCAATCTCGCGACGCGGGCCCGAGCGAGCCGTTCAGAACGAAAAACTGCGGACATCGCGCGAAACCGTGGCGATCATTCGCTCAATGTCGCGTTTAAGCGTCAGACAAGCCTCGTCGTCTCCAAAGGCCACGCCCACGCCCACCGGATGCTGGCCGCCGCTGGCGCTGGGGCTCCGATAGCCCACTTTGCCGTGAATGGTGCGCCGGGCGTCCGTCTGCTCTCCGGGCAAGCGAATCACCAGCAGCACTTTGGAGCCGGGCGGGAGCGGCTTGGGCATCGGAATGAAAAGCCCTCCATGCAAAAATCCAGGCATATAGCTTTGCCGCAATTCACCTCGATCCGTGATGTCCAACATCAAGGGTTGCGTTTTGTCGTCCGATGGCAACAAGCGTTCATCAATGAGTTTTAACATGCGAGTCTCAAGCTCCAAATTGGGCCAATCAAACAAGGTCGAACAGGACAACCGGAATCGACGCCAAAAACACACGCCAAATTCACAATCATTCGAATCCATCGCTCACAGGATGTGTGAGCCAATCGAATGATTTTTGCGCAGGCGCTCTCGCGTCCTTTGCGCGGCCATTGTATCCAAGGGCCAGCCCTTGTCTAGACGCTCGCCTTGCCACTGAGCGAAAAAATGACAAAAAAAGAGAGCCAAAATCAAGGCCCCTCCGAAAAGGAGGGGCCTGCGGAGAGAGAGCGGTTCGCGACAAATCCTTGCAAATCAATGCCCTGCGAGGCAATCCGAGCGGCGCGTCAAGGTTTCACGGGCGCTCAGGATTGAGTCACGGGCGCGGCGAGCGGCCGCGAACCGGTTCTTGCGCGCCGACAGACAGCACATGGCGCTCAACAATCGCGCGCGTCACGCGGGCCACTTCATCCATGGTGCCCGTGGCGTCGATGATGTGGGCGTTCGGCCGCTCTTTGGCCCGCTGATGGTAAACCACGCGAGCGCGCTCAAAAAAAGCGTCGGCTTGGCTTTCAAAGGCGTCCGGCGTCTTGCCCGTTCCGGCCAAGCGTTGGCGGCTGACCGCGAGCGGAACGTCAAAGCAAAACGACAAACCCGGCTGCACGCCTTCGCAGACTTCGTTCTCCAGCTCTTGCAGGAATTCCATCGACACGCCATGTCCGCCGCCCTGGTAAGCGAAGGAAGAGTCCGTGTAGCGGTCGCACACCACGAAACGGCCAGCGGCCAAAGCCGGGCCAATGACCTTTTCGAGGTGGATGCGCCGATCGGCGAACATCAGCAACGCTTGGGTTTTCGGGCTCACGCCATGGTCGAGCAACAGCGAGCGCAAAATTTGGCCCTCTTCGGTGCCGCCAGGCTGGCGCGTCCACAGCGGATCCAGGCTCATCTCCTTCAAGGTGTCCATGATGCGTTGGGATTGAGCGCTTTTTCCCGCGCCGTCAACGCCCTCGACGACGATGAAACGGCGGCAATCAAGGCGCGAAAGGTCCAGTGAATCGGTCATGAATAAACTCCGGTTGAATCAAAAAATAAAAAGTTGAATAAAACAAAAAATTTGCGCGTCCTTCATGCGCAAAAAAGCAGGCTCAAGCCGTCGGCCGCGAGCGGCGCGGCGCGTGAAAATCCATGGCCACGCTGTCTTTTTTGCGCGCAAGCAGCGCGGCTCGGCGCTCGCTGACCAAGGAAAAACCTTCCCCCGCGGTGAATGTGACCAAATCCAGGTCCATGTGATGCCGATTCGCGCGAATATCAACAGGCTCCGCGCGGCGCTTAAGGGCGGCGACGGGATCTGCCAGAAAGTAATTGACCCATTGCGGCAGGTCGTCGGCGATCACGTCAATTCGCGCGCCGGAAACCGGATATTGCTCGGCCGGCGACTCGCCCATGACCCACGCCAAATGCGGGACAAACTGGACGCTGTGGCCATGCTCTTTCCGGTCGTCCACAAACGCGATCGGATTGATTTTCTCGATGATCGTGCGTTTTTCGGCGCGCCCGCTTCCTGCGGCGTGGAAGGACGCGGGCTTGAAGCCAAACATGTCGAAATTGCGAAGGCGATCCGCCGTGATGCGCGGCGGGACGCCCGAGACCACATGAACGACAAAGCCCTCGCGCGTCAGCTCGGCGATGGCATCGGGGGCGCCCGGCATGGGCTTCAATTTCCCCCAATACCCCTCGCGCTCAAAATGCCGCCAAACGGCGTTGTTCTCTTCCGGCGTGAGCCCAAATCGCTCTTGCAAGCCGAACAATGGCTGCATGACGGTCGCCGGACGGTCAAGGACGGCCTCAAAAGCCTCGCAGAACGCCGGATAAAACGCCAAAATGACGCTGTCGGAGTCTAAAACGATGTTTTTGTTGGGCAAAAGATCAGCGATCATGGAGGCTCAATGAGAAAAAGGCGCTGAAAACAGCGCAGAGTCCATTTTAGCGCCTTTTTCAGGCCACGCCAATCCAGGGGCGAAGAAAATTTCCGCGCGCAACAAGTCCGGGCCAAAAAGCCTCTCGGCCCGGATTATTCGCCTACTTCGGGCCCGGCGCGCGTGGCGCCTCGGGTTTCAAGCTTCCTTTTTTCCAATCAATGGTCGCGGTGTCCTGCACGTGAGAGAACACCTGATACAGGGTTTTTCCAAAACGCTGGCGCGCGGCGTGATCCAGCGCCTTCACCAAGTTGTCCGCGTCCCATCCCTTTTGGCTGCCCAAGGCGATGATGACTTTCATCACTTTGCTGGGCGAGTTGAGCTCTTCGAGCTTCATCCGGCGTTTGTGGGCTCGGTTGTAAAGCATGATCGAGCCAGAGTGGAACTCCCAAGGGCCGAAAATCGAGGACAGGTCCGGCAACGGCGGCTCGCCAGAGCCGCCGCCTGATTTCCCGGACGAGCCAGAACCGGACGAGTCGTCCGACGACACGAGGCCCGAGCCATCCTCAGCCAAGGCGGGCTTCAATTTCGGAGCCCCCCCGCCGCCGGACTTGCCTTTGCCTTCCTCGTCGTCCTCATCAGCGGGCTTCGCGGACGGCTTCGGCGGCGTTCCTCGCAATTGGGGCGCAAGCTGAGCCGCCCCCGGCTCCACGGCGTCCGAAGACGCCTCGTCGGCTGCGGCCGGCTTGTTCTCCGGCGGAACGCGTTGGGGGAAGGACCACGCCATGGCGGACTCCAAAAAGCCCCGGACAAGCCGGGACGGTGATTAAGCGGCTGCGGGCGGATCTTCCGCGATGATTTCCGGCGTGAAATCGATGTCGCCGGGTTTCGCCTCGATCGGTTTGCCCTTGCGGCTCGCCGAGCGCGTTTGCGCGTGGCGTTTCAGCGTCTCCGCTTCCAGCACGATAGGCTTTTTAGCCCCTGCGAGCGTCAAGGTCAAGGCGGGCTCCGTCAAAACGCGGATGCTTTTCAGAGATTGTCCCTCATCCAGGCCAATCAACGCCACGCCCTTGCCCCGCGGCAATTCCTTGACTTCCACCAGGCGATACACCAACAAGCGGCGGTTGGTCGAAAGCGTGGCGAACGCCACCGAGTCCAGCGCGATGCCGTCCTGGATCGCGGCCGGCGGCAGAAGCTTGGCGCCTTCGTCGAGCGTGACCAGGTTTTTTCCGGCGCGCAAACGCGTGAACATGTCGGAGCCCTTGCAAATGAAGCCGTATCCGGCGCTTGTCGCCATGACAAACCGGCTTTGCGGGCCGCACACCAGGGCGTGCGCAAGCTTTGAGCCGCCAAAGTCCGCGAGCGTGGCGATCGGGACGTCTTCCCCGCCCTTGGCCATCGGCAAATCGCGCAAGGGCGTCGAATAGCTCTTGCCCGACTCGTCCAGGAACACGGCCTGATCGCTGGTTTTGGCGCTGAAAACAGATTTGATGGCGTCGCCCGTCTTGAAGGCGAAGGAGCTCGCCGGGTGCTGGCCGGTCTTCACGCGGATCCAGCCGCGCTCGCTGATCGCCACCGTCACCGGCTCGTCGTTCGCTTGCGAGACCGAGCGCTCGATGAGGGCCGCGCGGCTCGTGCGCTCCGTCACGATGATTTCCGAGCGACGATCGTCGCCGAAGGTCTTCTTGTCGGCTTCAAGCTCCTTGATGACCAGGTTGCGCAGAAGGGTCGGAGACGCCAGAATTTTCGTCAAGCGATCGATTTCCGCGCGCAATTTCTCAATTTCCTCGACAATGCTTTCGCGCTCCAGGCGAGCCAGCTGGCGAAGGCGAATTTCCAAAACGTCATTCGCTTGGATTTCTGAGAGAGAAAAACGCTCCATGAGCGCGGCTTTCGGATCGTCCGCGCTCTTGATGATGCGCACCACTTCTTCAATGTGGTCCAGAATCAACAGGCGGCCTTCCAGGATGTGCAGGCGCGCTTCGGCTTTTTGGAGTTCATAGCGGCAACGGCGCTCCACGGTGTCGACCCGGAAGCCGCACCATTCCGTGAGCATCGTCATCAGGGGCTTTAAGCGCGGCGTGGCGTCGCGGCCGACGGCCACCATGTTGACCGGGCAGTTCATTTCAAGCCCCGCATAGGCCAGCAAGGCTTCAATCATGTCCTTCGGGTCTTGCTTGTGGCTTTTGGGCTCGATGACGAGCCGGACCTTGTGCGCCTTGCCCGCTTCGTCGCGGAAAGTGTCGATCATTTCCCCAAAAAGGTTTTTCAGGCGCAATTGCTCAGCCGAGAAAATTTTTTTGTTGTCTTTGACCTTGGGCTCCGGGTTTCTCAGCGCCTGAATGGTCTTCATGACCGCTTCGCTGCTGGTCGGATAGGGCAACTCTTGCACCACGACGCGCCAATTTTTTTGCCCTTCATTTTCAATCACGATTTTCGCGCGCGCGCGAATCCCGCCACGCCCCTCGGCGTAAGCGCGCTTGATGTCTTCTTTCGAGCTGATGATCAAAGCGCCTGTCGGATAATCAGGGCCCTGGATGAATTGCATCACGTCGTCCAAAGTGGCTTTCGGATTCTTGATCACGTGGATCGCCGCGTCCACCACTTCGCGCAGATTGTGCGAGGGGATTTCGCAGGCGATGCCCACGCCGATGCCGCTGCTCGGGTTCAAAAGAATCATCGGCAGGCGCGACGGCAGCACCCATGGCTCTTCCGATGTGTTGTCATACGTCGGCACAAAGTCGACCGTGCCGGAGCGCAGTTCGTCAAGATAAGTGCGAACGATCGGAGTCATCCGCGCTTCGGTGTATCGCATCGCGGCCGCGCCGTCGCCGTCGCGCGAGCCGAAGTTGCCCTGTCCGTCCACGAGCGGGTAGCGCAAAGAGAAGTCCTGCGCCGTCCGCACCATGGCCATGTACACCGCGGAGTCGCCGTGGGGGTGATACTTACCGATCACGTCGCCAACCACGCGCGCGCTCTTCTTGGGCTTGGAGGTGTGCGCCAAGTCCAGCTGGCTCATCGCGTAAAGAATGCGGCGATGAACGGGTTTGAGGCCATCCTCGACCCACGGGATCGCGCGTCCCTTGACCACGCTCATCGCGTATTCAAGGTAGCTGATCTCAGCGTGCGCCGACAAGTCCACGATGGGCATGTCGTCGTTGATCTTGGCCTGGGCTGCGATTTGCTCAGACGTTTGGGTGGCTTGTTTCTTGGTGGCCATAGAGTGATCCGTGATTTGAAGGGGCGAGTGCGCCAAAAGTCAGATAAATAAACAAAAATCCAAAAGCAAAACCGTCAAAAGCGGCAAATCGAAGCGCCAAGGCAAAAGCGGGGAGAAGCCAAACAAGCCAGCCTCTTCCGAAACCCGCTTCTTTCCCGCTCTTTTTGGCGCCTTTTTTCTGCGCTTAAATGTCGCCTTCGACGCGGTGGCCGTTTTCTTCCATCCAGCCGCGACGCTTGGAGGCGTTTTTCTCTCCCATCAGCATGTCAAACATCATGCGCGTTTCGATCGGGGTCTTTTCGCTGAAGGCCACTTGCAGGAATCGGCGCGTGGCTGGGTCCATCGCGGTGTCCCACAGCTGCTCGGCGTTCATTTCGCCCAACCCCTTGAACCGGGAGATTTCCAGCTTGTCCGGATTGACGCCTTCTCGCTCCAAGCGCGCGAACGTCTCTTTGCGCTCGTTCTCGTCCAGGCAATAAAATTTACGGGCCTCTTTTTGGCCGCGCTTCGCCGGAGCGTCGATGCGGAACAAGGGCGGCTGGGCGATGTAGATGTTGCCGTCGCGAACCAAACGCGGAAAATGCTTGAAAAAGAGCGTCAGCAGCAAAACCTGGATGTGCGAGCCGTCGACGTCAGCGTCCGACAGAATCGCGATGCGGCCGTAGCGAAGCTTGGAGACGTCCACCGAGTCCATGTCCGCGACGTCGGCGTGAGGGTCGACGCCAATCGCGGTCGAGATGTCGGACACCGTGGAGCTCGCGAACAGCCGCACGGCCTCCACTTCCCAAGTGTTGAGCAGCTTGCCTCGCAGCGGCAAAATCGCCTGGAAGTCCTTGTCGCGGCCCATTTTGGCCGAGCCGCCAGCAGAGTCCCCTTCCACCAGGAAGAGCTCGTTGCGGCCGATGTCAGTGCTTTCGCAATCAGTGAGCTTGCCAGGAAGGACCGCGCCGCCCGCCGTCTTCTTGCGCTCGGTTTTTTGCGCGATCTTCGAGCGTGAAATCGCGTTGTCGATGGCCAAAGCCGCGATGGCTTTGCCGTCTTCCAGGTGATCGTTGAGCCACAATTGGAACGAGTCGCGCACCAGCCATTGCATCAAGCGAACAGCCGATTCGTTGTTGAGCTTATCCTTGGTTTGGCCTTGGAACTTAGGGTCCAAGAGACGCGTCGACAGCACGAAGCTCGCTTTGGACCACAAGTCGTCGGCGTCGATCTTCACGCCCTTCGGAGCCAGGTTGTGCTGGTCGATGAAGGTTTTCATCGCTTCGAAAAGCCCTGAGCGGAAGCCCGTTTCATGCTTGCCGCCCAACGCCGTGTGGATCAAATTCACATAACTTTCGCGGACCGAGCGGCCCTCGTCCAAGAATCCCACGGCGAAATGCGCGCCTTCTCCTTGTTCAAACGTCGCTTGCGTGTCATCCGCGTAGCGCTCCAACTCAAAAAACGGAGCGACCCAGGCGGAGCCAATGCCCGCCTGCTCGCGAAGATATTGGGGCAGCCCTTCCGGATAGCTCCAAACCAACTTCTCTTTGCCCGGAACCTGATAGCTCAGGGCCGCGCCCGGCAGCAGCACGGCTTTCACCCGCAAATAGCGCTCAAAGGCGTTCGGGTTGAAGGGGTGCTCGAAGTATTTCATGTCGGGCCAGGCGCGAACCGTCGTGCCCGTCCGATCTTTCTCGCATTTGCCAATCACGCGCAAAGGCTCAACGACCGCGCCGTCCGCGAACGTGATCGACTGCACTTTGCCTTCTCTGTAAACCGTCACTTCAAGGCGCGTCGACAGCGCGTTGGTCGCGGTGACGCCCACGCCGTGAAGGCCGCCGGAAAACTTGTAGGCCGAGTCTTTCTCGTTTTTGTTGAATTTGCCGCCGGCGTGAAGCGTGGTGAACACGACTTCCAGAGCGCTTTTGCCGCGACCCGCGACGATGCCCGTCGGGATTCCGCGGCCATTGTCAGAGACCGAGATCGACTGGTCTTCATGCAGCTCGACGGAGATTTCCGTCGCGAAGCCGGCAAGCGCCTCGTCATGGGCGTTGTCGACGACTTCTTGAATGATGTGGTTCGGGTTGTCCGTCGTGGTGTACATGTCGGGGCGGTGCCGGACCGGCTCCAACCCTTCCAAAACGGAAATTTCGCTGGCTTCGTATGACTGTTGGTTTTTCTTCGGGGCGCTCATATTCGCTGGGTTCTGTAAAGAGACAAAGAGTTTGGAGGGGAGAGAGGTCGGCACGTCGTGAAAAGGACGCTTCTTGCGTCTCAGGCAAAGCGCGCGCCACTCAAATCACGGACAAACGACATCCGGCTCGCGAGGGTTCCCTGAGGGCAAAACCCTCTCTGATCCTTTCGCCAGCCGGCACGCTCCATGGAGTGATTGCGGCGCCACGGAGAGCATCCTGCCTCGAAAAGAGACGATTGGCAAGACCGGGCGTCGCCAAAACCCTGATGGGGCTTGGGGCTGGGCATTTCAAAAAAAAGCGCCGACAATTCCTTAGAAAATTAAAAATGGCGCGCAACGCGCGGGCCGGGCGACAGGACTCCCCCAAAGCTTGGGGAGCCCTTCGATGGATCGGAGGCGAATATAAACGGAAAAGGCAAGAAGTCAAGGATAATGCCAAATCCGCCAAAAAGGAATTTATTTTTCGGGCCACTCGTTTTTCTTGGTTCCGCGAGGGAACGGGATGACCGTTTATCGGATTTGAACGGTTGGGCAGGCAGGGCCGAGGCGTTGAAACGGGGAGGCCCTGCGCAAAACGGGGCTCCCAAAATCGCCCAATTCAAAAGAGCGCAAGCCAACGGGAAAGGGGACTGAAAGGCCGCTGAACGAGGGCGTTGAAAGCCGCGCGCAAAAAAAAGAAAATTTTACCGCCGCCGTCCATGACTCACCCAAAGGCCGCCATTCGCCTTTTCATGCGCGAAGACGACCGTCTGCGGCTCGCCCGCGAAGGGCGAAAAGCGCTATGCGGGGCTGTGCGGGGGCATTCAAGCGTCGCCCGGCTGCGTGGGCTCCACGGTCTCTTGGCGAGGGCGAAAGCGGCCGCCTTTGGCGCGCAAAACCATTCTTCCGCGGGCGCTGACGGCGCTTGGCGAGCGACCCGAAGGCGCGCCCACGCCCCAATCGCCGGAGGCCGATCCGGCTTGCCAAGCGCTGTTGATCGCGATCGCGGCGGCTGAGCGTTGCGTCGGCAAGGGCTTCGAAGCCCTTGCGCCATAAGGGGGCGAAGGATCCACGGGGTCCCCGAGACGAGGCGCGGAAGAAAAATGAGGGGCGTTTTCAGAGCTCTCCGCGCCGAGCGCCGGCAGCGACGGAGGCGTCGGCGCCTCTTGCGCGCCCTGCGCGGCGGATGGAGCGGCCGCCGGGCTTTTGGGCAAAGGCAGCCGGCCCCATTGGACCCACTGGCGCGCGCACAACGCCGCATACACGACGTAGAGGGCCGCGATTCCGTAGAGCCCCTGAATCACGGCGGTCCCCAACAACAAGACATTGCTCGCCAGCCACAAGGCGAAGCCTCGCCGGTCAAAGCGGCCCACCAAGAGCTGGCCGCCAATCCCTGAGGCGAAAATGACCGCTTGCAGCGCGAAACTCCAGTTCAAGGCAGACTCCGATGACAACAAAAAAACAACAAGAAAATATCCCCGCGAGAGGGCGCAACAGCGAAGAGGGGCAAAAAAACGCCCTTTGAAAGGGCGCCCGCCCACTCTTTTCCAGGAAAAAGCGAGCGATGTCAACCAAAAGAATGCCGAGCGGCTATTGCCAAGAGCTCTTTTTTTCTTTAACAGATGGGGGCCAAGGCAAAGCCTGAGCCAGCCAAAGAGCTGCCAACAAGGAGGAGAAAGGGATTCCGATGGAGCAAAGCAAAGGGAAACGGGCGGACAATGAGGCTCAGCGAGCCGAAGCCGCGATTGTGCAAGCGCTGGACGCGCTGGGGGGCCAAGAAAGAACAGGCGCCCCGACTCTCCAATGGGACCTCGCGCGGCAATTGCTGGCCGCGGTGGGCGAGGCCAATCCGCGCGGGCTCAATTTCATGCTCGCCTACTACGGGTTGGCGGGCCAGCAAGCCAAAACGCTCGAGGCGATCGGCAAGAACGTGGACGAGCCGTTGACGCGCGAACGCGTGCGGCAAATCATCGACGGGGCTTTGGGCACTCTTTTGGAGCGTGAAAAAAGCGCCAACAAACGCGCTCCCCGAGCGTATTTGAAGGCTCGCGAAGCCTTTGAGAAAGAATGCGCCAAAGCGAACGCCAAGTTTTTGCCGCTGTCGCGGCTGAGCGCCCTGGCCTATTTTGACGGCTTCGAGCGCAATGAAAAGGGCTTGATCGCCTTTTTGTCGGACGCGGGCGTGCGCCAGGTGGTGTATCGCAGCGAGCGCTACGTGTATCCGCAAAGCCTGGGCCGCAAAGAGGCGATTGAGCAAATCCAGGCCTGCAACAAGAAGGAGCGCCGCGCGCGCACCGTCGAAAAAATGCAGCAGATGGCCAAGACCGTGACGTATGTGCCCGCGCAGACGCGCGACGCCCTGGCCGAGCACGCGCAAAAGGAAGCGATGCCGCTCAATCGGCTGTATGAGACGATCCTTTTGCGCTTCATGGACGAAAAGCCCTATCGCGGCGCGCAAGACTTCGCCAAGACCAAAAGCTGGCGCGCCCGGCAAGGCAAAGCGCAATGGCGGCAAGTCGGGATTTACATCGACAAGGAGATTTTCGAGCAAGCCAAGGAAGAGGCCGCGCGCGTGTCCGCCGGCCGCGTCTCCAACATGAGCTACATTTGCCACGCGTTTGTGTGGTTCTGCGGCGAGTTGGGGATCGAGATGCCGGCAGACGACCTTGAGTCGGACCAGGAGCCAAGCGAGGGCGTCCGAAGCGAGTCGCCTCCCGGAGAGGCCGAGGCTCGCATGGAAATGGGGCAGTGATGACCGGTTGGTTTTGCGGAGGGCTGGGCCAACGCCTCGTCCTCCCTTTTTTCGCCCGTTTGTCGGGCGGAGGCGACAAACCGCTCAGTTTTTCGTCAAGAATTAGCCACAAGTCCCCAGTTTTCTTATAATAGAGAGATCGATTGAACGCCTTGCCGCAGAGCTTCACCAGAGTGAGTCTCGCGGCTTTTGACTGAATTTGTTGCGCGGCCACGCCGCCGGATGCAACCCCACCCGAATGCATTGAAATGACCAAAAAACGCTTGATCACGCTCACAGGCCCTTCGGGCACCGGCAAGAGCCGCATGGCCGACATGATGAAGGAGCGCGGCTTGGGCGTCCAAATCGTCACTTGCACGACGCGCCCCCCGCGCGCAGGCGAAATTGACGGCCAGCACTACCACTTCATCTCCATGGACGAATTCGTCAAGCGCGAGGCGCGCGGCGAGTTCATCGAGTCCGCCCGCTTTGGCAAGGACGGGCACGTGGCCGCTTATGGCGCGGCGCGCGCTGACGCGGAGCTCGCGTTCGCAGCCGGCAAGCCCGTGATTTTTGTCTGCGAGCCGGAGGGCACCCAAAACATTCACGCCTATGCGCAAGTCGAGGGCTGGGAATGCACGCGCGTCTTTTTGGACAACCCGATGCATATCCTCGCCAAGCGCTTTTTGGAGCGTTTCGTCGGCGACAAGTCGGCGTCGCTGGAAAAGTACGCGGGCCGGATGACCGAGATGTTCACCACCGAGCGAGAAATGTGGGTCGCGCCGGCGCATGATGGGCGCCATCCATATGAGCTCGTGGTCAATGAGTTCACGCCGGAGACCGAAGTCGCCGTGATGAACGCCATTTTGGAGAAGGCGGGGGTCGTCCCCGCAAAAAAGTCGAGAAAGGCGCTGAATCCGTGATCGAACGGTGAATTCCGCGTCGGACGCTGCAATTCGGAGCGTGGCGAAAATAATGAGAAAGGGGCCCAAGGCCCCTTTTCTCTTTTGCGTCCGGCCTCGCCGAGGCCGTGGCGTCGATTTTTCAGGCGCGTCAAGCCGCTTTCGCGGACTTGTAGCGAGACAAGCGGCGGATGAACTGCTGGAAGCCGTCCATGGGGTGGCTCTCCGCGTCGCGCGCCCAGGCTTTCAGGCGCTCCAAAAGCTCATCGGCCGTCACGTGCGAGCGCTCCCACAGCGTTTTTAGCGACAAGGCGCTTTCGCGCGCTTTTCTGAGGGCGGCGTCCGAATGCGCAATGGACTCAAAGCGCGCGATCCATGCGCTGCGCGGCTTGCGCGCGCTCTCGTTGAAGAACCAGGAGCGAAAATGCCGAAACCGCGCGCCAGAAAGGCTGCTGTCGCCGCGGTCGCGAGCATCCTGGAGAACAGCCCTGAATTTAGCCCGCAGCGACGGCGTCAGCGCTCGGCGCAAGTCCGCTTGCGCGTGGTGGCGAAAAGCAAGGACCGCGTCCAGGGTGCCTCGGTCGATCGCTTGCTCAACGCCCAGCTCGGGGGCGCGCGCCGCGCGCTTGATGTCCACCAAATTCAATCTCTCCAACATCACCAGCCACGCCCAACCCAAATCAAATTCTCCTTTTTTGCAGGACAATTTGGCGCTGGAAGGAAACGCGTGGTGGTTGTTGTGCAACTCTTCGCCGCCGATGATGATGCCCCAAGGGAGAATGTTGCGGCTTTGGTCTTCGGAGTCGAAATTCCGATAACCCCAGAAGTGGCCCACGCCATTGACGACGCCGGCGGCCCAAAAAGGGATCCATGCGATTTGGAGGACAAAAACCGGGAAGCCCCAAACGCCAAACAAGGCCAAATCGATCCCCAGCATGAGCCCAAGGCCCGCGAGCGAGTGTTTGCGGAAAAACGCCTCCATCTTGTCATTCGGTGCGCCCTTGCCGAACCGCTCGATCGTGTCCGCGTTCGCCGCCTCTTGGGTGTAAAGCCACGCGCCTGCCCACATGACCCTCCAAAGGCCCTTTTGCTGCGGGCTGTGCGGGTCCTCCGGGGTTTCGCACTTGGCGTGGTGCTTGCGATGGACCGCCGCCCATTCGAGCGCGCTCATCCCCGTGCTCATCCACAGCCAAATGCGGAAAAATTTCGCCAACGCGGGATGGAACACCGCCGCGCGGTGGGCGATCGAGCGGTGCAAATACAGCGTGACGGACAAAATCGTGACGTGCGTCATCAACAACATGGCGCCAAAAGACAACCAAAAACCAGCGCCCAAAGCGCCGCCCAGCATTGGATGCGACATCCAAGTCTCCGCGAAAAAGGGGCCAAGCGGGCCCCAAACAAGCCTATTGTATAGGAGAAGGCCGCGCAGGCGAGAAAAAAAAGATGAATTGCGCGCCGTCAAGCCGAAAAAAAAGCCCAAAAAGCCACGCTTGCGGCCTGACGGGCGAATGCGGGGGGCCGGCGGCAAAGAAAAAAGATGAAATAATTTTGTTTTTGTCGGTTTTTCTGTGTCATGATGTTTTCAAGCGGCGGGGATTTGGCGCGCTGCCCCTTGTTTTGGACACGGCGAGCCGGGTGCATGCCGCCGTGTCCAGAGCGGGGGCCATACGACAAAAACACGTTGACAAAAAAAAGATTTGGCTGTATTTTTCATGGGTTCTGGCGAAAGCCACGGCACCGAGCCATTCCGGCTCAAAATCACGAGGCGGTCGCTTCTGCGGCTCGCCTCGAAATTATCTCTCAAACCCGAAGACTCTGACTCACCTCAAGGACGAAAATCCATGGACGACAACAAGGCGAAAGCCCTCCAAGCCGCTCTCGCGGGCATTGAAAAGCAATTCGGCAAAGGCACGGTCATGCGCCTGGACCCGAGCGAGATCATCAACCATCCGGCCATCTCGACCGGTTCTCTCAAACTGGATCTGGCGCTGGGCATTGGCGGCCTGCCGCGTGGTCGGGTTTGCGAAATTTACGGGCCGGAATCGAGCGGCAAGACGACGCTGACGCTGCAAGTGATCGCGGCCGCGCAAAAACTGGGCGACACGTGCGCCTTCATCGACGCGGAACACGCGCTCGACCCGCAATACGCCGGCAAGTTGGGCGTCGATGTGTCAAAGCTTCTGGTGTCGCAGCCGGACAACGGCGAACAAGCCCTTGAAGTGGTCGAAGCCCTGGTGCGTTCGGGCAGCGTCGGCGTGATCGTGGTTGACTCGGTGGCGGCTCTGACGCCGAAGGCCGAACTCGACGGCGACATGGGCGATTCGCTCCCGGGCCTGCAAGCTCGACTGATGAGCCAAGCGCTGCGCAAGCTGACCGGCACGGTCAACCGCACGAACACCCTGGTCATCTTCATCAACCAGATCCGCATGAAGATCGGCGTGATGTTCGGCAACCCGGAAACGACCACGGGCGGCAATGCCCTGAAGTTCTACTCCTCGGTCCGCATGGACATTCGCCGAATCGGCGCGCTGAAGGAAGGCGAAGTCGTGATCGGCAACGAAACGCGCGTGAAGGTCGTCAAGAACAAGATGGCCCCCCCGTTCCGCGAAGCCATCATGGACATCTACTACGGCGCGGGCGTCAGCCGCGAAGCGGAAATCGTCGACTTGGCCGTTGAAGCCAAGATCGCCGAAAAAGCCGGCGCGTGGTACACCATCGAAGGCCAGCGCATGCAAGGCAAGAAGGGCGCGCGCGAGTTCCTCGAGCAAAACCCGGACATCGCCAACGCGCTCGAAGCCCGCATCCGCGCGCTGCGCGGCCCGGTGGTGGCTGAGTTCGTGCCGACGCCGGACGAGAAGGACGAAGGCAGCGCCGAAGTCTGATCGAAAAGGGGCGCTCGCGGCCACAATCGGGCCGCCCCTTTAAGCGAAAGAGACAAATGAGCGCCATCACTCGCGAGAGTTTTGGCGCTTTTTCGCGCGCGAAGAATGTTCAAGGCCTTGCCACGAAGCGAATCAGAAGGTAAAAGAATCGGCAGCGAATCCCTCATGCTTTTGAGGCCTCCGGCGCGCAACGCTCGCGCTGCCGATCGCCTCATCCGTTGTCCCGGCGCCCTGTTTATTATTTGTTCGCCGTTGTTCAATAAACAATCAATCCCATCGATTCACGCGCGGCCCTCTCGCGGCCGCGCGCACAGAGAGAGAGAACCCAATGACCCAAGACCCCTCACAACGCGGCGCGCAAGAGAACATGGCGGCGAGCTTCAGCATTCTCGCCCTGAGCGCGTCCATTCGCAATTTTTTCGCCCGCGAACGCTTCGGGCTGCGCGTGGTCGCCGAATGGAACACCGCGGACCAAGGCGTGGAAATGGGCATTGAGCCCCTGCGCCCCGAGGAAGAGGCCGACAACGCCGCATGGGCCCCCGAAGAGTCCCAAATCAGGGATTGGGCGCGCACGCTGATCCATGTGGAGCGCCTGATGTTTCTGCAAAAACTGGTGGAGGAGCTAAAAGAGGCGAGCAAGCAGGAGTTGACCACCGACGAGCTCGTGGAGCACTTCATGGGGCAGGCTCTCGAAGTGGCCGTGGCGCTCAATCCGGACAAAGAGCATGAGCTGCGCGCCGCGGCGCTCAACCACGGCAAAGACGACGCGCAAGGCTGAGCGAGCAGCGCGATGGATTTGGCGTCCAAAAAAGAGAAAAGCGGCTTCGGCCGCTTTTTTTATTTTTTGTTTTTGCGCGTGAAACCGCGACCCTGGCAGGCCCTCGGAAAACGCGGGCGGAACATGAAAAGAGCCGGCTTTCGCCGGCTCTTTGAGACGCATGAAAACGGGAATCACTGATCCGGCGTGTTGTATTGCAGCTCCTTGTCGGGTTTTCCGCCAAACTCCGGCAGAATGCTTCGCGGCGACTTGCCTTCGGCCGAGAGGCGCAGGTTTTGCGCGTCAACCAAATGCGGCTGAACCGGTTGGTTGATGCTGTCCATCGAGCCGTCGCCGTCATCGCCCGCGCTTGCGGTGCCCACGGTGCTGTTGACGACTTTCGGCGTGATCAGGACCAAAAGCTCGGTGCGCGAACGCGTGTTGGTCTTGGTCCGGAACAAACCGCCAATCAGGGGCAAGTCGCCCAGCACAGGCACCTTGTCGACAGAGAGCGATTCGTTTTGCACATAAATGCCGCCGATGATGACCGTCCCGCCGGATTCGACCAAAACGTTCGTTTTGATGGATTTGGTGTCAATCGCGGGGCCGTTGGTGGTTTGTTGGCCCACCGAGTCTTTGTGAATGTCCAAGTCCATGATGACGTTGCCGTCCGGCGTGATTTGCGGCTTCACCTTCAAGCTCAGGTTCGCGTCCTTGAAGGCCACGTCGGTGTTCCCTGCGCTCGACGCTTGCTGGTAAGGAATCTGCGTGCCCTGTTGGATGTTCGCCTCTTGTTGGTCGGCGGTGACCACGCGCGGATTCGAGAGAATCTGGCCCTGGCCGTCCGAAACCAAAGCCGACAGCTCCAGGTTCAAAAAGCGGGTGGCCGCGGCGTTCGAGAGCACCATCGAGAACAAGCCTGCGTTGGCGCCTGTCGTGCTGGTCACCGGCAAGTTCACGCCGAGCGTTTGCTCAAACGTGCCCGAAGTGGTCAACGGGTTCGCGTTCTGGCCGCTGGCGATCGCGGTCGGGCCCAAGTTGCCGCCGATGGTGGCCTTTCCGCCGCCGCCGACGCCCGCCGCCCCGTTGACGCCGAATTTCACGCCCAGGCTCTTGGAGAAGCTGTCGTTGGCTTCAACGATTTGAGCCTCGATCACGACTTGGCGAACCGGAATGTCCACCTTTTTGATCAGCGCGCGAGCCGCTTCGATTTTTGTCGGAATGTCTTGGACGAAGAGCTGGTTCGTGCGGCCGTCAAACACCGCGCTTCCGCGCTTGCTCAGGATCGGCTGCTTCGGATCCGCCAACAGTTGCTGAATGGCTTCGGCTTTTTGGTAGTTGATCTGGAAGCTTTCCGTGACCAACGCTTGCGTCGTCTCTTGCGCGGCCGTGAACGCCGCTTCGGACGCTTCTTGACGCTGAATGTTCTCTGCGCGGTCCACCCACACCACGTTTCCGCTTTGGCGCTTGTCGAGGCCCTTGGCCTTCAAGATCACGTCCAAGGCCTGGTCCCAAGGAACATCCTTCAGGTTCAGGGTCAGGTTGCCGTCGACGCCGTCGGCGGCGATGATGTTGAAGCCCGAGAAGTCCGCGAGAACAGCCAGAAGCTGGCGAACCGGCGCGTCCTGAAAAGCGAGCGTGAGCTTTTGGCCCTTGTATTGCGGAGCCGAGCTGGACGCCGCGGAAATCGTGCTGTCGAACACCGGGTTGAAGTCGACGATCACCCGGCGGTTCAATTGAAAGTTCGATTGCGCCCAGGTGCCTGGCGCGCGCAAGAAGATGCGAACGCGATCGGGCAGTTGCTGGATGTCCATGTTCGAGACCGGCGTCATCAGGTCGCTCAGGTCATATTGGCGAAGCAGCCACGGCGCGCTGGCGGTGCCCAGCAAGTCCATGCGCAGGCCGCCCTTCACTTCCTTGATGTCAACATTTGGATTCGCTTGCGAGAAATCCACAACAAGGCGCCCGGAGCCGGCGTTGGTGCCTTTCTTGTAATCCAAGGCGACGACGTCGTTGGTGTAGCCGCCCTTCTTCGCGGTGTCCGACAACGGCATCGCGCCTGCCGTGGCTCCGCCCGTGGTCGCTGGCGTGGAGCCCGAGACCGGAAGCGAAACGGCGCCGTTTCCGGCTGGATTCGACAACGGGGAGCCAATGCCAGAGGCGGTCGCGGCCGGCGCTTGCGGCGGAATCGCCTTGGCCAGGCCTGCGTCAGCCATGCTCGGGCGCGGAGTCAGCGTCAAGACAAAATCAGCGCCGTCAATCGCTTGCGCCCACTGGACGTCTTCGCGCAAAACGACCACCACGCGCGTCTTGCCATTGCCAGTCGCGAATTGCACGCTTTGCGCGCCGATTCCGCTGAGGGCCAAGGGGCTGCGGGCCGGCTCGGAATCCATCTGCGCGCCGGAAAAATCCAACACAAGGCGGCGTGGAGCCACCAGTTCAAAAACTTTGGGTTGCGGCATCACGCCCGAGAACGAAAAACGCAGCGTTTGCCCCCCATTGGCTTCCGACGTGTGCGCGTGAGCCAAGCTGGATCCAGCCACCGGGGCCGCCAAAACGGGAGCCGCCATCGGAGTTGGAGCCGAGGGGGCCGCAACCGTCGTGGTCGTCACCACCGTGGACGGCGCCAAGCCGTTCGAGAGAGGCGCGGGCTGCGCTTGGTCGACGGACGTTGCGGTGGACTGGGCAAAAGCGACCGAGGGGACTGCGCCGACAAGCATTGACGAACAAACAGCCAAGGCGACGGCGCGGCGCGCGGCGTGGCGCAGCGAATCGTGGGGGCGAAGCGGCATTGCGCGACTCTCCTGGGAGGGTGTAGAAGCCCGAAACACGAGGGCAAGTTAAACAGTCGTGGGGGGCGTCGGTTTGCCGGAAATCCCCGAAAACGGTCAATTGTAAAGCAAAAACGCGAAGCGCCAGACTTTTTTCGGAAGCCCTTTCCCGTCATCGCAGGCAAATTGAAGGCTTTTTTGGCGCGAACGCAAGATGGCAAAATCTATGTGCTCGCTTTTATATAGAGAAAACTGAGCCTGCGCAATCCCCGCCGAGCTTGCTTTTTGCGTTTTCAGGCATTTATTTGCGCTTCGGCGGAAGAACTCTCGCCGAGCGGTCGTCGGGCGGCAAATGTTTGCGTCGCGGCGAATTTCCGCGCTAGTATTGCCTTTCACCCGCCCTACGGGCGGGCCTCGACAAAAAATAAGGAGCCGCACGCCAAATGAGTCAATTCAAAACGCTTCGTCGTCGCCACAGCCCCGCCTTGGGCCTTGAACTCATCGAGCGCGAACATGAGCGTTTGGGATGCCGCCATTTGCACTGGGCGGCCCCGGATCAAGAAAAGGGATTCGCGATCGCTTTTCGAACCCTGCCGAATTCTTCGCGTGGCCAAGCGCATGCTTTGGAGCATCTGGCGCTGTGCGGATCGGCCAAATTTCCCACGCGTGATCCGTTTTTCCTCATGACGCGCCGCTCGCTCGCGACCTTCATGAACGCCATGACCTATTCGGACAAGACGATTTACCCGTTTTCAACCGAATCAATGGATGATTATTTTAATTTGATGGATGTGTATCTGGACGCCACGCTGCGCCCGCTGCTGAAAGAGACGGATTGCCGGCAGGAGGCGAGCCGGATGGAGCCGGAGGACGTGAACGACCCGAAAAGCCCCATGGCGTTCAAGGGCGTGGTCTTCAATGAAATGAAGGGCGCGATGGCCGGCGCCTCCAATCGGGCTTATTATGGCCTGCGAACGCAGGCCTTGGCCGGAACGCCTTATCAATGGGTGTCGGGCGGAGAGCCCATTGAAGTCCTCGACTTGACCATCGAGGAGCTGCGGGCATTCCACGCCGAGTTTTATCATCCCTCAAACGCCGTGTTCATCAGCTACGGCGACGTGGGGTTGGAAGAAATTGACGCGCGCCTGCTGCCCGCGCTGGCAGGATTTGAACGCAAAGAAAGCAACCAAAAACGCATCACGCTGCCTGCGTGGGGGCCGGATCGCCATCGCTCGCACACGATTCCCGCGGTTGAGGGCGAGCCCGCGAGCGACATGACCACTTTGGTGTGGAGCCTCGGCTCGTTGCATGAAAAGGGGCCTTTGGCGGCCCTGGAGGCGGCGTTTTTGGAGCGCGCCCTGATTGGCGACTCGTCGACCCCGGTCACACGCCGAATCGAATCTGCGGGCTTTGGATCCATGGGCATCAGCGGCCTTTTGTCCAGCGAAGACACGCCGCTGTTTTTGCTTGGGATGAGCAACTTGCTGCCCGAGCAAAAGGACGCCGCGCGCGCTCTGCTGCTGGAGGGCGTCAAAGAGGCGGCCGAGAAAGGCCTCTCGCGCGATCGGCTGGAAGACATGCTGGACGAGTTTGAGCTCGACGAGCGCGCTTGGAGCCAGGACGAGAAGCCCGCGATCGAAACCCTGTTGCGCGCCGCGCCCTTGGCCCTGGCCGGGGAAGACGTTCTAGACGGCATGGATTCGTCCACGGCGTTGAAGCAATTGCGCGAAAACCTCATGGCGAGCGACGAGGGCTTCAAGGCGATCGTCAAAAAGTTGTTGAGCGAAAACCCGGAGACGATGATTGTCGACGCCTTGGGGGATGAGCGTTTCGAAGCCAAAAAGGCGCAAGAAATAGAAGAGAAAATGGCCCGGGAAAGCGCCGCGTTGACGCTGGAAGACCGCGAGCGCTTGGCTCGAATGGGCGTCGAGCTCGCCGAGTTGCAAAAAGCCCCCGCGGACGTCGATTGCTTGCCCAAGATTGAAATCGCCCAAATACCAAAAACATCGCGGGGCCAATCCTCGCGCGTGGCCATGGCGGACACCGGGCTCGCAGCGGACGTGTTCGAAGAGCCCAGCAACGGGTTGATTTGGGCGCAGATTTCACTCGCTCCCAAAACGGTCGCAGAAGGATCGCGTTGGCTGTCTTTGGCCAAAGCGCTTTTCCTCGGCCTTGGCAACGGGGAGCGCGATTTCGCCGCCGCCGAAACCTGGCGCGACCGAAAAGTCGGAGCGATTCACGCGGACCTTTCAACCAACGTGTCGGCGCAGTCGAGCGTCGAGGCTTGCGCGATGTTCAATTTTAGCGCGCGCGCCATAGAAACGGACTCTTCGCGTCTGTTTGAGTCTTTGTCGGTTTCGCTGTTGGACGCTCGATTCGACGAGTCCGAGCGCATCGCCTACTTGCTGGACCAATCCGCCATCACCCAAGAGCGCAGCTTGGCCAAGCGCGGAGATGGCTTCGCCAAGCACATGGCGCTCAGTTCGGTCTCGCCCGTGGCTGCTGCGGTGAGCGCGGTGTCGGGCATCGAGCGGTTCCATTGGGCCAGAGAGCTCGCGCAGCTCTCAAAGGACGCTGACGGCGCGAGAGAAATCCGCGAGAAATTGGACGAGGCCTGGGCCAATCTTTTGTCGAGCCCCGCGCGTTTCGCGATCGCGGGCGGCGCGGAAAGCGTGGCGGCGGCCCAAAGCGAATGGCAGCGAGCGTTCGCGGGATTCGCCCCCAGCGAGTCCTTGGCTCCTCGCGCGCTCGCGCCTGTGGCCAATTCCGGGCGTCCCCACACCGTGGCCCTGGTCGGGCCCACGCAAGTGAACGCGTGCCACTGGGCGCTCCCGGCTCCGGCGTTGGGGCACGATGACACGGCGGCCTTGATCACATTGGGCGCCATGATGCAGTCGGGATTCTTGCATGGCGCAGTGCGCGAGCAGGGCGGGGCCTACGGCGTGGGCAGCCGATATGACGCCGCGATGGGCGCGTTTGTGTTCTCCAGCTACCGGGATCCGCGCATGGAGGGCACCTTCGCGGACTTTGAACGCGGCATTGAGTGGGCGCTGTCCGGAAAGCCGACGGACCGCAACCTCGAGGAGGCCATTTTGAGCGTGGTCGGCAAAATGGATCAGCCGGAGCCCTTCTTTTCGCGCGCGCAAACGGAATTGCTGCGCCGCCAAAAAGGCTGGAATCTGCCGGAGCGGCAAAAACGACGCGAAACGCTGCTCTCGCTGAGCATGAAGGATGTGCGGGCCGCGGCTGAAAAATGGCTTGCGCATTCGGTCGGCGCCCGCGCGGCGTTCGTGAGCCCGGCGTTCGAGGACGCCGCCCAAAAAGCGGGCTACACCATCGAAAAAATCGAGCTCGGCCGGATCGACAAACAAAAGGCAAGCCTGGCGGCTTAGTTTTTGATCGCAACGCCAGAGCGCCCGCTTTGGATGAGAAGCGCAGTGCTCCACGCGGCCTTCGGGTCGCTTTTTGTTGCTCTCGTTCGGCTCTGGCGGGGGGCGCCTGGGAGAAAACACGAGAAAAACAGAGGGCTTTTTTCGTGCGTTGGCGGCAAAACGTGAAAAAAAATAAGCAAGGATGGCGAATTTGTGATTTTTCGTGATTTTGAGGAATTTTTTGGCGCTAAAAACATTAAAAATAATTTTTAAAAGGGTTTTAAATTACATAAAAATTATTTTTTTGAATAAATCACTTTCAAGGCCATTCGAATTTGCCCGCTTCGGAATGGGTCGCGCTGAACAAAAAAGAAAAAAGCCGAGGAAAATCCTCGGCTTTGAAAATCGCTCCCCGCCGGCGGAGCGAAGGCTCCGCTGCGGAATCAGTGGCCGCCGTAGCGCGGCTTGTTGCGTCGCTCGCGTTGGGGCATCGCGAAGTCCTTTTTGTAGCTCATGGCGAAATTGTCTTCGCCGAATTCGCGTTTGAACTCCTCGAAAACCGCTTCGTCAAACGGCACTTTGAGCGGCAGATGGACCGGAGCGTAGCTCGAGTCGCTGGTCGGGTGCCACAACACCACGGGCATTTGGCTGCTGCTGGTGCCATGCTTTTCAGCGATTTCAATCGCGCGGGCGGCCTGCTCCGGCAGCACGCGCAGATTGATCTTGTTGGCCAGGCGCAGCTTCATGTCGTCCAAGCTCAGCACGTTGTTGGCGGCGGGCGAGGCGACTTCCGGGTTGCGGTTGTCGGGCTTCAGCGTCACGTCCATCACCACGAACTGGTCGGGTTTCAGCCATTTGCTGATCGGGCCGTAGGTGTCGGCGAAGACCATTGCCGAGAGCTCGCCGGTGCCGTCGCTGATTTTCACGCGCGCGAATTTGCCTTTGGCGCCGTTGAACGTCTTCACTTCCAGCACCAGGCCTGCGACCGGGGTCGTGTCCCAGCTGTTGACCGGCGGCATTTGGTTGACTTCTTCGATGGGCTTGACCCACTTCAAGCCACCCAGCAACTTCTGGTAGCGGCCATAGGGGTGTTCGCTCAGGAAAAAGCCCAGAGCCGATTTTTCGTCGTAAAGGCGAACGATCGGATCTTCCGTTTTCGCGTCCACCAAAGCGGGGAGAGCGACCGGGGCCAGAGCCTTCGGGGCCTTGGGCTTGGGCGGAGCTTTGGGCTTTCGCGCCTTTTTGGGCTTGGCGCCGGTTTCAGCAACCGGGGCTTCTCCTTCCAGGCCTGAGAGCAAGTCGGCGGCCGGCGCTTCGCTGTCCGCTTCCGGAGCCGGGGCTTCGGGGGCGGTCTCTTCGATCGCGGCATCCGCCGCGGCCATGAAGGGCATGAGGCTGGAAATCGCGCCGGTCGTGACGGTCGCGCCGAGCTTTTCGGCCCGCTCTTGAAGCTTTTTGCCGTATTTGATCAATTCCGGCAGGTTTTCGAGGCTTTGCTTGCGGTTCGGGGCGATTTCGTCAAACGCGCCCGACTTGATGAGCTGCTCGATGACTTTTTTGGAGATCGCCGAGTAGGTTTTTCCGCCGCTGGCCAGCTTCACGCAGAAGTCTTGCAGGCTTTCGAAGGGGCCTTTGTCCAAGCGCAGCTGGGTCAGGCGCTCGGCCGGGACGGCGCCGACGCCCTTCAATCCGGCGAAGCTGAAACGGATGGTTTTTTCGACGCCCGGGACGATCGTGAAGTCCGCTTCGGACTCATGGATGCTCGGAGGCAAAATCGTCATGCCATTTTTGATCGCGTCGCGCGCGGTGGCGGCGAGTTTGTCCGAATCGTCCTGCGAGCTGGTGAAGCCGGCCGCGAAGAACTGGGTCGGGAAGCGCTTTTTCACATATGCCGTCTGATACGACAAATAGGCGTAAGCGGCCGAGTGCGACTTGTTGAAGCCGTATTCAGCGAATTTTTCGATCAATTTGAAGAGCGCCGCGGCTTGCTCTTGAGGCACGCCGTTTTTGGCCGCGCCATCGATGAAAATTTGCGTTTGCTTGGCCATTTCCTCGGGCTTCTTCTTGCCCATCGCGCGGCGAAGCAAGTCGGCGCCGCCCAGCGAGTAACCCGCCAATTGCTGCGCCACGAGCATCACTTGCTCTTGATACACGATCACGCCATAGGTCGGGGCGAGGAGTTCGTCAATCAAGGGGTGGACGCTCGCGATTTCTTCGCGGCCGTTTTTCCGGTCGATGTAGTTCTGCACCATGCCCGATTCCAAAGGGCCTGGCCGGTAGAGGGCCAAAAGGTCGGTCACGTGGTCGATCGACTCGACGATGATGTCCTTGCCCGTCTGCGTGATGCCGGACTGCTCCATCTGGAAAATGCCGTAGGTGTTGCCTTCGTTGTAAATCTCGAAGACGTCCTTGGCCGCCATGTCGATCTTGGTCAGGTCAAAGCCCTTGTTCGCCGGGTCCTTCTGGATGAGCTTGACGGCTTTGTCCAGGTGGGTCAGGGTCGACACGGCCAAGAAGTCGAACTTCACGAGGCCCGCTTTCTCGATGTCGTCTTTGTCGAATTGGCTCACCGGCTCGTTGGAGTCTTTCGGCACATAGAGGGCCGAGAAGTCGGACACGCGGCCCGGGGCGATCAAAACGCCACCGGCGTGCTTGCCGATGTTGGCCGTGAGGCCTTCGATTTGAAGGGCCAAATCGAACACGCGGCGCAGCTTGGCGTCATTTTGCAGCAAGTCTTGCAGCTTGGGCTCGTTTTCGATGAAGGTCGCGATCGAGGGCGATGTGCCGGGTTTCGCGCTCATCAGCTTCGTCGCGTTGTCCATGATCACGAAATTCACGTCCAGCACGCGGCCGGCGGCCTTGACGGCGGCCTTGGCGGCGAACGTCCCGAAAGTCGAGATTTGGCTCACGGCTTCGTGGCCGTATTTGTTGCGCACGTAATCGATCACGAGGCCGCGTTTTTCGCTGCAGAAGTCGACGTCGAAGTCAGGCATCGAAACCCGTTCCGGATTCAAGAACCGCTCGAACAGCAAGTCAAAGCGCAGCGGGTCCAAATCCGTGATGTTCAGGGAGTAGGCGACCAAGCTTCCCGCGCCGGATCCACGCCCCGGGCCGATGGGCACGTCGTGTTCTTTGCCCCAGCGAATAAAGTCGGACACGATCAAGAAGTAGCCTTCAAAGCCCATCTTCGCGATGATGCTCACTTCAAAGTCCAAGCGCTTGACATACTCGTCGCGCTTGGAGGCGCGAACGGCTTCGTCCGGGTAGAGCTCAATCAGGCGCCGTTCAAGGCCTTCCAGGGAAACTCTCGGGAAGAACTCCTTGATGGGCGAGCCGTCCGGCGTCGGGAAGTCCGGCAGATAATTCTTGCCGGTCTTGATCTTCACGTTGCAGCGCTCGGCGATCGCGGTCGTGTTGGCGATCGCGGCCGGAATGTCGGCGAAGAGCTCGGCCATTTCAGCCGGCGACTTCATATACTGCTCGTTGGTGAAATCTCGCGGGCGCGACGGATCGTGCATGATGCACTTTGTGGCGTCGCAAACGCGCAGCTCATGCGCCAAAAAGTCCGATTGCTTCAAAAACTGGATCGGGTGCGTGGCCACCGGCGGAATGCCCAAAGCGCTCGCGACCCTCGCCGCGCCTTCGACAAATGCCGTTTCGTGCGGGCCGCCGCGGCGCTGGAGTTCGATGAAATAGCGGCCCGGGAACATTTCGTTCCACGTCTTGGCCACATTCATCGCGCCGTCCATGTCGCCTTCGACGATTTTTCGGCCCAGCTCGCCCGAAATCTCGTCGCCCGACAGGCAAATGAGGCCGGCGTTCAACTCTTGCAGCCATTCGCGGCGCATGGTCGCGATGCCGCCTTGGTTGTTGTCGGTGTAGCCGCGGCTGATGAGGGTCAGCAGATTGTGATAGCCCTCGTCCGTTTCGCACAAAATCAGCGCGCGGGCAGGCTTGTCGGTCAGGGGGTCGGCGCCTTCGATCCAAAGATCGGCGCCAAAAATCGGCTTCACGCCCGCGGCGCGCGCTTCCGTTTGGAAGGTGAGCGAGGCGAACATGTTGGACAAATCGGTCAGGGCGACAGCGCCCGAATCGTGCTCTTGGGCATTGGCGACCAGGTCTTCGACGCGCAGCACGCTGTCAGAGAGGGATTTTTCGGAGTGGACGCGCAGGTGGACAAACGGGGAGGTCATAGGTATCGATCCAGAAAGAAACAAGCGCCAGAGCCCTCACGGGGGGCTATGCGGCGAGAACCATTATTTTACGCGAAAGCGGGGGGCAAATCAACGCCGGCGAGCCAGGAGGGGGAATTTCATTGGCTCGTGCCACCTTGGTGGGAGGCCTTGACGCTGATTTTTTTAACCATTCGGCGGCAAAATCGAATCGCAAACAAAATAATAGTTTTGGATATGGATTTTTTGTTAAAAAGAAAGCAAATTGCCAACATTAACCTTTCAGGAGGATAGTATGAAAAAAATTGTGAATGCTTTTTTATCGGTCGTTTTTGGTTGCAGTGCTTTGGGTATGACAGCAACTGTGCATGCTGAGAATATCAATCTTTCTACGCTGATGGAGCAATGGGCCGCGGCCTCGAATCGTCAACTGGCATGGGTGGCTACGATTGATTTTCCGGTTAATTACGAGGACTTGCAGGGCGCTGCTCACCTGTCCTACTCCACAGGGCTGGATGATTCATTCAATCGAATAGCGGCTCAAATGGTTCGACAGTATCCTTCGGCTCCGTTCCTGTTCGCGTGTTTGTATGGAAACGGTCGGTGGGAAGTTCGAAGCGAGGGCCAGGCTGATTGCGACGGTCGGTCTATAAGAAAGATTCCTTGACCATTGTTTGACGGAATGCCATCTTCGGCGACAAGATAATTGCCGACATATTCAGCACAGGGCTCCGCCCGCTCGGGTCAGGCAAGTGCCAGAGGCGTTCCAATCAACCCGGCCGGAGGAGTAGTTGGGCGTGAGCAGATAGGTTTCCTGGGCCAATCCCGCGTTGGCGACGGCGGTGGCCGTGATGACGCCTGCCGTGTCATAAGAAACCGACTGCGCATATTTTGTCGACGGCGAGCAGCCCGGCGCCGAGCCCACGCACGGAATGGGCAACGGCGGCGAAACGGTGGGCATCAACAGCGAGGTGCTCTGGCAATCACCCGGGTCAGACACGATCTTGGAGCAATAAATCGGATAGCTCAAGCTGTATCCGGGGGCTTGGGCGATGTAGAATCCGGCGGCCGTCCATTGGTCCGCGATGGCGTCAACTTGGCTGGCGGACAGCGACGAGCTATAGACTTGCGTATACATCAATTCATAGAATTGATGGGCCGTGGGGGTGGGAGGGATGCCTCCGCCCAAATAAATTTGGCCACCCGACACGCAGTCTCCGCTGGTCGCGCACACCGCGATCGCCGATTTTGTGGGGGCAGTCGCCACCACGACCTCGGTGAATTTTGCTTTGAGAGAGTAAGTGGTGTAGGCGGGAACGGCGAGAGCCGCCAAAATGACAATGATCGCGACGACAACCATCATCTCCACCAGCGTGAAGCCATGGGCACAGGCATTGAACTTCGGGTGGCTCGGCATGGCGGATATCCCCGTGAGGGCTGGCTCGCGGAATTGCGAATTCAAAGAATATGAGGGCCCGATGAATTGCGCAAGGCCCGAGATTGTCTGGCGGCAGCGAGCTGGGCGTTCTGGGCCACGCCCTTCGCTCTCTGCGCCGTCAGGAGCTGAGCGGCAGCGTGGGGCCGTTCGGCGGATAAAAAACGCCTTCACAACGACTTGGGCGTCCGCCAAGCTCCGCGCGGCGGTCGTGGCCAAGAAGGAGGGGCGTCGGCGCCGATCGAGAGCGAGCGAAAGAAGAGGCTTCCGGGTCCGCGAAAACCAGAAAGCGAATAAAAGCCCCGCGGGCTTGTCGGCCAGCGGGACAGGGAGGGCGGGCCAATTCAAGGTCATTTGGCAGCCGGAGCCGTTTTCGGGGCCGGCTTCTTATACGGCGTGTCGTAAACTTTTTTTGGCGCGCGCGGAAAAGCGTAGTCCTTCTTGTAGCTCACGCGGACGTTTTCCTCCCCAAAAGCCGTCGTGAACGCCGCCAGCGCCGCGGGCTCGCACGCCACGCCCAGTTTGGACGGCACCTGGCCGTAAGCGTGCTCGGAGATCGGGTGCCACAATGTCAATTGCGAAGGGCCTTCATGCGCCAGCCCCAGGGCAATCGCTTGCGCGGCTTGCTCGGGCAGCAGCCGGACATGCATTTTCTCGGCCAATCGAGCTTGCAGGTCCGCCAAGCTCAACACCGTCTTCGCTTGCGGGTTGGCGATTTCAGGGTTTTGGCGATCCGCGGCCATCGAAATGTCCATGCAGACAAACTGGTCCACTTTCAGCCACGGCGCGACTTGCGCGTAGGTTTCAGCGAACATCACCACGGTCAATTCGCTCGTGCCGTCATCCAGCTGCACGCGCGCGCCTTTGCCATTTTTGGTCTGAAACACCTTCACGTCCAGAACGGTGCCGGCCACCGGGAACGTGAGGAAGGGCTTTTGCGGGGCCATTTCAGCCAATTCCGAGAGGGGGCGCGTCCAGCCCAAACCATTCAAATTGCGTTTGTGCTGCTCAAACGGGTGACCGCTGATGAAGAACCCGAGGGCCTTTTTCTCATTTTTCAAGCGCGCCAAAGGATCTTCGGCCGTCGGCTCAGAAATCTCCGGGCGCGGCACGGGCTTCAACGCCACGGCCGGCTTCACGATTTTCTTTGGAGCCCGGACCGCGCGGCCCACCACGGAGGGGAACGGGGCGGCGCTCTCGCCATCCGCCGCCTTGGCGCTGGGGGCGATGCTCAACGAGCCCAAAAGGGGCATCACGCTGGACAAGGCGCCCGACACGATTTGCGCGCCCATTTTCTCTGCCCGAGCCTGGACCTTGCCCGCGTGGTCCATCCAAACCTTCACGTGCTTCAAGGCGTGCTCGCGATTGGGCTCAATGGCGTCCATCGCGCCCGAATTGATCAAGGCGGCCAACACCGTGGAGTTGACGCTGGCGTAGGGCTTGCCGCCCGCCTTGATCTTGACGCACAAATCCTCCAAGCTCGCGAAAGGGCCAGAGGCCTCGCGCAAACGGCAAAGCGCGTCGGCGGGCGCGGGGCCCACGCCATGCAAGCCCGCGAATCCAAAGCGAATCACTTTCTCGCCCTCGTTGGGCAAGGTGAAATCCGCGCCGCTTATGTGCAAATCCGGCGGCAAAAGCGTCACGCCGTTCTTGATCGCGTCATGCGCCACTTGCGCCAATCGCTCCGAGTCATCCAGGTTGGTGGAGAACAAGGCGCAATAAAACTGTTGCGGATGCACGTGTTTCAAATAAGCCGTTTGGTGGGCCAAATAGGCATACGCCGCCGAGTGCGATTTGTTGAAGCCGTATTCCGCGAATTTTTTGACAAATTCGAAAATATGGATCGCTTGCTCCTGCGACACGCCATTTTTGGCCGCGCCCTCCAAGAATCGCTGCGTCTGCTGCTCCATTTCTTTAGGCTTTTTCTTGCCCATCGCGCGCCGAAGCAAATCCGCCTCGCCCAGCGAGTATCCGGCGAGTTTCTGCGCCACTTGCATCACTTGCTCTTGATAGACGATCACGCCATACGTGGGGGCCAGGACTTCGTCCACCAAGGGATGCAAGCTTGCGATTTTTTCGCGCCCATGCTTGCGTTCGACATAATTAAGGTGAACGCCCGCATTGAGCGTGCCCGGCCGATAAAGAGCCAAAACGTCCGTCAAGTGCTCTATGGATTCAATTTGCACATCCATGCCGAGCCGCATGAAGCCTGGCTTTTCCATTTGGAACACGCCGAAGGTGTTGCCTCGGTTGAAGATTTTCTCATAAACGTCCTTGCGCTCCATGTCCAGCTTGCGCAAATTGAAGTTTTCTTGCCCCGGAATTTGGCGAATGAGCTTCGCGGTCTTGTCGAGGTGCGTCATGGTTGTCAAACCGAGCATGTCGAACTTGACCAGCCCAACCTTTTCCAGGTCGTCTTTGGCGAATTGCGTGACCGGCTCGTTGGAGTCCTTGGGCACATAAAGGGCCGAATAATCGCTCACGCGGCCCTTGGAGATCACGACCCCGCCGGCGTGCTTGCCGACGCTCGCGGTCAAGCCGTCCAGTTGGCGGGCAAATTCAAAAACCCGGCGCAGCTGCGGATCGTTTTCCAGCATTTCCTTGACGCGAGGCTCTTGTTGGATGAACTGGTCGACGCTGATGTCTTCGCCCGGTTTGACAACGATCATCTTGGTGATTTCAAGCAGCGCCAAATGGTTCATGTTCAATGCGGAGCCGATGGCGCGGATGGCGGATTTTGCGCCAAAAGTGCCGAACGTGGCAATTTGGCTCACGGCCGCGTGGCCGTATTTCCCCCGCACATAATCGATCACCAAGCCGCGTTTTTCACTGCAGAAGTCGACGTCGAAGTCTGGCATGGAGACGCGATCTGGATTCAAAAAACGCTCAAACAGCAAGTTGAAGCGCAAAGGATCCAAATCCGTGATGTTCAGGGAGTAGGCGACCAAGCTGCCGGCGCCCGATCCGCGTCCCGGGCCGACCGAGACATCGTGCTCCAAGCCCCAGCGAATAAAGTCCGAGACAATCAAAAAATAGCCCTCAAAGCCCATTTTTGCGATCGTGTTCAGCTCGAAAGCCAGGCGCGCCTCATATTCGGGGCGCTTGGCGTCGCGCGTCGCCTCATCCGGGTAGAGCTCGGTCAAGCGCCTTTCCAACCCTTCTTTCGCCGCGCGCGGAAAATAATCCTCGATGGGCGAGCCGTCGGGCGTGGCGAAGTCGGGCAAATAGGTCTCGCCCGTCTCGATTTTCACGTTGCAGCGCTGGGCAAGGGCCGCGGTGTTGGCGATCGCCTGCGGAATGTCAGAGAAAAGCGCCTCCATTTCCGCGGGGGATTTCATATACTGCTCATTGGTGTAAACCCGAGGGCGCGTGGCGTCGAGCATGATTTGCTTGTCTTTGATGCAGACGCGCACTTCATGCGCCAGATAATCCTCTTTGCGCAAGAACTGGATCGGGTGCGTCGCCACGGGCGGCAGGCCCAACAGGCTCGCGACGCGCGCGGCGCCTTCGACAAACGACGACTCGTCTTTGCCGCCGCGGCGTTGCAGCTCGATGAAATAGCGCCCGGGAAACACTTCGCTCCAACCGCGGGCGGCCTCGAGCGCTTCTTCAAAGCGGCCGGCGACCAAGTGTTTGCCGACTTCGCCGTCTTTTTCGTCGCCTGAAAGGCACAAAACGCCCGCGTTGAGCTCTTTGAGCCAATCGCGGCGAAGAATCGACTGGCCGTTTTGGTTGTTGTCGGTGTAGCCGCGGCTCACCAGAGCCAGCAGGTTTTTGTAGCCGGCCTGGTCTTCCGCGAGCAACAGCAAGCGAGAGATTTGGCCTTCCGAGCCCTCGGGGCCCTCGACCGTGGCGTCCACGCCGAAAATGGGCTTCACGCCCGCCGCGCGCGCTTGGCTTTGGAAGTCCAAGGAGCCAAACAAGCCCGAGGCGTCGGTGAGGGCCACCGCGCCGGATCCGTTTGCCTGGGCGTTTTTCACCAAGTCGCCGATGCGCAGCACGCTGTCGGTCAGGGATTTTTCGGAGTGGGCGCGCAAATGGACGAAATTGCTCATGAAATGCAGAATCCGGTGAAATAAAAGGCAAATAAAGCGCGAGGACGCAGCGCGGGCCGCCCGCTTGGGCGCAAGCCTTCATTTTAGCGCAAAGCGGCGCCCATGAACAACCGCGGGCAAGGCTTGCGGCTCTCAAAAGGGCTCCGAAAGACAGCAAAGCTGAAAATTCTGGACGACTGGCCGAGAAAGGAGGCTGCCTTGCCCGGGCCTGCTTCGTGAAAAGAGCCCGCGGCGCGGGCTCTTGGAAGAAACGCGAACGGCGAGGCGGGGTTTTCTGCGCCAAAATTCAGAAGCCCGTCGCCGCCTTCCTCGCGCGCTCCGTCACTCGGCGAGCGAACGGTGGGCGGATTTGCTGGCGTTGCGCTGCACGCGCTGCGGCAGGTCAAACTGCAGCGTGGCCCCGGACCAGACCGGCACGATTTGGCGGTAGGGCACGACAACGACGATGTTGTTGTCGTCGTCGATTTGGACGTCCACCGAGTCCGGCGGCACCACGATGTTGTCCACCTGCGCGCGCTGATAAATCGACATGCGCAGGGCCGTGGCGTCGTAAGTGGGCTGCGAGGCTTGCTCGTCAAGGCTTTTGACGATGTCGCCATGAACAATGTGCGCGTTCCAATACGGCATTCCGACCTTGCTGGTCAGGACGATGATCCAGAAAACAACAAAGAAAAAGATGAAGACGCCCGTCGCGGAGACGCCGCGTTGGCGAGGACGAACACTCAGGGGCAAGCGACGCATGACAGCTCCAAGGGCGAAAGCGCAAAAAGGCACAACAAAATGGACGGCCTTTCGGCCAGATAGGGCAAACGTCGGAAAAATCGGCGTCGCGGAGAGTTCAAATCAAAAACCGCGCCAAACAAAAGCAACAGCGGAGCGCGGCCCTTTGCGCAGAAAAAGACAAAAAGACAAACCAAAACAACAAAATCAACGCCCAGCCCCCGCGCTCGTTCTCGGCCGTTGCCGCGCCCGTTTTCCCCAACCGCGAGCGGCCTCTGCGGAGCGGCCGCCTTCGCTTGCGTCGTCAGTCGTTGGTCACGCCCAGGACTTCGGCGAGGCTGGTCACGCCTTGCTTCACTTTCAAAAGGCCAGATTGCCGCAGGTTTCGGTATCCGCACCGATCGGCGATCGCGTCAATCTCCAAGGCGTTGCCGCCGCCCAGAATCGATGAGCGCATTTCATCGTTCACCGGCATCACTTGGTAAATGCCGGTCCGCCCCTTGTAGCCATCCTTGCATTTGTCGCAGCCGACGGGCTCATAGGTGCTCCAGCTCGATCCGTAGCCTTCCATGGCGGCTTCTGTGTAGCCGGCTTCCGTCAAAGCCAGCTTGTCCAAAATTTTAGCGCGCTTGCAGTGCGGGCACAATTTCCGAGCCAGGCGCTGCGCGGTGATGAGGGAAACGGCGCTGGCGATGTTGAACGGCGCCACGCCCATGTCCACCATCCGCGTGAGCGTTTCCGGCGCGCTGTTCGTGTGCAGGGTCGACAGCACCATGTGGCCCGTCAAAGCGGCCTTGATGGCGATGTCGGCCGTCTCCAAGTCCCGGATTTCGCCGACCATGATCACGTCCGGGTCCTGCCGCAAGAAGCTGCGCAGGGCCACGGAGAAGGTCAACCCAGCCCGGTCGTTCACGTTCACCTGGTTCACGCCCGGCAAGTTGATTTCCGACGGATCTTCGGCGGTGGAGATGTTCACGCTCGGGTCGTTGAGCAAATTCAAGCACGTGTAGAGCGACACGGTTTTGCCCGAGCCCGTCGGACCCGTGACCAACACCATCCCATAAGGCCGGCGCACGGCCGCAACCAGCAAATCGCGCTGGTCCGGGTCGTAGCCCAAGGCGTCGATGCCGACCTGGGCGCTCGAAGGATCCAAAATCCGCATCACGATCTTCTCGCCAAACAGGGTCGGCAGAGTCGAGACCCGAAAGTCGATTGAGCGCGTCTTATACAACGAAAGCTTCAAGCGGCCGTCTTGCGGGATTCGCTTTTCCGAAATGTCCAGGCGCGAAATGACTTTGATCCGCGACGTGAGCTTTTCCTTGATCGCCAGCGGGAGCTGCACATATTCATACAGCTGCCCGTCTTGCCGGAACCGAATGCGGAAAAATTTCTCATACGGCTCAAAGTGGATGTCCGACACCTGCGCGTTGATGGCGTCGATCAGCACTTTTTGCAAATATTTCACCACCGGCTTGTCGTCGACATCGCCCAGCGAGGTCGTTTCTGGCTCCGAAAGTTCGTTTTCAAGGCCGGTGGCCTCGGCCAAAAGATCGGCCATGGGCGCGCCGTCGTCCTGCAAAGCCCGCGAAAGCGCCGCGTCGCGCGATTCGATGACCTTGCCGAGCATCGCTTCGAGCTTGTTTTCTTCGACCACCACCGCGCGGACGTTTGCGACGCCCAGCTGGAAGCGCAACTCTTCCATCGTCGACTGCGCGGTCGGGTCCGCCATGGCGATCACCATGGTGCCCGCGCTCTTGGACAATGGCAAAAAACGCGCGCTGGCCATCACCCGCAAGTCGATTTTTTCCAAAATCGTGCTCGAATCAAGCAACGACAGGTCCAAATATGGATAACCCATGCGCTCGGAAATGAACAGCGCGATTTCCAAGGGCTTGGCCAGGTTGTTGCGAACCATGTGCGTGACGACGCTGATGTTGGCGTTCTGAGCCCCCAGGGTCAGGCCGTCGACCTGGTTGTCTGGCATTATTTTAGCCTGCGCCAACATTTTTGGCAGCATGGATTGCGGAGTGGGCATCAACCGGTCCTTATCGAGGAAACACAAATGAATTGTCTTTGGATGCGCGGCTTATAACTCGAAAAGAAACTGCGCGCAAGTCGCCGCCGGGCGGCGAAAATCCGGGAAAGGCCTGCCGCAGAAGCGTGGGCAGGCCAGTGGGGAATTACATCATGAAAGCGAGCGGGGGTCATCCCAATGCTTTCGCACCTCGTTTGGACGCCGTTTTGGGCTCTTTTGTTTTCTGCGGAGCGGCAAGCGCAGCCGCGATTTTGGGCAAATGCGAGGCCAGATACGGCCCTGTGGGGCTGTCCGGGCGGCCCGCGATATCCTCGGGGCTGCCGGTGGCCACGATCACGCCGCCGCCGGAGCCGCCCTCGGGGCCCACGTCCACCACCCAATCGGCGGTTTTGATCACATCCAGGTTGTGCTCGATCACCACCACGGTGTTGCCGCGATCGACCAATTGGCGAAGCACGCCAATGAGAAGACGAACGTCCTGAAAATGCAGCCCGGTGGTGGGCTCGTCAAGGATGTACAGCGTCTGTCCGGTGTCGCGCTTGGAGAGCTCCAAAGCGAGCTTCACGCGCTGCGCCTCGCCTCCGGAGAGCGTCGTCGCCGGCTGGCCGAGCTGAATGTAGCCCAGGCCCACGGAAACAAGAGTTTCCAATTTCCGGGCGATGGAGGGTTGGGCGCGGAAAAACTCCAATCCGTCCTCCACGGTCATCTTCAAGACGTCCGAGATGGATTTGCCTTTGAGCTTGATTTCGAGGGTTTGGCTGTTGTAGCGCTCGCCCAGGCAGGTTTCGCATGGAACATGCATGTCCGGCAAAAAGTGCATCTCCACCTTGATCAGTCCGTCGCCTTGGCACGCTTCGCACCGACCGCCCTTCACGTTGAAGGAGAACCGGCCTGCGTTGTAGCCACGCTCGCGCGCCGTGGGCGTCTGGGCGAAAAGCTCGCGGATGGGCGTGAAAAGCCCCGTGTAGGTCGCCGGGTTCGAGCGCGGCGTGCGCCCAATCGGGGACTGGTCGACGTCAACGGCCTTGTCGAACAATTCCAATCCTTCGATTTTTCGGTGCGGGAAGGGATCGGCGTGAGCGCCGTTTAGGCGTTGGGCGCATGCGCGCCACAAAGTGTCGTTGATCAACGTCGATTTCCCGGACCCGGAAACTCCGCAAACCGCCGTGAAAAGGCCCGCGGGCACCCGCAGGTCGACATTCTTCAAATTGTTGCCCGTCGCGCCCAGCACATTGAGCGAGCGGCTCCAATCTGGTTTTTTGCGTTTTGCGGGAACCTCGATTTTTTCGCGGCCGCTCAAAAACGCGCCCGTCGGGCTGTTCAGGTTGGCGGACACCTCATCCGGGCTGCCGGAGGCCACAATGTAGCCGCCGTGGACGCCGGCGCCCGGGCCCACGTCCACGACATAGTCGGCCGCGCGGATGGCGTCTTCGTCGTGCTCGACCACCAGAACGCTGTTGCCCAGGTCGCGCAAGCGGCGCATGGTGCGGATGAGCCGGTCGTTGTCGCGCTGATGAAGGCCAATCGAGGGTTCGTCGAGCACATACATCACGCCCGTCAAGCCAGAGCCAATTTGGCTGGCGAGCCGAATCCGCTGCGCTTCGCCGCCCGAAAGCGTCTCAGCGGAGCGCGAAAGCGTCAGGTAGTTGAGGCCCACGTCGTTCAAGAACAACAACCGCGCGCAAATTTCCTTGCGGATCTTGCTGGCGACCTCTTCGCGCTGGCCGGTCAAGACCATGGAGTCCACGATGCCGGACAATTCGCCAATGGGCGCGGCCGAGAGCTCGTGCAAGCGGTGGCCAGAGACGGTGACGGCGCGGGCTTCGGGCCTCAGCCGGGCTCCCAGGCAAGACGGGCAGGCCTGCGAGTTGACAAAGCGGCCCCACTCCTCGCGCAAGGCGGAGGAGTCGCTGTCGTTCATCCGGCGCGAATAATTGACCGCGACGCCCTCGAAGCCATGCCGGCGCGTTTGGCTGCCGGACGAGTAGAGGCTTGGGCCGGTGAAAGTGATTTTTTCGGAGCCGGAGCCGTTGAACAAAATATCCAGGTGTTTGGCGGACAAGCTCGACAGCGGAGCCGAGGGGGAAAAGCCGTAATGCCGCGCCAAATCAATCAACATGCCATGGTAGAACTTGTTCTTGGAGTCCCAGCCAATGATCGCGCCGTCCATGATGGAGCGCGAACGGTCAGGGGCGATGCGGGCCGGATCCATGAAGGAGATTTGGCCCAGGCCGTCGCACTCGGAGCAAGCGCCCACGGGGCTGTTGAAGGAAAACAGGCGAGGCTCCAACTCCGGCAAGGACCAGCCGCACTCGGGGCACGCGAATTTGGCGCTGAAAAGCCGCTCGGAGCCGCCTTCCCAGCCCGCGGCGACGGCCTGGCCGCCCGAGCGCGCGATCGCGGCCTCAAAGCTTTCGGCCAGCCGCTGGCGGTTGTCCGCCGTCACGGTCAAGCGGTCGACCACGATGTCGATGTTGTGCTTGGATGTTTTTTCCAGCTTCATGCCCGGCTCGATGTCGATGACCGCCCCGTCAATTCGCGCGCGGGAAAAGCCCTGGCTCGCGAACTCCTTGAAAACTTCCGAAAATTCGCCTTTTCTTTCTCGCGCAACGGGCGCCAAAACCATGATTTTCGCGTTTGGCATTTCGGCCAGCGTCAAATCGACCATTTGGGAAACCGATTGCGCGCTGAGCAAATGCCCGTGGTCCGGACAGTGGACGTCGCCGCAGCGAGCGAACAAAAGCCGCAAATAATCGTGAATTTCCGTGACCGTCCCCACGGTTGACCGCGGGTTGTGGCTGGTGGCCTTTTGCTCAATGGAGATCGCGGGCGAGAGCCCTTCGATGGAGTCCACATCGGGCTTTTCCATCATTTGCAAAAATTGCCGAGCATAAGCGGACAAGGATTCCACATAACGACGCTGGCCTTCCGCATACAAGGTGTCAAAGGCCAACGTGGACTTGCCCGAGCCTGAGACGCCCGTGAAAACCACGAGGCTGTTGGCCGGCAAATCCAAATCCACGCCTTTCAGGTTGTGCGAGCGCGCGCCGCGCACGCGGATCCACTTGTCCGACTGGCGCATCGCGTGCCCCAGGTATTCTCCGGAGGAGGCCGCTGGCGCCTTGGGGGCGAAGGGTTTGCCAGGCGCCCCGGCTTCTTTTTGGGCCACGCGAATCTCCAATTGGCCCGCGTCAGGGCCATTCGCGGGCGCAAGGCGCCCTTCCTCAATGGTTTCGATTTCTTCGGATTTCGGCGCCAAAACCTCAAATTCCGCCACCGGCGGCCCTTTCTTCGCGATTTTTTCCTTTTGCGCGCCAGAGACGCCCGCCGAGGCGCCCATCAAGGCCGGGGCGTCCGAGAGCGCCGCGCCCTTGGCCGCCTTGCGTGGCGTGGAGGACGGCGTGGCGGCGGCATGCGTTTTGGAGGAGATGGATTTCTTCGCCGCGGGAGCCGCGCCCGATTTGGCGTCGGCCCCCGCCTTTTTCGGCGGCCGCGCGCCGGTTGCCTCAGCGATTTTTTTTGTTGATTTTTTGGCTGCGGGCGCGAGCTTTTTGTTTGGCGATGGAGCCACGGCGACGTCTCCAAGAGGGAAAGGGGCAACGGTTTTTCGAACGGGAGCGGCAGGCATGAGGTCCTTGGGGATATAAAGTGAGTTAAAGAGTCATCGCAAAACAAATAAAAAACAAAAAACCAGCAACTTGAACTCCGCGCCTGGCCAGAAGCGCGCGAAGCGCGGCCGATTGAGCAAAAAATCACTCCGACTCCGGCACGGGCAAACCGCCCACTACGGATGGGGCGCGTCGCTGGAAAATAAAGGAGCCGTCGAGCGATAAAAAGACAACTGGCGACGAACGGGCAACCCCGCCGGTCAAGCGAGCGAAACCGCTCAAACCGCCTAGCCGTGGGGTTATCTCGCTTTTTTTGCCCTTTGTCCAGAGGCGCGGAGCGCTGGAAGGGCCAGGCGGGCGCAGTTGCCCGCTTAGCGCGATTGAGGTATGAATTTGCCCCCTAAGCTCAAAGAGCCCAAAATCGGCTGGCGCCGGCAAAGGCTCAAAAAGCTCAAAAAAAGCCGAATTTTCGGCGCAGAGGAGAGAGAGCGCAATGCGCGTGATCAATTTTTTTGGCGCTCCGGGCGCCGGCAAATCCACGGCGGCCCTCGGGCTTTGCCACCGGCTCAAGCGAGCCTGGATCGAGTGCGAGTATGTCTCCGAATTCGCCAAGGGCCAGGTGTGGAGCGACACCGCCCATTTGCTCTCGCGGCAAAACTGGGTGTTCGCCAACCAAGAGTTCCCCCTGAGCTGCCTGGAGGGCAAAGTTGAGTTCGCCGTGAGCGACGCGCCGTTGCTTCAGGCGGCGTTTTACGCGCCAGAAGGCTATCCGGCGTCCTTCACGGAACTGGTGTTCGACGTGTTCCGCGGCTACGACAACGTCAATTATTTCATAAATCGCGCGCACCCGTATTCGGGCACCGGCCGGCTGCAAAACGAAACCGAGTCGGACAAAATCGCGATCGACTTGAAGAGTTTCCTGCGCGAGCACGGCATCGAGTTCACCGAAGTGCATGCGGGCGACTCGACGCCAGCGTTGATTTTCGAGCAATTGCGCGAGCAAGGCATGATTCCGGCGCATGCGCGGGTGGATTGAGCGGCGGAAATCGCCGTGAAGAGGAAGTGCGCCCCATCGGGCAATCGGAGCCCCGCGAGGGGCTTTGCGTGAAACAGCAAGAAAGGGCGATAGGCCCGCAGGAGCCACCCGCGATGCGCGTGATTAATTTTTTCGGAGCGCCTGGCGCCGGCAAATCGACGGCCGCGTTGGGGCTCGCGCACTTGTTGAAACGCGCCTGGATTGAGAGCGAGTATGTCGCAGAGTTCGCCAAGGGCCAGGTGTGGAGCGGGTCAGGCCATTTGCTTTCGCGCCAAAATTGGGTGCTTGCGAACCAGGATTTTCCGTTGACGTGCTTGAAGGGCAAGGTGGATTTCGCCGTGAGCGATTCGCCCTTGCCTTTGTCGGCGTTTTACGCCGCGCCCGGCTATTATCCGGCCACTTTTTCTCAATTCGTGTTCGCGGCTTTCAATCGATACGACAACATCAATTACTTCATCAATCACGGGAACCACCCGTATTCGCCAAAAGGGCGCCGAGAAACCGAAGAGCAAGCGGTGGCGATCGCCAACCAGATGAAGGAGTTTCTCGCGAAAAACGGAGTGCCCTTCATCGAGATGATCGCGGGCGACGACACGCCGGCCATGATTTTTGAAAACCTGCGCGAGCAGGGTTTCATCCCCGCGTCGGCGAAAATCGAGACGCTCGGCTGAGAGCGCGACGAAAAACGCGACGAAAAACGCGACAAAACGCAATCGAGCGATTTCCAAAAGACTGGCAAAGCCGTATACTGGACGCTCCGTCGCCCCGGCGGGGCGGAACCCTTAAATTATTTTGCTGACCTCCTTTTTCTGGTTCGAGTTTCGCCCGGCTCAAAAAGGTTGTTCGCGACGATTGGCGGCCCACTATGCCCACGACTCTCTCGCAAACCCCCGATGCTCCCGCGGCGCAGCCGCGTCGGCTGAAAATATACGCGGGCATCGGCTCGCGCGAAACCCCCAAAGAAATGCTCGATCTTTTTGAGCAAGTCGCTTACGCCTTGGGCATGCGCGGGTTCATTTGCCGCTCCGGCGGCGCCGATGGCGCAGACGCGGCGTTTGAGGCGGGCGCGCGCCGGGCCATGGCTGAAGGGTTTGGGCAACTGGAGCTTTTTTTGCCCTGGCAGGGATTCAACGATCGCCAATCCATTTACTGCAACCCTCCGGCCGAAGCGACTGAAATCGCCTCCAAGCTGCATCCGGGCTGGGCGCGCCTGAGCCAAGGCCCGCGCAAGTTAATGGCGCGCAACGCGCAGCAAATCATGGGCCCCTCGTTGTCGTTGCCCTCCACTTTCGTGTTGTGTTGGACCCCGGATGGATGCGTTGACGGCGCGACCCGCACGCGCGCCACCGGCGGCACGGGCCAGGCCATCGCCCACGCTTCCGGATTGGGCATTCCCGTCTACAATGCGCAGCGCCCAGACCATTTGGGCCGGATCGTGTCCTTTCTGGAGGCCCGGGCAATCGGAAAACCCGTCTCAGAGGGCCAACAAGCCACGGGGGATGGCGCTCAGCGGGCATCGGCTTTGCGGATTTGAGCGGTTGCCCATGCCATGGAAAACAGCCCCATCGCCCTAAAGCGGCAAGGGTTGCTTTTCATTGACGGCCTGCTGAATGCGCTGCACCAACGGCAGCACGCCCTGGCTTTGCTCCAAAACGTCAGGCGAGGCCGTGCGTCCCGCGCGAAGCATTTTCACGCCCCAAGCCACTTTGTTGAGCTTTTGTATCCGAGCGGCCCAAAAGAGCTTGGCCTTGGTGAGTTTTTCGCGCTCCGTGGAAGGCGTCGGATGCCTCGCCAGGCCTTCCGCGATTTGGCGAGAAAAATAGTCCAAAGCGGCCGCGGTGCCGATGGCCTCCACGGCGAAACTCCAGCGCTTGGGCCCCAGGTCGCGAACATTCAGGTAGGCGAGATAGAGGGCGAGCTTGGCGTCGCGCTCGTCAAAGAGCTGGCGAATCGCGAACGTCGGCTCCGTTGTGGCCGCTCGCACGAAGGCATGCCCGCGCCTCCACCCCAAAAGGAGGTAGACGTCTTGCTTTCGGCGCCGTCGCTTGGCGGTGAACAGCCCGAAAGTGAAAGCGACGCCGATCAGGGCGAAAATGAAAATAAACATGCTGGCCTCAAAAAATTGAGCCTGCCGGGCGGGGGCGCGGGCAAGCGAAAGATAGTTGCATGTATGGCGGGGTTTCGCCGGCTTGGCAACGCCCTTGGTCTGTCCACGGCGCTTCCGGGCGGATCAGTGGCGGGTTTGCGGAAAAAATCGGCAATTTGAGGCCGCCTCTTGGTTTTTGGCGTTTTCTGCGCTAAAAAGCGGCATCACGATCTTCTCGCCGCGCGCGTTTGCGCCCTTTGTCGCTGTCTGATTCCAATTCATTCGAAAATCCATGCCCCGCGCCTCAAACCCCTCGCTGAAAAAACTCGCCTCCGCGCCGACGAATTCCCCCGAGGCCCCTCCGAAGCCGCCCGAAAAGCCCTCGCCGATGGCGCAAGCCTCTGTGGCCGAAAGCGCGAAGGCCTCCGGCGGAGCGCTGGGCCCGGACGAAAAAACGTTCGCGGCGCGTTTGGTCCATTGGCAAAAAAGCAAAGGACGGCATGACTTCCCTTGGTCGACGCCGGACCCATACAAGGTGTGGATCTCGGAAATCATGCTGCAACAGACGCAGGCCGCGACGGTGTTGCCTTATTTTCAGCGCTTCATGGACGCCTTGCCGGACTTGAAAAGCCTGATGAACGCGCCTGAAGACGATGTCTTGGCCTTGTGGAGCGGGTTGGGCTATTACTCGCGAGCCCGCAACATTTGGAAAAGCGGGCAATTGATCAAAAGCCAAATGGGCGGGGCGTTTCCCGCGAGCGCGGCGCAAATCACGGAGTTGCCGGGCGTTGGCCGCTCAACCGCGAACGCCATCGCGGCGTTTTGCTTTGGGGAAGCGACACCCATCATGGACGGCAACGCCCAGCGCGGGTTTTGCCGACTGTGGGGTATCTCGACGCCCGTGGACAGCTCAGCCGGAAAAAACGAGTTGTGGGGTTTGGCCGAGCGCTTGATGCCGGAAACCGACACCGCGGCCTACACGCAAGCGGTGATGGATTTCGGAGCCACGCTGTGCAAGCCCAAAAATCCGGATTGCCCGCTGTGCCCCTTTCAGGCCGAGTGCGCGGCCAAAGCGCGCGGCGTGGTCAATCAATTGCCCGCGAAGGGAAAAGCGAAAAAGGCCAAGCCCTCGCGCCAGGAGCGCTGGCTGTGCCTGTTTTGGGGCGACAAAGCCTTGCTGAAAAAGAACGAAGCGGAGTCGGGCGTGTGGCGGGGGCTGTTGATTTTCCCGGGGTTTGAGGCGGCGCGTTTGGCCGGAGCGCCAGAGCCCGCGGCCCACGACGGCCGCTCCATGGTCATCGAGCATGAGTTTTCGCACTATTCGCTGCAGGCGAGCGTGGACGCCATGGATTGGAGCCCCGCGAGCGCGGATGAGGCATTGGAATTGGCGGAGGCCCTCGAGGCTCGGTGGGAGCCCGTGGAGAACCTCGCGCGGCTGCCTTTGCCGTCGCCAGTGACCAAGGCGTTGCAAAAACTCGCCCCTCGCGCCCTGGCCGAGACGCTCGCTCGCGATTTGAGCGAAGCGGGCGAAAGCTCTGCGGGCTCGCAGGCCAAAAAGAAAAAGGCCATTGGCTCGGGCCGGGCCGGCAAGCAAAAAGACGGGGCAGCCAAAAAGCCTGGGCGGAACAACGCCGCTGAATAGCCCAAAAGTCGGGCGCGCGCAAAGCAAGGGCCGCCGGCCCAAACCGGCTGTTTTGTCATTGAAAGCCCCGCCGCCGCTGGGCGCGGCGCGAGGGGTTTGCGCGAAAAGAGGGGCAAAATCGCGGCTCGGCGCGCGTCTGTGCTTGACGAGGCGAGTTTTATTTTGTATAGATTCGCGGCCTTGTCTTTTATGCCCTTTGGAGAACGCCGCAATGCACGCAGCAAAAACCCTGTTGAAGAGAACCTTGATCGCGGCGAGCGCCTGCGCGGCGCTGTTTTTCGCGGCCGTCCCGGCCGCCCAAGCCGATGTGGCGGGCGTCCACGCCGCGTTGCTCAAAAAATTCCCCAAGCTCAACCCGAACGCGCCGATCGCGGCGACCGGCATTCCGGGCATCTACGAAGTGAACCTGTCGGGCAAGGCGGCCTACACCGACGAGAAAGTCTCCTTTTTCTTGTTGAATGGGCATTTGATCGATCCGGTGACGCTGAAAGACATCACGGATGAGCGCCAAATGCAGGTCATCCACAGCGGGTTCACCATGTTGCCGCTGGACACGGCCCTCAAATCGGTTTACGGAAACGGCAAGCGAATCCTGGTGGCCTTCGAGGATCCGGATTGCGAGTTCTGCCGGCGCGAGCACGCCGAGGTGTGGGAGCCGCAAGCGGGCCAGCTGAACGCGACCGTTTACACGTTCCTGCTGCCCTTGACGGGGCTGCATCCGAACGCCGAGCGCGACAGCCTCGCGATCCTGTGCTCGCCGAATCCGGACCAAGCGTGGCGCAAGTGGATGTCGACGCCGCAGCCGGTCGCGGGCAACCTGCCGCCGCCCTCGACTTGCGACGCGGGCGCCAAGCGCCTGGCGAACATGGTCGCCGAAGGACAAAACCGCGGCTTCAACGGCACGCCAACCATGATGTTTGAATCCGGCCAAATCAGCTCGCTGGGCGCGCTCACGTTTGACCAGTTGGAAAAGGGCTTCGCGCTCAGCAGCCAGTTCATGGACGCGATGAACCAACAAGCGACGCAGGCGAAGTTGGACAGCGCGATGCCCGCGCCGAGCGCGCCGGCTCCGGCCGCCGCGAAAAAGTGACAGAGAAACGAAGCGGGTGAACCGCTTCGCGAGGGACCAGAGGGGCCCCGCCAAGGGGAAATTGGTGGCCGGCGCGAGACGCGTTCGGTCCTTGCAAGAAAGAAAAAGCCAGCCTTCGGGTTGGCTTTTTCCGTTGGGGCGAAGGCGCTCGTCAGCGCGGGAAAAGGCCGAAAGCGGCCGGCGAGTCGTCGAGAAGGAAAAACAAAAATTGAAAAAACGGCGAAAAGGCCCTTGAAACCCATTGAAAGCGCCCCATTTTTTTCAATATCCGGGGCGAATGCGCAAACCGCGCAGCAGCAAAAGCCGCGTCCGGGCCTTTTTTGATTGAACAACGAGGAACGACATGGGAAAGACAATCGGCATTGACTTGGGCACGACCAATTCGTGCGTGGCGGTTCGCGAGGGCGGAGCGCTCAAGGTGATTGAAAACGAAGAGGGCGCGCGGACGACGCCCTCGGTGGTGGCCTTCACGGGCTCAGAGACTCTGGTGGGGGCTCCGGCGACGCGCCAGGCTTCGACCAATCCGAAACGCACCATCCGCGCCGTCAAGCGCCTGATGGGCCGCCGGTTTTCAGACGCGCAGGCGCAGGACGTCGCGCGCTCATCCTCTTTCGAGGTGGTCCAAGGCCCCAACGGGGCCGCATGGCTTCGCATTGACGGGAAGGATCGCTCGCCCGAGGAAATATCCTCGCGCGTGCTGGCCAAAATGAAGCTGGCCGCCGAGGCCTATTTGGGCGAGCCGGTGACGGAGGCCGTCGTCACGGTGCCCGCCTACTTCAACGACGCGCAGCGCCAGGCGACCAAAGACGCCGGCCGCATCGCGGGGTTGGACGTGAAGCGCATCGTCAACGAGCCCACAGCCGCGGCTTTGGCTTTTGGGCTGGACAAAAGCGGCTTTGAAGGCAAGGTCGCGGTGTTTGACCTGGGCGGCGGGACTTTTGACATTTCCATCATCGACATCGCCCGCGACGGCGGCGAAAGCCAGTTCGAGACCATCGCCACCAATGGCGACTCGCACTTGGGCGGTGAGGACTTCGACCAGCGGCTGATCGACTGGATGGCGTCCGAGTTCAAAGCGCAAGAAGGCATCGACCTGACCCAGGACCCCTTGGCCGCGCAGCGCTTGCGCGAAGCCGCGGAGCGGGCCAAGAAAGAGCTGTCGAGCGCGAGCTCCACGGACATCAACCTGCCCTACATCACGGCGACAGCCACCGGGCCCAAGCACTTGACGCTCAAAATCAGCCGAGCCAAGTTCGAGTCGATGGTCGATGATTTGATTCAGCGCGCGATGGAGCCCTGCCGGGTGGCCATGGCGGACGCCAAGATGGAGCCGCGCGATTTGCAGGCCGTCTTGCTCGTCGGAGGCCAAACCCGGATGCCCGCGGTGATTGAGGCGGTGAAGGCCTTTTTCGGGCAAGACCCGCGCCGAGACGTGAATCCTGACGAAGCCGTGGCGCTGGGCGCGGCCGCGCAAGCGGCGGTGCTGTCGGGCGAAATCCGCGACGCCGTCCTCCTGGACGCGGCGCCCCTGAGCCTGGGCGTCGAGACCCAAGGCGGGTTGGTCGCGCGGCTCATTGGGCGAAACACCGCGATCCCGACGCGCGCCAAAGAAATGTTCGCGACGGCCGCCGACGGGCAAACCGCAGTCGCCGTGCGAGTGGTTCAGGGCGAGCGGCCCTTGGCGGACGACAACACCCAATTGGGCGAGTTCATGCTCGAGGGCCTGGCGCCCGCCCCGCGCGGCCAAACCCAAGTCGAAGTCGCCTTTGACCTGGACGCAAACGGAATGTTGCAGGTTTCCGCGCGAGACGTCAAAAGCGGGAAATCCGCTTCGATTTCCGTCAAAGGCTCGTCGAGCCTGAGCGAGGCGGAAATCCAAAGCCTCGTGAAAGCCGCCGAGGACAACGCCCAAAAAGACCAGGAGCGCAAAGCCACGGCCGAGGCCCGCAATGCTTTGGAGCGCGCGGTCTGGGAAGCGGGCAAGGCGCAATCGGAGCCCGAACCCGCAGGCGCGGCGGCAGGCCCCGAGCTCCAAAACGCGCAAGCTTTGCTGGCCAACCCGCAAGCGACAGCCGCGCAGTTGGCGGCCGCCGAGGGCGAAATTCGGCGCTGGATGGAGACTCGCGCGCGAGCGGAGGAAGCGCGGCAGGCGACGCAAGCCCCTGAGGCCGACACGGTTCGTCCGCCTCGCCAAGACGATCCGAACGCCGACGCGCAAGACGCCGAGTTCCGGGACGTCGCTTAATCAGGCCGGCAACGCCCGGAGTCGGGTTATATCTGCTGGGCATTCAACGAAAACCGCTTCTTCGGAGGCGGTTTTTCGCTTTCCAAAAAGCCAGGAGGGAAAAACGCCTGCCAATTCGGGCAAAATTGACCGGGAAAACCCTTGAAAAAACTAAAGCATGCCCCATTTTTGAGAAAGCGGTGCTGAATCGAGCTGAATGAAAAACGGCGTCAGCCGAACGCGCCGGCCAAGGCGAAAAAACCACAAAGGCTCTGTCAGCGCCCTTGCGTGAAAAAAACTGTTTTTTCACGCAAGAGAGCCATTTTCGGCGCTAAAATGGCCTTGGAAATAAAATTCAGGCGTCCAGGAAGAAGCTGGGCCTCAGGCGACAACGCCCTCCCGCGCAAGCGACCGGAAGAGAGAACACCGCACATGGATCCGTATAAAGAGTTGGAAGTGGGCAAAAACGCCACGCAGGATGAAATCACCAAGGCTTATCGCAAACTGGCGATGAAGTGGCATCCGGACCGCAATCCGAAAAACCAACAAGCGGCCGAGGAAAAGTTCAAAACCGTGAAAGAAGCCTATGAGTCCCTCACGGACCCGGTTAAGATTCGCGCGCGTGAGGAGCGCGAAGCGGCGGCGGGCTCCCCGTTTGGAAGGCCGTTTGCGGCTGGGCGCTCTTCGCGGTCTTACCATTCCGACGTCGACGTCGACGACCTGTTCGAGCAGATGTTCGGCGCATCAGCCCGCAAGCAATCGGGCGGGGGATTCAGCGGCTTTGACACCAAAAGCCGCGGCTGGACGGGGACCGAGGATTTCGACGCGTATGACCAAGGCGCTGACATCGAGTCGCGAATCAGCATCCCTCTGCGCAAGGCGCTCGCAGGAGGCCGTTTCGCGATCAATCTGACCCGGCACGACGGAAAAGAAGAAACCATTGAATTCACCTTGCGCCCTGGAATCGGCGACGGCGAGCGCGTCGTGGCTCCGGGAAAAGGCGGACCGGCTCGCGGAAAAGGACGCCCCGGCGACTTGATTCTCACCATCGCATTGACGCCGGATCCGCTGTTCGAGCGCGTGGGGGACGACCTGACGCGTCCTTTGTCGGTGCCCTTTGCCCGCTGCGTCCTGGGCGGCGAGATGCCCGTGGAAATGCCCGATGGATCGTGGGTCAACGTCACGATTCCGGCCGGGGCCTCCAGCGGCATGAAGCTTCGCTTGAGGGGGAAAGGGGCGCAAAAATTCAAAGGCGGCGCGGGCGACCTGTATTGCCGCATTGAGCCGGCGGCCCCGAAAAAAGTGCTGGCCAAGGAGAGAAAGGTTTGGGAGCGCATCGCAGCGCTGCAAGAAGCCGCCGATCAGCCAAAGGATTGACCAAAGGGGGCTTGTCCTCCACAGTGAGAGCCATGACAGAAAAGACCTCCACCACCCTTGAGCGCGTCGGCCCTTTGCAACGCGTCAAGCCCACCGCGGCCCAAAAGGCCGCCACCCTGCGTGAGAGCGCCGCGGGGGCGGGCCATGAAAAAGAAGCCGCCGCCGCGACGGAGGCTTCTGTGCGCGCGGCGGCGAAAGCCAAAGCGGCTGCGGCCGCCAAGCCCCTGGGGGCCGCGGTTTCGGCGTCGATTTTGGACGAAGGCCCGAGGGACGCAACATTTTCGCCCGCCGCGATTGCCGGCGGCGCGGACGGAGTCGTCGGCGGGCCGGAGCCCGCGGCGGGCGCGGCCGAAAAAACAAAAAAGGCCGCTCCTGGCGTCGACTGCACCGAACTGGCCCCTTGCGAGAAGGCGGCCACCGGCATGGCGTTCGCCTTGCCCGCGTTGAGCGACTTCTACGCGTTCTCCCGATTCGCGAAAACGCAGCCCGAGCTCACAGAGCAAGAAGAAGCGAAACTGGCCGCCGAATACCAGGGCAAAGGCAATTTGCGCGCGGCGCACGCGCTGGTTCTCTCCCAGCTGCGCCTGGTCGCCCGCATCGTGCGGGAGCACCGCGGCTACGGTCTGGCGCCAGAAGACCTCGCGCAAGAGGGCAGCATCGGGCTCATGAAGGCCGTCAAGCGCTTCGACCCGCAAAAAGGGGCCCGCCTGGCTCCCTACGCCGCGATTTGGATTCGCTCCGAAATCCAGAAGCACATTCTGGAAAACTGGCGGTTGGTCAAAATCGGCTCCTCAAAGGCCCTCAAAAAGCTCTTCTTTGGCTGGCGCTCCACGCAGGCTCGCCTGAGCGCGGAGCAGGGCGAGGAGGTTTTGGGCGCGCAAGCGCGCGACGCGATCGCCAAAGAATTGGGCGTGACGCCCGAGCAAGCGCGCGAGGCGCAGGATTGGTTCGCGAGCGCTCCGCTCTCCTTGGACGCGCCGCCTCCGGGCAGCTCCGAAAACGAACCGGGCCGTTGGGATATCGCCGACGCCTCGCCCACGCCAGAAGGGCTCATGGCTCGCGAGCAATCTCGTCAAGCCGCCCCCATCCTGGCCCGAAAAGCGTTTGAAGCGCTCAATGAGCGCGAGGCCAATGTCGCGAGACAACGCTTGCTGCAAGAGCCGCCGAGCACGCTCGCCGAGCTGAGCGTCGAGTTGGGCGTCTCCATCGAGCGCGTGCGGCAGATCGAAGTCGCCGCCGTCAAGAAAATGCGCCAGGCTTTGATCCACGCCCCAGAGGCCGAAGCCGTCGACTGGGCTTCATTCGGAGAGTCGAATTGAACGCCCAAGCGCGACGGCGCGATTGACGAGTCGGTTGCCGCAGAAGAAAACCGCCGCTGGCGGTTTTTTGTCGTTGGGGAGCCGTGGAGCCGTCGCGTCCGCCAACGCTCACAGGCGAGTTTTTTTGCGCGCAGAGATCGGCGACGCAAGCGCGGGGCCAGAAACGCCCGGCGTTTCAGCGGAGCCCTCGGGGGCGGGCCTCGCGGCGCGCGCCAACTCCAGCAATTCGTCTCGCTCCGCTTTCATTTGGATCGCCCGCGAGCCCGCGGCGCTTTCGTTCCAACGAGACAGATAAGCCGGATAGAGCCCCAACCGAGATTTGGCTTGCAAATCCGCTCCGTTTTCTTGCAAAAACAAGGCGAGGCCAAACTGCGCATTGGTTTCTTCTTTGCCCACGCGTGTGTCGCACAAAAAATGGAGAGCCGTTTTCCCTTCTGCCGGCTCCGTCGCGTTGACATTGGCCCCCGCCTCGACCAACGCCATGGCGATTCCCTCCATGCCGGGTTTTGTGGCGATCACGAGAGCCGGAATGCCCGAGGCCGTCAAGCTGTCCGGATGCGCTCCTTGGCGGATCAAATCCAGGCAAAAAGAAACCCAATCTTGCGCGTTGGGGACAAAGCGATCGGCGACTTCCGCGCATGCCAAAGCCAATGGCGCGCCAATTCCCGCCTGAAGGTCGGCGCCTGCGCTCACAAGCCGTTGGGCCGTCGGCAAGTCTTTGTTTGCCAGAGCCGCGCTCAGAGCGCTTTCGCCGGATTTGCACAATCTGGCGGGGTCGGCGCCGGCGTCCAAAAGGGCCGCCACTCCTTCGGCCCAGCGGGCGCGGATCGCGGCCACCAAAGCCGTCACGCCCTTGGGGCACCAGGCGTCCCAGGCTTCTTTCGGCGCGGCCAGCGCATCGTTCAGAATCCCCATGTGTTTGAGCGAACAGGCGTAAACCGCCAAGTCAGCTTCGGCGGTGCGCTCGCTGGCCAGAATCAAGGGAAGGGTCGGAGACATGGGCATTTTCGGAAAAAAGAAATGAGGGGAAGCGGGGCAATAACAGGGGAGCCGCAAACGAGCCACCGCGCGCCAGGCGCGAGACGCTCAAAACTCACATTCGCATCGCGTTTCGTCGGTTGGCCTCCGCGGTTGCTCCGGATTCAGAATTGGCGTCGAAAACAGCCCGAAGCTCGCGCGCTTCGCGCAGAGCTTCCGTTCGGGGCATGCAGGGCTGTGGATGACGCTGTCGCGCGGCTTTAAAAATGGCTGTGTCCAGCATCGCCTGATGCTCTGGCGCAAAGCAATCCAACTCCATCATTCGGGCCACAATCGCGTCCGCGATGGGCCAACAGGCTTGGAGATTCATTTCGCCAAGCGCGTAAATCAATGCCGTTGGCCGCGCGTCGCCTTCGATTTCCGGATCATAAACCGCAAGCAAGTCCGCCACGCCCAAACGCGGCAGGAGAATCTCCGCGCACTCGACCGATTGTTTGTTGGCGGCTCGCATCAACGGCGAGACAAAACCCTCAGGAAGCTTCGGCAAGCCAAAAGGCATCAACAATCGCAAACACTCGGGCTTTTGAAGAAGAATGGCCGCGTCCACCGCCGTGCACGGGGCGTCACGGCTGGCGAACTCGGGGAATTCCGCTTTGTGCGGATCAATGCCCTCGGTCGCCAAAAGGATTTTGAGGCATTCCGCGTGGCCCTCGCCCGCGGCCAAAATCAGAGCGCTTCTCGCTTCTCCATCTTCTTTCGCGACCAGCGCGTTGACGTCCGAAAGCGGAGCCAAAAACGCCACGGTGTCGCTCGCCCCGCGTTGCGCGGCAAGCATCAAAAGGGTTTGGCCGTTTGTATCCCTTTCCCGCAAATCGACATGGGGGGCCACGGCGACCAAACAATCGTGGTTTTTAAGAGTCGCCAATTTCGCAATGGACATCCCGTTTTCGTCGCGGCAACCGCGCGCCACGCGCCCAGGATCAGCGCACGCCGAAAGCATGGCCCGCAAGCAATCGGGCCGATCGGCGTAAACGGCCTCAAAAAAGGGATGCTCGATGGAGACGCCCTTGCCCCGGGGAAACCTCGTTCCGCGCGTCGCTGGCCAATCTGCGGAGGGGAAAAGCCGCGCCGCGTTAGCCGCGTCATTGCCCTGTATGGCTTGCGACAACTCTTCGCGCAAGGCGAGCAAGCCTTGTTTGCCGGAGGCGGCGGCCGGAGGGGCGGCGGAAATCGGAAGCGGCATGGCGAGGAGATGGAAAAGAAGAAAAAAGGGCCGCGCGGTTATGGCCGGTCTTCAGCCTCGCGCAGCAAATGGCGCCGCCACGACAAGCCGGGATGGACTCTCCAATAAGTATACCGCGCCCGAAGCCGTCCGCGCAAACCGCCTGGCGCGCCTTCGCGGGCCTGAAAAAGAACAAAAAAAGAGAGCTCCGGCGTTGGCTGTAATTCGGGAAAAAAACCTTGGAAAATAAAATTGCCGCGCTCAAAACGTCGCAAAAGGCCATCTCCGACGGGCGGCGAGGCTAAATGAAGGCAACAGGCTCGCGAAGGCTTGTTTTTGGCGCGGTTTTTTGTATTTTCTCCGCAGGGCGAAAAAGCCTTCGACGCGCCAGGGGGCAAAACCTTTTTGCGCGCCATAAATAAATGAGGAGAAGTCTGAATGTCCGGTTCTGAAACGACGCCCAACAATGGGCTCGCTGGCGCAAAATTCATCGATTTGTTCGCGGGGATTGGAGGCTTTCACCTCGCGATGGAGTCCGCGGGGCTCGAATGCGTGTTCGCGAGCGAATGGGATCGGCACGCCGCGCGCGTGTATGAAAACAATTTTGGGATGAAGCCGCACGGCGACATCAACCAGATCGACGAAGAGCAAGTCCCCGAGCACGACGTGCTCTGCGGCGGCTTCCCTTGCCAAGCCTTCTCCATCTCCGGCAAGCGCCGGGGCTTCGACGACACGCGCGGAACCCTCTTTTTTGAGTTGGCCCGCATCGCCAAAGCCCGCCAGCCCAAAGTGATGTTCATGGAGAACGTGCGCAATTTCGCGCAGCACGACGACGGCAAAACGCTTGAGACTGTGTTGGCCACGCTGGATGAAATCGGCTACACCGTCTTTCACCAGGTCGTGAACGCGGCGGAGCTTGGATTTCCCACGGCCCGCCGACGCATTTATCTCGTGGCGTTTCGCAAAGACTTGGGCGTTGATCCTGAACACGGCTTCAAGTTTCCCAAGCCTGCGCCCGCGAGCGCTCGCCAGCCGCTGAAAAATTACCTGCAAAGCAAAAAAGACGCTTTGGACCAAGTGCGTCCGCTGGAAAACGTGAACCTCATCGCCAAGAAGGCCGATCCGAAAGCGATTGAGCGGCGTTTGAAGCGCCGGCCCGGATCCCCCGTGCGCATCGGCATCGTGGGCAATGGCGGCCAAGGCGAGCGCGTCTATTCGGCCGAGGGGCCCGCGATCACTTTTTCCGCTTACGGCGGCGGCATCGCCTCAAAAACCGGCGCGTATTGGATCAATGGACTGGCGCGCAAACTCACGCCGCGCGAATGCGCGAACGTGATGGGCTTCCCCAAGACCTTCAAAATCACGCAGCGCCCGCAACAGGCCTATAAGCAATTTGGCAACTCCGTGGTGGTCGGCGTTTTGAAGCTAATCGCGCGCCAAATTGACTTCGCCTTGCGCCAGGCGTCGGGCGAGGACACAACCGAGCTCGAAAAACAGTTTCTCGCGGCGTTCGAGGCGGCCATCGCCCCGGGGCTCACCCACGCAAACGGCGACCTGGACGGCGCGGACGCTCAAGGCGCCAGCGGAGCCGTCGCCAGCCTGAAAGCAGCCCAGGGCAAAAAGCCCACCGCGGCGCAAAAGAAAGCGGCGCAAGCCGTCATCGCCCAACTGGCGGCGGAAGACGCGCCCAAGCGAGGCCGAGGACGCCCTAGAAACAAGCCGATTGACGCGGCGCTTCTCGCGCCCAAACGCCCCCGCGGCCGCCCTCGCAAGACCGCGATCGCCCAAGCCGTGGACGCGGCCCCGATCGGAGCGGACGCCTTGGCATCGCCGGCCACGGGCTTGCCGTTGGCGGCATCGCGCTCGATTGTCGGGTCGGACGCAAACTCCGATTCGCTGACGGCCGCGTTGCCGGCCGCGGCGGCCTCGGTGTCAGCCCGCACCGCGGCCCAAAAAGCCGCGAGGACCGCGCGGGCCGCAAAGGACCAAGAAGCCTCGAGCCAAGCCGCGGCGCTGGCTTCCGCGTTGACGGCGCCGCTTTCGCGCGCGCCGCAACGCGCGGAGCCGGTTTCCGAAGCCGTGCTGGAGGAGGCCCCGAAAAAGCGCGGTCGCCCGCCCGGCTCAAAGAACGCGAAAGCCGCATAACCCCGCCATTCAGAGAGACGATTGCCATGACCGCTGTTGACCCAAGGAGTTTTTTGCCCGCTTGCCGGTTTGAGCCGACGCTGCCCCTCGACACGCAAGCCCTGGTGTTTGTGGACACGGCGGGCCTTCGCGCCGCGGCCCAAGCCAGCATTGAGGGCGTGTCGTTCTTCGAGGTGTGCGAGACGCTGTCGTCTTTCGCGGGCATTTCATTGATCTTGCTGGACGAAGGGAAAAACGAAAAAACGCTTCCTCAGCTCAAAGCGCTGTGGCCCGAGCATTTGGCCGAGCGCATTGGCGGCGCGGCTCCTGAATGGGGCGAGCTCCTCACGGCGGCCAATCATGGAGCATGGGGAGAGGTTCGCGCGTTTTTGCTGGAAAACCACTTGATGGGCGCCCCCATGCTGTGCCTGGACGCCCGCTTGGCATTGTATCCAGCCTCCACGCATAAATGGATTTTAGCCTGGGACGAATTCCTTGGATTGACGCGCGACGATCTCGCGGAGTTGGAAAAGCGCCTTTTGGCTCTTGGTTTGGAAAAGAACGGCATAGAGGCTTGAGTCTGCGCCAAAAATCGGGCAGGGTGACGGGGCGCGGCGAACGCGCGAGTTTTTTGCGATCAAGATGCTTTTGGCGGCGGAGACGCGGCGAGAATGGGAATTAAAATGAAGAAGCAGAGCATTGCGCGCGCTGTGCGGGGGGCCGGCCTGTTGGTGCCGTTCCTCGCGGCTTGCGCCTCCTTTTCGGCGCAGGCGGCGGACAGCGGAATTTGGCGTTGGAAAGACGCGCAAGGGAATCTGCACTACTCAGACCAACCCCTGAACGCGGAGGCTGTGGACATTCACGCGCGCTCGCCCAAAAAATTCAATCCGGACCCGCCGGCCCAAAGTCCGTCGGAAAGGAAAGCGCAAGCCGATCGGGACGCCCAAGCGGCGAAAGCCGCGGCGGCGGCCGCCTCGCCGCCCGCAAGCGCCGTCGTGGCGCTGACCCGCACCGCGAACGATGACGCCAAACGCGCGTGCGACCAGTCGAACGCCGCGGTTCAGCAGCTGTCCCAGGGCGGCCGGATCAGCTCCGTGGACGCATCGGGCCAGCGCAGCGTGTTGACGGACGATCAAATCGCAGCTCGGCTGCGCGAAGCCAAGGCCGCGCAAGCGCGTTGGTGCTCCGCTCCTGGCCAGTGACGGCTCGGCGATCAGCCCGGCGCGCTGCAGCCGTTGCGCAGAGTGAGCGAAGAGGTGTTGAGCGCTAGGCCCTCGCTCGGGGCTTGCAATTGTCGGTTTGGTTTTTGGTTGTCTTGGTTTGAGATTGAGTTGGGGGCGGTTGAAGGGCGCCGAGGCGGTTTATCTTGGTTGCCGCTAAATCCAGCCCGTTCATGTTGGCTTCATGGTCGCGCTTTATGCCAAAAAATCCTCGCGCCGCTTCGCAAGAGCCACAAAGCTTCGCTGAGGCTTGGGGCTGGGCGCACGAGAGCGTTCCTGAGCCCAGCGTCGACTGGGACAGCCTGCAAGAGACTCAGCAGGGCGATAAAGAAATCGTCGCCCAAAACATCACGCGCAGGACCGCCGCCCAGGACATCGAGCGCCAAAAAAGCCTCAACCAAGCCGCGGGGCGAGCCGCTCGCGCAAATGACTTGCTTTTGCTGAACGAGTTTCTTGAAAAAGGAGCCGACGCGGCCAGCGCGATTCTGGGACGAGAGTTCGCGATGGCGAGCGAACGAAACTCAGAAGCCGTGGCGCGCGCGTTGTTCGAAGCCGGCGCGAAAAACAGCCCGCACGTCGCGCTGGCCCTGAGCGCTTGCGCCCGCCGCGGATTTGAAAATCCGGACTTCGTTTTGTTGTTGGCCCAAAGCCCTGGACTCAAAGAAGAGCCGGCCGGCGCTCTGGAGTATGCCCTGGCGGCGGCCGCGCGTTCAGATGATTTTGTGCTTTTGGCCAAGGCCTTTTTGGCGTTGGGCGCGAGCCCTGACGGCATTCCGCCGGGTCCCCGCGCGCTCGCCCCTCCGACCGGCGAGAGCCCATTGGAGATCGCCGCGCACAAAAGCGCTTGCGCCGTGTTGCGTTTGCTGCTGGACGCGGGAGCCCGGGAGCACAAGAGCGCGGCGCTTGCTTGCGCGCTGTCCACGGGCGCCTGGGAATCCGTGGCGATTCTGGAGGAGGCCGGCGCGAGCGTCGACGACTCCAACGTCATGATCGCGCTCTACGCCGAAAGCGAGGACGTCAGCGAACGAGTCGCTTTGTGGATTTTGGAGCGCGGCGTCAACCCTGAACGCGTCGCCGCGGCGACCCTGTTCACGGGTTTTGACAACTGGGGCGCCTTCGAGGCCGCTCTCGACCGCGGAGCCCGCGGCGTGAGCCCTCAGAGCCCCTGGCGCGCGCATTGGGAGCGCAACGCACGCGAGGGCGGCGAGTTGGGGGCCAAGGCGCAAGAGGTCTTCAAGCGATTGGCTGAACGCGAAAAAAGCGACCTGCTTTTGGATTTGAAAAAGCGCTCTGAGGGCTCGGCCCTCGCTGAAGCGGACGCCGACACGGACGACGAAAGCGGAAAGGGCAAGCAAAGCGCCTCGGGAGGCCAAAATGCCTCCGCCATCGCAACTCGACGACTTTGAGGCCGACGGCGGCGAGCCGGGGCCATGACGCGCGAAGCTGATCCGTTAGCGCCAAAAGACAACGGCTCCCCAAAGGGAGCCGTCGGCTTTGTTGATGCGCGCCATGCGGCGCGCGGGCTGCTTGGGCCCTGTCTCCCCCGGCTCTTGGCCAAAGAAGGTTCAAAACGGCGCCGAAATCGAGCGAAAACGACGCCGTTTTCTCGCGATCGGCGATTACGCTTCGTCGCGGAAAGAGTGTTGCAGCAAAAAGTCGCGGTGGAACTGGCCCATGCGCTCTTCGAAACGCTGCTGCATCGCTTCCGTCGGCATCAGGCGGCGCAGGTCTTCCGCGTCGCGGTTTTCCAGGTAATGCTTGCGCATCGCGTATGCGTCGTCGCTGTCCTGGCGCGATTCAAACAAAATCTTCTTGCGCAGCTGATTGAAGTCGCTGTCGCTGTTCTGGCGCGCGGCGCCCGCGATCAGGGTCGCCATTTGCGACAGGGTGCGGACCATTTCAGCGTAAAACGCCGGATCTGACTGGCGACGCATGCGAAACGACTCGCTGTCCTGGCTGGGCATCGTGGATTCATATTCCAAAAGGGTCGCGTCAATCGCTTCGCGCTCTTCTTGTTCCTCGGCCAGCTCGGCTTCAGTCAGCGCGCGGCCGTTCGTTTCATCGTTTTTCGGGTCAAAAGAGGCGCTCATTTGCGTGGGGCTCCGCCAGCTAAATTAAAGTGGACGCCGCATCAACGCGGCGAGACAGGACGAAAATAAAAGAAACGGGTCAAAAGTCAAGGGCGCGAGCCCTCCCGTTGGCCCAAAAAGAGCGTTTTTGATCGATTTTTTCTGCCTGTGGGCGATGCCCAGCGTGGGCTGCCGGCATATTTGATCTATTTTTGGCCCAAGAAGGCATTTATGAGAAAAAAGGCTGATATTGCGCAAGCGCTCTCCCATTCGGCCCGCGCATTCCAATTGCTTGCGCCGCAAGGCTCGCGCGGCGTTCCGTCTGTCCTGCGAGGGAAAGACGCGGGGCGAAGTCGCCGTCAGAATTGAAAATAGGCGACCGTCGATTTTCGAGTGGCCGCCCAGCGCCTAAAACAACAGCGGAGCCGTGAAAAAACTTTTTTTCGAAAAAGCTCTTGAAACCCGGTTCCGAAGCCCCACTTCGATTTCATCAGCCCGCCCGCAAATGCCAAGGGCTTTGACAACCGCTCCAAAAGGAGCTTTTTCGCAAGGAGATTCAACATGAGCCGTTTCGATCGTTCGCATTTGTTTGGCGATTTTAACCTGTCCGAGCTGGATTCTGTTTTGAATGAGGCGCAACGCGCCGTTTTTTCCCAGCTTCGCAAGCTGCCGGGCATTGCCGCGGACGTTTTTGACGCGGGCGACGCCTTTGTGATCGAGGCGGAAGTGCCGGGCGTCGAGCGCTCGCGCATTGACGCGACGATTGAAGGGCGCAAAGTCACGGTGGCCGTCAAGGCTCTGCCGAAAGCGCAAGGCCCGGCTCCGGAAGGCATGACCACGGAGGCGGAAGCCGAGCCGGCTCGCCGCAAAATCGCGGCGGAGCGCTTGCATGGAGACCGCACTTCCACGTGGACCTTCGCGGAGGACCTCGCGGCCAGCGGCATGACGGGCAAACTGGAAAACGGAGTGCTCACCCTGACCGTGCCGAAAGATCGGAGCAAAGCCAGCCGCTCGATCGACATCCTGTGATGCGAATGCGGCAAGGGGGCCTGAGCGGCGCATGGCGCCAAAAGCCCTGATGGACGCCGCGGCGCAAAAGACGAAAGAGGCCCTGCGAGGGCCTCTTTTTTTCGCGTCTCGCCGGGCATGGGGGCTTTACCATCGCGAACGCGACGCTCGACGCGCAGAATCAGCGAATTTTTTCGGCCTCGCTGTTTGAAAAGACATGCAATGCGCGCCCCTTCGCGATTTGCCCACGAGGAGCTTGGGCCGTTTCAATTCGGTGCCCGACCTCCGGTTTTTTCGCCCGTTGACGTGGCTGGGCCAGAGCGGTGAGGCGAAAAAAAGCGCCCAACGCGTGTTTTTCGTTGCGGCGCTCTTTCCGCTGTGAGAGAATGAGGGCACAAAAGCGCATTTCGGCGCGAAACAAAATCAGCGGCCAGCCCGCAGGAGTCATTTTTCATGGATTCGAAAAAAGCATCGCTGCGCGCATTTTCAGCGTTGGTTGTCATTGGCGCTTTGTCCTTGGCCGCGGGCGGCGCCGAGGCGCAATCGCTGACAGCCGCGGGCGCGCGAATCAACGCATACGCGGCGCCAGCGATCGAGAATCCATGGGCTCTGACCAGCGGGGCGGCGGAGACGCAAATGGCCATGAAGACGGCTCTTGGCAGTCGAGACAGCCGCGAGGGGAAAGCTCAGCAACGGGAAGCCGAAAATGAAGCAGCGCAGAAATGGACGCCGTCGGCGGACTTTCTGAGCGACGACAAGCTTTTTTTGGCGTCGCTGGCGGCCACATTGGGGCTCGTGGCGTTCGCGGGCATGGCGCTCCGCTTTTTGCCGCTTGCGCAAAAGGACAGCGAGCAAGCGGCTTTTGAGATCGAGCTTCGCGCCCAATCGGCCCGGCGAGGCTCCGCGCAGACTCAGCCGGTTTCTGATCGCCCCCGAGGGCTGCTGACATAAGCGCGCCACGAGCGTTTTGCCCCTGCGTCAAAAAGCTCAAAAAATCACAAAAAAGAGCTCAAAAATGGATCCCCGCATGATTTCTTCCAGCGTTTCATCGTTGTTGGCGCCGACGCCGCCCGCCGACGCCCGCCAGCAATTCCCCGATCTTTCCGCGCGAGATCCCCTGAACCCAAATCACTGGCCAGAGGATGAAAGTCCGAGCTGGGAAGCGTGCGCCAAGGCTTTTCCCCATCTGGGGCCCAAAACCCCAGTGAAAAAAGAAGACCTTGAGGCCGCGGCCCCCACATCCATCAAAGGCGACACCCATGGCCGAGGAGCGAGCCTCTTCTCTCGCGAAAAAGGGTTTTGGGTGTCGGTGAGCCTGATGAGCGTGTGCGACCAAACGATGGCTTCGCTGAAAGAAATCGCGTTTTTCTATCCCACGCAATTTCCCTGGAAATTGGCCGCTCAGCTGCGGGCGACGTCAGTTTCCGAGCACGCCGAGTTTTATTCGCCAATCGCCGAATGGGTGAAAGTCGCCGCCGAGCAGACTGCGCGCGCCATGCCCGGCAACACGGCGGCCCAAAAGGCCCTGGCGCTGGCGCAAAGCCAAGAGCCCACGCCATTGTGGGGGCATCAGGGGCTGCCGTCGAGCTTCGCGCCAGAAACGGCCAGGGAAAATCCTTTGTGGGGCGTTTTGGACATCCAATTCGCCACGTGGGACCTGTTGCCCATCGGCGAGGCCAACGATCCAGAGGCTTTTGATCCTTACCGCACGCTCACGGATGAAGAAGAGGCTCCCATGGTCGAGATGCTGGGTGTGTTCGCGAAGGCTTTCGCGCGAGCCATGGAAGAGTCGCCCATTTGGGCCGCGGGAGCTTCCGTCGGACAACACACGCACAGCGAATATCGCCCGCGATGGGGCGACAATGACTTTCCGTCGTGCTTGGCGAACGACGCCGTGCCGCGGCATGCCTTCGAGGCCGCCGAGTTGTTCGACGCCGTCGCAGAGCAAGGCCAGGCTGAGCCGGCCTCCGCCGCGGCGAACAAAGCCAAGCATCGGATTTGACCGCTAGCGCGCAACCGCCATGACCCATGCCAACTCGCTCCCTGAGGATTCGGAGGAAATCGTTAAATTCCCCCGCGAGGATTTTCGCGCCGAAACGCCCGCTCGCCGCGCCCAGTGGGCGGCGGACGCCCTGAATCCCGCGCTGTGGCCCGGAGATGAGACGCCGAGCATGGAGCAGTGCTTGTTGGCGTTCCCGGAATTGACGCCCAAAAAGAAAAAAGAGCGCTTTTCCTCCTTTGACAAAACCTCGATCGCCGCAGACAAATATGGCTGCTACGCGGCCATTTTCACGCATGCGCCGGGATTTTGGATTTCGTTGAATGTCATGGAGAACGCCGACGCGGTGTCGGTCAATCACCAAGAGACGGCGTTTTTTTATTCGGGCCGTTTCCCTTGGGAGCTCGCCGTTCGCCTAAGAGCGGGCCGCGAGGCGAACGGCCTGGACGGACCCTCGCCATTGAACCCATGGCTGGCGCGCGCCGCGGCGTCGGCCGCGGAAAGCCTGCCGGATGACCCGGCGGCGCAAGCCTTCGCGAGAGCGACAGCCCAAGAAGGCCACAAAATCGGCTGGGGTCGCTCGACGGGCTGGACGCCAGAAGGCGACGCGACCTTGGGCGGAAACCCCATGTGGGGCGTTTTGGACATCAATGTGTGGTTGTGGGATTTCTTTCCGAATGGACAGGAGCGTTCCGAACGCCGAGAAATGCTTCCGGAAGAAGAGGCGGCTTTCTTCTTCAAGGCCGCGGACCGGTTTTCTCGCAACTTCGCGGCCCTTTTGGAGCAGGAGCCTTTTTGGAGCGCCGGGCCCGCTTTTTTGGCGACGAGCCACCGAGCGTGCCGCTATCGAGACGGCAATGACGATTTTCCTGTTTGCCTTCTGCGGACAACAGAGGCGTGGGCGGCCGCGGAGGCGCAGGAAATCGCCAAAGGCCTGCCCGAGAACGCCTCTGTCGGATCATCGCTCTCCGAGCCTGGCGCCGCGCCGCGTCCAAGAAACAGGCTTTGATCCGAAAGGGAGAAACGATGAAAAAAGCCCTTCGGATGAAGGGCTTTTGGTTATTGGCGTCGTCGCCAACGCGGGCCGATCCGCGAAGGGCAAAGCGATCAAGCCCGAGCGATCAACGCGCAGCCTTGACGCGCTCCGCTTCCGTCGGCAACTCTTGCGAGCCGTCCCAGCGGTGGATCACGACATAGCTGCCGCTGTAAGGCGAAGCGTGGCGTCCCTTGTTGAGCACCCAGGTCGGGCCGTTTTCTTCGAACGAGCGGTCCAGAACAGCGTTGGTGTCGACGAAGCGGTTGAATTTCTCGTGGACGCGCACGCAGCCCTTGCTGTCAGGCATGCCCAGGCGGCCTTCCAGATAGGTCGGATCCGTCGAGTGCATTTGCAGGCGGATTTTCGCCGGGTTCAATTTCCCCCACCCGCCATAAGTCTCTTGCCAGCCCAGGTCATAAATGCGCATGCCCTTGACGCCGTAGCCGCGGATGCCGTGTTCGTTCTTCGTGCCTTCGGCCCGGAAGTTGCCGTTTTCCGACGCGTTCTGGAAAATGCCGTTGGGGGTCAGATAATAGTCGAAGCGGCCGCGGCGGCCCGATGAGGTTTTTCCGGCTCCGATCAGCTCCGCGTTCCCTTGCGGATCCACCATCCACAGGCTCGCCGTTTGCTTTTTGTAGAGCACGTTGGCCACGACCACGAATTGAGTCGATTCGATCTTCAGGTCGCCCGACTGGGTTTTCTGAGCCAGGACGGCCTTGTCTTCGGCGACTTCGTCTTCGGGCAAGCTGATCGCGGCCGAGCCCATGGCCTTGGAGAACGACGCCTGATAGCGTTGCGCGGCTTGCTGCAACGTCTCATTGATCGGCGGGACCGCCGGGATCGCGCGGCCGCCGCTTTGGGCTTCCGACGCGGCTTGGGCCACTTCCGCGGGCGTGGGCGCGACGGGCGCGTCTTCGGTGCCTTGGGCGTGGGAGAGAGTGGCGCAGACCGCGAAAGCGGTCAGGGCGGCCAGGCGTGCTGCGTTCATGCGAAGGCTCACAACGTGCTCCTTGAAAGGGTTGAATGCGATGTTGCCAAGAGACAAAAAATTGCGTTTCGAGATATGAAAAAGCCGCCCATCGGGCGACTGCTGATGGCAATTGTGCAGGAGAAAAAGTTCCCGGTCAAGAAAAATAGTTTTTTTTGTTGATTTCGAAGTGACTTTGGGGTTCGAAAACGTATCAAATCGTCCATTCTCAAAAAAAACGCCATAAAGCGGCTCGCGCCCGCCGGCTCAAAACGGATCGAAAATGCGGGCGGCTGAGCCCGCGGCCATCGGCGACATCGAAATTGCCTATTGGACAGGGGCGCCCACGGTGCTATGGTGGGCCCGCGCAAGAAAGGCGGCGGGGCGCTCAACGCATCCCTTTCGTGTCCGCCAAACCGCCACGGCCGCCGCTTCGCGATAGCCGCGATTCCCCCTGACCTTTGGAGCCGACATGGCCGAAAAAATCATCATTTTTGACACGACGCTGCGCGATGGCGAGCAGTCTCCGGGCGCTTCCATGACCAAGGACGAGAAAATCCGGATCGCCCAGCTATTGGAAAAAATGAAAGTGGACGTGATCGAAGCGGGCTTCGCCGCAAGCTCCAATGGCGACTTTGAGTCCATCCAAGCGATTGCCCGCATGGTCAAAGACAGCCGGGTGTGCTCCTTGGCGCGCGCGAACGACAAAGACATCCAGCGCGCGGCGGACGCCCTGCGTCCGGCCGGACAATTTCGCATCCACACCTTCATCGCCACGTCCGCCTTGCACATGGAGAAGAAGTTGCGCATGACGGCGGACCAAGTGTTGGAGCAGGCGCGGCTGTCGGTGCGGTTCGCCCGCAACTTCACCGACGACATCGAGTTCTCCCCGGAGGACGGCACGCGATCGGACGTCGATTTTCTGTGCCGAGTCCTTGAGGCCGCGATTCACGAAGGGGCGCGCACGATCAACATCGCCGACACGGTGGGCTACGCGGTCCCCGAGGTTTACGGAAACCTGGTGCGCACCCTGCGCGAGCGCATCCCCAATTCCGACAAGGCTGTTTTTTCCGTCCATTGCCACGACGACCTGGGCCTGGCCGTGGCCAATTCCTTGGCCGGCGTCCAAATCGGAGGCGCCCGGCAAATCGAGTGCACGATCAACGGGCTGGGCGAACGCGCGGGCAACACGTCGCTCGAGGAAGTCGTGATGGCCCTGAAAACCCGCCAAAATCACTATGGCTATGAAGTGGGGGTGGACCCGGCGCATTTGGTGCCGGCCTCAAAGCTCGTCTCGCAAATCACTGGATTCGCCGTGCAGCCCAACAAGGCCATCGTCGGGGCCAACGCCTTCGCGCACGCCTCGGGCATCCATCAGGATGGCATCCTCAAAGCGCGCGACACGTATGAAATCATGCGGGCCGAAGACGTGGGCTGGTCCGCCAACAAGCTCGTCCTGGGCAAGCTCTCCGGGCGCAACGCCTTCAAGCAGCGCCTCGTGGAGTTGGGCGTGAAGTTGGAGTCAGAGGCAGAAGCCAACGAGGCTTTCGCGCGCTTCAAGGCGCTCGCGGACCAAAAGGCCGAGATTTTCGACGAGGACATCCTTTCCATCGTCTCGTCCGAATCGGCCCAAGAATTGGCCAAAGAGGCTTTTGCGTTTGTCTCGCTCGAACAGCGTTCCAAAACGGGCGAGCCGCCGACGGCGCGCGTGGTGTTCGCCATGCACGGGGAAGAGGTGTCCAGCCAAGCGCAGGGGAATGGGCCGGTCGACGCCACGCTGCGCGCGATCGAGGCCGTCGCCCAAAGCGGGGCCGAGTTGGAGCTTTATTCGGTCAACGCCATCACGGCCGGCACGCAAGCGCAAGGGGAGGTGTCGGTGCGCCTGAGCCGAGGCGGGCGCATCGTCAACGGCGTGGGCACGGACCTCGACATCGTGGCCGCGTCTGCCAAGGCGTACTTTTCAGCGCTGAATCGATTGGAGCCGCAAGCGGAGAAAATCAATCCGCAGCGGCCGTGAGCCGCGGGCGGCGGATTCCCAAATGAAAACGGCGCCGGCGAACAAACGCGCCGCCGTCACAAGGACCGAGCGCGTTTGCGGAGGCGAGGGGCCTCAACGCACTCGCCATTTGTCCGCCGCAAACCCATTTGCTCCGCCAGGGCGTGCGCCTCGAGGCTTGCGGCGCAAGCGGGCAACGCCACATTGCCATGCCGAGCGAGGGCGGCGGCCAATTCCGCGGGCTTCGCATACGGCGCAAGCAGCTCCGTCAGCGGCAGCCGCAGGTGGCGGGGCGACAATGTCATCTCAAAAGCGGTTTCCCCGTGCTCATGGTCGCGCTGGGCGTGGTCGCTCACCGGGGCCAAGATCGCGACCAGGGAGGCGTGCCCCTTTTGGACCGCCCTCATCAGCGCGCTGTGTCCGCGGGCGGAGACGAGGCGCGCGTTGGCAACCTGCGCCAAAATCCCCGCCGAAGTGGCCAGCCCTCGCATCGCGGCGATGGAAAGGGCGGTTTCCCCCGCGCTGTCCTGCGCGTTGACGCTCGAATGCGGCAAGAGGCGCTTGACGCATGCGGAGCGGTCGGCCGAGCCCATGCAGGCGTGATGCAACGCGGATCGCCGTTGCTTGTCCAGCGCCATGGCGTCTGAGCGCGGGAGCAGGGCGAGCGCGCAGCCCGGATCGAGCCGCTTGGCCGCATGCATCAGCGCAGTGAGGCCTTCGCGATCCCTGGCGCGCGCGTCAGATGCCGGAAGCAGAGCCTCAACGCATTCGACGGTCGCGTTTTGGGCCGCCAGCATCAGGGCCGTGCGGCCTTCGCCATTTGCGGCCAAAGGGTCCGAAAACGGAAGAAGGAGACGGATCATGTCGAGCCGGCCTCGAAGCGCGGCCCACATGAGGGCGCTGTTCCCGCGATCGTCCGCGTCGCGGGCTTGGTTCGCCGCGGACGCGCCCAGCGCGAGCAAAATTTTCTCCGCGCCTTTCCAGTCCCCCGCGCGAGCGCGGTCGCGCAGCGGATTGCTCCTTGGTTCTTCGCGATGGTTGGGCATGCCCACAGAGTCTCCCTTTTCTCACAGATTGCCGTCGCCCGGCTCGCTCAACCGATTTCCAGCGCTTTTTTCAAGCGCTCCGCCAATTCCTCGCTGATGCCGGGGACGCTTTTCAACTCCGAGATCGAAGCCTCGCCCACGGCCTTCGCGCTGCCAAAGCGCAGCAAAAGCGCCTTGCGTTTGGCGGGGCCGATGCCCTCGACGTTCTCGATGTGGCTCATCGAGCGCTTTTTGCCCACGAGCTTGCGGTTGCGCGTGATGCCGAAGCGGTGGGCCTCGTCGCGGATGGCGGCGATCAGCAGCAAAGCGGGGCTCGCTTTGCCGGGATTCACCTCCGCCCCCGACCAGCCCAGGATAAGCGTTTCGTCGCCAACCTTGCGAGTGGGGCCCTTGGAGACGCCCACCAGGGGGACGCTCAGGTTCAAAAGGTCCAGGGCCTCCTGGGCCTTTTTCACTTGCCCGTGCCCCCCGTCAATCAAGAAGAGCTTGGGAAGCGATTCAGCCCCTTGGCAGCGGCGAATGATCGTCTCCTTCATCGAGGCGTAGTCGTCGCCCGCGTTTTCGGCGGCGATGTTGTAAATCCGATAGTCCTTGTTGCGCATGGCCCCGTCTCGGTAGACCACTTGCGCCCCCACGGCGCCTTCGCCCTGGTGGTGCGACATGTCATAAGCCTCGATCCAATCCAGGTCCTCCAGGCCCAGGAGCTTCTCGAGCTCCGCTTGGCGCTGTTTCCAGAGCGCAAGCTGCCCCAATTCCTGCGTGAGGGCGGCCTGGGCGTTTCGGGCGCTCATGTCGTGCCAGTCGCGCTCAATGCCTTTTTGGTCAAACACCCATTCGATCGGGCCGCCGGCGCGCGCCTGCAAGGCCTCCGCGATCGCGTCGGACGGCGCGAAAGGCACCATCAAGCGCGGCGGCGGGACATTGTCGGAATAATGCGCGGACAAAAAGGCGTCAAAGGCCTCTGCTTCGGTGGCGCCCTCTGGCAGCTTGAAGCGCTGCGTGACGTTCCCGCTCACAATCCCGTTGCGGACCATCAGGCAATTGGCCGCCCCTTCGTTGCCCTCGACCCGAACCACGATGGCGTCCAGGTTTTTGGTGCCGCGCGACTCGATGGACTGCCGCCCGCGCGACCCGCTGACCAGCTGGATTTGGTCGCGCAAGCGCGCAGCGCGCTCAAACTCCATGGCTTCCGAAGCGTCGTCCATCTCCTTGGTCATCCGCTCGATCAAGCTCTTGTCCTCGCCGGACAAAAAGCCCGCCGCGGCCGTCACGGCCTGCGCGTATTCCTCTTTGGAGACCTTGCCCACGCAAGGGGCCAAGCATCGCCCGATTTGGTGCAGCATGCACGGGCGCGTGCGGTTGGCGAACACCGGATCCTGGCACGTGCGCAGCTGGAACGCCTTTTGGATCAAGTCAATGTTCGCCCGAATCGCGCCGCCGTCGGTGTAGGGGCCAAAAAGGCGGCTTTTGCTCGTGCGCTTGCCCCGGTGAAACGCCACGCGCGGAAAGGCGTGCCCGCTGATCTCGACATACGCGTAGGTCTTGTCGTCGCGAAAAATGATGTTGTATTTGGGGCGGTCCTTGGAAATCAGGCGTTGCTCCAACAAAAGCGCCTCGGCCTCGCTGGCGGTTCCAATCCAGTCAACCGAATGGATTTGCTCGACCATGCGGGTGATATGCGCGCCATGATGCCGCCCCTCAAAATAATTTCTGACTCGTTTTTTGAGGTTTTTCGCTTTGCCCACATACAGCAGCGCTTCATTTTCGTCCAACATCCGATAAACGCCTGGCGTGTCCGGAAGCGTTTGGAGCTGGGTGGTCGGGTCAATTCTTGGCATGGGGCGTTCGAAGAAAGGATTTGGTGCGAAAAAAGGCCTTAAAAAGGGGCTCAAACAAATGGGCGTCGCCGCGCGGGCAGCCGCCAAGCCGCTTTGGAAGCGAGGCGCGAGGCTCGTTATAAAACATTTTTGCCGCCGATGCTAGCAAAAAAAGAAGCTTTTTCCAAATTTAAAAACAGAGAGCGATAGTCCAAAAACCCCAAAGAGACTTCTCCCGCGAGCTGGCGAACAGGCCGGAATAAGCAATTGAGGCCTGTTGGGGCGAGTGGTCGGAGACAGAAAAAACGGACCGAAAATGACCTGGCGTTCACGCGATTTGAGCCCTCCGCGGCCAAAGTGGACAGCCAAAGAGCGCTTTGCGAGCGTCCGCGGAGGATTTGACAAAACCGTGAGAAATCGCACGTTCGACGACACCCGATGCAGAGTCCACGAGGCCTCGCAGCGGACGCAAAAGAGCTCAAATCCTTTTTTGGGGAGCAAGGGCTGATTCTGCCAACGCCGGCGGAGCGGCCTCTCCCAAAACGCATCGCTCGGCCAATTGTCGCCATCCCGCGGGGAGCGCGAACGCCTCGCTCGCCAGTTGCTCTTCGGTGGCGTCAGGAAGCGCCAAGCGCGGAAACTCCAAAAGCTGCGCGAGCTGCTTGCGGATCGGGGCTTGGCAAAAAGACCACATGGGGTTGGGGCTTTCCAATATCCATTGAATGGAGCGCAACGCGTTCAAGGACTCTTCATGCCGGGCGAGCGTGAACAGCAGCCGATCCATTTGCCGCTCGTTCACCGGAGACTTGGCGAGCAAGAAGTCCGGCGCCAAAGCCCAAAGGGCTTCGCGCGCGGCTCGCTGAGCCTCTGCGTTCACAAAAAAACTCGCGCGCGGCAGGAGTCGAGCCAAACTTTCAAAACTCGCCACGCGCCATGCCGCGATGCGCTCGACGCCGCAATCCTTCACCGCTTGCTGCGCGCTTCCCCAAGACTGCCAGAGCCCTTGCCGGGCAAAAAAAGCAACACGGCTCGCGAAGGCGTCATGCGGTCCTTTTTTCCAGGGCATCGCGCCATGCTCGAACAGAAGGTTGAAAATCGGCGCGTATAATTCGTCCAAAGCGGACAAAAAAAACGAATCCCCAATGACTTGCTGGGGTTGGCTCGCGGCGAGGCTCGCGCAGGCGTGCAGAGCGTGGTCTAGGGCTTTGGCCGCGGCGTTAGAGGCCGGCACCAAAGACGGACTCAGACGCATCCAGCCATTGCGGATGGGGGCCAGGCGCGAGAGCAAATAGCGCGCGGCGCCCGCGCTGGGGATGGCGCACGCGAAGTCGAGGGGGGAGCAAAAAGCGTCAAAGGGCTCAACCCACAGAGCGATCGTCGCCAGGCGAGCCGCGTCTGGCTCTTCGGAGAGCCAACGGGAATCGGGCAATGGATGCGGCAAATAGCCCTGTGTGGTGAACGCGCGAGGCTTGACGTCCATGAACAAGGAGCCAAAGGGAGCGAAGGCCTCGTCTTTGGCGCCAAAAGCGAGCACGCAACCCAAAAGCAAGGTGGCGGCTTGAACCGGATGCGTCCGCGACAAATGCTCTCGGAGGGAGGACAAAGCAGACTCCGCCTGGCGCGTCTCCACTTGGTCCAGCAAATCTTGCATCACAGGCTCCGACAACATGGCGTTCTCCGACTCGCGCTCGTTTTGCGCGCCTAAAAAAAATGAAAAAAGCAAAGCGCAAAGCGACCGGGGCCAAAAAGTCTTTTTTTAAGAGCCGCCCGCGACGCCGCCACGAGTCGCCGAAACGGCGCTCGTTTTGCCCGCGACGCCCGGGGAAAGCCTTTGGCAAAGGCTTCCAACCCGAGCGCCGCTCAACGCGTTGTCCCTCAAGATGGGGGGTTGGGCAAGCGATTTAAAGGCTGGGACGCCCGGCGGCAAAAATAAAATTCGACGCGTGGCGTCAAAAAAACAAGCCTGGGCTATTGCTTCGAAAAAAGTGATTGCAAAAGAACGGTTTGCGAACGAAGCGGCCGCCGCGCGTCTCTCTGAGGCGCGAATTTCACGCCAGGAGCCAAAAAGCCGGCATTCGGTCCGGCGAAGGGGCGAAAACAAAAAAAAAGAGCCCGCAATGCTCCGCAACCGTCTAGCGGTCGCCCGCGCTCTTGGCAAAGCCTCAGAAAAAAGAGAAAATAGAGGGCTGGCGGGCGGTGTCGCTCGCCGAACAAATTTGATTCTCCACGGCGACGCAAAGCGACTCTTTGCGTTGTTTGGGGCACACCTGAGAAGAAAAATGGCGGAACCGACAGACGTCTTGCTGAAATGGGCCCAAGGCCCCGAGGCGAACCAGGCCCTCGATGAACGCGCGGCCAAACAGGCTCGCGCGGCGTTGTCCTCCTCGCAGGCGCAGGAGCGTTTGTGGCGCGCTTGCCTGCAACACGCTCAAACGCAAATTCACAAAAACATTTCCTTCGCGAAAACGGAGCCAAACCCCTGGGCTCCCGCGGTGGCTTTGATGACCGTGGGCCTAGACCCGACGCGAATGGGCGCCAAAGGCGGCGAAGGCCCTCTTTTGTGGGCCGTGCGCGAAGCGCAGTGGGAGCTTGCGGCCGGGGCGGCCGAGTGGTCAAGCAAGGAAGAAATAAATCGCGCGAACGCCGAAGGGAAAACGGTCTTGATGTTGGCGGCCGAGAAGCTCGCTTCGGGCTCCGTGGCGGGCGCCCGAGGCCTGGCCGGCGCGGAGTTCGTCGCCAAGATCGCAAGCGCCAAGGGGTTTGACGCAAAACACAAAGACCAAGCCGCGCTGGCCTTTTTCACACTGCAAGGCGCGGGCGTTCATTGGGCGACGCCGCAGGCTCGCATTAAGGGGGCGGAGCCGCATCTCGTGCTGGAGGCGACGCGCCAATTGACCAAAGCCCTTGTGGCCGCGGGGCTGGATCTCAACTCCGCTCGCCTGGGCCGCAACGTCACCATGGGCTCGCCCATTTGCACGCCGTTGTCTTACCTGGTCAAGCGTCTTCATCAGTGGGACCAGATCGCGGGCGTCTTCTCAGCCCCCAAACTCAAAGACGTGGCCGAAGGCCTCATTGCGCAAATGATCGAGCTGGGCGCGGACCCGGGCCTGCAAATCGAAAAAATCGAACAAAACGCCTTGATGCAAATTTGCCGCGGCGGCCGCCTTTCCGAGAAGGTCGCAAGCTCCCTGGAATGGGCCATTTTGGGCAAGGAGCTCGGACTGAAGGCGCCGGGATCGCCATCCGCCGAAGGCGGCGCCCCGCCGGCCGCGAAAAAGGTCTCCAAACGCCTATGAAGAAGCGCCGCGCGGGAGGAGGAGGCGGACGCTCTTCGCCGCCGCCAATCCGTTTCGGCCAACCCCCTGGCGGGGCGACAGAATGACTTTGCGGCGGCAAAAGCCCCGCGCACCCCAAATAAGGCTGTGACGATGAAGCTTAAATATGTGAACGACGCGACGCTGGCGATGGCGGGATTCCAAACGGCCATTTCAGAAAGGCGATGGGAGCATGCGCGCGAATTGCTCGCGCAGTGGAACGAAGACGGGCTCACGTTGCGCGCCGATCGAAGAATCTCCGCCTGGAATGAGGCCCTGCGCGCGGCGGGCGGGAGGCAGAGTCAACGCGCTCGACCTCCTCAGGCCGACGACGCCGCGCAAGCCGCCGAAGAATCGGCGTTTTTCGAGACAGTGTCGAAAAACAATGGTTTTCAAGAAAGCATCGCGGAAATCGTCTGCCAAAAAGAGTTGGTGCTTTGGGCTGGAAGCGCCGCTTTGCAAACGCAGTTGGCCGCGATTCAGTCAGAGCCTGAGAATGTGGTAGCGGGGTTGCTGAAAAAAGCAAAACTGCGACTATTCGAAGACATGCTTTTTGACTCGGTTTTCCAAGACTTGCTGGCGGCGGGCGCCCTGCCTGACCCCAGCAGCCGCGAGGCTCGCCAAGTGCCGGATTCGTGGAAGGTTTCTTTCGAGAAGTCCAACGGCCGCATGTCCGCCGAGGAGGCCTTCAAAAACGGCGCGAAAGCGCTTGCGCAGCTCATTGGCGCGGGGCTCTTTCTCGAATCAGAACGCACGGCCATGATCGCGAGCATCATGGAGAAATGCAAGATCGTTCCTCCGACGGGGAATCCGAGCGCCATGTTCGAAACGATCAAAATCCCGCACGGGCGCACCGTGGCGTTGCTGCTTGCGCAAACGCCCTCGGCGTGGGATCACCCAGCCGCCGCAAGCTGGATTGAAACCATGGAGAAATGGTCGACGCAAAGCTCGCATCAATCCGCGGCCGCCATGAAGGGTTGGATCTCGGCTCTCGCCCCATCCAAAGCGGCGTTCGAAAAGCATCAATTGCAAAAAGTCGTGAGCGAGGCCAGCGCGGGGCGCGCGATGGATTCGGGCGCGAAAAACGACGCGGACGAATCCGCGCGCGCGGCGCGGCGCCTTTGAAATCAAGCGCGGCGCCGAGCCCAAGCTCCCAAAAGAAAAGCCGCCATTGCCGGGCGGCTTTTTCTGATCAGGCATGTTGGGCGCCGTCCGATCAATTTTTGAGAGGTGGGCCTGGGCAACAGCCCTCCAACCCGGCCAACGTCGCCAAATTTCACGATCAAGCGCTCAGGGGCGCCTCAACGACGGGCATTTCGATCGTCCGCGGGCGCCGGACGACGCCGGAATGCGTGCCGTTCGATTCGTCCATCGAGCGCATGCGGCCTTCGATGCGAGCGCCTTCGGCCACTTGCACCGTCATGTAGAGCGCTTCGCCCGCGAGAAGCCCCGTGGCGCCCACGATCAGCGATTTGCGCGCTTTGACGCTGCCCTTGACCTTGCCGTGCAAAATCACGGTGTCGGCCTCGACGGCGCCCTCGATGCACGCGCCCTGCGCGATCACCAAAACCGAGCCCTCTTGGCCGGTCAGCGGGCCAAAGTGGGAGCCTCGGATTTCAAGGCCTTTGCTGAACTCGTGCTCGCCGCGCGTGATGCACGAGGCGTCCAGGATGCTGTCGACGAGCGCTTTGCGCGAGGGGATGAGCTTGGCGAGAATGGATTTCATTGTTTTCAGTGTCCGGTCAAAAGGCCCGAATCGAGCCGAGAAAAAAGATTATACCGAAAAACAAAAACCAAGGGGGAAAAATCACGCCGTTTTTGACGCGCCGCGCCTTGCTTTTCGAGCCGTTTTTTCCTATAACCAGCGCGTGAAGAACCACGAAAAATCGGCATTTGCGTGGACGGGCGGGCCGCCAGTCAGGGCAAAAATCACGCCCAAGACAAAAAACCCCAAAAAAGCTCTCCAAGTGTGAGAAAATCGGATTCGCGAGAAACATCCCCCGCCTGCGCTGTGGCCGGGCGACTCTTTCATTCATGGCTTCATCGGTGTTCATTGTTCAGCTGGAGAACGATATGCGGGGCTTCAAAGCATCAGTGTCGGCGGCCTGCGCGGCGGTTTTTTGCGCAGGCGCCCTCACGGCGGGCGCGGCGCAAGCGGCGAGCGTGACGTGGAAATATGTGGATCCGGCGACGGGGACGACGGTCTACGCCAGTTCGCTGCCCAAGGGCGTCAAAGGCGAAAAAGTGCAGTTGCCCAATTACGCGCAGCCCATGCACTCGGTGTCGCCGAGTTTCGCCATTCCGCGGGCGCCGGCCAGCAATTTGAGCCTTGTGGTCCCGCCGCCTCTCCCGATGACAGCAGGCGGGGGCTCTTTGCCGTTCCCTCAGGCGCTTCCTCCGCTGCCCGGCGAGCCGCCGGCTGCGATCAGCGCGCCGGTTCCCGCGCCATCGGCGACCGCGAGCGCCTTGACGGCCAACAATTTGGGCGTTCAACCCGCGCAGGCCGCCACCGCGGGGGCTCCGGCGCAAACCGCCCGCATTGAAGTGCCAGTCCAAGCGGCGACCCCGGGCGTCTCTCCCATGGCGACTCCCGTTGTGGTGAAAGCTCCCGAAACGCATCCGGCGGACGCCGGCGCCAAGCCTGTCGCCGCGGCCCCGGCCGCGCGCGCGAGCGAAAAAGCGACCATTTCCGCGGCCGCGGGCGGCGTGGCCCCGGTGTTGAAAGCGCCAGCCGCTCGCGCGGCAAGCGCGCCAAAAAGCGCAACGGCCAAGTGAATCGGCTGCGCGGCCGAAGGATTCGCTCGTCAACAGTTCCATGAGCGGGGAGCCCGAGGGCTCCCTGTTGGCTTTCGGCTTCTTTTTTTGTTTCCGCGCCGATTGATCCGCGCGCCACCGGCGCATGGGTCGCCATGGCCGTTTGAGGGCTGATTATTGGCGCGACAAATACGATTTGATACGAATTGATCCGTATTTTTTTGGTGAGCGATTGCTTAAAATTCGCTTTTCGTCTCTTGGAATGCCTCCATTCGTCCGACAAAAGTCTTTTAAAATTAACAACCTAACGAAAAGGAACTAACCGGTGGTCAAAAAAACAGCCGTCTGGCTTTTGTTACGCAAAATTCCACAAAAACGGAGGTGAAATGGGGCCAGACCCCTGGAGCTCTCCGTGACGCTTTGCTAAATTGGGCTGATTCGCGCTGTAATTCCGCAAGGAGCTCGCCATGCAACCCCAAAAAAACGAACAAAACCCGGCATCTGAGTCCACTCTCGCTTCGCGCCTTCCCCAGGACGCGCTGCTGCATTTGCCCCTTGTTGGCGCGGAGGGCGCGGCGCCCATTGAGCAGCCATTGAGCGCCGCGCACGCCGCGAGCTTGATGACGGGATTGGACGCCCATTCGCGCGCTCCCGGCGCAGAGAGCGTCCTCTCGGCCAATTCTGACGCCAAGCCAATCGCCGAGCAACGCCTTGAGCCCTCATCCTTTGAGTCCGCTCAATCCGGAGCGCTGGCTCCCGCAGCGTTCTCCGCGGCCGTGAGCATGCCCTTGGCCACGCTGTCCACCGCGGAGCCCAAGAAAATCCTCGCGAAAATCCAAAGCGACCTAGCTCGCAGAAATTGGAAAAACGCGACAATCTGGCTGCGCTACCTGGACGCCAACCCCACATTGTTGAATGGTGAAATGTGCCGGCAAGTGGTGGCGTCGGCGATCGCCAAAGGCGCCCGCTCGTGGTGCGAGGCGGGAGAGCAAAAGGTTTTCTTCGACACTGTCGAGAAAACCCCCTTTTGGGTGGGGCATGTGCGCGCCTGGATTTGCCGCGAAGACGGCGCGCTTCCCATGGGGCAATGCCCTGAAATGCTTCATTATTTGGCTCGCGTGATGAAGGAGATGCCCATTGAGGATTGCTCCCAAATTTGGTTTCGCACGGCGATGGCGGGAGCAAAAATGGCGAGCCCCGGAACGGTGTGGGCCGCCTTGCGGGAGTTGGGCCCCGAAGAGGGCTTCACCGAAGGCCAAAAGCGCGCGATTTTGAAGAGCTGGGTCCATGGCGCCTTGGCCGCGCCTCTTCTGACGGCGCAGGCGCATTATCCGGCGACGCTGAACGCGATGGAATCTTTGGGGCTCGCGCATGAAATGGGCTACCTGAATCAAATCACGGCGTGCTTGAAAGATCTGCCTCCTCCTGACGCGGCGACAGTGCCGGAAAAACAAGAGCGTTCGGCGGCGTTCGTGGCGATGGAGTTGATTGAGCGCATTCCGGAGCACAAAGCGCAGGAGGCGGCTAACCGCGCGCGATATTGGGTGGAGCTCACGCAGTGGAGAGCCGCCGCCCATGAAGTGAACTGGGAAGTGTGGACACCGGTGAAACAAGCGGCCATGCGCCAAATCAAAAAAGCCCAAGAGGTGTTCCCGCAAGCGGTGGGCGGCCCCTCAAAAATGTCCGTGGAGTGCTTCCGTGATTCTCCGCGCGTCCACCCCGGAGCGGCTCCCATCGAGAATCGAGTCGCGGACACGTCCTCGGGATCAAAAGCCCGCGGCCCCGGGCGGTTCTCTCGTTGAGCGGCCCGGAGATGAAGGGCTCACGGAGCGCGGCCCCTCTGCGCTTCATCCGTTTCACTGCTTTTTGTCTCGGCGACGCGAGTCGATCTTTTTTTCGCGCGAATAAGTTTTCGACGCCTTGGGCGTATTTCGGGTGGATTCGCGAGGAGCGATTCTTGTTGATTTCGCTGGGGCCGAGAATGAGGCCGAAACGCCAGGGCCATCGCCATTCGGCATTTGGCGAGCTTGTTCGCCGCCAGCCTCGCCTCGCGCTCTGAGATTCTCGCCGTTTGGCTCCGCGTTGTCGCGAATCGCTTGATTCAGCATGTCCTGGACGACTTGGCGGCTCTCGCTTTCATGCCCCATGGCGTCAGCGCCCGCGCCCGCGTTTTGGTCGGCGGCGTCGCCTGAGAGCGAAGGCGCGCCAAGAGCGCCCGGAGCCACGGCCGCTCCATAGGCCTGAGTGAATGCGCGCGCATCCGCGCCTTTGCTCCACGCCAACGCTCGCGCCCGGCTCATCTTGCGGTCAATCATCGGATGCGGATAGGTGTCGCCCAAAACCACGCCCGCTTTGGCCAGTTCTTCGGCGGGAGCCTCCCACGGGCAGTGAATCCATTTCGCGGGCACCTGGGCCAGCTCCGGCACCCAACGCGCGGTGTAAGCCCCGTCGGCGTCAAATTTTTGCCCTTGGCTAACCGGATTGAAAATCCTGAAAAAAGGAGCCGCGTCCGCCCCAGTCCCCGCGCACCACTGCCAGTTGGCGTTGTTGCTGGACAAGTCGAAGTCCAGCAGCAAAAGCGCGAACCAGGCCTCCCCAAAGCGCCAGTCGATCAACAGGTCTTTGCACAAAAAGCTCGCGGTCGCCATGCGCACCCGATTGTGCATGAAGCCGGTCTGCGCCAATTCGCGCATGCCCGCGTCAATGAGAGGGAACCCCGTTTGCCCTTCTTGCCATGCGGCCAACGCCATCGAATCGGTCAAATGCCCGCTGTCGCGCGGGCGAGCGTTAAAGGGCGCGCCTTGCGCCAAATCCGGTCGGTGCCAAAGCAAATGCGCGCCGAATTCACGCCAAGCGAGCTCTTTGATCCAAACTTGCGCGCCCGATGTGCCATTTTCTTTGCCTGCCAGCAAAAGCTGCCGGGGCGAAATCAAACCAAACCTCAGGTAAGGGCTTAGGTGGCTGCCGCCAAAAGCCCCCATGCGATTGCGCCCGTCTTCGTAATCGTGGATTCGCCCCATGAAATCCGCCAAGGCGTTGTTGGCTCCGCGCACGCCTGGCTCAAACGTTTTTTGATCCAAGTCTGTGGGCTCAAACCCTAGGTCTTTCAGCGAATACGAGCGCGTTGCCGCGCGCAAAGTGAGCTTCAACAGCGCGGTGTCTGCCGATTGGGGCAGCGCCAATTCAGGCTTCGCGTTGAGCGTTTTTTCCCACGCCCGGTGAAATGGGCCGTAAACGGAATAAAAGCCGCCCGCCCCCGTGTGAAGCAAATCAGCAGGCAGCGCCAAATGATCCCACACGCACTCCAATTGCGCGCCGTTTCCGCTCAATTCTTTCGCCACGCGCGAATCGCGCAAATGGCTCTGCGGCTCGCAGTCGCGGCCGCAAAAAACGATGCTCGCTCCCAATTGGCGCGCCAATTGCGGGATTTCTTCGACAGGGTCGCCGTGGAGGACAAAAAGGGTGTGCCCCATGGCTTCGAGGTCGTTCTTCAAGCTCATGACGCTCGCCCAGAGAAACTCCACGCGGCGGTCGCGCGCAGGCAGGCCCTTCAAGATTGCATGGTCGAACACGAAAGCCAGATCGATGTGCTCCGCGCGCTCAGCAGCGGCGATCAAGGTTCTGTTGTCGTCCAGCCGAATGTCTCGCCGCAGCCACACCAACGCGCGATCATGCGTTCGGAGACCCTGCCGGGGCTCCGCCTCCGCCACGGCCACGGCTTCAGCGTGAGGGGCCAAGGCTTGGCTTGGAGCGATTTCTGCTGGATTCATCAACGCGCGAGGGCGAAAAGCCATAAAAAGCTCCAAAAACCGCGACCCGTCAAAGGGCGGCAAGGGTAAAAAGCGCTTCGGCGCCGTTTTCATCTAAAATTCAAGCCATTCTGATCAAAAACACGCTTGAAGTCAAAGGGTTGGTGGCAAAAATGCGGAGAGTTGACAAGAGACCCCTTCATGCAAAAAAACGGCGGTGTTTGCAAGCGAGGCATCGCCGGGTGAACGATAACATACTGATTTTTAATGATTTTATTTTGATATTGGCGACGTGCGGTTGAGACAGGGAGATCGGCGTGGATTACAAAGATGGGTCATCCGAAAAACTGCGAGAGAAAAATGGACCATTCAAAGATCGTGTCCCAAAAGGAACGAAGCCGGCGAGGACTAAACGCTTTGTGTTTCATTTGGTCGATGCTGCTCAGCATTCCCTTGTTGGGCGTTTTGTTCGCTATGTTTCTTATTTTTTCGTTGGCCGGCATCGTGCTCGGAAAGAGCGCTCAACGATTAAAAGATTTAGGCTGGATTGGGTTGGGAACAGCAATCGGGATCGCCGGCATGGTTGTCGAACTTTTATGGATGGGAGCCGGATGGTGGGCGCCCGCCCTCGCGTTATCTATGCTGCTCAATTTTTTGATCATGAAAAAAATTGTTTTTGGCCCGTTGAAACACATCTCCATGGTTCATTACAAAATTGAAGTTGTGGAGGTCGCAATCGTGACAAGAGTCGATTGAAAAGAAAAAAGCTCCTCGGGAAGGGAGCTTTTTGCACGATTGAGCCGCAATCAGAGTCGACTGGAACGCGCATCGACCCTCAACGCAATCGCGGGCGAGCGAGCGGTTGTCTTGTTGATCGCTTGTTTCAACACAATCGACTCCAAAGCCGCGAAGGCGCGCGGCCCCCACTGCTCGGCGTCAGGAAAGCTTTTGGCTTGGCCATTCGGCATCAAATGCCAGTCGGTTTGCTCCGGTCCAAATTGTTTGGCGTGCTCCAACAGGCCAGCCGCTGAGCGCGGGTCGATTTTGTTTTTGTCCGCAAGCATCGCGACGATCGCGCACATGCGCAAATTGAAGCTGCCATGGTCCAAATTCGCACGAAACAAAAACTCGTTGGACTCGTCGATGGCGCAGCGCTCGACGATCACGGGCATTTTGGAGGTGAAAAACAACGGATCCACCGCGCGGTGGTCTCCCCACGCCACAAAGCAGGGAAGAAGCCAAATGGCCCCAAAAGACTCAAGCTTCTCGAGCATGGCTTTTTGAGCGGCGATGGCCGCAGGATCATTGGCCGAATTCTCCAAGGCCAGCGACTCCGCGGCGTTCCACAAGTTTTGCAATTTCTTGATGTGTTTTCGGCAAAGGGCGACCTGCGCCGCCGCCACGCTCACGCCCTCCAATTCTGAGAGGGCCTGCTCCTGGGGGATCAGGCCCGCATTGCGCAAGAACATCACCTGGCTGCGGGCCGCGACAAATGACGCAGGCGTAAGAAGCAAAACCTCATGCGGCTTCGCCATATTCTTATGTGTAGGGAGGGCTTCGAGCGCGAACGACTCGTAAAAGTTTTTCGGCTGTGGGTCTGAATACACTCTATGGCTATAATATTCAGCGGTGGGGACCAAAGCGTGTTGCCAAAGCTTCATCGAGCGCTCCGTGAGAAACAAAGGGGCAAGAGTCGATTCTTGCGCATGCGTCATTATACCGCGCAATCGACTTGGAAACCAGGCGCCAAGGGCCCGTGGCTTGCGCGCAACGGCGGTGTGAACGTGAAAAAAACGAGGGAGGAGCCGCAGGGACAAAAAAAGCCGGAATCACCCGGCTTCTTGATTTCAGCGCAACAAAATAATTATTGCCCTTTGTCCTCCTCTTCCCACTCGGTGATGATCGCGAATGCATCCAGCAACCCAACCGCCCCGCGGACATCGACGTTCTTGGGGATGTCGGGCGGAAGCGGGGATGGCATGCTCAGTTCGGGCATCAAAATGCGCGTGAAGCCCATCTTCGCGGCCTCTTTCATGCGCTCAACGCTCTTGGTCGTGGGGCGAAGCTCTCCCGTCAAGCCAATTTCCCCAAACGCCACCACATTGTTGGGGGTGGGCTTTGAGCGGATGGAGGACACAATGGCGAGCATGGCGGCCAAATCCCAACCCGTTTCCGTGATGCGAGCGCCGCCCGTTGCGTTAAGAAACACGTTTTGGTCGAAACAGCCAATTCCTGTCGTCTTGTGAAGAACAGCCAACAACATGGACAATCTATTGGTGTCCATGCCAACGGCCAAACGCTTTGCGTTGGGGCTTTGGGATTCTTCGACAAGCGCCTGGATTTCAATCAACAACGGCCGCGTCCCCTCGCTGGATGAAAAAACGCACGCTCCGTTGACGGGGTGCTTGTGAGGGGCCAAAAACAGCGCCGAAGGATTCGGAACCTCCTTCAACCCCATTTCCGTCATCGCGAAAATGCCAATTTCCTGAGCCGGGCCGAAACGATTTTTGAACGAGCGAATGATACGGTGCGCGCCCTGCGGCTCGCCTTCAAAATAAAGAACCGCGTCGACAATGTGCTCAAGAACCCGCGGGCCCGCCAAAGATCCGTCTTTTGTCACGTGCCCCACGATCACCAAAATGCAACCCGTCATTTTCGCGAATCGAGCCAGCCCCGCCGCGCATTCTCGCACCTGGGCCACCGAGCCCGGGGCGCTCGAAAGCTGAGAAGAGTGGATCGTCTGAATCGAGTCGATCACCGTGATCCGAGGCCGGCGCTCCTCCAGCGTCTCAATGATGCTTTCGAGTTCAGTTTCGCAAAGAGCGTCGAGGTTTTCGCCATTCAACCCAAGACGGAGCGCCCGCATTGCGATTTGGTCAATGGATTCTTCTCCGCTCACATACAATGCTCCGCCCCCTTGTTGGGAAAGCGCGCACAAGGTTTGAAGAAGAATCGTCGATTTGCCGATGCCTGGATCCCCGCCCAGCAGCACCACTTCGCCCGCCACGAATCCGCCGCCCAAGACGCGGTCAAATTCGGCAAAGGTGCTGTGAATGCGGGCAGGGGCTTCGCGCGCGCGATCGGCGCCCAATTTCTCAACGACGCCAGAACCCTTGCCGGCATAGCCCTGGCGGCGCGACACCAGGGTCGACGCCGACGAAACCAACGTCTTTGAAAGAGCGGGCCCTTCTTGGAGCGTGTTCCAGGCCTGGCAGGAGGGGCATTGTCCTTGCCACTTGGGAAAATTATCCCCGCATTCGGAGCAGTAGTAAGCAACTTTGTCAGCGTTTTTCTTGGCCATGGGCGATCGAAGTCATAAAGAATGGAGTTTGGCGTTCTATATATAAGCAACGGCGGTCCGCAGAGCAGTCCGCCGGCCCAGGAGAGACAATAAAAGTCGCTCCACCTGCCAAAGTGGGGCTGTCATGGAAATTTTAAAGACAAATCAACAACTGCAGCAGAGAAAAATGGCGCCAAAACACAGCCTTTCAGAACGAATCATACACCTGAAATTCGTCCATGTTGAAAAAAAAGCGAAATTGGCTTGACGCGCCCGAATTGGACAGGGCGCGTCAATTTGCTCAAACAGACATCCCGGGCACAAAGGCGTCTGATTTGAGCAACAACGCCTGCGATAGATAGGCAGAAGCCGATCATCCAGAAAAAGCGCTTTTTGTGCTTGGGGACGGAAGAACATGGCGCATAAAAGCGCGAAAAAAGACCTAAATTGGTATTATATGAATATTGCGGATAAACGGAAGCCTTCTGGAAATAGACAAAAATTCGGTTTTTGAGGTGTTTTGAAGCCTATATGGAGACGAACGGCAGGTTTTGGCCAAAAAATAAGGGCTCAAACAGTTTTTTTTGGATGAGCGGATAGTAAGTGGATTTAAACGGAAGTTTCTATAGACGAGCGGCACTTGCGGTGAGAGACGGGATTTGCGAACTTGGGTTCAAGCAAGGCGCGACACACAGCGCGGAGCGAACCGCGAATCCTCGCGGATTGATTCAAACAAACCAACCCCTCAGGAGCTTCACATGCTGCAACGCGCACAAAAAGGTTTCACCCTCATCGAACTCATGATCGTTGTCGCGATCATCGGCATCTTGGCCGCCATCGCAATCCCGGCATACAA